>Ga0136653_10001549_pt1 | contig 12476 bp, 13 predicted proteins | sample LakKivw275mmetaG_FD_94866 | JGI IMG/M metagenome (GOLD analysis project Ga0136653, IMG submission 94866) | Anoxic lake water microbial communities from Lake Kivu, Rwanda to study Microbial Dark Matter (Phase II) - Lake Kivu water 275m metaG... | ecosystem: Environmental > Aquatic > Freshwater >... | reverse complement strand
GTAAGATAATTGGAGCAGAACATCTGATGCATGGAAAAACCTCTTTGATATACCATAACAATGAAAATATTTTCAGGGGTATTTCAAATCCCTTTTCAGCCACACGATATCATTCTCTTGTCATAGAGAAAAAAAGTATTCCTTCTATACTGGAGATTACAGCGTGGAGCGATGATGGCGAAATTATGGGAATCAGGCACAAAAAATATGAGATTTTCGGAGTTCAGTTTCATCCTGAATCAATTCTCACAGGTGAAGGTAAGAAACTTCTGATTAATTTTTTGAAAATATGAAAATTCAGGAATCATTGAAAAAACTGGTTGCGGGTGCTCAATTAACAAGACAGGAATCAGCAGAGACCTTTTGTGAGATTATGGAGGGCAGTGCTTCACCTGTTTTGATGGCAGGATTTCTAAGTGCTTTGAGAATGGCTGGTGAAACCAGTCAGGTTATTGAGGGAGCGGTTGAAATAATGCGCGAAAAATGTTTGAAGGTTAAAACCCGGGGAATTGTTGCTGATACCTGTGGAACAGGCGGAGACAGTACAGGTACATTCAATATTTCAACAGCATCTGCAATAGTTGCTTCTGCCTGTGGTGTCAGAGTTGCAAAACATGGAAACAGGGCAGTATCCAGTAAAAGTGGCAGCGCAGATATTCTTGAAAAAATGGGAATGAAAATAGAGATTGCTCCTGAAAAAGCTGAGAAGATGCTTGACAATGTGGGGTTTACTTTTCTTTTTGCTCCTCTTTACCATCCTGCAATGAAAAATGTTGCACCAGTGAGAAAAGAACTTGGCTTCAGGACAATTTTTAATATTCTCGGTCCATTATGCAATCCTGCTGGAGCAAATGTCCAGATACTGGGAGTTGGGAACAAAATTCTGCTTGACATTGTGCCTGATGTGCTCATAAGTTTTGGCGTAAAAAGAGCGTGGGTTTTCTATGGAGATGATGGTACTGATGAGATATCTGTAACAGGTAAAACTTCTGTTGTTGAAATTTCGGGAAAAAATAAAAACAGGTTTTTTGTTGAACCTGAACAGTTCGGATTGAAGAGAGCAACCTTAAAGGATATTGAAGGAGGTTCACCTGAAGAAAATGCCTGTATTTTGCGTGCCATCGTTACAGGGAAAGAACAGGGTCCAAAAAGGGACGCTGTAATTCTGAATACAGCTGTTTTACTCTTTCTTGCCGGTAATTGTGAAAGCATTGAATCCGGGCTGAAAAAAGCAATGGAGGTTATTAACAGTGGATCCTGTGATGCACATCTTCAAAGAATTATTGAAGTATCGAATAATTAGAATTATTTTTCTTTTGTTCCTGTTTTCTTCCGTATCTCTGGCACAACCTGAAATCATTGCGATCCAATTGCTTGATATCACAAACCATATTGATCCGGTAATTAATATAATAAATACGAGAATAGACTGGCTCTGGCATACAGGTAAGTATGAAAAGATTTTCCCTTTGTTTCATCTTGTGAGCCGGCTTGATCCTGAGGACAAAGAAAATTGGGCTACAGGAGGCTGGTTTCTCATTAACTGCATTGCACCATCAAAGCCATCGCCGGAAAGCAGGAAAATTAAATTAAAAGGTCTGGATTTTTTGAAAGAAGGATTGTCTTTTAACCGGGATGACTACCGGCTTTACTGGGAAATAGCCTGGGTTTACTATCTGTGGGGAGATCTTGAGACTGCCTTAAAGTACCTTGACGATGCCATTAAATATGAGCACCCTTCATATGTGGAGAATACAAGAGCTCATGCGCTTGAAAAACTCGGAAGAATTGATGAAGCGATAAAACAGTGGAAAGAAATAAGGAAAAAATTTCCTGAAATGAGATTTGTTGCGGATAGATTCATACATAACCTTGAAAAAGAAAAAAACAATGCTGGACAGGATAATTGAACACAAAAAACTTGTTGTTGAAAATAAAAAAAGAAAATTACCGCTTGAAACACTAATGTCGTCCACAAGAGTTTTTCCTTTAAGATCTATTGTTCAGAAGACGCGGGAAAAAAAATTTATTATTATTGCTGAAACCAAGAAAGCCTCTCCATCAGGCGGAGTTTTCAGGAAAAGATACTTTCCGGCAAAAATTGCAGTTTCGTATGAAAAAGCAGGCGCATCCGCGGTAAGTGTACTTACAGAAGACAGATATTTTTTTGGATGTGTCGAACATTTGAAGGCTGTGAAATCTTCAGTAAAAATTCCTGTTCTTGCAAAGGATTTTTTTATTGATAAATACCAGATTTACGAGGCGTTTGTTTCAGGAGCCGATTGTATACTTTTAATTCTGAAAATACTCTCGGGCGAAGAATTTATCTTTTTATACAGGGTTGCCAGAAATCTTGGCCTTGAAGTTCTCGTTGAGGTGCAAAACGAAAAGGAGCTTTCAGGATTTTTCAAACTTTTGCCAGAGGATTCCGGAGTGCTTCTCGGAATAAACAGCAGAAATCTCGGGGATTTGAAGATCAATTTTGAAAATACCCTGCGTTTGCTTTCACTGGTAAAAGGCGTTAAAATACCAATAATTGTGGAAAGTGGTATAAAAAGTGGCAGAATTTTGGTGGATTTTTGTAATGCAGGTGCATCAGGTGCTTTAATAGGCACACATCTGCTGAGGTCAAAGTCCCCGGGAATCGGACTTATCAGCTTATTAAAGGAGATGAATTATGGATGAAAGGAAAATAGTTTTGAGTGAAAAGGAAATGCCTTCTGTCTGGTATAATATTTTGCCTGATCTTCCTGAGCAGCTTCCTCTACCTCTTAATCCAAAGACAGGGAAGCCTGTTGAGCCCGAAATACTTCTGCGGATTTTTCCACAGGCTCTGCTGCAACAGGAGATGTCTGCGGAGCAATGGATTGAAATTCCGCAGGAAGTGAAAAATGTGTATTCCATGTGGAGACCAACGCCGCTTCACAGGGCAATTGACCTTGAAAAATATCTGAAAACACCTGCAAGAATATACTTTAAGAATGAGAGTGTCAGCCCGCCAGGAAGCCATAAGCCAAATACAGCTGTGGCGCAGGCTTATTATAATAAAAAAGAAGGAGTGAAAAGACTCTGTACAGAAACAGGTGCCGGGCAATGGGGAAGTGCACTTGCTTTTGCGTGTAATATTTTTGGGCTTGAGTGTGTGGTTTATATGGTGAAGGTCAGCTATCAGCAGAAACCATACAGAAGGGTTCTCATACAGACCTGGGATGCTACAATTTATCCATCTCCAAGTGAAAACACAAACTATGGAAGAAAACTTCTGAAGGAAAATCCCGATAATCCAGGAAGCCTTGGTATAGCTATTTCAGAAGCGATAGAAGATACCATCAACAGCAACAACACAAAATACAGCCTTGGTAGTGTTTTAAACCACGTATTACTCCACCAGACAATAGTTGGACTTGAAACTCAAAGGCAGCTTGAACTTATAGGGGAAAAACCGGATGTATTGATTGGCTGTGTTGGTGGTGGAAGTAATTTCGCCGGACTTGTTCTTCCTTTTGTCAGAGACAAACTTAAGGGCAAGATTGATGTTGATGTAATAGGCGTTGAGCCAACAGCATGTCCCACGATGACCAAAGGTCCTTACAGATATGATTATGGAGATACATCAGGTATGACACCACTGCTTAAAATGCTTACCCTCGGCCACGATTTTATTCCGCCCGGGATACATGCTGGTGGTTTGAGATATCATGGTCTTGCACCAATTATGAGTCTGCTTATAGATAAAAAGATTGTTGATGCAAGAGCGGTTCCACAGACAAAGGCATTTGAAGCTGCTGTTATGTTTGCACAAACTGAGGGTTTTCTTCCAGCGCCAGAGACTTCACATGCGATCAGGGTTGTTATTGAAGAAGCAAAGAAATGTGCTGAAACCGGTGAAGAAAAATGTATTGTTTTTAATTTCAGCGGTCATGGACATTTTGATTTATCTTCATACGATGCCTATATCAGCGGTAAACTTCAGGATTACGAATATCCTGAAGAAAAGATTCGCGAATCTCTTGAAAAGTTACCGAAGATTGAATGAAGGTTAAGATCTGCGGCATTACCCGAAAATCTGATGCTATCTTCTGTGATCAGATAGGGGTGGACTTTCTCGGTTTCAATTTTTACCGATTGAGTCCAAGATATATAACCACTGAAAAAGCTGGAGAGATAATACTTTCTTTGAAAAATGCAAAACCCATAGGAGTCTTTGTGGAACAGGATATCAATTATATAAAGGACATTACAGAAATTTGCAATCTATCAGGGGTTCAGATTCACGGAGGAGAATCTGTCGAATTCTGTAAAAGTATCAGGAGAATTTTTCCTGATCTTATTATCATTCAATCCTTAAGGGTTAGAGAAAAAATACCTGAAACTATTTCTGATTTTGAATGCGATTATTTTCTTTTTGATTCTTTTGATCCTGATAAACCAGGTGGAACAGGAAAGACATTTGACTGGAAAATCTTGCCTTTGATAAACCGTTTTGCCGCTAGGTCTTTCATTGCTGGTGGAATAAATCCAGAAAATGTGGATAGATTGCTCTGTTCGATTACACCCTTTGGAGTAGATATTGCTTCTGGCGTGGAAAAATCACCGGGTATCAAGGATTGTGAAAAAATCAGAATACTGATGGAGAAGGTGAGAAAAAAAACCAATGAGAAAAATACCTGATAAAAAAGGAAGATTCGGAATATACGGCGGAAAATTTGCTCCAGAAACACTGATGGCACCAGTTGAGGAACTTGAAAAGGCATATTTTACGATTGCCAGAAGTTCTGAGTTTAAAGATGAACTCGAATACTATCTTTCTCACTATGCTGGCAGACCCACTGCTCTTTATTTGGCAAAAGATTTCTCCAGAAGGATTGGATGTCGGGTATACCTTAAAAGGGAGGACCTTGCTTTTACAGGTTCCCACAAGATAAACAACACACTCGGACAGGTTCTGCTTGCGAAAAAGATGGGAAAATCAAGAGTAATAGCTGAAACAGGTGCCGGACAGCATGGAGTAGCAACCGCTACGGCAGCAGCCTTGTTGAAGCTTGAATGCGAGATATACATGGGTGAGATTGACATGCAGAGGCAGGCACTTAATGTTTACAGGATGAGGCTTCTTGGTGCTAAGGTTAACTGTGTTAAATCAGGCAGTCGCACATTGAAAGATGCCATCAACGAAGCAATGCGCGACTGGATTGCGAGTTTCAAGAATACCCATTATGTTATCGGCAGTGTTGTGGGATTTCATCCTTTTCCATTGATGGTCAGGGATTTTCAATCAGTTATAGGAAAAGAGGCCAAAAGCCAGATACTGAAATTAGAAAAGAAACTTCCTGATTATCTTGTTGCCTGTGTTGGTGGAGGCAGCAACAGCATCGGACTTTTTTATCCTTTCTACAGATACAGAGATGTGAAATTTATAGGGGTTGAGGCTGCTGGCAAAGGTTTTGAAACAGAATATCATTCTGCCACTTTATGCAAAGGCACACCAGGTATCCTGCACGGCAGTTTCAGTTATATACTGCAGGACAATGACGGTCAGATTCATCCAACACATTCTGTTTCTGCCGGGCTTGATTACCCTGGAACAGGGCCTGAACACAGTTTTTACAAAGATACAGGCAGAGCTGAATATCATGCAGTGACAGACGATCAGGTTTTGAATGCTTTCCATGTTTTAAGCGAAACTGAAGGAATAATTCCGGCACTGGAATCAGCCCATGCTATCGCCTATCTTATAGAAAACAGTTCCAGGTTTCGACCGGATGAAATCGTGATTGTCTGTCTTTCTGGAAGAGGGGACAAAGATGTTAATGAGGTTGCAAGACTTGAAGGAGTGAACCTGTGAACATCAGGGAGCAATTCAATCATTTAAAGAACCAACAGAGAGCAGGATTGATAGTTTATATAACATGCGGATATCCGGATCTAAAATTCACAGAGGATTTTGCTATAGAATTGCAGGAAGCAGGAGTTGATCTTATTGAACTCGGTGTTCCATTTTCAGATCCCATAGCGGATGGTCCTGTTATACAGCAGGCTTCGCAGAAGGCTCTTGAAAAAAGAATAAACCTTCATTCAATATTTGAACTTTGCAGCAAACTTAAGTCTAAACTTCACATTCCTTATCTGTTGATGAGTTACTTCAATCCTGTTTACAGGTACGGACTTGAAAATTTTGCAGCAGCCTGTGCTGAAAATGGGGTTTCAGGTGTTATCATTCCGGATCTGCCTTTTGAAGAATCCTCTATTCTAAAAGTTGAGCTGGAAAAATTCGGCATAGACCAGATTTTGTTCATCAGTTCAACAACAACAGCCGAAAGAAGAAATAAAATATTGAAGGCCGCAAGAGGTTTTGTTTATTACATCGCTGTGCATGGTGTAACAGGTATAAGAGAATTTTTGCCCGATGAAGCATATAAAGATGTTAAAAAAATCAGAGAAGAATCAAAAACTCCTGTTGCTGTTGGTTTTGGGGTTTCAAATCAGGAGCAGGTAAAGAGATTGAAAGACTGTGCGGATGGTATTATTATGGGAAGTTATGTGATGCGGGAGATTATGGCAGGAAACCATGAAACCCTGCTGAAAACACTTAAGAGTTTTCAAAGCATACTTAAGGAAAAAGAAGTTTGATTTGTTTTTCTATTTGACCCGTTCAATCCTTTACAGGTATAATTAAGACAATGGCTAACAATAATCCAAAAAACAGAAAAAAGAAGAAATCAGGAAAGAAGTGGCTGTTGATTTTGATTGTTCTCGTGCTTGCTGGTGGTGGGTACTTCGGTTACAGCAGGTATATTGCTTATCAGAAACAGCTTGCAGAACAAAAGGCAAAAGAAGAAGAGTTAAGGAAACAACAGCTTGCAGAACAGCAGAAGAGAAAAGAACTTGAACAGGCAAAACAGATGTTTGCTGAACTGATATCCAGGATGAAAGAAGCGCTGGCGAAAAGAGATTATAAACTTGTTAAAGAGCTTTCTGAAAAGGCAAGGGAAATAGCCCTGAAGTATGGCTTTGCTGTTGATGAAATAGACCGAATTTTGAAACAGATGGACATTTTAATTGCAATGGGGAGACTCAGCCAGCTTGAAAAAATAAATGATCCATATGCTCATATGTATGTGAGAAACCAGTTAAAAAAGATTCCACGATATCCCGAGATTGCAGGCAGATGGGATGTATTATGGAAAAGGACCTTTCAGGATGAATACACTGTTCTTCTGGACCTTTCAGAAATTACGATGAGAAAACTGAATGGTGGAGAAAATTCTGAAATGAACTATACTCTTTCCAAAACATACCTGAAAAAGGCAAAAAGTCTTGTTGCCTCAGGAAAAGTGAAGGGTGATATCAGCAGGGAAAATTTTTTACTTGAACAACAGAGTCAGGCATACCTGACCAGCATCGGGAAAAGTTTCCAGCCTGCAAACTTATATCGCTGATCATGAGCAAGAAAATCAATATTGGAATTATAGGTTTTGGCGTTGTTGGTAGCAACACCTGTTTGGTTTTAAACAGAAAAAAGGAGTTGTTTTCTCGTTATACGGGTATAGAATACCGGATTAAAAAAATCTGCGATGTTGACTGGAAAACTGAAAGAGAATGGATGCCACCGGAACAATTGAGAACAGACAACTACTCTGAAATTGTAAATGATCCTGAAATTGATATGGTTGTTGAACTTATTGGTAAATTCCAGCCAGCCTATGAAATCATAAAAAAGAGTCTTGAAAACGGTAAGGCGGTTGTTACCGCCAATAAGTTTTTACTGTCAAAAAAACTTATTGAATTGATTACACTGGCAAATGAAAATAACACATATCTCGGTTTTGAGGCGAGTGTTGCCGGAGCGATTCCGATAATAAAAGGACTGAGAGAGAGCTTTGCCGGAAACAGGATAACATCAATTATCGGAATTCTTAATGGAACAACAAACTTCATACTTTCAGCAATGACAAGGGAGAATAAGAGGTTTGATGATGCCCTGCTTCTTGCCAGGAATCTTGGATATGCCGAAAATGACCCATCTCTTGATATATCGGGGGCAGATAGTGCGCAAAAACTTGCAATAATATCAACTTATGCATTTTACCATTCCATAACAGATGATGATTTTCTGATAGAAGGTATTGACAGAATTGAGTCTGAGGATATTGAGTTTGCATCCGAACTTGGGTACAGAATTAAACTCCTTGCGATGGCAAAAAGATTGGATAATTTAATATCTCTCAGGGTTCACCCGACGCTTGTACCTGAAGGTCACATGCTTTCAGATGTTGAGGATGTGTACAATGCTGTTTATCTTGAAGGGGATCTTTTTGGCAGATCCCTCCTTTATGGCGAAGGTGCTGGTGGAAAAGCAGCTTCAAGTGCGGTTGTTGCTGACATTATTGAAATTGGGAAAAAAATATCAGGCCGTGGTCATTTACCTGAGATATTTACCATCGAATCGGATATTGAAATTCAGCCTGTTGAAAGAATAGAGACAAGGTACTACCTTCGATTTACTGCTGTGGACAGACCAGGGGTTCTTGCAAGTATCGCAAGGATTCTTGGTGAAAATAAAATAAGTATAGCTTCAGTAATTCAGAAAAAGGAAAATCCTGAACATGCAGTTCCAATCGTTATGCTTACCCACCGTGCTGTTGAAAAAAATGTTAATAACGCGATCAGAGAAATTGATAAACTTTCCAGTGTTAAGAATCCAACCCAGAAAATTCGGGTTGAAGATTAATTTTTCTGACAATTCAATTTTACCATGATAAAAAAGGTTACTGTTTCGGTTCCAGGATGCGTGGGAAACATGGGCAGTGGTTTTGATTGCATGGGTTTAAGCCTGAAACTGTTTAACAGATTTACATTTGAACGTTCTGACAGTTTTTCCATTTCAGTTTCGTCTGAGAGAATTGAAAGTAACAGAAGAAATATGTGTTTTCGTTCTTTCAAGAAAACCTGCAATATTCTTGGTGTAAATGTTCCTGCTGTCAGCATTAAAATAGATGTTTCAATTCCACCAGGGGCCGGACTCGGAAGCAGCGGTACAGCTATCGTTGCAGGAATAGTTGGAGCTTTTGTTTTTTCAGGACAGAGGATTGAACCATCAGCGGTACTCAGAATAGGTAAAGATTTTGAGGGTCATCTGGATAATCTGGCGGCAAGTTTCCTTGGAGGGCTCGTTGTTGTGGCCCAGCATAATGGAGAACCAATATGGAAGCAATTCAGCATACCTTCCGGAACAAGCGCCGTTTTTTTTGTTCCGAAAGAGCCTTTTCCAACCAGGAAGGCAAGAAGTGTTCTACCGGAAAAGGTATATCTTTCGGATGCTGTTTTTAATCTATCAAGAGCGTGTTTTGTTCCTGTTTCTCTCAGGGAAAAAAATAAGGAATTATTTTCTGTCGCACTCTGTGATAGACTGCATCAGCCGTACAGAAAATCTCTTTACCCACACTTTGAAATTCTTTACAAAGCTGCGATGAATGCAGGAGCAGCCGGTTGCTGCATCAGTGGCGCCGGTCCATCTGTGGTTGCTTTTTGTTTTGAGGGTACAGATGAACTTATAAAGCAATGGACATATACTGTAAGAAAGCATAACCTGATCGGATCAATAAGAATCATAAAACCGGGCGGTAAAACCACCTGGAAAGTTTGTTGAAAACTTTTTTTGTAATAAAATATCAGAGAGGTGTATTCAATGTATTTTATCGTAATTGGATGTGGGAAAGTTGGCAGTCAGGTCGCAAAATTTCTATCCGAAAATCATAACGTTGTCGTGATTGATAAAAATCCCGCAAGTTTTCAGGCATTACAACCGGCATTTAATGGTATCACCATAACAGGAAATTGTGTCAATCTTGATGTTTTGCGAGACGCCGGAATTGAAAGATGTGACGGGATAGCAGCGGTTACAGATGATGACAACGTGAACATAGTTGTTGCACAGATTGCAAAAAAGATGTTTGATATCAACAAAAGTATCGTTAGAATTGTTGATCCGGTAAAAAACGAGATATACAGAAAACTTGGTTATGATGTGATAAGCGGACAGAGATTGATTGCGGCTATTATCAGGGATAAGCTTATTGAAAGGGGTACAACCACATATATTGTGGAAAGTGGCGAAATAACATTTCTTGAGAATTTAATAAACGGGAAAAAAGCGGGTACAAGAATTTCGGAATTGAATATACCCGGTGAATTTAAGGTTGTTATTGTTGTAAGACAGGATGGACCTGTAATCCCGGAAGATGGCTATGCTGTCAAGGAAGGGGATCTGGTAATAGGGGTGGCAAGAATGAAGTCTATTCAGAAAATTAAGAAAATACTGGAGATTACATGAGAATTATCATTGTAGGTGGAGGAAAGGTTGGATATTTTCTTGCTGAAAGACTTGCAAGAGCACATTACGTTTCCCTGATAGAGAAAGATAAGCGAATTACAGATGCAATGGCGGAAAATCGGAATATGCTTATCATCAATGGGGATGGCTGTCAGACCGATATACTTATACAGGCAGGGGTAAAAGATGCTGATGTCGTTGCTGCTGTTACCGGGAAAGATGAGGATAATCTTGTAATATGTCAGATTGCAAAGGATATTTTTAAGGTTAAAAGAACTGTTGCAAGGGTTAATGATCCCAAAAACGAAAGGATTTTTTTTCAACTCAGCGTTGATATAGCAATTGACAGCACAGCGATTATCGCAAAAATAATAGAAGAAGAGGTTTCTCTTGATGATATGATCAATCTGTGTGCTTTTAAGAAAGGACAGTTATCCCTCGTTCGAATTGATTTACCGGAAGATGCTCCAATAGTCAAAAAAAGCATGAAAGAACTTCAGTTGCCTGCTGAAGCAATTATTGTTGCTGTTTTAAGAAAAGACCATCTTATAGTTCCGGATGGTGAGTTTGTTTTTCAGCAGGGTGATGAGGTCGTTGCTCTGACCAAGGTTGAAGATGAAGGCGAAATATTAAACGCACTGATTGGAAGAATGTAAAATGAAAAAAAGACTTGAGAGATTTTTAAGAATGCTTGAAAAGGGTATTATCGGTATATCCATAGAACTTGTATATCCTCTGATTGTTACTGTTTCCGCATTTTTCCTCTGTTTGATAATGTTTATTTCGGAGATTTCCAGCAGATGATTCCTGATTTCAGTAAAGACGATATTTCTGTTGTGAGCCACTATTTGGGGAAAATTCTTATTGCACTTGGCATTGCGCAGTTGTTACCAATATTTGTGGGACTTATCAGCGGGGAAATGGCAGCTGTGATTGATTTTTTTATATCAATCATAGCTTGTTTTTCTTTTGGTTCAATTTTACTTTATTTTTCACCTTCTCCGTATGAATTGAACTGGAGACAGGGTATGATAATTGTTGCTCTATCCTGGTTTCTTGCAATGTTTTCTTCTGCTTTGCCCCTGTACCTGAGCGGACATTTTGAATGTTTTCTCGATGCTTGTTTTGAATCCATGAGCGCATATGCAACCACAGGTCTTGTTTTAATACAGGACCTGGACCATCTTTCCCATGCTCACAATATCTGGAGGCATTTAATGTGTTTCATTGGAGGGCAGGGCATAATTCTGGTTGCGCTTGTTTTCTTTTTCAGGGGCGGAGATGCTCTTCGGATCTATATTGGAGAGGCAAGGGATGACAAGATTCTTCCAAACAGTATTACCACTGCAAAATTTATCTGGATGGTGAGTTTTACCTATTTGATTATCGGTTCGCTTCTGCTATGTTTTGTTCTTCTGTTGAATGGCATGCCTTTTTCAAGAGCGTTCTTCCATGGTTTGTGTATATTTATGGCAGGCTGGGATACAGCCGGATTTGCTCCGCAATCGCTCAATATTCTTTATTACCACAGCCCGGCTCTTGAGATTGTTACAATCATAATAATTCTTCTTGGAGCAACAAGTTTTGGAGTGCACTATGCTGTATGGACAGGAAGGTTCAGAGAGTTAAAAGAAGACTTTGAGGTAAAGATTCTGATGTTTACTGTATTTTTGACATACCTTATCACCCTTGTTGGTTTTTCTGGCTATGTTATGAGGTTTCCTGATATTTTTTCCTTTTTCAGGTCAACATTTTACCAGGTTATTTCTGCTCATACAGGAGCCGGGTATACCAATATTTATGCATCTCAGCTGGCAGAATGGCCACAGCTTGCGATTTTTGGCGTGATAGTCGCAATGGCTATAGGTGGATGTATGAATTCAACCGCCGGAGGTATAAAGGTTTTCAGAATAGGGCTGTTTTATAAATCGATGAAAAGGGAGGTTAGAAAACTGGCTTATCCTGAAAGTTCATACATAAAAGAATTTTTTCATCACCAGAGAGAGATTTCTGTTGATGATGCAATGGTAAAGACAGCGATGATTATAACAGTATGTTATATTTTGCTTTATCTTTCAGGCGCAATTATTGGCACATTTTTCGGATATGATTTCCTTCTCAGTCTGTTTGAATCGGTTTCTGC
>Ga0136653_10001545_pt1 | contig 12491 bp, 13 predicted proteins | sample LakKivw275mmetaG_FD_94866 | JGI IMG/M metagenome (GOLD analysis project Ga0136653, IMG submission 94866) | Anoxic lake water microbial communities from Lake Kivu, Rwanda to study Microbial Dark Matter (Phase II) - Lake Kivu water 275m metaG... | ecosystem: Environmental > Aquatic > Freshwater >... | reverse complement strand
CCAGCACTATCATAGCTTTGGTTTTGGGATCCCATTTTCGTCTTTGCATGGCTGCTTTTCTCCTTTTCGCAGCCATTTTACTCTCTTAATTATCCACCTGTCTTAATGGGGAGCAGTATAATCGTTATATATTCCTCACTTACTGTACGAGTACATTGGCAAGTTCCAATTAATAAGGTGAGAATAAGAATAAATATAGTTATGCAGGTAGCGGCAACCTTGATTACATATATCCAAAGGCTCAACATGACATTTCCGTATCCCTATTCTATCACAAAGGATATACCTTGTTGACTGATATAATGATAGAATATCAACAATCTTTTGGTGGAGGTGCGAGATGGTAAAGACGTTTGTGATTTGGCTAATTGTTATTTGTGGAGTCACAGTTATTTTCACGGTTGGTCTCCTTGCCTTTAAGGTTATTAGTCTTGATATTGCGCTATGGGTGATAATTCCTGCTTTAGTGGGAGATATTATTGGTATTGTTTGCGTCAGATTCTGTTAAATGCCACCTTTTTTCTAAGGCGGTACTGTTTTTATATAGCCATATACCTAGAATGATTCCGAATATAGAAGGAACGATGGGAATAGCAGGATTATTGTAATATAAACCCAATCCTATCAATAGATAGGAATTAGATAACATTATGATTATAAGTCCTATTAAAATTCGTTTTTTGCGTGAGATGAACTTATCGAGTTTGTGACCTAACGGCGAGTACGTGGTTAAAAGGGAACATTGCCTTTCGCGATGTGCCGTTTGTCCTGCTTATGAACAAGATGGATCTCACCGGACAGTGGGACGTACAGGAATCGGCAATCGATAAGCTGAGCCACGAAGACTGGGATATCTTGAAAACCAGCGCCAAGACAGGTGAGAACGTTGAAGAAGCGTTCAACAGGCTGGCACTCAAGATGTTGGAGAAATGAGTACCACGTTTATTTGACTAAATGGACGACAATTTTTATTTTAAACTTCTGGATGCTCTTAATTTAGCCGTCCTTGAATACGTCCAAGACCGCTCCTTTAGATTGCTATCTCCCAGATCAAATTGGCTGTCTTATCTTTTTCCCGATTCCACTGCTGCCGATGAAACCACACATCAGGACGAGCTTGACTACCTGGGGAACTTCCTCACGGATGCGATCCCTTTCTGGCATGAAGGGATCGCAACAAAGCTTGATTCCGGCATATGGAGCGAAGTGATACCTTCGGGAGAAACCTGCTGGTTTGATGCGAGCGCGCACAATCTGGATACCAGAAAAATACTCATACTGAGAACGCACGGTGTTGAATTCACGGCGGCCCAGATGCGGGAACAGGCGGCCAAAGACAACCTGTTAGCTTTTGAAACCCTGTTCAGAACGGAAAAAGACCTGGAAATATACAGCAACCTGCTGGAAGCCGAGGTCAATAAGCGCACTGCTGATCTAAAGGAAAGGGTCAAGGAGCTAAATGTCCTCTTTGATATCTCACGGAGAATAAGCGATAAGGCCGTTTCCCTGGAAGCTGTTTTCCAGGACGTGGTTAATCTGATACCGGGCGGATTCCAGTATCCCGATATCACCTGCGCCCAACTCACGATTAAAGGCAATATATACACGACACATAACTGGCAGGAGACCTCGTATAAACTGGCCGATGTAATCAAAGACAACGATACGGAGATAGGATGCCTGGAGGTCTGCTATCTGGAAGAAAGGCCGGAGATAAATGAAGGTCCTTTCCTTAAGGAGGAACAAAGCCTGCTTGCAGCTATTTGTGAGCGCCTGGGTAAGGTAATAACGCGTTATACCACTCAGCAAAACCTCGAGCGAAGTTACCAGGTATTGAATAAAACATTCGACGATACAATACTGGCATTCAGCACTATTGTCGAAATTAAAGATCGCTACACGGCGGGACACCAGATCCGCGTCGCCAGGATAGCAGAGGCGATCGCCAGGGAGATGAAACTGAACGATGAAGAGGCTCGTGTCGTCCGCATCGCTGGAATTATTCACGATATCGGGAAAATTTATGTGCCCGCCGACATACTATCCCGTCCGGGCAAATTGACTAACCTCGAATTCGAAATAATAAAAACCCATTCTCAATACGGCTACGATATTTTAAAGACCATTGATTTTCCGTGGCCGATAGCGCAGATCGTTCTGCAGCATCATGAAAAGCTGGATGGCTCCGGTTATCCCAACAGACTAAAAGGCGATGAAATATTACTGTATACGCGGATTCTGACAGTGGCTGATGTCGTCGAAGCTATGGCTTCACACCGTCCCTACAGGTCTTCATTAGGTTTGGACAGGGCATTGCAGGAGATATCGAATAACAGCGGAAAGCTATACGATCCGGATGCCGTTGATGCCTGCGTCAAGATTTTTACCGAGAAAGGTTTTGTGCTCGAAGGATAGTCCGATTTATACTGATATTAGATTAAGCTTATGAGAAGTACGTGCACGGAGTAAAAATTCAAATGCCACCCGGGCTGACGGTCAACTTATATAGATTACTCCTCGGCGTTATTCTTCTTATGCCGTTGATTTCGGCCGGGGTTGGACTGGTTGCTGCGGACGATATAAAAACCGTCAGGGTCGGGATATACGAGAATCAGCCTAAGATCTTCACCGATGATGCAGGAAAACCTGCGGGATTCTGGCCGGATATCATAAATTACATCGCGTCCCAGGAAGGGTGGACCCTTGAATACAAGCACGGCACCTGGACCGACTGTCTGAAAATGCTGGAGAATAACGAGATAGATATAATGCCCGACGTGGCCTATACGGAGGAGCGCAACGATAAATACGCTTTTTCACAGGAAACGGTATATATAAGCTGGTCCAGGGTATATACACGAAAAGGCGTTGACATCAACTCGATCCTTGACCTCGAGGGGAAAAACATTGCTGTTTTAAAGGGAAGCGTCAATGTCGAAGGATCCGACGGAATTAAAGAGATTATCAAATCATACGGTATCGATTGTACCTATACCGAAGTTGAAAGCTATGTCAGGGTTTTCGAGATGGTGGAAAGAGGTGAAGCGGATGCGGGAGTAACCAGCAAGGACTTCGGATATCAGCACGAAACAAGTTACGACCTCGTAAAAACCCCCATTATCTTCCAGCCCGCGCTGCTCTATTTCGCTTTGACCAAAGACTCCGCATCGACACCGTCTCTCATTGAGAAAATAGACCGCCACGTGAAAGATTTAAAGCAGGATAACAGTTCAATCTACTATCAGTCTCTGGATAAATGGATGGCGATAAAGTCTTCCCCGACACAGGTGCTTCCCGACTGGGTGATCTGGGCTCTGGCTTCAGTGGGGGGACTGGTATTGTTATTTGCCGGCGGCAGCTTTATCCTGCGGGCACAGGTTCAGGCCAGAACAAAAGAGCTGACAGAGGAAATCACAGTCCGCAGGAGGGCGGAGGAAGAGCTGGCGCAATACCGCTACCGCCTGGAAAAACTGGTCGAGGAGAGGACGGCCGAGCTTGAGCAGAAATATCTGAAACTGGCAGTTGCCAACTGCGAGTTGCAGGATGCAAAGGAGGCGGCAGAGTCAGCCGACAGGGTTAAGTCAGCGTTTCTCGCCACCATGTCTCACGAGTTACGTACGCCGCTCAATTCCATTATCGGTTTCACAGGAATCCTGCAGCAGGAGCTGGTCGGCCCCCTCAATGAGGAGCAGAAGAAGCAGATGGGCATGGTGCGCAGCAGCTCTGCACACCTGCTCAACCTGATCAACGATGTGCTGGACATTTCCAAGATAGAGGCAGGTCAATTAACAGTGTCAAGGGAGCCCTGCGATATACGTGCGGCCATCGATAAAGTCACCGGAAGCATGCAGCCGCTGGCCGATAAAAAGGGGATTGCACTGGAGGTGGAGCTATCTCCCGACGTTGGAACGATCACCAGCGACCAGAGGCGCGTGGAACAGGTGATCTACAACCTCATAAGCAACGCCATCAAGTTCACAGAGCATGGACATGTCCGCGTGAAATGTTCGCTTGAAAGCGGAGAGATTATAACCCGTGTTATCGATACGGGTGTGGGAATCAAGGATCAGGATATGGAGAACCTCTTCAAGCCTTTCTACCAGATAGACAGCGGCATTATGAGACAATATGAAGGTACAGGCCTGGGATTATCGATATGCGCCAAAATCCTGGACCTGCTGGGAGGCAGGATCTGGGTCGAGAGCGAATGGGGCAAGGGCAGCATATTCAGTTTTGCCCTTCCCATGGAGAGAAAATCATGAGTAAAGGAACAGTTCTGTATATTGAAGACAACGAACAGAATTATTACCTTGTGAATGTGCTGCTGAAAACGCAGGATTACCGCGTACTCTGGGCCCAGGACGGCCGGGAGGGCATAGAAAAGGCTCTTGAATTGAGGCCGGACCTCATCCTGCTGGACATCCAGTTGCCGGTCATGGACGGCTACGAAGTCGCGCGCAGGCTGCGTAGTAATCCCGATTTAAGCAGTGTGCCCTATTATAGCGGTGACCTCCTATGCCATGGCCGGCGACCGGGAGAAGGCTGTTAACGCAGGCTGCGACGGCTATATAGAGAAGCCGATCGATCCGGACACCTTCCTGGCACAGGTCAATAAGTATCTGCCCGGTATCGATCCGGCGAGGAATAAACAATGACCACTATATTAATTGCAGACGATAACGCACAAAATCTTTATTTATTGGAGACGGTTCTAAAAAGCCATGGCTATGAGGTGATTTCCACCAGGAATGGACAAGAGGCGATTGATTCAGCACTTAAAAGCCCGCCCGACATTATAGTCACCGATATACTCATGCCGGTTATGGACGGATTCGAGTTGTGCCGACAATGGAAAGCGCATCAAAAGCTTGACCATATCCCATTTATATTTTATACCGCCACCTACACCGATCTAAAGGACGAAAGGTTCGCCCTGAACCTGGGCGCCGACCGGTTTGTTATCAAGCCGCAGCAGCCGGAGGTTCTGACACAGATCATTCAGGAAGAACTGGCCAAACCACTCAAGGCGAAACAAAGTCCGGCAAAGAAAACACCTGAGGCTGAGACCAGGGTACTGAAACAATACAACGAGGTGCTGTTCCGCAAGCTGGAAAAAAAGGTCAAACAGCTTGAAGATGTGATAGCCAAACAGAAGAAAACCGAGGATGAGTTGCGGGAGAGCGAGATGAAATATCGCACTCTCATCGCTCAAAGTCCGGACGGGATCTTCATTGTCGATTTAAATGGCAGATTCCTGTCAGTCAACAGGGTGATGTGTGAAAACCTGAAATGCAGTGAGGAAGAACTCCTTTCCATGGGCATCTGGGACATCGTCCCCGCAGAATATGTAGAGCAGCATAAAAAAAGAATGGCTGACATCGTAATGGGGAAAACTCCCAATGAAGCCGCAGAATATGTGGTGCAGGCAAAGGATGGGAGCCGGTATTGCGTTGAAATACTCTCGGCCCCTTACTATGAAGAAGAAAAATTGATCGGTTTCCAGGGGATTGCACACGACATCACCGAGCGTAAAAAAGCGGAGGAACTGCTGATAGCCTCAGAGGAGCAATACCGTTCACTGGTGGAGAATATCAACGACGTGTTTTACACCCTGGACAACCAGGGGATCATCACCTATGTCAGCCCGGTGGTTGAGCGTTTAAGCAAGTATAAGGTCGGCGAATTGATAGGGCAATCCTTTACCTCGATGATTTTACCGGAAGACTTGCCCGAAGTTGTGGCCAGTTACAACCGCCTCGTATCCGGTCAATTGGAGCCTTCGGAATTCCGTATAGCTGATAAAGACGGCAGAATCATATATGTCCGCACGTCCAGCCGCCCCATTTTTAAAGATGGAAACATCGTGGGCATAACAGCACTGATAACGGATGTAACCGAGCGCAAGCTGGCCGAGCAAGACCTGATTAAAAGTTACCAGAAGACGAAGAAAACGCTGAATGATGCTATTAATACCATGGCCAAAATCGTCGAAATGAGAGACCCTTATACAGCAGGGCATCAGCAAAGGGTGGCTGAGCTGGCGGTTGCCATAGCAAAGGAGATGGGATATCGAGGAGATCACCTTGAGAACCTCCGTATGGCAGCGATAATTCACGATATCGGTAAAATCTATGTGCCCTCCGATATCCTCAGTAAACCGGGTAAATTAAGCGCTGTCGAGTTCAACCTGATAAAAACCCATTCCCTGGGCAGCTATGAAATACTGAAAAATATGGATTTCCCGACCACTATCTCTGAATCCGTTCTGCAACACCATGAAAGGCTGGACGGCTCCGGCTATCCCGGCGGACTCAAGGGCGATGATATCTGCCGGGAAGCGAGGGTCCTCGCTGTGGCAGACGTGGTCGAAGCCATGTCATCGCATCGGCCTTACCGGCCCGCCCTCGGACCGGATAAGGCGCTTGAAGAGATATCCGCCAATAAGGGCAAGCTGTACGATGCCGACGTAGTGGACGCCTGCCTCAATGTATTCAGAAAACAAGACTTTAAATTTGAGTAGCGTCATTGCGATCGCCTGCACACCGGCGGGGCCACTATTAGTTTCACTACGGATAGCGCTCCGGGCGTACAGGTTTACACAGGCATAATCTACATCCTCCCGGTTTAAAAGAGGATTTAACCGGTATATGGTGCTATAATTACCAGCCAGGCTGCCCCCACCACCGTATTCCCGGCAGCAACCACAAAATAAAATCCTGCGCAAGGAGAATCGTTGAAAAAAATCAAACCCTTATTGGCCGTATTATTGCCGGCTCTGATAGTAACCGCATTAACAGCATGTCAAGCGTCGACGCCCCCGGCTAAGTTCGAAGTAATCTCTTTAGATCTCAGTCCCGCAGAAATTGCCGTGGGGGAAACAACCAATATCCGCACCGAGGTCACAAATAACGGCGGAACCGGAGCCGAGTACGGTGTGACTCTTTACATGGATGGTAAAAAAATCAGCGCCAAATCTGTTAAGCTGGACCCGGGATTCACCCAAAGCGTAAACTTCTCATTATCAGGAGATGAAGCAGGCGCTCACAAAATCGTAGTCGGGGAAAGAAGCGCGCTACTTACGGTTACAGCAACACTTACGGCAAGGCAGATCGAGCTATCATATGATGATGGCGTTGCCAAAGACTACCTGTCACTGGTCAAACCCTGCACGGGATATACGGTCAACTTCATATGCCCCGCAAACGATTTCACCATAAGCAAAGTGAGCGTATTCGGTCTGGTCTATGGCTCGCCCGGATTCCATGTTACGAATAGCGAACTGCAAATCTGGGACGCCGATCAAAAAGTCCTCTATACCATGCCATTTTCAGGAGACCAGTTTCCGCTTCGTACACGCCTGGGCGCCAACATCGACTCAACAGGTGACTGGGTTGATATAGATATTCCGGACGTCAAAGTTGACGGCGATTTTTATGTCCATATCTTCACCGGCATTCCCGCAGGTCAGGGATTTCGCATAGGCGCCTTTGACAGTACCAACATCCATTCCGACGTATCGATCCGCAGCGACAACGGCATCGATAGTCTGGCGGCGGATTGGCCGTATTCACCCGCTTACTGGTTTGGTGATAAAACCCGCGTAAACTGGATGATAAGAGTCGCCGGTAATACCATGGTGCCACAGGAATAGTAACTTGGTGTTCCGTGAGCTCCAGGTAGGCTGTGTCCGACAGTATGCGAGTAACGGATCAATATAACGATAAAATATCGTAAACCGCCTGGCGATTAAAAGGTGATCTTCTGTTCCACGGTTCTCGCGTAGCTTTCGATATCGCCGGTTTTATCCTGTTTGAGCCACACCCATACGACCACGTTGCTCTTTCTGAATACCAGCAACCTGTCGATGGCCACGGAGTTATTCAGGAAACACTCGTCTCCGATGGATGGATTGCTTATAGAGACTCCCGTAGGCCTGGCGTTTGCATAGGCATCCTGCGCCAGCCTTATCTCACGATAAACAACCACGGTATTCTGCACTGCAGGCGCGTAAGCGGCGCCCTGAAAATAAGAGACTGAGCTCGAAGATGTGCTCCCCCTGTACGATGGGGGGAAAACGTTTGCCTTTATCCATCCGGATCCCATGTCTTCCTTGGTCAGCACCATATCGTACGCCTGCCTGGTCACCAACCCCTCCATTGATTTGGTAATGCCGACAGGCTGGGTAACTGTCGGTGTTTCATCGGGGATTTGCTGAGAGGCCGGTGTACCTGCGGGCGATGTTTGTTCCGTTGATGCGGCGGTTGTCGCTGATGCGATTATTTTTTGCTCTACTATGCGCGCATAATGCTGGATATCGCCCTCTTTATACTGCTTCAGCCACAACCATACCACCACATTGTTCTGACGGAATACCAGCACCTTATTGATAGCCACAGAATCGTTAAGCAGGCATTCATTTCCGATGCCGGGATTGGACGAAGCCGGGTTGGTCTCTGTCTCTCTGACATAAGCAGTTTCAGCGGCAGAGATACTGCGGTATACCGCCACGGTATTCTGCACACCCGGCGCATAAGCCGAACCCTGAGTATAGTACACATGGCTGAAAGAACTGGTCTGTTGTATTGCCGGCGATATCGCGGTCCCTTGTACCCATCCCGATCCCATATCCTGAAGCGTCAGAGTCATGACGGATGCCTGCTTGGTTATCAGCGTTGTAAGATCAAGTGAACCACCCGTCGGCAAATTTGAATCTGGAACTGGTTGTGATACTGCTTGATTATCCTGCTCCGGCATTGATGGAATTGGGGGCGGGGGTAGAGGTTCCTGCGGAGACACGGGCAGGGTGGTATTTGTAGATCCAGCAGTGTCCGCTATATTTCCCTGCGGCTGGTCCACACTGCCATTTACACAGGCAGTGACGAGAATTAATCCAAAAACCATGCAGCCTATTAACACCCAGCTTAACAACTGTCTCATGCTTCTACTGCTAGCACCTCCGATAGTATTATATACCGTCTCATATAAATGATCTCCAATGCAAGTGCCCATCTCAAATATTACTCTTCCCAGTATATTTCTTTATTTGTAAGATCTATTTTTAGATGATGCCCCGAAAGAGTACCTTTGGTCGGATCAACGCGAAATTTATTCCAGGACGTGACCCAATGATCGAGTAAAATGCCCAATTCGCCCTCGTAAATGCCGGTATTTTCGGCCAGTTCAGATAAAGAAATCCTTTTCAGGGATTGAATAATCTTTAACGTCCTTTTCTTTAAGACAACCTCGCAGATTATTTCAGGCCAAAACCAGAATAAAACTAAGACACCCAGTGCAGCACCGCCTGCCATGGAACCAAGAAGCACTATACCCACCACTACCTGGACAGTAGCTAACACAGGATCAGTGGATATATGGAAATTCGGCTGGTGGAGGGCAAATTCAGGCAAAGTGAGAACCAAAGTTAAAGAAACAGCCAAAAGCAGGCCGACAACACCAATAGCCTTACCAAGCCATTTGCCGGACACAAAGTAAAAATGAATGATCTTGCCTGAATTACTCAGTATCATAACACTCGTAAGATAGATCTACCGTAACGCTCTTTGGATCTCCTGAACTGCACCAGAATTCCCAGTAATACGTCTGTAGCAGATCAGCGGAAGGAGATATCCATTGTGGTTTAGGTATTAATGAAATGCTGTAGGCTTTGTTGAATGCGATCAGCGTGTTATCCAGATTTCCAAATGTATCCGCATTATTTTTAGGGCCGAAGCTCGGGTCTACGGGCACCCATCCAACGTCCTGCAGGTAAAACTCAGCCCAAACATGATAACTCCCGTTTTCAAGCAGCGCCCATCGCCCGACCACAGGCCGTGCAGGTATGCCGGATGCCCTGCACAATGCCACAAAAAATGCTGCGTAATCACCGCATTCCCCGTAACCGTTCTTAAGAGCGAAAAGTGCCCCTCCAAGACCATCTATTTCCTGGTAATCCATGTAGCTATTGACATATTCGTAATATAATCGCGCCATACGACAGGGGTTGGATTCATTTCCCGCCAGTCTGGCTGCAAGATCAATAATCGCCTGATTATCCGCTTCAATCAGTTTACCGGCCCGGGTATACATTGCATACTCGGGATTTGAACGGTTGTATTCAACTGTAACGACATCCTCGGGATTGAGCTTCACCTGAAATACTTCAACGGTGTAACGTTGAGTAAATGATAGGGACGAGTTCGGTGCCGGCTTGTTTTTGAATTCCCAGAAATCCTCGCTGGTCCCGCTAACAGAATCAACCTGGCAGCTTGTTGGTAAAATACTGGCGGGTTGGGGAGAAATGACCTTCTGCGATTCCCAGTCTTTAATGGAGGGAAGCCACACTCTTATAACATTTACCATGGCATCCCCATTAATTATGGAAAAGGTACGCTTCACCGTATATGTCCTGGCACTAAAATATTCCAGCGTTACGGCCTGCCCTTGCTGTACAACCTTCGTCTCCGAAGCGTCGTGCCCTGTTATTACCGTCTGCTCATGTTCCGCAAAGACAACGGGTGTATCTGGCACGGTAGCGCATGCGCATACTGCGAAGATCAATGTTATGGAAATGAAAACAAGTATGCTGAGTAGTTTATTCATAGTCCTGTGAGAAAGAGCTTCACTTAAATCTATATTACCATGCACATAAAATTATCTGAAATCAATTGGCCCGACATGCAAATTCGCTGGAAGTATATCCAGACGTTCGCAACAACTGTTGACAGTGGAGTCGAATCCGAGTAATTTATTGCTGGGTCACATATGGGATGAAGATGTTTGCGTGCATGTATATACGTGAAATCCCGGATAGCGAATTGATCTAACAGGAGTTGTTGTTATGAGCGAGTTGATGAAGTGGAATTTCGCTACACGGGCGGAGACGTATAAGAGCATGGCGATGATTGCGGGTCGGGTCGTGAAACTGTCATTGCCTCACAAGGAACACCGCCCCACGGAACCCGACCTGCGCAAATGGTGGCAAAGGTCCGGTTTCTGTGTGCAGTACCAGATTGAGAAACGCCCTGATGTAGGATGGGACCGCGATTATATCGAGTTCAATAAATCGATGACGGATGAGAAGGGCGACCTCAAATTCAACGGCCCTTACTGTAAAATTGAAGACTGGGTGGCCCTGAGTAAAAGGATCGGCGTTGACTATCATAGCCTCGAGATCAAATGGCACGACGGCATCTGCTGGTTTAATACCGGTTTGACCAAATGGAAAACCGATGTCGATTACGCCGGGAAATTTGCCGAACTCAGCGGAAAAGAGCATATTACTTTCATATATTATTACTCGTCGGTTTTCGACCATAATCCGCAGTTCGATCCCATCCAACCCAATCCCCGCATCACACCGTCATTCCTGGGACTGTTGTCCCCAGAGAAATACAAGATTTATGCCAACTATCTGCTGGGACAGTATGATGAGATCGTAAAGCAGTATAAACCGGATGGCATATGGCTGGACTGGTGGTGGGCCGATAAGACCACCAAAGATTCGATTGCCCATTTAAGCAGCAGACATCCAGATGTTGTGCTGGCCTTTAACCTGTCATCGATGTTCTTCTCTTCCCATAAGGACCAGCATTTCTCGTCGGGAGAGGCACATGCCCTGGACGGACCCTTTATCGGCAAACGGGAAGAGGCCGGCGGCATCATATCCTTCCTTACCAGCACCTGGAAATGGGCCAATCTCTATCGAATGATGTTTAAACATCCCTGGGAGCTGATCACACCTACCTCGGTCTGGTGGCAGGATATGAAGCTCCGCGAAGATATATTTGAGTTTGTGCGCCAGGCGGCAGTCGTCATGGCCTGCGGCGGTAAATTCGCCTGCGGCACATCCGCGCTTATGGACGGCAGCCTGGATCCGGACCATGTCAGGCAGCTGGAGACGCTGGGAAAATGGTATATCCCCAGGAAGGAGCTTTTCCTGGGCGCTTATCCCATCAGGTATCTGGGATTCGCACCGAAAGGCGTATCCGTCAATAAACAGGATTTCAAAACTATCCAATGCTTTTACAGGGACGGCGCGCTCCTGCATGTGATGAATATGAAAGGGAAATCCGAGCCGGTGGAGGTGAAGCTGAAGGGAAAGCGCTGGAAAGGAATAAAGATCGCCTATATCGAGCCGGCGCACCGCATGATAGATGTCAAGATCAGGGGATCAGATAAAACAATAACGCTGCCGAAAGATGACATCGATCGTATCGACACTATAATCTATCTGCCTGGAATCGATACTTTGTAAGCTATGAAAAAACATCTGCTGGAAACCGCACTGGATAAGGGAAACGGCGTTCTTCGACTGTGCCCCAACTGGGTCCCCCGGTCTTTCTGCATCCCCGGAAGGAGGCTGAAGCTCCACCCCGACGACTACTACGCTTTTGGCGCCGACCGGGGCGGCATCGACGAACGGTGGTTTGCGTCCACCATCAGGGCGGACAACGGCCCGCTGACGCTGCAGGATGAGGGTTTGAGTTATATCT
>Ga0136653_10001542_pt1 | contig 12506 bp, 7 predicted proteins | sample LakKivw275mmetaG_FD_94866 | JGI IMG/M metagenome (GOLD analysis project Ga0136653, IMG submission 94866) | Anoxic lake water microbial communities from Lake Kivu, Rwanda to study Microbial Dark Matter (Phase II) - Lake Kivu water 275m metaG... | ecosystem: Environmental > Aquatic > Freshwater >... | reverse complement strand
GTGAGGATCCCAAGCATCCTGCCTGGCGTGAATGGCTGGCGGACCCATCAGGCAGGATGCCTGATATTCCTCTTCCCTGATTCCTCTGCTCACGCCTGATATTCTTCTCCCAAATTACTCCTTCCATTTGCTAAAGGAAAACTCCCAATCCTCCCAGTCATTCACCAAACCAGCTTTCACAGGGTTGAGCAGAATGTACTCCAGCACATTGTAATAATCCCGCTCACTGCGTATATAACGGTCATAGTAATCATCGCTCCACACTTTCCCGGTTTTTCCCCTCAGCTGATTAATTTTCGTGGATGTGTAGCTTTTGATCCTTTGCACGATCACACTGACGCGATGATAGCGCTGGTTTGCATCGGGCAGGGGTTCGATCAACAGATGAAGATGATTTGGCATCACGCAATAGGCATGCAGATCATACAAATTCCCGGCATAGAACCGGAGTGCATTACAAAGCATGCCGGCAAAAGGCTGCTCACATAAAGATAAACCCTCCAGCTCGAATTTACCCAGAAATTCATCGTATTCCAGTATCTTTTGCGCATATTGCTGGAGTTCGAATTCGTGAATATGGGGGTCGGGATGTTTTTCAACCTGAAGCAGAATGTTTTTCAGATCCTGAAGTATCAGATGCAGATGACGCGGAAGAGTGAATGCCAGCCTCCAGCATAGGGAAATGATCTGCTGGGTTTCCTGGTGGTGCGGAAGAAATCTCCGGTGTGATTCGACAATCTCTGGCATGAGTACCTCGCTCTGGTGTTTGAGGATAGGATTGTATGAGGGTGAAAACTGTAAAGGAGAATCTGTAAAGAAGAATCTGTAGAGGAGAATTTGATAGCACTAACAAATGTCTGGCGGGAGGAAGAGGATCCCAGGCATCTTGCCTGGATCGGAGGTGAGGATCCCAGGCATCTTGCCTGGCGTGTGTAGCTGGCGGACCCATCAGGCAGGATGCCTGATATTCCTCTTCCCTGCGGCGAAGGTAAAGGATCCCAGGCATCTTGCCTGGCGTGTGTGGCTGGTGGACCCATCAGGCAGGATGCCTGATATTCCTCTTCCCTGCGGCGAAGGTAAAGGATCCCAGGCATCTTGCCTGGCGCGTGTGGCTGGCGGACCTATCAGGCAGGATGCCTGATATTCCTCTCCTCCGCTCAGGCAGGATGCCTGATATTCCTCTGCTCACGTCCGCTACCCAAAAAAACAGGGTGGGACCGAAATCCCACCCTGATTATTCAGCGCCGGACCGCGTAAACGCATCCCGGACTGCCAGTGTTATTAGTCCTTGTTATCGGTTCTCCCGATGGCCGGTTCGGCTTTCAGCGGAGCTCCGCTGTGATTGGTAGCCGGATTGTTGGTCAATCCATTCTGGTTCCTGTAGCTGCTCACTGCAACCACTTTATAGAACTTCCTGACATCCGCCACAGCAGGAGTATAGGTATTAGTCCAGACCACTGCCAGCGGGGGGGCATTCAGATCCCACACATAGGGATCGTTCGAAGCATACACACGGTAGGCATAGGCTCCGGGAACTGCTGCCCAGCTTAGGGTGGGAACTCCCGCAACCATCCCGAAACTCACTACAGGCGCGGCGAGCACCACCGGCACAGCATTGGTTACCATGAAGGCGGTGACGGGAATGTAGCTGGAGAGAGTGCTGCCAGCCAGTGTGGTATTGTCGGTGGGATCGTAGGTGGTGCTGTCGCTATAGATATAACGGCTGCGGTTGTTGCCATACTGCGGCACTGTATAGTAGAATTGATTGGTGCTGTTGAAGTATACCGTATCCATCGGCCGATTCACGCGCAGGGCGAGGTTATCGCCGGTGTAGGAGAACGGAGCGCTTAAGGGGATAACGATGGTGTTGACGCCAATGGGGAAGTCCACCACTCCATCGAAGACCAGGGTGTAGCCGGTGAAGTCCAGCCAGTTGGTGGCAAGATCAGTGGCAGTGGTGTTCTTAGCCCAGATCTTGACGGGTTTGCCAGCCAGGTCCTGCGTAAAGTTGTTGAAATAGGCTACGCTCAGGATGTCGCCGGCGGTCATCTGCATCTCCAGTGCGGTGTAGATGGTCTCGGTTACGCTGTTCTTCCAGTAGAAGTTCAGGGGCAACAAGTTGCTGGTTGTAGTGGAGAGGGGATCGCCAACCAGCGGGATATATGTGTCTGCCGGTAGGATCAGGACTGCCTTGGGAGCGGTCTCATCATTGGTGGAATTGCCGTCACCGGCAAGCACCACTTTGCCATACAACATCAAATTGCCAGTCTGCAAAGCGCCGGGAGTCCAGGATAGGGTGTGCATTGTTGAGGTGCCCGGATCAAGCGGAGTGGTCACATCCAGGGAAGCGAGCTCCTCTCTGGTATCTTGCTTCATCAGTTTTACTGTATAGGCATTTTGAGTGGCGGTACCGTTGTTATAGACAGTTACATTGTAACTCAATGGCACACCGACGTTACCATAACTTGGGCCGCTGAGGGCAGTGGCAGCCAGGTCGTTGGGCATCAGCTCTTCCAGGAGCACCGAGTCGATGTAGATGCTGCGGTAGGTGCTATTTTGTCCATGCTGGAAGCAGAGATAGGGGTCGCTGCCAGCATAAGCGGCAAAGGACACGGTGAAGGGATACCAGGTGTAGGTGGTGGGGATGGTGACCTCAGCCACTTGCGTGAACACACCGGTTCCATCCAGAGCGCTGACGGTGCCAACCTTCAGGGTTGTTCCCGCGGTGCCGGTCAAGGCATAGAAACTGGCCTTGATGATGTTGATCGGCACCGTTACCTCTGGCGAGATCAGGCGCAGCATGTCTGTGGTGTAGCTGGAGTTGTACATGTACACGCTGTTGGGTGTGGTCTGGGAATAACCGGTGGAAGTGGTGATGGTCATCGAGGCATTGCTCTTGAAGCCAGTCCAGCCCAGCGGGAAGTCCGGGGTGGTAACGCCATCGAAGTTCTGGGTGTGGGGCAGGCTGGTGATGCGGGGATCCACGCAGACGCCATCCACAACCACCGGGGTAATGGCACGGTTGTCGTGAATACTGACCGTGGCGGTGTGGGTGCCAGCTGCAGTGGGAAGATACTGCACCGTGAAGTTCGTGGTCTGGCCCGTGGTCAGGTTCACCGGGAATTCCGGCGGCAGGTTTTGCAGCTGGAAATAAGTATCGCCAGCGATGGTGATGTTGCTGATGCTCAGGGTGCCGGCGCCGGTGTTGCTGATGGTGAACTGTTTGGTTACAGGAGTATTGATGACCACCGTCTGGAAGTCCCAGGCATCCGGATTGACCATAATCTGCGGCGTGGTGGGAACCGGCGCCACGAAGAACTTGGTGTTGGGCAGCCCCGCGATCAAGGTACCGTCAGGCGGCGATGCAGGATCGGGGTTGGTGCTGTCGCTATAATAGCGTAGGCTGCGGTTGATTCCGGTGGTATTGGTACAATAGAAGAAGGAGAAACTGCTGTCGTAACCGGGATAGTTCTCATCCACTGCGATCACCAGGTTGTCCACTCCGTTGTAGATGAAGGGGCTATCCAGCACGAATTCCATCCAGTAGCCACCGGTCATCTGCTGCGGGATATTGTTGCCGCTATATACTTGGGTGAGGTTTGCCAGGGGCACCCAATCGGTGGTGGAGGCGAAGGTGTCATTGGCAGTATGCCCCATATAGATCACATACTGCTGGGTGTTGGGGCTGGTGGCATAGCCGTTGAAGTAGTAATAGAGCTTCTCGATCCGGTAACCGGCTGGATAGCTCAGTTCCGAGGGATAATAGATGGTCTGGGAATAAGTGTAACCCCAGAACACATTGACCGGTAGATTGAGGTTCACGGTTCCTGTTCCCACGATCACATCGGTGGATATATTGGCCGTGACTGCGATGTTCAGCGGAGTGGCAGCGGGATCCGGGCTGGTTTGCTGCAGCACGATGGTGCCCGTGTAAGGGCCAATTGTGGCCGGTGTGTTGAAGGTATAGGGCAGATTGTAGGTGCTGTTGCGAGGCACGGTGAAGCGGGTGGTCCCGAATTCGAACTCGTCCGGGCCTGCCACGGTGAAGGTCAGTTCCACAGGTCCGTGGTTGGTCACCGGAATGGTTCCAGTTTGGGTATCTTCCGGCCAGATGTTGCCCAAGGCAAGATCGGCCGGGGCAGTCATCCGCTCCATGGTCGTGAACTCCCAGATCATGAAGCCGGGATCGTCAGGATCGGACTCGCCTTCATCATTATGAGCCTGAACCGCCCAATAATAGGGGGTCAAAGGTTGAAGATCCAGCCCTGAAACGGTCGCCAGGCTCAGACTGGTGGCAGGGACATCGACTTCGGCATAACCGATCTGGGTGGACCAGAACTCAGTTTCCGACTCGCCAATGAAAACCCAATATTGGGTGGGGGTTCCGCCTTCAGTGGGTGGGGACCAACTGATCACCAGATCGTTGGGATCCTGATCAATCGCACCATCGGCAGGGCTGAGCAGGGTCACCAGGCCGGGCGCACCGCCCACGGGCATGAAATCGCCTTCGTCGGCACCGATATCGGGCATGGTGGTGCTGCGCAGATCGCCGTCAAAATCGTAGGCGGGACTGCGGGTGATGGGAATGGCATTGCCTTCCACCCGGGTGGGAACATCGTCCCTGATGTGCAGGTCAATGATGCGGGTAGTGCTCACAAAGGGCACGTCCTCGGTGAAGGAACCTTGGTCCTTGGTGGCAATGGCTGCCTTGTATTCCGCCAGCGTGGCATAGGTGGTGGTGCTGTTGTAGCAGATCGGTCTGGTGGCATCGGGCTCGGAGCCGGTCCAATAGATGTTCCGGTCGGAACCATCCGCGATATTGGCAAAGCCGAGTGCGGTCTTCCAGAAGGCGACGCTTCTGCCTGTGCTGCCTGGCGTGCTGGTATTCACGAAGATGTTGTTCTTCAGCTCCACCGTGGTGCCGCCTGCCACATAGAGGGCGGCGGTGGCGAAGTTGGCTGCGCTGCCGGCAGCATTCAGATAGACGCTGTTGTACCAGATGTAGTCCGTGGTGCCGCTGGTGATGTTCAGCGCGCGGATTTGCGGGGCGGAAGTCCCGCCCGGGCTGCGCAGGTCATAGATCATGTTGTTATACACATAGTTCGTGGTTCCGCCATTGACCGAGATGCCATACACGATCGAGGAACTGGAAGCGCTGTAGGCAAGATTGTGGACCTTGTTGCCATAGACCGTGTTGGTTCCGCCTATTATATAGATTCCATACATCGTGCTGCCGGAAGTAAGGTCGGTGACGGTGTTGCCATACACGGTGTTGGAGGTTCCGGTCAGATACATGCCATAGACCGTGGAAGTGGTGGAACCACCGCTGATGGTGTTTCCATAGATCTGGGTGGTGGATCCGGTGGTGGCATAGATGCCGTAGAATCCTACCGTGGAACCAGCGGCGATGGAGATGTTGTTGCCGGAGATCACGGTATCGGTGGCATAGTAGTTGTAGATACCATAGTTTCTTACGTTCAGGAAGTTGTTCCCCTGGATCAGGGTGTTTTGCATCACATTGCCGTAAACTCCGTAGTTGTAGAGCCCATAATAGGAATTCTCGGCAAAGGTGTTGTTCAAGAAACTGCAATTGTGGTTTGCTCCGTAGTTGCGGATGGCATAGTTCGTGGAGGTGCCATAGGGCAGGGTGATGGTGCAGTTCTTGATGGTATTATTTTCAGCGCCGTTGACCAGCCAGTAACCATAGATCACCGTGGCAGGAGCGTCGACATCGATACCGTCGAAAGTAATCCAGTCCGCTCCATCCAGTTGGAAGCCATAAGTTCCGGTGCCGCCAGTGGGTGTTAACACCGGATTGGTCCTGGTACCAGAGGCAGCCTGGAAGATGATGGGATCGTCCTCAGTGCCGGACATTGTTAGCGCCGGGGGATTCTCGGCATAGGTGCCTTCCGCCACATTGAAGGTTACGCCGCCAGCGCCTACCCCGTTGATGCTGAGGGCATTGATGGCAGCCGTGAAGGTGGCGAAATCTCCACCCCCGCCGATCGTTTTCGTCCCGGTGAGGGGAGTGGGTGTGTTAAAACTCCAGATCGGGCAGTTGACTGCGTTCCCTTCAGTGTTATAGGGCACGATCATCCAGTAGAAGGTGGTGCTGTCAGCCAGGGGGGTGGGATGCTGATAGGACAGCACATTGCCCAGGTCTGCGCCATTCACCAAGTTGGTGGGGGTCGTGGTGCCGCCACCATCAGTTCCCAGATAGAGGTAGTATCCCGCCGGATAGCCACCCCCGCTTGACCATTGCAGGGTTACATCGGTGAAGGCGAAGCCTCCGTTTTCAGGATAGACCAATACCGCCGGATTGGGAATCTGTGGAACATAGGTGCCGATATTCATCATCAGGTTGGCACGGTTGACCGAGAGGGTTCCGGTCGATCCACCCTGGGTGGTCTGGTACCAGGCATCATACGTATCGCTCTGGTAGCGCAGGCAGGTGTTGGTGCCCGTGGTCGCCGTGTAATAGACCGAGGCGTTCTGGGTGTAGGAGCCGGGGATCACCGTGGTGCAGATGTCCACCAGAAGGTTGGATACGCCGTCCCAATCGAATGGGGAGGACAGGGTGTGAACATTCCATCCCACCACCGGCAGGAAGTTATCCTGATACCATACCTGTTGATACATACCTGCTTCAAAGGTGGAGGTGAGGACTGTTTGGGCGGTGTGTTTCATCCGGATGGTGAAGTTCGGCATTTCAGAGCAGTTGTTCACTGCCGATACGTTGAAGGCAAGCGAGGTTATGGGCCCCATCGAACCGCCTTCGGCGGTGATCTCCGCTGCCGTGTAGAGGTATTGCTGGCGGAAGTTCTTGTAATAGGTGCCATAGGGCGTGGGAACTCCGGTCGTACCGTTTGTGGTGGTACCGGTTCCTATGGTGACCATGACATCGGCCAACAGGAACGAACTGAATCCCAGCATAAATACCAGGATCATGAGTATCGATAGTGACTTTTTCATATCACATTACTCCTTGGAAAAGTTTTTGGGTTTGGATGATTTGACGATGCGAGAGCGATATCACCTCTCAAGTGTTACTTCGATGTTGGAAAGGTGTGCGGATGCCTGAACTTCCCGGCTGCGAACACTGGCCTTGAGTATAGGTGCGATGAGGGATACAAAAAGAGTGTTCGTTGGCAGAAAACCTGAGGCATCCAGGAACAGACCTGTGTGTTTGTGGTTGGAGATCTGAGACAAGTTTCAGGGAAAGTGGATACTTCTCGGCTCTTAGCCTGAAGCCCCCCCGCTTAAAAACTCTGGGTGTTAAACTCCCCAGGTCTCTCATCAATTCCCCCTCTGCAATGGCAATGACATTGCCGGCAAAGAAAACACAAATCCCTGTGTGGCAAACTGCTATCCAGTCGGGTAAGCCGAACTGAAAGCACGCAGTTATTTATATGAAACTTACTATTGGAATCGCATCATAGTGTCAAGCTTTATTTTTCGCACAGTGGAAACTTCAGCTCCGAAAGACGCTTTTCCACCAATCCCAGAAGGTCTTGACACCCTCAATGAAGGAGGTTGTGGGGTGGTAACCCAGCAGCCGCTTCGCCTTGGACAGATCGGCATGGGTGCGCAGGACATCGCCTTCCGGAAGGCTCTGTTGCTTTTGTATAGCGGTTTTGCCGCTCACCGCCTCCAGGGTGGAGATCATCTGGGACAGGCTCACACTGTGGTCGTTGCCCAGGTTGATGATCTCATAACAGTGATGATGTTGAATATAATCCACAGCCTTCAGCACACCCTGGATGATATCGTCGATGAAGGTGTAATCCCGGCTGGTGCTGCCATCGCCAAACACGGGCAATGCCTCCCCTCTTTCCATCAAGGATAAAAACTTGTGGATCGCCAGATCCGGGCGTTGCCGGGGGCCATAGACGGTGAAGAAACGCAGGCAGAGCATGGATATCCCATACAGGTGGTGCCAGGTGTGGCAGAATAGTTCCCCGGCTTTTTTGGTGGCGGCATAAGGTGAGATGGGATGGTCAACGGGATCGCTTTCGCTGAAGGGGACCTTGGGATTGTTGCCATAAACCGAGGAGGAGGAGGCAAAAATGAATTTGCCGATGCCCCGGTTGGCACATTGCTGCAGCAGATTCACGGTTCCCTGCACATTCACCCGGGCATAGAGCTCCGGATTCACAATGGAAGGGCGCACGCCCGCCATGGCCGCCAGATGGATCACCAAGCCGATATCATTTTCATGAAAGAGCTGCTCCAGTTGCTCCTCCTGGGTGATATCGGCTTCCACAAGCTGGAAGGAGGGATGGGAAAGGCAGGAGGAGATATTGCTTCGCTTGACGGATGGGGAATAGAAATCGCAGAAATTGTCCAGGCAAAGCACCTGATTTCCCTGGCGCAGCAGCGCTTCGCAGAGATGGGAGCCGATGAAACCAGCGCCTCCGGTTACCAATATGGACAAAGGAGAATCAGGTGTCCCAACTGATCTATGTCTATCGTCAGAGGTTTTCACATGCACTGCCATTAGGCGCTACTTCTGATAATCAATGGATTACGCATTCTCACGGACAATCCTTGCCCCCAGGGCATTCAGTTTCTCTTCGATGCGGTCATAACCCCGGTCGATGTGATAGATGCGGGAAACGGTGGTGGTGCCATTGGCTACCACTCCGGCCAGGACCAGGGCGGCACTGGCACGCAGGTCGGTGGCCATCACCTCCGCCCCGCTCAAGTCCTTCACCCCCTTCACGGTGGCGACACCATGCTCCATGCGGATATTCGCCTGCAGGCGGTTGAGCTCCGCCACGTGCATGAAACGATCCGGGAAAATGGTGTCCTCCACAAAGCTGATCCCCTCCGCCAGGGACATCAACACCGTGAATTGGGCCTGCAGGTCGGTGGGAAAACCGGGATAGGGCAGGGTGAGGATATCCACCGGTTTGATCCGCTGGGGCGGAACCACGGTGATGCTGTTTTCCTCCACCTTCAGTTCGCACCCTGCTTCACGCAGCTTGGCAATCAGGATGGCCAGATGCGCCGGCTCGCAGTTCTGAACAGTTACCGGCAGGGTGCTGAGCGCTCCGGCGATCAGGAAGGTGCCGGCTTCGATGCGGTCCGGGATCATCGCCATCTCCACCGGAAACAGGTTTTCCACGCCGGTGATGGTGAGTGTGGTGCTTCCCTTGCCCTCGATGGAGGCTCCCATTTTGCACAGCAAATCGATGGTGGCATCCACCTCCGGTTCCAGGGCAGCATTGAACAGATGAGTGGTGCCCTTGGCAAAGACAGCTGCCATCAGGGCATTGATGGTGGCGCCTACACTGGATTTCTCAAAGTGGATGTCCGCTCCGGTGAGCTTCTCCGCCACCGCATGGATATAGCCATGCTCGATGCTGATCCTGGCACCCAAGGCTTCCATCGCTTTCAGATGGAGGTCCACCGGACGCGTGCCGATGGCACAGCCACCCGGAAAGGAAACCCGTGCCTCTCCCAAACGTGCCAAAAGCGGACCCAGCACATAGATGGAAGCGCGCATCTTGCTCACCAGTTCGTAAGGGGCTTCGTTGAAACATACGTCCCGGGAATCGATGCTCATCAGGCCCCGGTTATATTCCACCCGGGCTCCGATCACCCGCAGCAGGTGGGCCATGGTCTTCAGATCGATCAGGTTCGGCACATTGCGCAGCAGAGATTTCCCCGGTGCCAGCAGGCAGGCTGCCATCACCGGCAGGATGGCGTTCTTGGCTCCGCTCACACTGATGCTGCCGCTCAGATTACGGTTCCCTTCGATTATAAAGCGATCCATGCTCTATCCTTGTTTCAGTTTAACTTGCCCCTGGATGCCTGAACCGGAGCATCAGGTACCTATCCCGGGCACACAAGTCGTTTTTGGCTGATGAGTCCCGGTAGTGATGCTTTTGTGCCAGTTCAAGCAAGGAGGGTAATTGCCCCGCACCATGCTCGAAGAGGAGCATTCCCTTGGCGGACAGATAGTTGCCTGCACGTGCCAGGATCCGCTCATAGTAGTCCAGCCCCTGTTCCCCTGCCCAGAGCGCCGTCTCCGGTTCGTGATCCCGCACCCGGACAGGAAGAGAGGCATAGTCCGCTGCACTGATGTAGGGCGGATTGCTGATAATGAGGTCAAAGGTTTCCGGGGATTCAGGGAACAGGTCAGCCAGTTGGAACTCGATCTGGCATTGGTGCAGACCTGCATTGTGCCTGGCCACTTTCAATGCGGCAGAGCTGCAGTCCGTGGCGGTGATCTGCAAGCCGGGCAGGTTTTTACACAAAGCGATGGCGATCGCTCCGCTGCCGGTGCCAATATCCAGCACACGGTCTCCTGGCTGCAAAGAGTGCAAAGCCAATTCCACCAAGCCCTCGGTTTCGGGACGCGGGATCAGCACTGCGGGATTTACTACCAGCTCCAAACCGTAGAACCAGGCTTTCCCGATGATGTATTGGGGCGGTTCATGATCCAGGAGGCGCTGTTGATACTCCAGGTAGCGGGTCAGCAGATCCTGCGGCAATTCCTGATCCCCCAGGAGGGACAGCTCCACCGGCTTGCATTCCAACAGGTCGGCCAGAATGAAGTGGAAATCCGCCGGGGCGATCCCGGACTGCTTTGAGGTGGCGCGCAGAGCGGACAACAGCTCCCTGAGGATCATAGTTCCGATACTGTTTGAGGAGCCAGCTTACGAGTGATCTGCACCTTCCTGCCATTGTTGTCAAAATCCAGCCGGTCGGAGAGATGATAGAGCATGGACAGGCCCCTGCCGTTATCGTCCAGATTCAATTTGGGTTCCTGAGCCACGCGCTGGAGCCAGCTCAGATAGTCAAACCCGTTGCCGTCATCCTCCACGCTGATGCTGATCGAATTGTCCAGTTGGTTGACCGAAAAGGAGAAACGGATGCGTTTGGCAGCTATCGCCTGTTCCTGCAACTTTTCCTCGATCAGTTTCTGCAGCTGGTCATGCTCATAGCGCCGCTGCTGGGGGGTAAGCTCCAAAGTGCCATGGATAAAAGCGTTATATACCATTTCATCCACGCAGGTCAGCAGCTCGTTGCAGAGGTCCTGGCTGAGTTTCAGATTTTGTTTGAAAAAAACATTGAACACCTTGGATATGCCGAATTGGGAGAACTTGCGGGGATCGATCACGATGTTCAACTGCGCGTTGTCCATCAGACTGAACAGATTGGCAAATTCAGTGCGGGAGCGTTTCTTCTCCAGAATGGTCTGGATGGCGTGGATGATATGCTCGGATTCCACTGGTTTGCGGATGAAGTCAGAAGCGCCCAGGCGGATCGCCTGAAGGAAGTAATCCTGTTCCAGAAAACCGGTCATCAGGATCACATCCAGATCGCGCTCATATTCCCGGCGCACCCGCTCCAGAAAGTCCAGTCCGGAAATGCCCGGCATTTCGATATCGCAGATCACCAGGTCGTAGTTATGCCGGTGGATCTTGCGCAGGGCGTCGCTGCCATTGAAGGCGGAATCCACCCGGAATCCATTCAATTCCAGTATTTTGGAGAGACTGGTGACGATACTGGGACTGTCATCAACCACCAGTATTCTTGCAGCCGATCGTTTCATCCCAGATTAACGGTGAAGAGCTGGTTCAGTTTGAGCATGGAAAACAGTTCGTAGATGTTGTTGGAGCTCCGCACCACTTCGATTTCGCCACCCTTGCCGATGAAATCCTTGTAGAACAGCAGCAACTTGCCGATTCCGGTGCTGCTGATATTGCGGCAGTCGAACAGATCGAGCTCCAGAAACGTGGCATCGGAGGCCAGCACTTCACTGAGTTTTTCCTGAAGGATATGCGCATTCTCACTGTTCAGGATACCTTCGATCCTCATCAGTGCGACCTTGTCGTTGAAGCTGAGGTCAATCTTCATTGTCATCCCCTCTGGTATGTTTTGATCTTTTTTCTATTTTATTCCGGCTGCGGATGTTGTCAAGCACTTATTCCACATAACCGCGTATCCGCTTCAGGATACTATTCTGGACCTGCACCGGGCAGATCTCATATTTATGGTATTCCAGGGTGTAGATCGCCCTGCCCTGGCTGAGGGAACGAATGCGGGTGGCATAGCCAAACAGTTCAGAGAGAGGCACTTCCGCCACGATCTCCTGCTGGTATTCATTGTGTGGGCGCATCACAGAGATCCTGCCCCGTTTGGCATTGATGTCGGAGATGATGTCTCCCACAAAATCCTCCGGCGAGAGCACCGTGAGCAGCATGATCGGTTCCATGATCACCGGTGCGGCATTGCGCAAACCCTTGCTGATCGCCATCGATGTGGCAATGCGAAAGGCCAGCTCGTTCGAATCCACCGGATTGAAGTCCCCGTCCACCAGTTCCAGCCTCACCCTTTCCACAGCGCCGCTGATCAGCGGACCATCGTTCAGGGCGTTCAAAGCCGCCTCGGTGATCGCCGCATGGTATTCGGAGGGGATCTGCTCTGCCCCCACCGAAGTGATGAAGACATTTTTCTCCCCCTCCGGAAGCTGGCTGGGGCTGAGGGGTGAGATC
>Ga0136653_10001541_pt1 | contig 12508 bp, 26 predicted proteins | sample LakKivw275mmetaG_FD_94866 | JGI IMG/M metagenome (GOLD analysis project Ga0136653, IMG submission 94866) | Anoxic lake water microbial communities from Lake Kivu, Rwanda to study Microbial Dark Matter (Phase II) - Lake Kivu water 275m metaG... | ecosystem: Environmental > Aquatic > Freshwater >... | reverse complement strand
TTCCCGCCCGGTCGGTGAGGGTGATGATCGTGTTGTTGAAGCTGGAGTGAACGAAGATGAGCCCCTCGTCAAAAGCGAGGCGCACTCTTTTTTTCTTGGTTCTGGTTTTCTTAGCCATTTCCTGTCACTCCTATTTCTTCTTCTTTATGGCGCCGGCGCGGGGACCCTTGCGGGTGCGGGCATTGGTGTGGGTGCGCTGGCCCCGGACGGGCAGACCGCGTTTGTGGCGCAAGCCGCGATAGCAGCCGATCTCCATCAGGCGCTTGATGTTCATGGCCACCTGGGTGCGCAGGGTGCCTTCCACCACATAGTCGTTCTGCACGACGTCGCGGATGGCTTTTTCTTCTTCCATACTAAGGTCGGCGACCTTTTTCATCTCATCGATATTGGCTTTCCGGCAAATCTGTCGGGCGATCGAGGGACCGATGCCGTAGATATAGGTAAGACCAATAAACAGACGTTTGTTTTTGGGTATCTCGATACCTGCAATATGTGCCAAGCTGGTCCTCCTTAACCCTGTCTTTGTTTATGTTTTGGGTTTGAGCTGCAGATAACACGGATAACGCCGTGGCGTTTGATGATCCGGCAGTCTTTGCAGACTATTTTGACCGATGATCTGACTTTCATTGTGATCTCCTTGTAAAAAAGGGCATAAGCTTCTGCAATGTGTGTTATTTATAGCGATAGGTGATCCTGCCGCGGGAAAGGTCGTAAGGCGAAAGCTCCACCTTGACCTTGTCGCCAGGCAAAATCCGGATATAGTGCATGCGCATCTTGCCGGAGCTGTGGGCCAGGATCTCGTGGCCATTCTCCAGTTGGACGCGGAAAGTGGTGTTGGGAAGCGCTTCGGTTACCACGCCTTCCACTTCGATGACGCCAGATTTACTCATAACTGCCAATCCTTCCTGCCGAAGTGAGAATTTCAGGTTCTCCGGCGGTGATCAGAATAGTATGTTCATAATGGGCGGAGAGGCTGTCGTCCGCTGCGAAAAATTCCCAGCCCTGTTCCTTGACCTTGTTGGTGCCAATATTGACCATAGGCTCGATGGCGATGGTCATCCCCGGTTTGAGGCGGGGGCCTCTGCCCGGGATGCCGGTATTGGGTACCTGGGGTTCTTCGTGCAGATCGCGGCCGATCCCGTGTCCGGTGAGGCTGTCCGCCACAAAGTAGCCCATCTCTTGCACATAGGAGCCGATGGCGTGGGAGATATCCCCCACGCGTTTGCCCATGCGGGCCAAGGCGATCCCACGGTAGAGTGATTCGCGGGTTACCTGCATAAGGCGTTGGGCCGGGGCGGAGATGGCACCCACGGCATAGGTGCAGGCACCGTCGCCATGATAACCATCCTTGATCACCCCCACATCGATGCCGATTATATCACCTTCCTGCAATACTTTGGCTGCGGAGGGCAAACCATGCACGATAGTGGAATTCACCGAGGCACAGATGGTGCCGGGAAAGGGCTTCAGGCCGGGAACGGTGTAACCCTTGAAGGCAGGCTTGCCTCCCCTGGCCAGGATGAAATCATAGGCAAAGGCATCCAGTTCGAGCGTGTTTACGCCCGGAAGGATCATTTTGCCCAGTTCATGCAGCAGCTCCGCTATGATGCGGCAGCTTGCACGCATTCTCTTGATCTCGGAGCTTGATTTCAGAGGGATCATCTCAGCTGGTGCGTCCCCGCAGCTTTCCTTTCTTCATGAATCCGTCATAGTGGCGCATCACCAGGTGGGATTCGATCTGTTGCAGGGTGTCCAGCGCCACGCCTACCACGATGATGAGGCCGGTTCCACCGAAGTAGAAGGGCAGGTTGAACAAGATCCTCATCACTTCCGGCAGCAGGGCGATAAAGGCGAAGAACACGGCTCCGGGCAATGTGATGCGAGTGAGCACGGAGCTGATATATTCGGCGGTCTTCTTGCCGGGTTTCTTACCGGGGATGTGGCCGCCATATTTAACCATGTTTTCCGCCATTTCCGTGGGATTGAGCACGATGGCGGTGTAGAAATAGGCAAAGAAGATGATCAGTCCCACATAGATCACTGTGTAGAAAGCATGCCCGGGACTGACCCACCTGAGCAGTTGGCGCATGAATACGGATTCCGAGCTGCCGCCTCCGATGATGGCGATCAGGGTGGCGGGAAACATCAGAATGGATTGGGCAAAGATGATGGGGATCACACCAGCGGTGTTCACCCGCAGCGGGATGAAGGTGCTTTGGCCGCCATAGACGCGGCGCCCCACGATGCGTTTGGCATATTGCACCGGAATCTTGCGCACCGCTTCCGTAACGAAGATCACTGCAGCGGTAACCACCACCATCAGAACGATGGCGATCAGGGAAACCACGATGCTCATGATGCCGGTCTGCATCTGGAACATGCGGATGAAGCCTTCGGGATAGCGGGCGATGATTCCTGCGAAGATGATCAGCGAGATTCCGTTTCCGATTCCGTGTTCGGTGATCTGTTCACCCAGCCACATCACGATCATCGTACCTGTGACCAGGGTTACGACTCCGGTGAAATGGAACAGGAAACTCGGGGCGGGAACCACGGGGAGCGCTGTGCCACCCATGGTGGTGAGTCCCACGGTGATGGTGATGGCGTTGAAGGCTGCCAGGCCCACGGTGCCATAGCGGGTGATCTGGTTCAGCTTCTTCTGGCCATCGGCTCCCTCTTTGCGGAGTTTTTCGAAATAAGGGACAATGCTGCCCAAGAGCTGGATCACGATCGAAGCCGTGATATAGGGCATGATACCCAGGGCAAAAACCGAGGCGCGTTCAAAGTTTCCGCCCACAAAGAGGTCGAGCAGCCCGAACAGGGTGTTGTCCTGCTGCTGGGCAAAGAAAGCCTTGAGCTGGGTGGCATCGACGCCGGGAATGGGCACGAAGCTGCCCAGCCGATACAGCACCAGGAACAGTCCGGTGAAGAGGATCTTGTTCTTCAGATCCGGAATCCGGAACATATTTACAATGGTCTTGATCAAGTTACACTACCTCCGCCTTGCCACCGTTCTGCTCAATGATCTCATGAGCCCGCTTGGAAAAGGCGTTTGCCTTGATGTGAACGGCTTTGGTGAAATCCTCGGTTACATTGGCAAGAACTTTAACGGGAGCCTGGGCTTTCTTACCCTTGGAAGGGATCAGCCCCATCTGTTCCAGCTTTGCGATATCGAAATCGGTCTCTTCCAGTTCCTGGAGGCGCGACAGATTGAGAATTCGGTAACTAACCCGGAAAGCATTCTTGAAACCGCGTTTGGGCAGGCGGCGCTGCATGGGCATCTGACCACCCTCGAACCAGGCGGGCACATTGCCGCCGGAACGGGCTTTCTTGCCTTTGTGTCCGCGGCCGGATTGCTTGCCGCGGCCGGAGCCCTCGCCTTTGCCGAGGCGCTTTTTGATCTTCTTGCCCGCAGGTCTGCCAAGATTGGATAAGGTAAGCATGGTTATTCTCCCTGCATTTCTTCTACTTTGAGCAGGTATGACACTTTCCGGATCATACCGCGGATGCATGGGTTATCCTCATGGATGCGGCTCTTGCCGGGGTGTCCCAATCCCAGGGACTTGATAACCCGTTTATGATTCTCTTTACGGTTGATGGTGCTGCGGATCTGGGTAACCTTGAGCTTCATTTCTCCTCCCGTCCGGTGATCTCGGCAATGCTTTTGTTGCGGAGTTTGGAGATGTCGGAGAGAGTGCGCATGGATTTCAGCCCGGAAATAGTGGCTTTCACCACATTGCAGGGCGTGTTCGAACCCAGTGATTTGCACAGGATGTTCTGGATGCCGGCGGCCTCGAAGATGGCACGGGTGGTGCCACCGGCGATCACACCGGTACCGGCGGAAGCTGGCTTCATCATCACGCGGCTGGCTCCATAGCGGGCAACTATCTCGTGGGGGATGGTGCCTTTGGTGAGGGGAACGCTAAACATGGATTTCACCGCCTTTTCCTTGGCTTTGCGGATGGCATCCACGATTTCGTTCGCCTTGCCATTGCCCACGCCGATGTTGCCGGCACGGTCTCCCACCACCACGATGGCACTGAAACTGAAGTTGCGTCCGCCTTTCACCACTTTGGCGACCCGCTTGGTCTCGATTATCTTCTCAACCAGTTTTTCTTCTTCGGGTGTATCATATCTATTGTAATTCAAGCTATCCTCCTCTAAAAGTCCAATCCGGCTTTACGGGCGCCTTCCGCCAGGGCTTTGACCCTGCCGTGATACTTGTATCCAGCGCGGTCGAAGGCAACTGCGGTGATCCCGGCAGCCAGGGCTTTTTCACCCAGGGTCAGGCCCACCTGAAAACTTTGGGCGGTTTTCTTGCCCTCGGCCACAGGGACAAAATCCTTGGCGCGGCTGGAGGCTGAAGCCAGGGTCTTGCCGGTGCTGTCGTCTATGATCTGGGCATAGATATGCTTCAGGCTGCGGAACACAGCCAGCCGGGGGCGTTCGGGAGTTCCCTGCAGGCGTTTGCGGATTGCGGTCCTGCGGCGGGTGCGAAGCTTGTTTTTGACTACTGCGCTTGATTTTATCATTTCTGACACCTCATCTACTTCGAACCGGCTTTTCCGGCTTTAATGGTAACATGTTCGTCCTCATAGCGCATGCCCTTGCCCTTGTAGTTTTCGGGCGGGCGGCAGCCGCGAACTTCGGCGGCAAACTGGCCCACGAGCTGCTTGTCGATTCCCTTGATGCGGATGATGCTTTGCAGGTCGCTGCGGGTGCCTTTGGAACGGGGAACGGGCTCTGCCTCCACCACCAATCCCGCGGGGATTTGCAACACGATGTCATGCGAGTATCCCAGGGAGAGGCGCAACCAAGGGCCGATGCACTCGGCGGAGTATCCGGTGCCGATCACATTCAGGGTCTTCTGATAGCCGGTGCTCACACCGGTTACCATATTCTGCAACAGGGCGCGGGTGAGCCCGTGGAGGGCACGCTGGCTTTTGCTATCGTCGCTGCGCACCACCTGCAGGATCCCATCCTCCAGGTTCACCGATATACCGGGCAGCAAATTGTAGCTGAGCTCGCCCAACTTCCCCTTGATGCTGACCAGGGTGTCCTGAACCCGGACCTGGACCTCAGTTCCCAGTTTGATGGGGGCTTTTCCAATTCTGGACATATCTCCTCCTACCAAACCTTGCAGATATATTCACCGCCCACACGCTGCAGCCTGGCATCCCGATCCACCATCACACCCCGGGAGGTGGAGATGATGGCGCAACCGGTGTTGTTATACACGCTGGGGATGTTGTTGGCCTTCACATATACACGGCGTCCGGGCTTGGAAATCCGCTCGATACCCTGCATCACCGGCTCGCCGGTATTGGTATAGCGCAGGATCACCAGTATCCGTTTATAGTTGAACTTATGCTCCGGATCTTTCTCCAGGACCTGGATACTATTCACAAAATTCTCAGAGGCGAGGAGCTTCACCAGCGACTCCACGAGTCCGCTGTGATTCACCATCACCTGCGTATGTCCGGCACGATATGCATTACGGATCCTGGTCAATGCATCAGCTATCGGATCGCTAACGCTCATTCATTCCTCCATTTATTCACCAGCTGGCTCTGGTGATCCCGGGGATCTGGCCCTGGGAGGCATACTTGCGGAAGCAGAGCCGGCACATGCCAAAATCACGCATGAAGGCACGCGGTCTGCCGCAGATGAGGCAGCGGTTATATTTTCTTACTTTGAACTTGGGAGTTCGTTGCTGTTTGATAATCAGTGATTTTTTCGCCATAAAGTCTCCTTATTCGCTGCGCTGGAAGGGCATGCCCAGTTCGCGCAGCAGTTCGCGGCACTCCTCGTCGGTGTGCGCTGTGGTTACTATGGTAATGTTCAATCCGCGGATGGTGTCGATCTTGTCATAGTCGATCTCAGGGAACACGGTCTGCTCTCTGAGGCCCAGGGAAAAGTTTCCCCTGCCGTCGAAAGAATCCACGGGAATGCCGCGGAAGTCTCTGATCCGGGGAATCACGATCGAGATCAGGCGGTCGAAGAATTCATACATCACTTCATTGCGCAGTGTCACCTTGCAGCCGATGGGCATGCCCTGGCGCAGCTTGAAGTTCGAGATGGACTTGCGTGCCTTGGTGATGATCGGTTTGCGGCCCGTGATCTGTTCCATGTCCTTCACGGCATTGTCCAGGATCGCCTTGTTCTGAGTGGCGGCGCCCACGCCCATGCTGACCACGATCTTGTCCAGATGAGGCACCTGATGGGGATTCTTGTAGGCAAAGCGCTTGGTCAGAGCCGGCACCACACTGGTTTTGAAATGTTCTCTCATGCGGTTCATGCAGATCTCCCTTACAGCTCGTCGCCGGATTTTTTGCATACGCGAACACGGCTGCCTTCGCGCAACCTGATCACCGGTTTGGACACGGCATTCAGTTTCTCATTGAACAGCATCACATTGGAGGCATGGATCGGCGCCTCCTTGGTGATGATCCCGCCCTGGGGATTGCGCTGCGAAGGTTTGGTGTGCTTCTTGATCAGGTTCACTTTTTCCACGATGACGCGGTTGGTCTTGGGGTAGGCTTTAAGGACGCGTCCTTTTCTGCCTTTGTCATCCCCGGAGATCACTTTCACGTAATCGCCTTTCTTCAGTTTCAGTTTCTCTGGCATCTTCCTCTCCTACAGCACTTCCGGAGCCAGGGAGACGATCTTCATATAGTGGTGCTCGCGCAGTTCGCGGGCCACCGGTCCAAAGATGCGGGTTCCCTTGGGATCGTGCTTTTCATCGATTATCACGGCAGCGTTATCGGCAAAACGGATGTAGGAGCCATCGGCACGGCGGATTTCCTTTGCCGTGCGGACGATCACCGCCCGTTCCACGCTGCCTTTCTTTACCTTGCCACCCGGGGTGGCGGATTTGATCGCGACAACTATTATATCCCCGATCGAGGCATATTTTCGCCTGGTGCCGCCCAGCACTTTGATGCACATGGCTTTTTTGGCACCGGAGTTATCGGCGATATTCAATATGGTTTGTGCCTGAATCATTCCAATACTCCTTACTTGCTTCTTTCCACAACTTTATGCAGAATCCAGCGTTTGCGTGCACTCAGCGGACGGTGTTCCATGATCTGCACCACATCGCCTTCATGGGCGTCGTTGTTCTCATCATGCGCCATGAATTTCTTGTGGCGGCGCACGGTCTTTTTATACAGCGGATGGATGAATTGGCGTTGCACTTTAACCACGATGGTCTTATCGTTCTTATCGCTCACGACAATTCCCTGTTTGATCATTTTACGAGTCAGAGCCACGGTTCACCTCACTGCCGGGTTTCTTTTTCTTTGATGATTGTATTGATACGGGCGATCTCCCGCTTCACGATGCGCAGCCGGTCGGAACGGTCCAGCAGGTTCTTGGCTTTCTGGAAGCGCAGGTTGAAGAGTTCGATCCTCAGTTCCTCCAGCCGGGAGTTCAGTTCATCCGGGTTCAGCTCACGAATTTCCTCGATCTTCATAATTCCACTCCTTCGCGGGCGATCAGGCGGGTCTTGATGGGCAATTTATGCGCAGCGAGGCGCATGGCTTCCTTGGCTATCTTCACATCCACGCCCTCCAGTTCAAAGAGGACGCGGCCGGGCCTCACCACGGCCACCCAGTATTCGGGTGCGCCTTTGCCTTTTCCCATACGGGTTTCGGCGGGTTTTTTGGTGATGGGCTTATCCGGGAAAATGCGGATCCAGACCTTTCCCACACGCTTTATATGGCGCGTGATGGCGATACGGGCGGCTTCGATCTGGCGGCTGGTGATGAAGGCATCTTCCAAGGCGATCAGGCCATAATCGCCAAAGTCAACGTTGCTGCCGCTCCAGGACAAGCCTGTGCGTCTGCCCTTCATCATCTTGCGATGTCTTACTTTCTTTGGTGCTAACATTGATCTCTCCTAACTCAGGATGTCGCCCTTGTAGATCCACACCTTGATGCCGATCACGCCGTAGGTGGTGTTGGCCTCCACACAGGCATAGTCGATATCGGCACGCAGGGTGTGCAGGGGTGTGCGACCCTGTTTATAGCGTTCGGTGCGGGCGATCTCGGCTCCGCCCAAACGCCCCGAAACCTGAACCTTCACGCCCAAAGCGCCGTCTTTGAGCACATTGCGCATGGCCATCTTCATGGCACGGCGGAAGGAGACACGCTCCTCCAGTTGGCGTGCGATCTCCAGTCCCACCAAACGGGCATCGAGCCACATCTTGTCGATCTGCTCGATATTGATGGACACCGTGATCGGATTGGGGCGGTTCTTGTTGATCAGAACATTCAGCTCGTTGCGCAGACGGTCGATATCCTCGCCCTTCTTGCCGATCACCAGACCGGGACGGGCAGTGTGGATATCGATGATGATCGAGCTGGTTTTGCGTGAGATCTTCACTCGGGAGACCATCTTCTGATCCAGGCGGCGGTGGATGTAGTTGCGGATCCGGATATCTTCCTGGAGATAATCCACATAGGTGTTACCTTGAGCGAACCAGATGGACTCGGTGTCTTTATTCACGCCGATACGATACAGAGTGGGGTGTATTTTTTGTCCCAAGGTGTTCCTCCTATTCTATGGATTGGATTTCCAGGGCGATATGGCAGGTCTGTTTCCTGATCATAAAGGCTCGCCCCTGGGCTCTGGGCATATAGCGTTTCATTTGCGGGCCTTCATCGGCGCAGGCCAGGGTTACAAAGACCTGGTCAAGGTTCAGCTTGGGATCTTTGACCCGGGCATTGGCGATGGCGGATTCCAGCAGTTTATGGATCACAGCAGCAGCTCTGCGGCGTGAGAAGCGAAGTATCTTCTGGGCTTCGGTCACGCGCTTGTAACGGATCAGATCCAATACCAGGCGCGCTTTGCGGGCAGAGCCACGGGCATAGCGGAGTTTTGCGGTTGCTTCCATCCTGTCCCCTTATCTGCCTTTTTTCTTCTTGTCTTTGTGGCCGCGGTAGGTGCGGGTGGGGGAAAATTCCCCCAGCTTGTGTCCCACCATGTTCTCGGTCACATAGACCGGCACGAATTTGTGGCCGTTGTGCACCGAGAAGGTATGTCCGATAAAAGAGGGTATGATCACCGACCGGCGGGACCAGGTTTTGACCACGCTTTTCTTGTTGTCCGTGTTCAGAATTTCCACTTTCCTCAGAAGATGATCGTCTACAAAGGGACCTTTTTTGATTGAACGTGCCATTATTTCCTTCCCTTATCTCTTTTTAACCGCTTTCACGATATACTTATCGGAATACTTGCGGGTTTTGCGGGTTTTGCCGCCTTTGGCAGGCTTGCCCCAGGGTGAGACCGGATGACGGCCACCGGAGGATTTGCCTTCGCCGCCGCCCATGGGATGGTCCACCGGATTCATCACCACGCCGCGCACGGTGGGGCGGATGCCTTTCCAGCGGTTGCGGCCTGCTTTTCCGATCTGGATCAGGTTGTGGTCCAGATTGCTCACCTGGCCCATGGTGGCGAGACATTCCTTGCGGATCAGATGCACATCGTTGGACGGCATTTTCACATGGACATAATCACCGTCCTTGGCCACCACCTGGGCATAGGCGCCGGCAGAACGGGCTATCTGTCCCCCGCGGCCCTTTTTCAGCTCGATGTTGTGAACGGTGGAGCCCAAGGGTATCTTCTCCAAAGGCAGGGCATTGCCCAGAGCGATGTCGGCCTCGGGACCGGACATCACCTTGTCGCCTACGGCAAGTCCATCCGGGGCGATGATATAGCGTTTTTCACCGTCCACATAATGCAGCAGGGCGATGCGGGCGGTGCGGTTGGGATCATATTCGATGGAGGCCACTTTGGCCGGAATGCCGAATTTGTCGCGTTTGAAATCAATGATGCGGTAATGCCGGCGATGGCCGCCACCGCGATGGCGGCAGGTGATCCGGCCCTGGTTGTTGCGGCCCCCGGTCTTGCGCACGGGTTTGAGCAGAGATTTTTCCGGGGTTTCCGTGGTGATCTCGCTGAAGGTGTAACCGGTGCGAAAGCGCAGGGTGGGGGTGGTGGGTTTATATTTCTTGATTCCCATTGATCACCTCTTATACTTCGAACTCGGAGATCTTGTCTCCGGCGCGAAGGGTTACGATCGCCTTTTTCCAGTCCGGACGCTTGCCGCTGTATCTGCCCAGGCGTTTCGGCTTGCCCAGCATGCGGATGGTGTTCACGTCCAGCACCTTGACGGAAAAGATGCGCTCGATGGCTTTCTTAATCTCGATCTTGTTGGCATTGATGCTGACCTTGAAGGTGTAGGTGTTCTGGTTTTGCACCTGCCGTTCGCTCTTCTCGGTAATGATGGGAGCGATCACTATGTTTCTGGGATGTATCATGAGCTGAATACCTCCTCCACTTTGCTGAGGGCGTCCTGGGTCATCAGGATATAGCTGCTTTTGAGGATCTCATAGGCGTGCAGGCTGTCCGCCCGGTCGGTCATCACGTCCGGAAGGTTGGTGAACGATCTCACCGTGGGCAGGTGATTGCCGTCCGTCACCACCAGCTTGCGTCCTTTTTCGGGGATGATCTTGCCCAGGATTGCCAAGGCTTGCTTGGTGTCGGGTTGGGCGAAATCCAGCGCTTCCACGATGAAGATCCTGCCTTCACGAGCCCGGTCGGTGAGCGCCACCTTCAGTGCCATGCGTTTCTTGGTGCGCGGAATGCGGCGATACCAATCCTTGGGCAGGATGGCAAAGGCTCTGCCACCGTGAACGCGGATCGGGGTGCGGCGCGTGCCCTGGCGGGCATTGCCGGTTCCTTTCTGCTTGAACAGCTTGCGGGTGCTGCCGGCGGTCATGGCACGGTTCTTTTTCTGGACGGTGCCCTGACGCTGGTTGGCAAGGTACATGGTGACCACTTCCTGCAGCAGGACCTGGGGGGAATTCACATCCACGTCGAATACGCTGCCCGGAAGCTCGATCTCCTCGAGGCGGTCGCCCTGGGGGCTGAATTTGATAGCTGTAACCATTTGCTTTCCCCTATTGCTCTTTCTGGATCAATACCAGTGTGTTACGATGACCGGGAACGGCACCTTTCACCATGATCAAGCCCTGTTCGGTGTCCACTTTCACCACGGTGAGGTGGCGGGTGCTGACCCGGGTGTTGCCATGCTGTCCGGCCATTTTTACGCCTTTGAAGACGCGCGAGGGCTGGGCGCACTGGCCGATCGAACCACCACCGCGGAAGGATTCGTGCACCCCGTGGGAGGCCATGAAACCCTTGAATCCGTGGCGTTTCATCACACCGGTGTAGCCGCGTCCCTTGGAATTTGCGGTAACCGTTACTGTCTCGGTGGGATTGAACATCCCCGCCGTCAGTTCCGCCCCCACCTCATAATCATCTATCCGCTGTCCATAGGAGGGACGAAATTCGCGCAAATAACGATAGACCGGGCTGCCGTTCTTTTTAAAGTGCCCCACCAGCGGACGGGTGCTGCGCTTTTCCTTGATCTCTTCATAACCCAGCTGCAGGGCTTCATAACCGTGCACATCCTTCACGCGCTTGCTCACCACGCGGCAGGGTCCGACTTTGATCACGGTTACCGGCACCACTTTGCCGTTTTCATCGAAGACCTGGGTCATGCCAATTTTCTTTCCAATCAGTCCCAGCATGGTCAGCTCCTCGTGTTTGCTTTGATTTCCACGTGAACGCCGGCCGGCAGGCTGAGTTTCTTGAGGGCGTTGGTGGTCTGCTGGGTGGGATTCATGATATCGATCAACCTTTTATGCACCAGCATCTGGAATTGGTCCTGCGATTTTTTGTCGGCATGCGGCGAACGCAGGATCGTATAGATGGTCCGGTCGGTCGGCAACGGAATGGGACCAATCACCTTGGCGCCGGTATTACGCGTGCTTTTCACGATCTCCGCCACCGATTGGTCCAGCAGCCGGTGATCGTAGGCCTTGAGCTTGATCCGGATACGATTGTCGAGTTTATTCACTGGTACCTCCACCTTCAGGGCAAAAAGCCCCCACCGGGGACAAAGCCGGCAAGACACAGCTCTCCCGCTTCAGCAGGCTGGGCTTCTGCATGGTTGAATTCTCAGTTGTCGGGCAAAACAAAGCTGTCTTCCCCGCTGCGATACTCCGGAGAGTATCCCTCAAATAGGGTAACATCGTTCCTCCTAAAGAACTATAAGCCCCTGCAAAATTTGGGACTTGTGCTATACGCTAAGCGAATTTTAAGCAAGTGATAGACACATTTTTAGAAACGCCGGAATCTGTCAAACAGTTTTTTGTAATATGGTCGTAGCATTCAATCTGCTTGTAGCATAGCATGCCGCTTGATCGTAGCATAGCATACCTATTGGTCGTAGCATAGCATACCTATTGGTCGTAGCATAGCATACCAATGCTGTTGGGGGTGTGGGATGCCGATCCCGCACCCTTTTAAAGAGCTGAACAATTCACATCCCTGAATAACATACTCAAATCAGCCCCCAACTGAAACAGATTCTAATCCGAAGTTTTTATCCTTATCCACCCTGGGCCTGACCACCGTCACCACGATCAAAGTGAAAGCC
>Ga0136653_10001537_pt1 | contig 12521 bp, 15 predicted proteins | sample LakKivw275mmetaG_FD_94866 | JGI IMG/M metagenome (GOLD analysis project Ga0136653, IMG submission 94866) | Anoxic lake water microbial communities from Lake Kivu, Rwanda to study Microbial Dark Matter (Phase II) - Lake Kivu water 275m metaG... | ecosystem: Environmental > Aquatic > Freshwater >... | reverse complement strand
GGCTGGGCGTGATGGATGGCGTGACGCTGGGAGTGGCTGAACTCTCGAGAGTGTCTTCGAGCGGGGGCTGCGTCGCCTGTCGGTTAGCACCGGTGTGGGTGGGGCGTGGGTTGGCCAGATGTCCAGCCGGGCTGGTGTTGGTCGCCGTTGCCCGGGCAGGCGCTGAAGGCGGTTGGATGGCCAACATCAGCAGCATCCCGCCTGCCAGGAGCAGGATGACAAGAGCTACAAGCAGCATTCCCAGGTTGTCGCGTATGAATTTCATCTTTCACTCCGTTTCATGGAAAACCGGTTGGTGAGCAGGCGCCGTCGGGCTGGTGGACGGAGGCCGCGGCGAAGACGTTCACCTGTACTGTCTGGCGTCCGATGAAGGAAAGCAGGAAGGTGTTCACCGGGAAGGACAGGTAGACGCCAACCGCCGGCTCGCTGCTCGACCAGTAGCCGCGCCCGGCGCCCAGGCGGACGGTCTGTGGAGGGTATCCGGATACCGAGCCGCCGCCATAATCGGGCAGGACGCGCACATCGTAGCTGTAGCTGCCGATGCCGCGCAGCCCCAGTTCCTGTTGGAGCAGGCTCACCGTAGCATTCCAGGTCGTTGCCGAGATCAGGCGGATTGGCTGCGGCCCGCCGGTGCAAACCTGCTTGTTCAGGCTCGTCCAATCCCGTCCGGCGGAGACGCCTGCGAGTGCGGCTTGCTGTGCAGCCTGGTATCCCCAGTTGCGCGCTTCGAGCAGGCTGTACCCATCCACCAGCGTAGCAGCCAGCAGGACGAACACCGTGATCAGCAACGCGCCCAGGACGGCAATCTGGCCGGGTTCAGTGTCACGTGTTCCCGTGCCACGTGTCCCGTGTTTCAGTGTCAAGTGTTTCCATACCACGGGCTCACGGGACCCAGAGCAACTTGGCACAGAGGCACTTGGTACCTGACACGCTTTCACTGGAACCTCTCCACGACACCCCAGTGGGCGACGCGGATGGTGACTGTCGTCCCGCCGACCAGGGGGATCTTGGGGGTATAGGAGCACGACGCTTCCAGGCGAAATGAAGCGCCGAAGGGCAAGGAGGCCAGGCCAGACGCGCCGATCTCGACCCCGCCGGCGGTGAAGACTCTGACCGTCACTGCGCTGACCGCGCCACCGCCCAGCAGATTGTCCGATACTGCCTGGTTGATGACCGAGCGCGCCCAGCTCCATTGCGTGGTATCCAGGCTGAGGGCGCGGGTTGCAACGCCCACGCCGCTGTCCAGGGAATGGCGGAGGCCCACCCCGCGTGCCAGCTCGAACCCGCCGAAGAGCAGGGGGACGAGGATCAGCAGGATGAGCAGGAATTCCACCGAGGCCTGGCCTCGGGAGTGGTGGGTCGTGAGTAGAGAGTCGTGAGTGGTTGCTAACGACTCTCTGCTCACCACTGACGACTGACTAAGAACCGATCTGGACATTGATCTCCAACAGCTTGTTCGAGATGCTGCGCGAAACGGCGTAGAGGGCTGCGCCGGCGACGGCGACGACGATCGCGCCGAGGATGATCCATTCCAGGATGGCTTCACCATGATGATGACGGAACATAATCTCTCTACCTTTCCGCCAGAGACCGCCCACAAGGAAGGGTATCTGGCAGAAACAAAGAACCTGACAACTTGCCAACACGCAAAGTTGCCTACCGGACAACAGAGCGTCACGGGTGCGCAGTGGGGGCGGCGATCTTGCTGATCTGGTCGGCGGCGGCAAGACCTTGTGTCTTGCTGCTATTGGTGATGGTGTAAACCACTGCGCCGACCACGGCGATCACCACTGCTCCCAAGACAACCCACTCCAGGATGGCTTCACCACGATGTTGATGGAACATGGACTATCACTTTCCTGCCAGGATTGTCCCCGCTTTCGCAAAGGACAATCCCGGCAGAAGTAAAAATTGACAACTTGTCAACTTGCCAATCTGACAACCTGTCAACTTGATAACAGATCGTCATGGGTGTGCGGTCGGTACGGCGATGCTGGTGATCCACTTGCCCAGGGCAGTGCCTTGGGTGCTGCCGTTCTTGGCGATGGTGTAGGCCACCCCACCGACTACGGCGATCACCAGCGCTCCCAGGACGACCCACTCGAGGATGGCGTCACCGCGATGCTGACGGAACATGAATTCTCACTTTCCTGCCAGGATTGCCCCTGGACCGTTTCCGGCGAGGGACAACCCCGGCAAGCAAGAAAACTGACAACGTGCCAGCTTGCAAACCTGGCAACGGTCTATGGATGAGCCGTCGGCACGGCGATGCTGGTGATCCAGGTGGACAATGCGGTGCCCTGTGTGCCGCCGTTCTTGGCGATGGTGTAGGCCACCCCGCCGACGACGGCGATCACGAGCGCACCCAAAACCACCCATTCCAGGATGGCGTCACCTTTGTGCTTCGAGAACATGGTTTGAACTCCTTTGTTTGATAGATTGATTGACGGATTGAACAACATGGGTTACTAAGTGTTTCCGTATCAAGTTCTCCCGTGTCACGTGCCAGGTGCTCCTGTGCTACGAAGATACGTGAGACTGGAACATGTGACACTTGACACAGAATAGGCATCACCTCCTTTCAAAACCCTCCTCCCCAACCCACGCCGGCCATACTGGCGAGCAGGCGGGCGACCACGGGGTAGAGCAGGAGGACAATGGTGGGGCCGAGCAGGGATGGCAGGACGAGGACGGTCAGCCGCGTGGGGATGCGCTGCATCTGCTCGCGCAGCGCGGTGACCATCTCGCTCCTCAGCCTGGAGAGGGCATGCTCGAATGGCACATCGCTGCCCATCGTCCCGGCTTCGGCGGCCTGCATCCAGGCGACCAGGTCTTGCAGCGCGGGGAGACGCGTATCCTGCGCCAGGCGTTCGAGTAACTGCAGGCCACTGCCCTGGAAACCGGCCGCCAGGTAGCGTGCGGCGGCTTTTGCTAACCGGGAGCCGCCGCGCTGCGCCACGTCCTGCAAGGCGCGCAGGAGCGAGCCTTGCAGCGGCAGGACGATGCGCACGTCGATCAGGAAGGCGAGCGTCTCGGCGTTCAACTGCCGCTTGCGGTAGCCGGCCAACCAGGCGCGCACCGCGAAGGGGACTGCTGCCAGGAGAAACACCGCCAGTTGGTGGGTGAACAGGTAGAGTCCCAGCCCGGCGAGCAGGGCCAGGGCGTAGAGGTACATCCAGGGAATGTGGGATAGACCCAGGAGCTCCTCCGGCGAAGCGCGGTACGGTTGTGCTTCCCGCCGCTCGGCAGCCAGCAGGCGGCCTGCGCCGCGCCGGCGGCGGGCAAGCAGCCAGGCGAAGGCTTCGGAGAGCCAGGTCAGGAGCAGGAAGACCAGGATGAATGCTCCCAGGCCGAACAGAAGGATCATTCCGACAAGGTAGACGCTCATCCGGCCTCCAGTTGGCGTAGCTCGGCCTCGATATAGAAGCTGCCCAGGGCGGCCACGCCCAACATCCCCAGGAACAACATCCAATTCCTGGCATTCGCCACGAAATAGAAACGCCAGTCCGGAAGCAGGCTGGCAGCCGAGGCCGCGGCAACGACGACCACCTGCAGGACGCGCGCCGTGGAGCGCACCAGGGTGAGCGACTGGCGGGACTGCTGGTGCAGCTCCATGCGGCTCTCGACCTCCTCTTTCAGCAGGCGTAGTGTGTCGAGAAAGACCTCCTGGTTGGTGTCCTGGACATCAGCGAGCAGCCTGGCGAAGCGGGCGACCACCGGGTGGCGGATCTCCCGCAGCGGCTGGACAGCATCCAGCGCCTTCTGGTTCATGTTCAGGCGGGCGAGGCACTCGGCGGCAGCGCGGCGGATGCTGCCGGTGGGGAGGATGGAGATCGAATCGTTCAGTGTGCGTTGCAGGGAGCGGTTGAGGGGATAGCGGCTGTGAAACTGGACGATCAGGTGGGCGGCGTCCGCATCCATCTTGCGCAATTGGGCGGCGCGCCTCTGGCTGCGGAAGAGCTCCCCGGCGACGGCAATGACGGTGAAGGCGAGCGGGGAGAGAAGGCGGTCCGATAGCAGCAGGGCGGCCAACGTTCCGGAGACAATCCAAGCGGGACGCCACATCACGAGGCTCTCGAGCAGGGCGCGGGTAGAGAGGGCCTCGCCTTTCTTCTCGCGCGGTTCGGGGGAGGCATCCTGGAAAGCCAGCAGGCGGCGGGCCGCGCCTGGCAGCCAGCGGCGGCGCAGGGTTCCGGCCAGGCCGGAGGCCAGGTCAGCCACGATGTCCAGGAGCTGGCGCAGGACGAGGAAGAGGCCCACGCCAACGAGCCCGGCCAGCATCCAAGAGAAGAGGGGCAGGTTCATTGCTCTTTCCACGCTCCTTTGAGCAGGCCGGGGATGTCCAGGCTCTCGCCAGACGCCCAGCCCGAATACAGCCTTTCCAGGCAATAGGTACCATCTTCGGCGACCCCGGCAACCAACGCCACTTCCGCCACGAAGCGGGAGACGCGGCCGGCTTCGGCATTGCGCGCCAGGTGGACAACGAGGTTCACCCCGCCAGCAATCAGCTCGCGCACCACCTCGCGCCCGATCTCGGACTGCTCCTGCAAGGCGAACTTCTCCAACCGCCGGAGCGCCGCCTGCACCGTCCCGCCGTGAATGGTGGAGTAGGCGCGGCGGCCTAAATTTGCTGCCATCAGGAACTGCATGGCTTCGCCGGGCGAGACGATCTCGGAGAGCAGGATGGCGGCCGGGTTGGTGCGGGTGTAGACCACGTTCAGCACCCAGTCCATTGTGGCGACCTCCTCCTGTCCGGGGAGCAGCATCGAAGGGGCGATGGCGCGCATCTGGAAAAGTCTCTCCGGGGGTTGCAGCTCCTTGAAGGTCTCCAGGATGGCGATGGGCGCATCCGGGGGGAAGTACTGGCTGACAGCGTTGAGCAGGGTGGTCTTGCCGGAGGAAAACTCGCCGGCGAAGATGATGTTGCCGGCCTGGGCAGCGACCGTCCAGGCCAGGAAGCGTTCGACCGAGCCCGGGGGGAGGGCAGCCACCCGCTGGCGCAAGCCGGATTCGTGGATGTCTTCCAGGCTGCCGCTGAGGCGCGGGGTATGGCGCTCGAAAGCGCTACGGCGGCGCAGGTCGTCCAGGTGGAGTTCCTTGCTGCCGTAGCGGCGGATGTTGATCGCCGGGCAGTCCGAGAGCGGCGGGAGCAGGCCGGTGAATCGTTCGCCGCTGGGCAGGTCCACCAGCACAGCTCGGTGGCGTGGGGAGAGCGCCTGGCCGCGCTGGTCGGCGACACGCTTGACCAGCGCCTCCCAGTACTCGTCGGGGGCGTGTATGACGCCGCGTTCCAGCACGCCGCTGCGCTCGATGGCGACCTCGCCGTGGCGGACGTAGATCTCCTCGACCTGGGGATGGCGCAGGAATTGTTCGAGCAAGCCCACGCCGCAGAGCGAATCAGCGAGACGACGGGTGGTGTCGTCCAGTTGATTTGGGAGGACGTGTTCCTTAAGCAAGTGGCGCACGGTATCCTGGAAGCGGCGCAGGGTGGCGCTGTCTGTCTCGCCCCAGGCTGGCAGGTGCGCTTCCTGCGCCAGGATGCCTTCCTGGACGACGGCCAACAGCGCCAGGTCGGACTCATCCAGGCCATAGAAATCTGTGCCGCGTGCTTCAGTGTCACGTGTTCCGGTGTCAAGTGTCACGTGTCACCTCGATGTGACAGGGGACATGTGACGCGTGACGTGCGATGCTCGCCACACGCCACTCGTCCCACGCCACTCGACACCCGTCCCATACTTTTCATCGCATTTGTCCTGTCATCAGTTCGTCTTGCGCGGGTTCCGGCGTGGCGAGCGTCACCCAGAGCAGCTCGTCCTGCAACTGCGACATGGCGATGGCTTGCAGGATGACCTGCATCGTCTCGGGTGGGGCGGCCACCAGGAGCATCTTCAGCACAGCCGGCTGCTGTTGTTGCTGGCCTTGCGCCTGTGGGGTGGAGGCCGTGAAGGGCTGCATGGCTGCCTGGCCGTCCGCGCCGAGCACTGCCACCACCGGCACGGTGGCGACGTAGATCACCTCCGCCATAGGGATCAGCCTAGGCTGCGTTTGGTCTTCTGGCACGGGAGGCATCTCGAAGCGGTATAGGTTGACCCGCTCGCCAATGCGCACCTGGCCGCCCACGCCGCTGAGAGGGTCGAGTGGGATGGCGACTACTTCCAGCGAAGGGTCCGCCAGGCGGAATTCAGCCGGGGGGATCGCCTGGCGCAGCGAGACCGGCTGGCCGTTGGGGAGCGTCCCAGCGCTGATCTTGCCGACCAGGTCATTCACGGAGAGGGCATATCCTTTCCCGGCGAGGTCAGTGGAGAAATCGCCCTGCGTGAATAGACTGGCGTCGAGCAGGGTGTACGGCGGGATGTCGCTCTTGGGGACGGGCAGGGAGACCACGGTGACGCCGGCCAGGTAATGGGCGCGCCAGTAGTTCGCGCCGAAGAAGGCCGCGCCCAGGGCAATGACCGCCAGGATGACTGACAGGATGCGTTGTTTCACGCCGCCACCTCCTCCCGCTCCAAGTTCCTGGCCTCGCGCTTCACGCCCCACCCACCACGGACCACGCCCTTCGTTCTACGCTTCTCACCCCTCGCTCCGCGCCTTCCACCCCGCTTCGCCCATCCCGGGTAAACCAGGTTCAAGAGCGGCTCGGCCAGAGCGCCGTCCAGCCGCTCGGCCTTGCGCTCATCGAAGCTGACCCAGGTGGAGGGCTTCCCGCCGAGTGAGAGCCACTCGCCGGGCGTGCGCACCTGGTTTAGCACCAGGTGGAGGCGGGGTTGCGGGTCGAGCGCGGCGATTTCCTCTTTCAACCGCCGCAGGATGGTTTCTGTCTGTGCCAGCGAATCCTGGCGCGGCGCGCCGACCACCAGGATGTCGCTCGCCAACGCCAGCACATCCTTCCACAGCGGGTTGGTGGGGAAGGTATCGCAGATCGTCAGCGTGTGGCTGCAGGCGATCCCGGCCAGCACCCGCTTTGTGCGCTCGTCGGCGGCGAGCACATTCGCATCCCAGTTATCCGAGGGATACAGGTCGACCCCTTCCCAGGCGCCGGGTATGGCTTGCTGGGTGACCACGCCGTACAGGGAAGCACGCTCACCGGGCAGGCGTGCGCCGAGCGAGCTGCCGCCCACCCCGGCCTCGACCAGCGCGGTGGCCAGGCCGGAAGCCTGGCGGAAGCGTTTGGCCATGGCCAGCGAGAGTGTGGTCTTGCCGACGCCGCCGCAGTAGTTGGTCACCATGACGACGCGCGGGGGCAGGAAGCGCACCCCGGTGCGCAAGCCGCGGGCGAGCAACGCCTCGCCAAGCCAGCGATCCGGGGCGGCGGCAAACTGCGCCGAGGAGACCACTACTGCGCCGTCCTGTCCAAGGCTGTCCAGCGCGGTGCGCAGGGCGGGACGGGACATCTGCGGACACTCCTCGAGGGTTTCCACATCAGCGATGACCAGCTGGGGGTTGGCGGCCAGGGCATCCATCACGCCCAGTGTGGAGACCGCCTCGCGCACCTGGAACAACTCCGGTGGGATGTTCATGATCGCTGTCACCGAGCGGGTGGCGGCAAGCGCCAGAGGAAGACGTTTTCTCCAAAAGTGTATAGTCATAAGCATGCCTCCAAGTTCTTCTTGAAATGATTGCCTGGTTTGCTGCCGGTCAACTCCACTCCGGCTGATCTCGCATGCAACCAGGTTGATAGGCCATTCGACTTCCAGATGCTGAGTTCACAGCATGGTAAAGGCGGCGTAATGGATTGAAAATCGGCTTTAGCCTCGAAAATCTGGCTCATCATTCGCACCTGGTTACCTCCGTCACCTTGGTCGTAACACCCTGGTAAGTTCGCTCTTCGATCCTGATCTCGGTGTATGGCATGTCGTCTACCTTGCCCAGCAGTATCTTGAGCAGCATGAGCTGTTCGCTGGAATTCGCCATCGCGTCGTCCCACAACAATTCGAGATCGGATTTTTCCTCGAACATGTCGGCGTATTTCGTCCTCCCGCGCGCCTTGTCGGTCGAGCGGGTGATCAGCCGCACCAATTCGGTAGGCGGCAAAGCAGCCAGGCGGTCGAATGCGCCGCCCGCGCCCGTTTCGGGATTCTCTTTGAGTTTCGAGAGGGCATAGTTGATGCCCGGATGCAGGCCGCCCCCCTGCCTCGAAAATGTGTAGAGCAGCCAGGAGATCAACGCCTGGGGAGTGCCGCCGTCGTCCAGGATGTGTTTGCGTAATTTGGCATCCTGGCAGTTCGCCGCGAGAATGGTTTGTAAATCCCAGGAAGAAGGAACCACCACCACCGGTTTTTCCTGCGGCGTCGTTTGGGAGGAGGGGGTAGGGGGTGGTGGTGTTTTAGAGTTTAGAGCTTGGTTTAAAGAGCTTAAGAGCTTAAAGACTCTGAAAATCGCGCCACCGAATTCTGAAATTCGCGCCACTGCGATACTGAAAACCGCGCCACTATCCTCTGAAAACCGCGCCACCCCGATACTGAAAACCGCGCCATTGCGATACTGAAAACCGCGCCACTCACCCTGTGCCAGGGCTGCCTGAACGATCTCGGCAGGGACTTCTTCGAGCAGCACGTCAAATCGCCGCGCTGCCTCCCACTTGCTCTCCTCGCCCAAGCCGCTGCGACCGCAGCGCAGGTAAATCTGTACGATGGGATCGCGCAGCCATTCCCAGATTGTTTTGGGACGTGCTATCCCTATCCAGCCTGCGATCTCGGCATACCCGCCTCGCACCGTGACTTGGTTGCGGGCTGAGCCGCTCTCTGCATCCACGAAGCAGCGGTCGCGCAGGATGGTGAGCATCCAGCCAGGTCCTGTTCCCAGCCAGGGCAGGATATGTGCGATGAAAAAGTGGGTGATGACCAGCAGGTCGCCCGGAGGCATCAGGTGCATCTGCATCCGCTCTGCCAGGGCGTCCAGTTTTTCATCGGTCAATGTGCCCATGAACAGGTCGCGGACGATCTGGCGCACGGTTTGCGGCCGGCTGTCCTCAGGAGTGGGCGCGTCCGGAGGGATGAGCGTTTCAACCGGCGTCTCGCTAGCCGCGGCCAATGTGCCTTCCGGCCCGCCGTGCTGCTCGATGTGACCGGCAATCCAGGTGGTCAAGGAGTGGACGTCTGCGGCAGTCAGGGGCAGGGTCATGGCAACCGAGTAGCGGCGCGGCAGGCGGCGCAGGGTGGGGCCAGCCGCCCATTCCTTCACGTCCACTGCAATGGGTGTGACCAGCCCGGCCAGCCGCGCCCAGGTCTCTTCCCGCTTGACCCGGTTCCAGAATGTCCGCTCGGTCGCCCCGCTCATAGCGGCAATCTGCTTTCCACAGAAGCGGGCCGACTTCCGCCCGGAGCGTCCTCCTGCGTTGTATGCCGCCTGGCGGAAGCCGATATACAGCCAGCCCAGGTCGGGACCGAGCAGCCGCAGGTGGCGTAGGAAATAGGCGTTGAGGGCGACGGCCCTCTCCGGCATGACGACCTGCTCGTATGCCGATTCCCACACCGCCTCGACATCCAACTCTTTTTCTGTGGAGCGACCTTCCTCTCTCCCTGCCTCAGCTCTCTGATCTTCTTCGGAGAGGTCGTCGCCAGCGTGAACAACAAACTGGACCTCCACATCCTGGTTCGTGATCCCGGTCAGCAGGCGCGTTAGTGTGCTGGAGAGACGGCTCTCCAGCCAGTCACGGGCATAAGCATTGCGCACGCCGATGGTCGCCAATCCTTCGCCGAAACGCACCAGGCGGGCATCGCGCACCCAGGTGTCGAAGGAGGCTTTGGGCATTTCCAGCTGGAGTTGTCCGAGGGCAGATTGCCAGGCTCTTTCAGCATCCATAGTGGGCCAATTCCATAAATCTCACAGGAAGCTTTGTGGCAAGCGACTTCCTAAAAACGAACCTTACATGGTTCAGGAGGAAAAAGTGGCTTGTATGCCTTCCTGGTGAGACTACGTAAGCGGCAACGTAAGCAGCAGGGTAAACGGCGCGGCAACCTACCGTAAGCGGCGCGTAAACAATGCCGCTTACGTTCTTTTTCTCACCAAAAACGAACTTTCGGGTTTCCGGGAAAAGCGCGTAATGTTTTTGGATGGCGTTCATTCAGTCCACCCTGCGAGTGTTTGGCGGGCTGATCGCGGCTGGGGATCGAAGTGAATTCGGCCGGCTTTATAGGCCTCCAAGCCATGCTTGAGCAGAACGGTTGCCACCTCACCCACTGGCACGTATTTATAATTAGCCAAGCGGCGAAGCGCCTCAGCTGTCTCTTTTCCCACACCTCGATACGATACAACCAATTTCCACGCGGCAGGAGCTATTTCTTCCCTACGGTTTTTGCGGGTAGGGCTTGGTTTGGGAATGGGGTTCGAGATTTCCTCGCTCCATCCCTGTCGCTTTTGAAAGTTGCTGGATAAGGGGAACAAGGTCATGCGTGCCGCTTTCGGGCGTGGTTCCAGGGGCAGCGTCCCACGATCCACGCACGCCAGGCCGTAGCTCAGGAAGACATCAACGATCTCCCCTGCCATCACGCGTTGCTCACCTGCCACGGCCAGAATCTGCTCGTTGACATCCGTTGGAATTCCCCGAAAACTGACAGTGGGGTGAGCCATCTCGTACTGCCGGCCGCGCTTTTTCTTCTCTGCCACGCGCAGGTCGTCCAGGACGCTGGCCGGCCGCGGCTGTTCAGGCTGTCCGGCGTGTTCGCTCTCGGCGGGTGTAATTTGAGCGCCTTTGAGACGGTCGAAGGGATCGCGGCGAGGCATGTTCTTTCCTCTCGTCTAGAACTTGAGAACGAAATCCACCAGGTTGGCGTACTCTCTGGCTGAACGGCTTTCCTGGTCTTTCGCGAATATCGTCAGAGCCTCCGAGGCACATTCGCGCAGCACAGTCGCCCGGTGGATGGGAGTGAGAAGGCGGTTGCTGAACGTTTCTCGAAGCGACTCGATATTGGCTCTGCTTTCCCGGGTTTGCTCATCGAAGAAGGTGGGTAGAACGCCTAACAGCGCACCCTCCCAAGATTTTTCTTTTTGCAGGATGGTCAAGGTTTGCACCATCTGGCTTAGGCCGTCGGCTGCCAGGAATTCGGTCGCTGTGGGGATAATGACCAGGCTGGCTGTCCAGACCGCCCGTTCCTGGATGCCGCCCACGCTGGGCGCGGTATCGAACAAGATGTAGTCCAGACCCTCGCGGATAAACGGCTTCAGCACGTCGCGCACGCAAGATAGAGGCCGGCCTTCGGCATTGATGACAGTCTGGGCGGCGCTGGTGGTCGTGTCGCCGGGGATCAGCCAGAAATTTTCGCGCCCGGTATTGCGTACCCATTGGCGGGCTGTTTCGACCGTTCCAGCCTGCCGTGGGGCGACAAGCAGGTAGAACGCTCCGGGTTCAGGCCTCAGGCCGAGCGCGGTTGCACATTGTCCCTGGGGATCGAGGTCGATCAGCAGCACTTTCTTGCCTCGCAGCGTCAAACCATGTGCAAGGGACACAGCAGTCGTGGTCTTTCCCACGCCGCCCTTTTGATTGGCAATCGTGATGATGGTGGTCATGGTTTATTCCTTCGCAGTGCCTTTATGGTTGGATTGTTTGTCCAAGAACTCGCGGATCCTGGCCGGCGCGAAACGCCAATCACTTCGCGCGGTTGCTCTGAATTTGAAGCCGGGTAGGATGCCGCGAGCGGCCCAGTTCCGCACGGTTGCGGGGGTTACTCTCAAAAAGCGAGCCGCGTCTTCGGTGGTCCACAGAGGTTCTTCGTTCACCGTCGCTGCTTCTCACTCGTCGGGTTCAACGACCATCATTCCTACTCGTTGGGCGGGTTGAACTTTTGCAGAGATTCCGCCAGCATGACTAGCATACATTGCAGGGAAGGGGAGAGCTGGTCGAACAAGTGCAGCAATTTGGCGCGGTCGGGGTTGAGATCGTTGACACCCGGCGCTTCGGAAAGACCACTGAGTTGTAGGAAGAAACTTAGTGGTTGGTTGGTAGCTTTTGCTAGGCGAACGCAGGTTTCGAGTGATGGGAGCCGGTTTGGATAATAGATCAGATTGCGCAAGGTGCTATCGGATAGTCCGGCCAAACGAGATAGCTTGGTCAAAGTAACCGCGTTCTGCTCGACATATTCAAGCAACCAATTCCCCAAAGGTGATGATCCTTTTCTTGTGATCTGACGGGACATAACAGTCTCCTTGAAAACATTTCTGCTTACGGCGAATTGGATTAACAAACAAACGCCTCTCGCATTGTTGATACGAGAGGCGTTCGGAGGACAACCTTGTGACTTTGCCGGTCACCCCCAAGGCCTGGGGGTGAAGACGCCATCATTTGTTTCTGTTCACTTATCGAGCTCGCTCTGGATGAGGCCTAGGGCTTCATCCGGCTTAGCGATAGGGGGAATAATCACGAGCACTTTTCCGGTGCTCATGTTGTAACATGGGGAATGACCCCCACTCTCCCCGCCTGAGAAAAAACGCGTCCGTGAGGGCGTGTTTTCTTTTCATTCACAAATTTCTTCTCGACTTTATCCACCATCATCTGGTAAGCCTGTCCGCGGCTGCGCGCCGTGCCG
>Ga0136653_10001535_pt1 | contig 12522 bp, 9 predicted proteins | sample LakKivw275mmetaG_FD_94866 | JGI IMG/M metagenome (GOLD analysis project Ga0136653, IMG submission 94866) | Anoxic lake water microbial communities from Lake Kivu, Rwanda to study Microbial Dark Matter (Phase II) - Lake Kivu water 275m metaG... | ecosystem: Environmental > Aquatic > Freshwater >... | reverse complement strand
TACCTCTCGGGGGGCTTCACCGAGGGAGACTACCGCAAGCCACTCATACTGGTGCACTCGACCTTCGGCCAGTCGCACTCCGGCAGCTACCACCTCGACCGGCTGGTGAAGCAGACGACGCTCGGCATCCACGAGTCGGGCGGGACTGCGTTCAGCTACACCACGACGGACCTGTGCGACGGCGTGGCCATCGGCCACGACGGCATGAACTACGTGCTCCCGTCCCGCGAGTTCATGGCCGGCATGATAGAAGCGTACGTCCAGGGGCACGCCTTCGATGCGGCTGTGCTGACGGCGAGCTGCGACAAGGCGGTCCCCGCAGCGCTCATCGCTGCGGCCCGGCTGAAGGACGAGATTCCGCTGGTCATCCTCCCGGGCGGCTCGGGCGGCATCGGGAGCTGCTACCTGCTGAGCGGCGACATCGGCGCCTCCTTCGCGCGGGTGGAGGCCGGCCTGGAGCCGCCGGAGCGCCTGCTGCACGTACAGCGGCACTCCTTGCCGTGTGAAGGCGCGTGCCAGTACATGGGTACGGCATCCACCATGCAGGTGATGGCCGAATCGCTCGGGCTGGCGGCGCCGACCTCGGCTCTCGCACCAGCCAACGAGCGTTATGTCCTCGACCACGCGCGCGAGGCCGGACATATCGCCATGGCGCTGCTGCAGCGCGGGCTGAAGACCAGGGACATCCTGAGTGAGGCGTCACTGCGAAACGCGGTGGTCGTCCACCAGGCGACGGGAGGCTCCTCCAACGCGCTCTTGCACCTGCCGGCCATCGCCGCGGCCGCAGGACTCCCGTTCGACGTGAGGCTGTTCGACGAGCTGGGGCAGAAAACACCGTACCTGACGAACCTGCACTCGGCAGGAGAGTACGCCTCGCGCCAGTTCTGGTACGCCGGTGGCGTGCAGCGGGTCATCAGCCTGCTCGCAGGCAGCGGACTGCTGCAGATGGATGCCCTTACCGTGACGGGGAAGACGCTGGCTCAGAACCTGGAGGACGTGAAGGCGTCCGACTTCTTCCAGGCCGGCGAGGGGTATCTCTCCAACTACGCCACGCGTGACGGCTCACGCAGCCTACGGCGCAGCGACGTCATCCGCGACCCGTCGGACCGCCACAACACCTTCGGCTCAGTAGCCATCCTCAAGGGCAACCTTGCGCCCGAGGGGGCGGTGTTCAAGTACAGCGCGTGCGACCCGGCGATGTACGAGCACCGGGGACGCGCGGTCGTCTTCGAGAGCGAGGAGGATTGCTTCGCGGCAGTGACCGGCCTGAAAGTGGAGCCGGGCGAGGTGCTCATCGTGCGGAACGAGGGACCCGCCTCATGCGGCATGCCGGAGCTGTTCAACACGAGCGCCGCCATCGTCGCCATTCCGCAGTACCGAAGCTCCATCGCGCTGGTGACCGACGGGCGCTTCTCAGGAGCCACGGCCGGGCCGGTCATCGGCCACATCTCGCCCGAAGCGGTCGCCGGTGGACCGATCGCGCTCGTCGAGAGCGGCGACACGATTGAGATAAGCCTCTCGAAGCGCTCGCTGAACATAGTCGCCGTGCGGGAAGGGCTCACCACCGGCGGCGAGGTAGCACGCATCCTGGCGCAGCGACGCGCCGCCTGGCGCCGCCCGCCGCGACGCTACACCAGCGGCATGCTCGGAGCCTACACCGCCCTCGCGGTCTCGCCGATGCAAGGGGCTTACATGGCCTCCGGGCAGCCTCCGGCGTGACCCGCGGTGGAATCCCGGATGCCGCCCCTCGGCTGCGGACCGACTCGCGCCGGAGAGAGTTGACTTCCGGAAGACGCCGGATTACGCTCCAGGCCTCATAGATGACGCCGGCTCCCCCCGGCGCCTGCAGTGTCGCCAGCACTCCTCCGGGTATGACGGTCCGCGGCGGAAAGCCGCGGCCTGGCAGCTACCATCCGGACGCAGTGGCAGCACGACCGTCCGGGTCGAGGCCGAAGAGGCCGGGGACCACCTCGGCTGCCCTTCGGGCGTTGGACAGGAGGTGCACGTGGAGACACAGGACTACGCCTCGTTTCGACTGCGGGCCGACGTCATCGACAGGGGCCTGTGCCCCCTCTGCGGCGGCTGTGCCGCAGGGTGTCCCTACCTCGGACAGCAGCGCGGTCGCATCGTGCAGCTTGACTGCTGCACGCTCGTCGAAGGGAGCTGCTATCGCAACTGCCCTCGCACGCTCACCGACCTCGACGCGCTGAGCCGGGCGGTCTTCGGCGAGCCGTTCAGCGCGGATGATATCGGCATCGTCAAGAACGCCTACGTGGCGCAAGCAACCGATCCGGAGACGCGGTCGGCCGCAGGCGGAGGCGGCGCAACCGCCGCGCTGCTCCGCGCCGCTCTCGCGGCCGGCGCCATCGACGCGGTTGCCGGGACCGGCGTCGACGGCGAGGGGCACGAAGGGCTCCTCCTCAGGAACCTCGCCGTCTCATCGAAGGTCGCGGGCATGCCAGCCCCCCTGTTGCTGACTGACCCCGCCACGGTCGTCTCCCATGTCACGGCGCCGCACCGGTTCGCCCGCGTGCTGGCCGCGTTCAACGGATTGCCGAAGGAGAGCACGTCCCGGCTGGGCATGGTTTGCCTCCCGTGTCAGACGGCATCGCTTCGCAAGCGCCTGCCCAATCCGGCGGAAAGCCGGGTCGACGCGCGGAACGTGCGCCTGCTGGTCGCCGAGTCCTGCGCCACGAAGCGCTGGCTCGAACCGGGCGAGGTCCGGCAGAGCGCCAACAAGGCCTGCAGCTACTGCTGGGACCTGACGGGCGAGCTGGCAGACATCTCGGTCGGCTCCGGCCGCGGGCAGCAGGACTGGAACACGGTCCTGGTCCGCACCGCCGCAGGACAGGAGGCGTTTGAGGCGGCGCGCAAGGCCGGCGCCATCGAGGTGAAGCCGCTTCCACCCGAGAGTCTGGCGCAGGAGAAGAAAGCCTCGCACGACAAGAAGGTGCGGGCAGTGCGGAACCTGACGGCGCTGACCGGCTCGAAGACCGACCTCGCATACCTGGGTCTGCCGGGCCGGATAGTCGATGCACTGCAGGGGGACTCATGAGCACCCGCTCTGCCCGCATCCGCACGCAGAGCGCTGTGAAGGAGGACAGACATGGAGGGTATTGACGTCAATGCCCCCGGGACCACGCAACTGCTGATGGGCAACGAGGCAATCGTCCGGGGAGCGCTGGAGGGAGGCGTCGGCTTCTCGGCGCAGTATCCCGGCACTCCGTCATCGGAGGTGCTCTCGGTCATGGCCTCGGTCGCCAGGAACCTGCGCATCCATACCGAGTGGTCGGTCAACGAGCTGGTGGCCGCCGAGGCTGCGGCCGGCGCATCGTTCGCCGGCATTCCGGCGCTCTCGGCGATGAAGCAGAACGGCGTCAACGTCATCTCGGACTTCCTGGTGAACGTAATCATGACAGGTACCGGCACGGGCGGGCTGGTGCTGGTCACCGGAGATGACCCGTCGGCGATATCGAGCTCGAACGAGGAGGACTCCCGCTGGATCTGCAAGTGGATGGACATGCCGCTGCTGGAGCCCTCGACCGCGCAGGATGCCAAGGACATGGTCAAGTGGGCCTTCGAGATTTCGCGGCTGGTCGACAACCCTTGCTTTGTCCGCGAGACGACGAGGCTGGCCCACACGCGCGGCAAGGTCATGCTGGGTGAGTTGCCGACAGAGCGGAAGACCGCGTACTTCCCCGACGTCTGGGACATGTGCAAACCGGCGAAGAGCCGGTTCACCTCGGGTCCGTTCGGCATCCTGCACCACCAGGCGCATGAGAGACTGAAGAGGGTTGTGCCCGTCTTTGAAGCATCGGCGTTCAACACGTACGAGGGGCCGGAGAAGCCCGAGTTGCTCATCATCACGTCCGGTGTCTGCTACCTGTACTGCCAGGAAGCAATTGCCATGTTGGGACTGGGGAACAGGGCCGGTATCTTCCGGCTCGGCACCACGTGGCCGCTGCCGGAGCAGGCTGTTCGGAAGCAGCTCGAGCGGACATCGAATGTGCTGTTCGTCGAGGAGATAGATCCGTTTATCGAAGGCAGCGTCATGGAGTTCGCCGCGAGCCTGGGCGCGTCGCTGCCGCCGAAGACGTATCTGGGCAAACGTTCGGGGCACATCCCGTCGTGGGGCGCGCTGAGCACGGACCTCGTGGCACAAACGCTGGGCTCTATCCTGAACGTGCCCTACAAGGTAGCCGGCAGGGATGCCGCCTACTCCGAGGGCCTGAAAGAGGCCACGAAGATGGTGCCGCCGAGGGCCATCAACCTCTGCCCGGGTTGCCCGCATCGTGGCTCCTACTGGATATTCAAGAACGCCCTTTCGATCGATGGCCGGCACGGTCTGGTGGCGGGCGACATCGGCTGCTACTCGCTGGGTTTCATCGGCGCCGGCTTCTTCCAGGAGCGGACGATGCACTGCATGGGCGGCGGCATCGGCGTGGCCAACGGACTGGGGAACCTGAAGGAGTTCGGTTTCAACCAGCCGGTGCTCGCCATCGCCGGCGACTCGACCTTTTTCCACGCCTGCATCCCGGCGCTCGTGAACGGCGTGTACAACAAGGCCAACTTCATCTTCGCGATACTGGACAACTCGGCCACGGCGATGACCGGCTTCCAGCCGCACCCCGGCGTCGGACGGGCCGCCACGGGCGACCCCGCGCCGCGCGTGGACATGGAGGCGCTGTGCCGCGCGCTGGGTGCGCGGGTTGAGGTGTGCGACCCGTTCGACCTCGAGGGCAGCACACGCGTGCTGCTCGACATGATGGCCGACGAGTCAGGCGGCGCCAGGGTGCTCATCATGCGGCGCACCTGCGAGCTCGTGCGGGCGCGCCGGGACAAGGGACGGCCATACACGATGCGCGTGAACCCGTCCGTCTGCGCGGGTGACTCCTGCGGCTGCAACCGGCTGTGTATCCGCGTGTTCGGCTGCCCCGGACTCATCTGGGACAAGGAAGCCGGGAGGGCAAAGATCGACGAGGCCATCTGCACCGGTTGCGGTCTCTGCGCCGACATCTGCCCGCAGAAAGCCATCGAAAGGAAGGCGGCATGAAGGAGCTCACGAAGGAGCCGTTGAATCTCATCATCGGAGGGGTCGGCGGGCAGGGCAACGTGCTCATGGCTCAGCTTGTCGGCCAGGCGCTGGTGCAGCGCGGCTTCACGGCCAGCGTTGGTGACACGTACGGGGTGTCGCAGCGCGGCGGTCCGGTCGCCAGCCACGTTCGCATCTCGCGCGACCGGTCCTACGGTCCACTCATACCTGCCGGACAGGCCGACGTCATCCTGACGCTCGAGCCGGTGGAGGCGCTGCGGCTGCTGTCAGAGTTGGGCAGCCCTTCAACCGTTGTCGTCACCAACTCACGCCCGGTGTATCCGCCCGACGTGAGCAGCGGGCGCGCGACCTATCCATCTCTGGAGGACCTGTTCGGCGCGCTGAAGCGCTACTCAGCGGGGTGCACGGTCGTGGATGCCAGCGCGGCGGCTCTCGCCATGGGCGACCCCATCTTCACGAACATCGTGATGCTCGGCGTCCTGGTGGGCGCCGACGTTGCGCCGCTGGAGCGGCAGGACATGGCCGACGTGCTGACCGAGCGTTTCAAGGGCCCGGTGCTCGAACGCAATCTGGAGGCTCTCGACAGGGGCATAGGACTCGTGCGCGCAGCGCGCACGGCCGGCAAACCGTGAGGATGCAGGAGTAAGCCTCAGGTCGCAAGAGAAGACGAGCGAGTAGACCGGGCGAACGCGGCGCGTGCTTGACAACTGAATATCTCCGGCGTACACAAGGATGGCTACGAACCCAGTGTGACACTCCGGTGTGGAGGCAGTGGCAGCATGCAGACAGAGTGAGCGTTGCACCAGGTCAGTGCTCAGAAGCGCTCCCCCTTCGGCGCCCTCTCCGTGGACAGCCTCGCAGTGTCGGGCAGGTCGATGGCATGGCTACGTGGCCTCCCGTGGTGCTATCTGCAAAGGAGGAGGAAGATGAGCAAGCGATCACTGCACCTGGTAGTGGCAAGCCTGATGGTGCTCGGCATGCTGGCGCTGGCCTGTGCACCGGGGTGACGCCCACGACCCCGACAACTCCCACAACCCCGACGACACCGACAACACCCACAACGCCCACGACACCGACTCAGCCGGCCGCGAAGGTCTACAAGTACGTGTGGCAGGACATCAGCCCTTCCGGCGCGGCCATCTACATCGTGCTGCAACAACTGGTCGACCGCGTTCGCGTGGCGTCCGGAGGGCGTCTGGACATCACCCTCTATCCTGAGGGCGCCATTACCCCGAGAGACGAGAGCACGCCAGCAATACGCGACGGCGGCATCGACATCGCGTCGAATGCTGCGGCCATGGACCTGAACCGGTTGGGCCCCGTCATGTACCTCATGGGTGGGTCGGGTCTTCCCGCGGGACCTTCGACAGCCGACCTGATCGCCTGGGTGCGGCAGGGCGGCGGCCTTGAGGTGATGCGTGACGTCTACAAGGACTGGGGCTTCATTCTTGGCGCCGACCCCGGTGCGCCCGAGGTGTTCGGCTACGCGAAGAAGCCGCTGACCAAGGCGTCCGACTTCAAAGGTCTGAAATACCGGACCCTCGGTCTCTGGGGCGAAATCGTGGCCGACTACGGCGCCTCGGTTGTCCAGATCCCCGGCGGTGAGCTTTACCAGGCGGTTGAGCGCGGCGTCATCGATGCGTTCGAGCTCGGCCCGCCGAGCTACAACTGGCCGCTTGGCTTCCAGGAGATACTGGACTACATGGGCGTCCCCGGCATCCAGTCACCCGGCTACTTCAACGTCATCATGATCAACCACAAGTCGTGGAACGCGCTGCCGGCGGACCTCCAGGCCCTGCTCGAAGACGAGATCCAGGCCATGGAGTACTACGGGCAGTTGCAGACGAAGAAGGCTGACGCCGAGGCGATGGCGAAGTACAAGGCCTACGGGACGAAGATCTTCGTGGTTGAGGATGCGTTCCAGCAGGACATCGCCGCCAGAAGCAAGGCCAAGATGGAGAAGTACGCGGCGGCGGACACGCAGTTCAATAGAGTGTTCGTACACCAGACCGAATTCTTCCGCACCTGGCACGCGCTTGCCGGCATCGAGCCCGCATACACCATATTCGACTAGATACTCGCCGTGTTCGGCCTTTGGGCGGGCAGCCGTGGGCATAGGGCCCACGGCTGCCCCGGTTGCGTGAGGAGAAGATGGCATGACCGTTCTCAAGAGGTTCTACGACGGAGTCGGACTGTTGAGCGAGTGGTCCGGCCGCATCGTCTCCGTTGCCGTCCCCGTCCTCGTTGTCGTCATCACGTTCGACGTCTTCATGCGGTACGTCTTCAACAACCCCACCAACTGGGCGTACGAACTCAGCTACATGCTGGGGACCGTGACCATTTCCCTTGGGCTACCCTACGTGCACTTCCACTCGTCGCACGTGCGTGTTGACGTCATCTACTCCCGTCTTTCTCCGATGGCGAAGCTGGTGCTCGACGTCGTGCTGACGGTGCTGCTTCTGTTCCCGCTGGTGTTCATGTGGACGAAGGTGTTCGGCACAAACGCATGGCGGTCGTTTCTGACACACGAGATCTCGTACGACAGCCTCTGGTACCCTGTCCTGTGGCCGTTCAAGACCATCATCACGCTCGGCTTCTTCCTGCTGCTGCTCCAGGGTATCGCAACCTTCCTTCGTGATGTCGCGACCCTGCTGAAGGGAGGGCGCGCCCCATGGTAGACATGAGTCCGGAACTGGTGACCGTCGTCATGTTCGGGCTGGCCACCGTCGGCATCCTCATCGGCTTCCCGCTCGTGTTCGTCCTCGGCACCGTCGCCATGCTGGTCGGGACGCTCGCGCTGGGGGCAGCCGGCGCCTGGAGCCTCTTCTACGTTCGCATGTGGGACATGATGTCGAACTACGTCTTCCTCGCCGTCCCGATGTTCGTCTTCATGGGCCTGATGGTGGAGAAGTCGGGAGCGGCCGACCGGCTGTACGCCGGCCTCCACCTTGCGTTCGGACCATTCCGCGGCGGCCTTGCGATTGCGACCATCCTGATGGGCACGATTCTCGCCGCATGCGTCGGGGTGATTGCCGCATCGGTCATCATGATTGCGCTCATCGCGACGCCGAGCATGCTCCAGCGAGGCTACAGCAAGGAACTCGTCTGCGGTTGCGTCTGCGCCGGCGGGACGCTCGGCATCCTCATACCTCCCAGCCTTATGCTGGTCGTCTACGGCCCCATGGCTGAGATATCGGTCGGCAAGCTGTTCATGGGAGCGTTCGGGCCCGGGTTCCTGCTTTCGGGACTCTACATGACCTATGTTGCCCTGAGGTCGTGGCTCCGCCCTGAGGACGCCCCGCCGATGCCCGTCGAAGAGCGACAGGTTTCCCTGGGCCACAGGCTCAATGTGCTGCTGACCGGGATGCTTCCGCCTCTGCTCCTCATGTTCAGTGTCCTGGGCGCCATATTCTTCGGCATCGCTGCCGCGACCGAGGCAGCAGCCGTCGGTGCTCTGGCTGCCGTTGTGCTCACCGCCGCCTACCGGCGCCTCAAGTGGCCTGTGCTGCGCGACTGCATGCTGGAAACGATGCGCATCACGTCAATGGCGCTGGTCATCGGCTGGAGCGCGCAGATGTTCGTGGGCGTCTTCCTGCGTCTGGGCGGCGGAGCTGTCATCCAGAACCTTCTGCTGGCGATGCCGGGAGGGAAGTGGGGCACGTTCTTCGCCGTGCAGTTCATCATCTTCGTGCTTGGATTCCTCATCGACTGGATAGGCATCGTCTTCATCATGGTGCCGCTTGTGACGCCCCTGGCGCCGGTGATCGGCTTCGACCCGCTCTGGTTCGCTATGATGATTGTGGTCAACCTGCAGATGTCCTTCATGACGCCGCCGATGGCCTACGCCATCTTCTACCTGAAGGGCATTGCCAAGCCGGAGTGGCAGATCAACACGGGGCACATAATACGAGGGGTGACGCCATTCGTCGCCATCATCCTGCTGGCGCTGCTCCTCTGTATCGTGTTCCCGGACATCATCCTCTGGCTTCCTCACCAGATGATAAAGTTCTAGAATACGCAACTCTGCGGCGTACGGAGAACGAGTGCGGCGGCGGGCGACTCCGGCGGTGCCGCGTCGAAAGGAGAGATCGAGATGGTGGAACAAAAGGACAAGGTCCTGAAGAAGGCCTATGAGCTTGGATTCGACTACGAGAAGCAATACGGCGGCTGCGGGCAGTGCGTCATGGCAGCGCTCCAGGATACGCTGGACATGCCGAACCCGAGTCTGTTCAAGGCGCTCAGCGGCTATGCCGGCGGAGGAGCGACCGTCGGGGACGGAAGCTGCGGCGCCTATGTCGCCGGCATCCTCTTCCTGGGAACGCTGCGCGGGCGCGAGCGAGACAACTTCGCCGACCCGGAGCGCATCCGGTTCACGGCTTTCGCGACGGCGCGCAGACTGCACAAGAAGTTCATTGACGAGTTCGGCAGCATCATCTGTCGCGAGATGCAGATGAAGCTCTTCGGGCGGCCGTACTACCTGCCGGACCCGGACGAGATGGCGAAGTTCCTGGCGGCCGGCGGCCACACGGTCCATTGCCCGGCCGTGTGCGGCAAAGCCGCGCAGTGGGCCATCGAGGTAGCTCGTGAAGAGGGTCTGCTCCCGGCTGAGGAAGCCGCGACCCCGGCAAAGAAGGCAGCCCCCGCCAAGAAGGGAACCGCGAAGTAGCATGGGCAGGAACCTCATCACCGGCGGATTCGGCTTCATCGGCTACCACCTCACGAACCTTCTGCTCGAGCGGGGCGAGGAGGTCGCCATCTTCGATGTCGTCGGCTCCTCCCGCTTCGGCGGCGCTCCCGCGGGCGTGAAGGCGTTCCGGGGGGACGTCTCGAACTGGGCGCAGGTGCTGGAGGCGGTCAAAGACAGCGGCGCCGACTGTATCTACCACGCCGGGGCCATCCTGCCGCCGGTAAGCGAGCAGAGTCCGCAGGCAGCCTTCGCGGTGAACGTAACCGGCACATTCAACGTGCTCGAGGCGGCACGCCTGTTTGGAGTGAAGCAGGTCCTGCTGCTGAGCACGCTGGCGACGTTCGGACGCGACGTGCCAAAGGTGGTGCCTAACGACGTGGCTCAGCACCCGCCCAACATGTATGGAACCACCAAGGTCTGTGCCGAGCGTCTCGGCGAGTACTATCACCGCAGATTCGGCGTGGATTTCCGGGCCGTGCGCCTCACGCCGCTCATGGGCATGGGCCGATTCGACACGGCGCAGAGCGCCTACGTCTACCGGGCGGTGCAGGAATCGGCTCTCGGCCGGCCATACAGCATCTACGTGGCGCCCGAGACACCCATCTCGGTGACATACGTCAAAGACGCGGCCCTGGGCCTGCTGGACCTCAAAGATGCGCGACAAGACAAGCTGACTCGACGCGTGTACAATCTGTTCGGTTTTCTGGCCACGGGCCAGGAACTGGCCGAGACAGTGACAAGAGTGGTTCCAGAAGCGAAGTTGACGTTCGAGCCCGACCCGAAGATGATTGAGCTCGTGATGAACCTGCCGGAGCGCCTCGACGATACCCTTGCCCGCCAGGATTGGGGCTGGAACCTTCGCTATGACCTGGAGCGTTCCGTTCGCGACATGGTTGCGGACATCCGGTCGCACAGGCACGTGTACGAGCAGTGAGCGCGCACGAGTTACCGGAAGAACAGCCGGACGAAATCGAAATCAGCGAGCAGGGTGCGCCCGACAGGCGCACTCTGCGGTCCGCGTCAAGAGGACAGCGAGCCCGCCGCGACGACCTTCTCGACGACGATGGAGGGTTCGATGGCGAAGATCTATATCTGCAGGAACTTCTTCCCGGACGTACTAGAGAGGCTGAAGGGCGTTCACGACTTCAAGGTGTGGACCGGGCACGCCGAGACACCGCACGACGTGCTGCTGCGCGAGATGAGGGACGTCGAAGGGCTCGTTCCCGTGGGGAACAGGATTTCGAAAGACGTGTTCGAGGCGGCGCCGAAGCTCCGAGTGGTCAGCAATATGGGGGATGGGTGCGACCACATCGACCTGCAGGAAGCAACGCGCCGGGGAATACCGGTCGGCCATACGCCCCACGTCCTTTCCGAGACGACCGCCGACCTGGCGATGGGGCTCCTTATCGCAGCGGCCCGGCGGATAGTCGAGGGACAGGCTTTCGCCCGGGACGGCCGGTGGACGGCCCACGCCCACCTCGACCTGCCTGGAGTGGACGTGAACAACAAGACTCTCGGAATAGTGGGCCTGGGCCATATCGGTTCGCACGTAGCGAAGCGCGCCCGGGCTTTCAACATGCGCGTCCTCTACCACAACAGGAACCGCGTCGCGAATATGGAAACGCTCCTGGGAGTGGAGTACCGCGCGAAGCTGCACGACCTGCTGGCGGAGTCGGATTTCGTCGTCCTGACACTGCCCCTCAACGACCGGACGCGAGGACTGATAGGCCGCGACGAGTTCGCCCGGATGAAGCCGACGGCGATACTGGTGAACGTGGCGCGCGGCCCGATCGTCGATGACGAGGCGCTCTACCAGGCGCTGAAGGAGCGCCGCATCCTCAGAGCGGCTATCGACGTCACCAGCACCGAGCCATTGCCGCTCGACAGCCCTCTCTTCACCCTGGACAACATTGTCCTGATGCCGCACATCGGCAGCGCCGTTCCGGAAACGCGGAAGAAGATGTGGACCCTGGCAATCGAGCAACTGCTGACCGGCCTTCGCGGAGAGCGGATTCCGAACTGCATCAACCCGAGCGTTTATGATGGGGCGTGACCGCCCACAGCGAGACGGAAAGAGAGAGGGGGAGCGCTTCACAGCGTTCCCCTCTTTGTATCCCCCTGCCCGAGGTCCGGCTCTAGACGTAAGGCACCATCGAATAGCGACCGCGGGCAACGTCAATGCGGCCGAGCTGAGCGCCACCCTCCCAGAGCTGGATTATCTTGCAGTCGCGCAGATACTTCTCGATGTGGTAGTCCTTCATGTAGCCGTAGGAACCTGTCAGCTCCATCGCCATGTTGCAGACCTTCACCGCCATGTCGCAGGCGTAGACCTTCGCGCCGGACGCGCGGGCTATCTGCTCGTCGGAGTACGGCGGACCGTAGACCTTGCGGTTGTCGAACATCGATGCCACCGTCAGGTAGTAGAACCGCGCGCTCTCAACGCCGATCATCATGTCGGCCAGCATCGCCGCCTGCAGCGTGTGCTGGCGCACCTGCTTCCCCGCATAGTAGCGCCTGCCGGTGAACTCGACGGCGATATCGAGCACCGCCTGCGCGGCGCCCACGGCGAATGCCGAGCTGGAGAGCCTCCCCCAGGAGAGGAAGTTCCGGAAGCTCTGGAAGTCCTTGCCGGTCTCCATCGAGGCACGGTACTCCTTCGGCACGCGCACGTCGTCCAGGTAGATTGACGCATTCACGTCGGTGAACCGCATGCCCATCTTGTTCTCCGGCCGGCTGAAAGAGAGGCCGGGGGTATCGGCCGGCACGTAGATGAGGGCGATGC
>Ga0136653_10001534_pt1 | contig 12523 bp, 10 predicted proteins | sample LakKivw275mmetaG_FD_94866 | JGI IMG/M metagenome (GOLD analysis project Ga0136653, IMG submission 94866) | Anoxic lake water microbial communities from Lake Kivu, Rwanda to study Microbial Dark Matter (Phase II) - Lake Kivu water 275m metaG... | ecosystem: Environmental > Aquatic > Freshwater >... | reverse complement strand
TAGAGACACGGCTTGCCGTGTCCTCTGCTACTACGGTCGGTAAAGCTCGATTAGTACCCTATACATAGGTATATTTTGGTTACCTTTTATCTTTTTATTGGGATAATTGGTTCTATATGGATGGTAGTATCAATATTCATCTTATTTTTTATCTCTTTTTCCAACTTCTCTGTTATTTGATGAGCTTCTTCTAATTTCATATCTGCCGGCAATCTTATATGAAAAGTTAATTCTTTGTTATCTCCATAGATATGAGAATGTAAATGATGTAAGCTAACATTGTGAGAAATACTCCGAGTTACAATTTCCATAATATCTGCTTTAAAAGTATCACTCGGTTCTTCTCCAATTAAAGTACTTATTGATTCTCTTAAAATTTTATAAGTAGTGTAAAATATAATTAGAGATACTAAGATACCCATTATACTATCTATCCACCAGAAATAGTCTCCTATAAAGATCCCTACCAAAATCATCATAGAGGCTAATGCATCACTTCTATGATGCCAACCATCTGCTATAAGTGATTGGGAATTAATATTCTTTCCAGCGCGTATAGAAAACTGAGCCAACCCTTCTTTTGTTATCACGGAAATTATAAATAATATTATGGCTAAATTTCCATAAATGGCAGATTGATGATTTATAAATTTTTGAATCGAAGCAATTAAAAAATTAAAACCTACTACTGCCAACATTGTCCCAATAATAACCGAACTAATCATCTCTGCCCGACCGTGACCAAAGGGGTGTTTCTTATCAGCTGGCTTGGATGACACTTTGAAACCTATAATAACCACCATGGAAGTAAGAGAGTCCGAGAAAGTGTGCCAGGCATCGGCAATTATGGCTATAGAAAAAGTCTTAATTCCCACCCAGTATTTCAAGCCAAAAAGAATAGTATTTATAAGAATAGATATAGTTCCTTCTAAATACCCGATAAATGTTTTATATTTTTGAGTTATTGGTTTACTAGAATTAATTTTCATTTTTCTTTTTCTCTCCTATGGTAAAAAATTTAGGTAAAATTCTTATTTTTAAATCCATTCAGTAACATACTCTTTTAAATGTTTAGTTTGATTCAGTTGGACTAAACAATACCCCTTTCCCTCTTTATGAGACAAAAGACTGTAAGAGGCAGTATCTAAATGAATCCTCCAAAAATAGGGTGAGGCAATATTCAGGCAGGCAGCTATAAGAGGCTTGAGCACTGCCCGGTGAGAAACTACGGCTAAAGTCTCCCCATTATTTTGGGAAACTAAGTTATCTAAGCAAGCTTTAGCCCTCTTCTGTACCTCATAAAGAGTCTCCATATTCTCTACTTGAAGTTTCTCGGGATTATCCACCCAGAGCTTCCATTCCTTAGGGTATTGTTCTTCAATTTCTTTCTTATAACGTCCTTCCCAGCTTCCCAATTCGATATTATTAAATCCCTCTTCTATCTTGGTTTCTATTCCGCATTGGTGGCTAATTACCTCTGCGGTCTGTCTGGCTCGGGAAAGTGGACTGGTATAAATATGTCTAATAAGAAAATTTTTCAATTCCCGAGCTAAATCCTGAGCTTGAATAAGCCCTCTTTCATTTAAAGGAAAGTCAGTCCTACCTCTAAATATCCCCTTAATATTTCCTTCACATTCTCCGTGCCTTATCAAGATAACTAGTGTTCCATTAAAATTCTTATACATACTTACCTCCTATTCTAATAAATGTAAAAAAAGGTGCCAGGCACCTTTTTTTACTCCGGGCAATCCGCTTTAGCTAAGTTCCTCACTCCCTGTTTCCCCTATTTCATTAAACAACAACTATTAACTCATAATTCTGGGAACCTAATCCTATCTTTTCTGCATAATTTAAGCCTATCTTCCAGTCAGTATTTAGATGGACTCGACTAAACTTATCTTCTCCGGTATGAAAACCTTTCTCCTCCAAAATACATCCCTTAATCACAGGAGCTTTATTTACCAGATCTACACAGGCTCTATCCAGAGCCACAGGATTAAAAGAGGCCGCCATCCCAATATCTGGAACTATAGCCATATCATTGTAACTCCAACAATCACAATAAGGAGAAACATTCATAATAAAACTGAGGTGAAAATGGGGTTTGTCTTTTAATACTGCATAAGCATATTCTGCAATCTTTTCCTGAACATTTCCTCCCGATTCATCAGAGCCTACTATTGCAGCACTATACTGACATACCGCTACACACTGACCGCAACCGATACATTTTTGATAATCAATTTCCGCTTTTTTATTTTCATTAAAATGAATGGCACTCTGGGAACAGTGTGTAATACACTGACCACAACCGATACAATTCTTAAGATTGATTTTGGGTTTTGAGTTAGAATGCATCTCCATTTTACCCGCTCGAGAGCCACTGCCCATACCTAAATTTTTCAAGGTACCTCCAAAACCGGTCATTTCATGACCCTTGAAATGGGTTAAAGAAATAATTATATCGGCATCAGCAATTGCTGTAGCTATCTTGGGTGCTGTACAATGTTTTTTATTGATTAAGATCTCCCGATATTCAGTCCCCTTTAAACCATCAGCAATAATGACATCACATCCGACCGCAATACAATTAAACCCATTCTCCATAGCAGTATTTAAATGGTCTACTGCGTTTGCCCTTTTCCCTAAATAAAGAGTATTAGCGTCAGTTAAAAAGGGCTTCCCACCTAATTCTTTAATCAATTTCACGATACAAGCTGCATAATTAGGCCTGATATAAGAAAGATTACCAGGTTCTCCGAAATGAATTTTTAGAGCTACTAACTGCCCTTTAAAATCAATCTCTTTAATCCCAGCCTCTAAAACTAATCTCTTTAATTTGTCCAGCAAATTCTTTCCCGGTTTCGCCCTTAAATCTGTGAAATAAACTTTTGCTCTATCCACCATATTTATCTGTCCTTTCCAATAATTAAAAATAAGTTTTTTATTATTTTAATCAATTAAAACTATTAAAGCAAATTTTATACTGGTTAAAAGGAATATTTTTAATAAGTTATTTTGAATTAGAGAATCTATCCCTTGATTCGTTAATTAGGTTGCTTTACTGATATCCAGCTGGCTCCTCTTTGTGAGCTTTCCACACACAGATTGATAAATTTGACTCCTCTTGCTCCATCTTCAAAAGTAGGGAAATCAGTTTCCTTCTGGCAAATATTTCCTGCCTTTTTAGCTATTAAAGCATCACAGAAATTAGAGTAGATATTGGCAAAAGCTTCATATAACCCTTCGGGATGACCCCCAGGAAGTCGGGAAACTCTGGAAGCCAGAGGGTATAAATCATCTCTTCCCCGAGATAAAATCTGAACTGGCCGACCATAAAAAGCAACTTTTAAAAAATCAGGGTTTTCTTGTTCCCATTCAACAGAGCCTTTCTCTCCCAAAATACGAATTTTTAAACCATTATTGTATCCAATAGCCACCTGGGAACACCAGTAAATTCCCCGGGCTCCACTGGTATATTTAATTAAAATTTCTGCATTATCATCGAGTGCCCTACCCTTAACAAAAGTATCCAAATTGGCACAAAGAGAATCGATTTCCAAATCAGTTACATAAGAGATAATATTTTCAATATGACTTCCAATGTCTGCTACACAATTAGACTTTCCGGAATATTGAGGGTCAGTCCTCCAGGAGGCTTGTCTATTTCCCTTTTTTTCTACCGGCCTAGCCAGCCATTCCTGGAGATATTCTCCCATTACCATTCGAATCTTCCCGATCTTACCTTGGCTAATTATCTCTCGAGCATGTTTTACCATAGGATAACCGGAATAGGTATAAGTTATACAATTAAGTAAATCTCTTTTTTTAGCTAAATTAGCTAATTTTTTAGCATCTTCGACTTTCAGAGTCAAAGGCTTATCGCAAATTACATTAATACCTTTCTCTAAAAAAGCTTTGGCTATCTCAAAATGTAAATTATTCGGAGTCACAATGGTAACAAAATCAATTTTATCTTCCCTTGCCCCCTCTCTCTCAGCCATTTCGTTAAAATTTTCATAGAGTCGTCTACCCTCTAAACCTAAATTTTTACCCGTAGATAAAGTATTATCATAGTTTCTGGAAAAACATCCGGCAACTAATTTCGCTTTTCGGTCAAAGGCAGCTGCTTTACGATGAACTTCACCGATTAAAGACCCCATTCCACCACCTACCATACCAAAACTTAAAACTTCACTCATTTAATTTACCTCTTCCTGGTTCAATTTTTTATAAAAATCTTAAAGAGAAGGATATTTAACTTATAGAGTATAATTCTATAAAATTTTAAAAAATCCTCTTTTATTAAAAGGGGAATATATAAATCTTTTGAAAAAAGAAAAAAATTATATTAAAATTTAGATAATTAAATGCAAGGTAGTTTTTATGAATAAATATAAAGAAGATGCTAAGGGCATTATTATAAATATAAAACCTGGGGTAACCAAAGAGGGACCGGGATGGAGAAGTATCATCTATTTTAAGGGCTGTAACTTCCATTGCCCCTGGTGTGGTAGCCCAGAAAGCATACCCTTTGGAAAGACCGAATTAATTTACGATGATGGCTCTAAAGAAATCATTGGTCAAGAAATTACGGTAAAAGAGGTTATTCGCGAAATCTTACCTTACCAAAGATTCTTAAAAGACAATCACCATTATGGTGTAACCTTGTCTGGAGGAGAACCCACTGCCCAATGGAATTTTTATTTTGAACTTCTTAAAGGTCTTAAATATTTTAATTTTCCTACTGCCGTGGAAACCAATGGTTCATCCCCTCAATTTATTGCCTCCCTCCCTTATCTGGATTTAGTTTTTTGTGATATAAAACATATGAACGCAGAAATACACCAGAAATTGGTTGGAAAAGATAATAAACAAGTATGGTATAATATCAGAAAAACTTATGAAGCTGGCAAAGATTTAAGGATAGTAATTCCTGTTATCCCGGGATATAATGATTCAGAAGAGAATTTTCAAGAAATTGCCAATTTTCTTTCTCCCATGAAAGACGGACTCAAGGTAGAACTGTTAAAGTATGGAAGACAGGGAATCTATAAATGGAAAGCTTTAGGAAAAGACTATCCTTTGCTATATCTCATACCTCCTTCTAACCGAAAGATGATAATCTTAGCTAATATAATAAAAAACAAAGGGATTAAAGTAAATATCTCTTAATTCCAAACAGGATATAGTATTCTGTTTTTCTTTTCTAATTCTGTATTTTTATTTAACAAGAATATTGGTAGCTTTTCTATTCATAATTCTCCTTTTAAAACATTGTACATTATTTTAGAAAAAGTATCATTAATAATAACAATTGCTACTAAGAAAATTATTTAACCGGGACCGGATAATTACTAGTAGTTCGTTTTCTAAATATCTTTACATTTTCTTCTGTCATTGCGAGGAGCAAAGCGACGAAGCAATCCCTTTATTTATAAGGACTTGAGATTGCTTCGCTATCGCTCGCAATGACAAATCATTGTAACATTATTAAAGAAACGCTCTACTAGTCAGATATTTTTTAAAATTATCTTCTGTGATATACCATTTCCCGGTAATTTTTTACCCTTTGATTTTCCTTGGTATCCTAATCCAATTTGTAATTTTGACAATATCCTTAACTTTAATTATAATCAGGGCAGAAACCTACGAGAGTTAAAAATATAAAATACGAAGGAATTTGGAGGCTTAAAATGTCTATTTCACAAATGATAAGTTATAGAATTTTACTTAGAAAAGAACCAGAAGGCGGTTATACGGTAACCGTTCCTTCTCTCCCCGGGTGTGTTACCTATGGCGAATCAATAGAAGAAGCAACAGAGATGATAAAGGAAGCTATAGAATTATACTTAGAAAGTTTAAAGTCTCATCACGACGAAATCCCCAATGATGAAGGCACTTTAGAATATACTCTAACGGTGGGAATAAGTGCCTAAACTATCATCCCTGACATCTCAGAAAGTGATAAAGATCCTGGAAGATGGTTTTGTATTGGATAGGACCATTGGATGGATTTCCAATAGATATAAGGTTTCTTTTCACTGTTAAGAGGTATGGGGCTATATTCATATTTTAGATACTCATTTATTATATTTTTATATATAATCCAAATCCTTCTTTGGCATGGTATGAATTAAGGGCCTAACCTAAAAATAACCTCCAAGCCTAAGTAGTTTTTAAACTGAGTATGATTTATTGATTTTGGTAGTATTTTTATAACTTCTGAAGAAGTATATTTAAAGCCTAATAAAATAAAAAAACCGAAAGGAAACCGTAGATTAAATCTTTCGGTATAGTCATACAAAAGGGGGTGTAGTTTTGGCAAATCGCACTCCCTTTTGTACTTATAATTATAACACTAAAAAGAAAAAATCAGGAGAAAATAACAGTAAATTTTATCTATTTTACTTTTAATCTTTAAAGTAATCTCATATTTTAATATTAACGGCCCGTTCTAGATAAAATAACTGACTCTATATTTTCAACATTCCTTTTTGATATAGGTAATAACCATTGCCAGTAGTCGTAAAAGCAATATTCGCTATTTTTTGAAGATTTGTAAAGAGTTCATCTTTATTTCCTGTCTCAATATTTTCGGCTAGTTTTTCAATAATATTTTGAAGACTATCAAATAGGCCTTCTGGAATTTTCACGACATTATCCTGGCCTCCCTTTAAAACCAACAATCTTCCATTGATAGTACTACCTGCTGCATTGAGAACAAAATGCGTAAAGACAAGTGCGGGATCGAATTCTAAATTAAAAATTCTGGATACTACTCCATAGGTGGCGCTGAAAAAATACATTTTTTCAGATAAGTCTTTAGTGTCTTTCATTTTTTCGACTATTCCCCGAAATTCTTTAGCGATAATTCTTTTATAATTTCCTTGAATGTTCATAGATATCCTCCTAATAAATAAAATCATTTTCCTGAAATAAAGAGTTTATTTTTATTATTCTTTTAAGCAAAAGTCACTTTCAAATCATTTAAATTTTTATCAGCTTCAGTAAAAATAACTTCTTCTTTATCACTGCTTATTGAAATTTCATCATTTCCCTCCGTTGAAGGTTCCTGAGGAATCTCAGCTTTTTTTGTAGTCCATTTAGTATATGCAGCGCTTGCCAATTCAGTACCTTTTTTAAGTCCTTTTCTCTCTCGTCTCTCCTGTTCTGCGCTCGCACTTTCTTTTGGAATTAAATTCAATACAATTTTCACATCAAGACTTGCCATTATTTTATCCAATTGGCCAATTGTATACCCACAGTAATCATCTCTTTCTAAGCGTGATATATCGGACTGCTTACAGCCTGCTCTTTGCGCTAGTTCTTCTTGGGTAATCTTTCTGGCAATGCGGAGCATAACAATAGAACGGCTTATCTCATTAAGATTATGGATTGGAAGTACTTCGGGGAAAGGGGCTTTTATCATGTCCTCATATTCCTTCATTTCATCTTTAAATTGTACAATATGTTCAATATAGCCTTGGCTAAGCACTGCTACTTTATTCTTATCTGAATAATATTTTTTACGTATCGCTTTTAGATCCTCCTCAAGTTCATGAAGTTTCCTTTTAGAATATTCATATTGACGATCATTTTTTATCATAATATAACCTCCACTAATCCTTTTGGTCTTTCAGTGTATTTTTCATGACTAAATAAATCAAATAATCTATAATATTGATCCAAATCTTCTTCCATGCACGTAAAGTTGTGTGCATAAAAAAGCTCTTTAGCATTTAGTAGCTTCTTTGCCTCAGGAGAATCAAAATTAAAGTCTCTTTTCACAACAAGTATACAATCATAATCTCCTGGCGACTCCTTATTAGTAACAAAGCTACCATCTAACAAAAAACTCTTTATACTTCTTTTCTGGTTATACAACAATTGAATTAACTTTTGGAATCCAATAAATAATTCCTTGCGTTTTGCTGAACTACTACCAAATTTATGTTTAATCTCTTCTATCGTAGCTTTATGTATACCCTTAGGCAGAAGTCCGTGTTTGTTAAAATTAGGTATCATGTTGTTTTGTCCTCTTTTAGTATATCATATTTGGTATATAAGTCAATTAGCAAAATTAATTTTCTTTATTTTTTTATTATGTAATCTAGATTCATCACTGTGCCGTTAAAAGGAGCACCCGATCTTTACGGTCGCTTTCTTTCTCGTGCTATTTTTATTTTGTTTTTAACTTCTTAATGTTTCCCTCTTTAGTATACTCTTTTATTATTTCTCTTCTCTTCCAGGACAACCTAGAACATTTTTGAAGTTTTACCTTTAACTCTTTCCTTATTAAATTGCATTTTCCAGAAGTCAGGTAGCCGGTTTTCTGTTTCTATTTTTATCTCTTCCTGCTGTAAAGGATCAAGAGAATTATAAATTTGTTCTACCTTTTTAATCTCTTCCTGCCTCTTTTTATTCTCCTCTTCTTGTAACTTTATTTTAATATATTCTATTTTTTCCTCTTCTTCTTTCCGTTGTTCCTCTCTCTTCTCCCTTAAATATTCCTCCGGAAATTGCCAATTTTCTCTAATTATATTTGAATATCCCAGAAAACCTCCTATGAATAAAAGATAACAAGATATTTCTTAAAAAGAGACTGACCCCGGATCTAAGCGAGGGATAATATCCTTTTTTAAAATATCGGGAGATAATTTTCGAGCATCACCATATTGGCCGTGAATTCTTACTATAACCGGATACGGATACTCCTCGGGGTGTTCAGCTACGTCTAATAACTGTTTTGAGGAAAATACATTAAAGTAAACATAACCTAACCCCTGTCCTTTACCTTCCAGAGAATAATCAAAAATAGCTCCGATAATATCTTTCAAATATTGAGCCTTTTGTTCTAAATTCATCCCCTTGACACCTTCTGGATTAATACTCATTGCCACCGCTGAACCACCGGTCATAATTTCATAATTTAATTTTGATTGAGAAAGAATTCTGGTCAAAAGACCATTTGTAGCCATCTCCGGAGAAGGATCAAGCCCAAAACTTAAGCTTTCCCGCGCTTTTCTTCCGTCAGGTGTAGCTGCGGTCCAATATCCATAAAGTAGATTAGTACTGGGGCTACTCCAATCAGCAGCAAAATTTTTATCGAAAGTATTTTTTTGCCGATTAATCCTTTCACTAACTATTTTTACCAATTCCACCACTTCTTCATCAGCATACTCAATATTATTCCCATATTTGGGCACCTGTTGGATAATATTCTGTAATTCTTTAAATCCTTCAAAATTTACTTTTAGAGCAGTAATCAAATCATTCAGAGAAAATTTTACTTTAGAATCAGCGTTAAAGAGATATTTGATCACCGTCAAGGAATCAGCAGTGGTCCCTAATCCATGAATCAAGCAGCCAGAAGCATTATATTTTGTCCCCAGGCTATAACAATCTCTCATATCGATTCCGGTTTCCCTTCCACCCATAAAAGCAGAAGCAAAAGGGACTGGCAACAAAGAAAGAGCCTCACTACATTTATTGGCTGCCTTTATCATTTTCTCAATAAAATAATCCAGATAGCGGTAAAAAACTTTTTTAGTTTCCGTAAAAGAAGTAAAGGGATTCTCTTTCAGCCCTAATTCTTCATAAGAAGGACCTAACTTTTCCCTGGTAATTAATGAATACCCATTATTTAAAGAAATCTCTAAAACTTTAGCCAGATTCAACCAGCTATTGGTGGTGTTCCCGGTCTCTTTGCCTTTAATTAAGGGTTCCTGACAACCGGCAATGGCGTATTCTTTTAAATCTTCTTCAGCTATACCTTTTTTCTTTAAGGCAGAAAATACTGCTACATCATTAAGAAAAGAAGGAGAACTATGTCCAAAATTAAACATAAATTTTGATATTGCCTGATAAAATTTAAACGGTGTATGAGAATGCATCTTAACTGAAAAATTCGGCTGAGGTCGATTGGACTGATGATAAGCCTCTAATATAATATAAGTCATATCATTAGATAAATCATTACCTTTAACCTCTGATCCGCCTACCATAATATTCTGAGAAATAGCCCAATCTCTATCTCCCACTTCAAAAAAGGCCAAAAAATGGCGTATTAATTGCACTGCTAAATTTTTAGAAATCTTACTTCTCTTATAATAGGGTTGCATTATCCTATCCAGATTCCCTACGGAAAAGGCGTAAGGATTAGGAAGTTGTTCCAAATTCATCACCTGCCAGAGCAGAATATAAGATTGTAAGGCTTCATATAAATTTTCTGCACCTTTATAGGGGACCTTATGACAGGTCTTGGCTATCAATTGCAATTCCTTCTTTCTTAGTGGATTGCCCTCTTGCTCAGATTTCTGCCCAGCCAATTGACCATAGCGATTAGCCAGAGTTATAGTCGACTGTAGAGCCTTTATTATACTGTCAAAATAATCGCTCTTAGCCGGAAGTTTCTTTTTATTTTGTTTTAATTCTATAATCATATTTTCTAATCCTTTTTCCAAAGCCTCTTCAAAACCAGGAATGGTATGACCAGTAACCCTTTCCACAAAATATACTGCTTCTTTAGTTTGATTTCCAGTGTCTTTATATATATCTCTTATCTTTATTACAGAGGGGTGCCTGCTCCAGAATATTCGGTTATTCTCAATCATTTGCTCGGTTACTTTAATATCAGCAATTTTCTCACCTGCTTTTACATCATCATAGAAAGCCATCTCATCATTATATCCCTGGAAACTTTCTATCTGAAAAGCAGGATTAATTAAGGCATAACTTGCTGAAAAAGCATCTTCTTCTGTTCCAGCAAAAATCTGTCCTGGTTCGATAAAAATTGGTAGCTGTTCACAGACTGATTCAAGTAAAATGGCTTGAGTCATAGCCGGAGAATATTTATCACCAATTTCTAATAATTTCCTTCGCTGAATATCTTTTGCTAATACCCAACCAATAAGATTTTGTTTTTCCGCATTCCTCTTGATGATTAAATCTAAATATTCTTTCAATCTTTCGATATCTAAAACCTCTTTTAACACCATCCTATACTACCTTCTCTTTTAATCTCTTAAAATCTTCTTTTAAATCTTGATATAAAGATTTATAAATTTCAAATTGCTTATTGTAAATATCGACATTTTCAGGAATTGGCTTGTTTTTTTCTTCTTTAAGTTTTACTACTTTTCTACATCCATCTTCCACATCTTTATATATTCCCACTCCTATCCCGGCTAATATGGTCGCACCCATTGCCGCCGGTTCGATAGATTGAGTCATAGATATTTCTGTATTAAAAATATCGGCCTGAATCTGTCTCCATTCTTTACTCTTTACCCCTCCTCCGGAAGCAATCACCTGTTCTATGTTAATCCCTAATTCTTTAAACACCTCCAGGCAATCTCTTAAAGCAAAAACTACTCCTTCCATAACTGCCCTAACCAGATGAGCTAGGTGATGTTTTAGACTAAGTCCAAAAAATACTCCTTTGGCCTCCGGATTCATATAAGGAGATCTCTCTCCTAAAAGATAGGGAAGAAAAATTATACCTTCACTACCTACTTTAATTTTATCTACTTCTTCATCAAATATAGGATAAGAATCAGAAGTATGTAATATATTTTCTCTTAACCATTTTAAAGATAATCCGGCAGAAAGAATTGCCCCTTGTAAGTGATAGGTAGCGGGTAAGGCATGGCAAAAGGTATGAATTCTTAACTTAGAATCATAGGTGAATTCATCCAGAGTGATAAACAATTGACCACCTGTTCCGATAGTAGAAGAAAGAATTCCCGGTTTAATCACTCCATTGCCGACTGCTTGCATCGATTGATCTCCTCCACCATAAACTACCGGAATCCCTTCTAATAGTCCAGTATATCTTGCTACCTCGGCAAGTAAATAACCAGCCACCTCCTGAGATTCATGAACTCTTTCTGGAAGAATTTTAAATGGCAGTCCTAAAATATCCAATAACTCTTCTGACCAGCATCTTCTTTTAATATCCAACAATAGACTGCTGGAGGCATCGGTAACCTCTACTCCTAAATTTCCAGTTAATCTATAACGAATATAATCTTTGGCTAAAATTACTTTATATATTTGATTAAATTCTTCTGGCTGATTTTCTTTCATCCATAAAAGAGTGCTACCCATAAAACCGGTAGCTATAGGGTTCCCAGTCAGCTCAGCAAATCGCTCTTTACCAATTTTTTGATAAATAAATTCACATTGAGAACTGCTCCTCTGGTCAGCCCAGATGATAGCCGGAAGAAAAGGCTGTAAATTTTTATCCAAAAAGACGGTACCATGCATCTGCCCTGATAGTCCTATTCCTCTTACTTGTTGGGGATTAACCTTTGATTCTTTTATTATTTCTCTTATTACCTGAATAGTTGCTTCCCACCACATTTTAGGGTTCTGTTCTGCCCAACCTGGCTGGGGTATATCTATAGAATATTCTCTCCCTGCTCGAGCATAAATTTTGCCCTCCCTATCCATAAGCACTCCCTTGGTGCCGGAAGTGCCTATATCTATACCCAATAAATAATCCATCTTTATCCCTTTC
>Ga0136653_10001530_pt1 | contig 12536 bp, 10 predicted proteins | sample LakKivw275mmetaG_FD_94866 | JGI IMG/M metagenome (GOLD analysis project Ga0136653, IMG submission 94866) | Anoxic lake water microbial communities from Lake Kivu, Rwanda to study Microbial Dark Matter (Phase II) - Lake Kivu water 275m metaG... | ecosystem: Environmental > Aquatic > Freshwater >... | reverse complement strand
TACTTCATAAAGAACCTCAAAAGCGCTCCCTTGCGTCCTATGACTACTTAAAGGCCGGCGCAGCAACGGTTCCCACGCATCGTTTACTTTTATTTCGACGAATTGTCCGGCCTGAGCCTCCTTGGCAATACCGCAAGCGATAAGCGCTACGCGATAATACCCTGGTTTTACCTTTTTATGATGCAGTATTTTAGCTTTTATCTGCAACATTTTCCTTACGGCTGGCAGCAGTCTGCCTGACTAAATAAACACACAGAATTACAAATGATAAAATAATCGCAAAGATACCAATGCTTTCTTTAAAATAAATTCTTACTCCCTGGCTTTTAATATCCTCCCAGGATTCTAACAAGAGGGTCGCTGATAATACCGCTAATACCGCGCCAATTTCCTTCTTGAGCCAGGAGAGCCGAAGCGGCAGGTATTCGCTGATATCCTTCTGTGCTAACATATTAAAGGAAGGAAAAAAACGGGGCACCCTGCAACAGTAAGCCGGATAATCTTTGGGAAAAAGTGCCAATAATTTCTTCTCTTCCTTAAATATCGGCAGGATGTAGCGCGTGGCAAACACTGCCAGGAAAACACAGGCCACCCACCACTCAAAGAGTATTAATACAATACCCACGCCAATTAAAAATATACCCAGATACATCGGATTGCGTACCAGATTGTAAGGCCCGCCCTGAATCAAAGTGCGGCCGTTTTGGGAGTGTTCGGCTTTATAGCCGCGGGCAGAAGCGCGAAAAAGCTGGCCTAAAAGGATGGCGCTGACGCCGAATATCTCTGTCAGCTCGTCCCAAAACCCCACCTTGGCAGACCGCAAGAAAAAAGCAGGGAAGATAACGAGTAATACCAAAGCTGCGGTGATAATCGCGCCGTTAATCTTAAGGCGTATCTTCATCTTTTAACTCTGGCATTTAGGACAGAAATAAGTGCCGCGCGAACCAAGGGTAATCCTTTTAATCGGGGTCTTGCATACGAAACAAGATTTGCCTTCCCGGCCGTAAACCTTATGGTGCGCAGCATAACCGCCGGGCTTGCCCGTTAAACGCACATAATCATCTACCGAAGAGCCGCCGTAGCGAATCGCCTCCTCCAGAACCTCTTTGGTGCGACGGAACAAAACCTCCTTCTCTTTATCGGATAAGCGCCAGGCCTGCCTCTGGGGATCGATCTTGGCGCGAAAGAGTATCTCCGCTGCATAGAGATTGCCTATCCCCGAGATAAAAGTCTGGTCCATTAACAGGGGTTTGATTTTGGTCTTTTTAGCGGCGAACCTTGCCTTAAACTCTTCTGGTGTCAGGTCAAAGGGTTCCGGACCGAGGCCCTGAATAAACTTTAGAGAACGCCAATCATCTAAAAGTCTGAGTTCCCCAAACAGCCGCTGGTCGTTAAAATCCAGAAGTTTGCCGTCGGATAAACGAAAACTAACCCGGCTATTTCTGCCGTTGCCGGGATAAACAAGCTGACCAGCCATCTTCAGATGAATCACGAGGGATTTACCGCTGGAGAGCTCTAAAATCAAAACCTTGGCTTTGCGTAACACCTTCTTGATGATAACGCCGGTTAACCCCTTTTTAAATTTATCAACGGAGGGCTCTTTGATAACCAAAGGATGACGCACTAAAACCGCGGTGATCTTTTTGCCTGTAATTGCTTTTTCTAATTCCCGCTTGATGGTTTCTACTTCGGGTAGCTCCGGCATCCTATTTCTTTTTCCTCCCGGCTTTTTTAACCTGCTCCCTCTTGAAGGTGACGCGCTTTTTCTTGTGATACTGCTGCAGGGATTCCACCTTTAACCCCTTCTTTGCCAAAATCTCAATGCCGTTGACGGTTGCCTGCGCGCCAGAGATGGTAGTAGTGTAGGGTATATTGTAAAGAATCACGTGAGAGCGGATCTTTACCTCATCCGCGCGAGGGATTCTACCTGAGGGGGTATTAATTACGAGCTGAATCTTGTTGTCCTTCATAAGGTCAAGAACATTGGGTCTGCCTTCGGCAATCTTGGGTAAAACTTTCACCGGAATAGAATTTTGCATTAAGGCAGAGGCGGTTCCAGAAGTAGCATAGATGTTAAATCCGAGGTCCGCGAGCTTCTTGGCGATAAATACCACCTGGCGTTTATCTTTATCCCTCACCGAGATAAAGACATTGCCCTTGGTGGGAATCTTCTGGCCTGCGGCAATCTGGCTTTTAATGTAAGCCCGTCCGAAGTCGCGGTCGATACCCATAACCTCACCGGTGGATTTCATTTCCGGGCCAAGGATAATATCTACCCCCGGAAAACGGTTAAAAGGAAAGACCGACTCTTTCACGCAGACGTGCTTAGGGATAATCTCCTGGGTGAATCCCAGCTCCTTTAATTTTTTACCCAACATCACCTTCGTGGCAAGTTTAGCCAGAGGCACGCCGATAGCCTTGGATACAAAAGGCACGGTTCGCGAGGCGCGCGGGTTAACCTCCAGGACATAGACCTTCTCCTCCTTGACCGCAAACTGTATATTCATTAACCCCACGGTTCCCAGTTCCTTTGCCATTTTATAACTTGCCTCGCGGATTTTATTAAGAATATCGACGGAGAGGGTGTATGCGGGAAGGGCCATCGCAGAATCCCCGGAATGAATGCCGGCCTCTTCGATATGCTCCATAATCCCGCCGATTACAAAGGTTTCTTTATCCCCGATCAAATCCACGTCTACCTCAATGGCATCCTCCAGGAATTTATCGATCAAAACCGGATGCTCTCCTGATGCGCTGGCGGCCTCGGTAATAAACCTTTCTAGCACCGCCTCTTCGTAGACAATCTCCATTGCCCGGCCGCCCAAAACATAGGAAGGACGTACCAATACCGGATAACCGATTTTTCTGGCTATCTCTTTGGCTTCTTCAAAAGTAAATGCGGTGCCGTTTTCCGGCTGCAGGAGCTCGAGTTTATCCAGCATCTGCTTAAAACGCTTACGGTCCTCGGCAATATCGATGCTGTCCGCGCTCGTCCCCAACAGATTCACTCCCGCCTTCATCAGGGGTATTGCCAGATTAATGGGGGTCTGGCCGCCGAACTGCACGATAACACCCAAAGGCTTCTCTACTTCGACGATATTCAAGACATCCTCTACCGTAATGGGCTCGAAATACAACCTATCCGAGGTATCGTAATCGGTAGAAACGGTCTCGGGGTTACAGTTCACCATAATGCTGTCGAGGCCTTCTTCCTTTAAGGCGTAAGCGGCATGGCAACAGCAATAATCAAATTCAATACCCTGACCGATACGGTTAGGTCCGCCTCCCAGAATCACGACTTTTTTATTCTTACCGCCGCGGGACTCGTCTTTGGTTTCGTAGCTGGAATAAAAATAGGGCCGCTCAGCCTCGAACTCTCCGGCACAGGTATCTACCGGCTTGTAAACGGTCTTAATGTTATTTTTCTTACGCAGCTGCCGCACGGCCTCCTCCTTGGTATTTAAGAGGTACGCCACCTGACGGTCAGAAAAGCCGTCTTTTTTAGCCTCCTCTAAAAGCTCTGCCGGCATCTTAATTTCATCGCTGCCGTTGGGATTGCGGTATCGTTTAATTTTGTCCTCCAGCTCCACGAGCTGTTTCATATTATCCAGAAACCAAAGGTCAATCTTGGAAAGACGGTAGATTTCTTCCAGGGGCATCCCGGCCTTAATAGCGTATCTTAAATAAAATATCCTTTCGTCGTTAGGGACGCGGATCTTGTGTCTAATCTGTTCCAATAAACCGCCGGAGGCACGAGCCAATTCTTTATCGCTGATTTTGTCCTTACCGTCTGCGCCTAAACCGAAACGGCCGATTTCAGTGGAGCGTATCCCCTTCTGCAGCGCCTCCTTAAAATTGCGGCCGATGGACATCGCTTCGCCAACTGCCTTCATCGAGGTATTCAGGGTGCGCTCCGCCTTGGGGAATTTTTCGAAGGTGAAGCGGCAGATTTTGAAAACACAGTAATCCACGGTGGGCTCAAAGAAAGAAGTAGTCTTGCCGGTAATCTGGTTGGTTACCTCAGGTAAAGTAAGCCCCACTGCCAGCTTGGTTGCCACCCTGGCGATAGGAAAACCCGTGGCCTTGGAAGCCAGGGCAGAGCTACGTGAAAGCCGGGGGTTGACTTCGATAATCACGATCTTGCCGTTTTCGGGATTCTGGGCGAATTGAATATTCGCGCCTCCGCCGGTAATTCCGATTTTACGGATGATTTTACGGCACAGATATACGAAGTTGCTGTACTCTTCGGCAGTGAGGGTCTGGGCAGGCGCCACCACAATGCTATCTCCGGTGTGCACACCCATGGGGTCAACGTTCTCCATTGAAGTAATAATGACGACGTTGTCTTCACAGTCACGCATTACCTCAAATTCTATTTCTTTCCAACCTAAAACCGACTGCTCCACCAATACCTGATGCACCGGGCTGGTGCCAAGACCCTTATCCAGAAATTTTTCCAACTCCTGCTTGTTGTAGGCGATGGAACCGCCGGAACCCCCAAGGCAATAAGCGGGCCGCAGGATTAAAGGAAAACCGATCTCTAAACCTATACGCATACCCTGCGCGACGCCCTCGGCAATGCCGCTTTTGGGAACGTCGATGCCAATCTCCTGCATCGCCTTCTTAAAAAGTTCGCGGTCCTCCGCCCTTGAGATAGCAGATACCGAAGCGCCGATGGACTCGACGCCGTATTTTTTTAAAATCCCGCGCCGCATCAGAAAAAACGCCAGATTCAACCCGGTCTGCCCCCCGAGCGTCGGCAGTATTGCGTCGGGCCGTTCTTTCTGTATTATCTTCTCTACTATCTCCACTGTCAGCGGCTCAATGTAGGTGGAATCCGCCATCCCCGGGTCGGTCATAATGGTGGCGGGGTTAGAATTTACCAGCACCGTATTATAACCCTCTTCTTTTAAGGCCTTACAGGCCTGAGAACCGGAGTAATCAAACTCGCAGGCCTGACCGATGATGATAGGGCCTGAGCCAATCATAAGAATTTTTTTAATGTCTCGACGTCGCGGCATTTCTAACGCTCCTTTGTCATTCTAATGAACCTTTTGAATACGCTGTTTATCTCATTGAAACCGGGGCTAGCCGGGTAATACTGCACCCCGATGAGTTTGAGTTTTCTATGTTCCATCTCTTCAACGGTGCGGTCATTGAGGTTGTAACCGGTAATCTTAACCCCTTTGATTTTGACGAGGGAGTTGGCGTCTACTGTCCAGCCGTGGTTCTGCGCCGTAATCTCGGCCTTGTAAGACCGCCCCTGATACATCGGGTAATTCAGGCCGCGGTGGCCCACTTTCATTTTAATAATCTTTGCCCCTAATGCTACCGCCAGGATTTGGTGACCGCAGGAAATTCCCAGAACCGGCAGTCGCCCTAAAAGTACTTTTACGTTTGCGACTACCTTTGATAGCTCCGGCTCATCCTCCGGTCCTCCAGTGATAATTAAACCACGGGGCCTGCTGCGTAAAATCTCCTCGGCGGCAGTATTATAAGGAAAGATTTGCAGGGAAAAACCCAAAGCCAGCAATTGGTTAGTAATGCCGGCAGTGATCCCTAAATCTAAAACTGCCAAGTGCGGCCTGGAACCGGTTTTACCGACGAGCGTGGGTTTGGTCACCGAGATTTTACTTAAGAAACATTGGGGCTTGTTCTTACGCCAGGCCTCAATTTTTGCCAATAGCTCTCTGGCGACAGTAGAGCGGGTCGAGATGATACCCGGCATCGCGCCTTTGTTGCGCAGGTGCACGGTTAGCGCACGGGTATCTACGGAATGCATGACGAGGAGGTTATGTTCTCTGCTAAAATCGTCAAAGCTCTTTTTAGCCTGCCAGTTGGAGTAAATCCGGGAGATCTCCTTGACAACCACCCCCCCTGCCCAACATTGCAGAGACTCGTTGAATTTGGGGGCGACCCCGTAATTACCAATCAACGGATAGGTCAATACCAAAATCTTGCCGGCATTAGCGGGGTCGGTAACCATCTCCTGATAACCAACCACTGCGGTGTTAAAAATCACTTCGCCGATTCTTTCGGTACTATTCAGGGTCTCTCCCGAAAAACTACGGCCGTCCTGTAACATAAGAATTGCTTTCATTAGCCTTTCCTTTGTTGAGCTTGGAGGATGTGTTTGACTTTTTTCACTGCCTCGTCTGCTGTCTTGACCTTAACCACGCCTTTGATATCCCAGGAACCCAGACTTATTACCGGTATGCCCAGCTGCAGGCAATAAGCAATCTCAGAAAGCGTACCTGCGCTTCCTGGAAGAGCTATGACTGCATCTGCGCTCTTTACCACTAAAACATTCCGCGCTAAACCTAAACCACTAGGGATAACAACATCTACATAGGGATTAGCGTCATTTTTATCGTAAGTGGGTATAATACCTATAGTTAGGCCTCCGGCATCCTGAAATCCTTTACAAACTGCACTCATTACTCCACTTAGCCCTCCACAGACTAATATATTAGCCACTTTAGCGAGTTTTTTGCCTAAATTTTGGGTTATTTGCTCCACTTTCTTTGAACAACTCCTTCCACCCACAATCCCTACGACTTGTTTTCTCATAGCATATTTTATCTGTTAGTGTGTAATCCGCAGCTTTGCCTCGCTTAAATTTAGTGTTTTTGCTGAAGCGCGCATGAGAAAATTTTGGAGCGCGCGGAAGCAAAACACTAAGGTTTCAAAGTGCGCCTGGCGGGAATCGAACCTGCACGACCAGCTCCGGAGGCTGGTGCCCTATCCATTGGGCCACAGGCGCATATTTCAATTAATACCCACCTTCAAATAATACCTCGTATTTAAAAATTGAAGGGATTATCTTACAATCCATGCCTTCTATTAACGCCTCGAATTCTTTGATGGCCCTAGAACGAAAATCATGGACTTTAATAATACCGCTGCCTATTAAATGGTATTTATCAAAAAGCAGTATCTTGAATGCTGCCATGGCATAATTTCTGCCGGTCTCATTGACTATTTCGCCGTTGACAACAATACTATCTTGATGCGCTCTCCTAAAACTTACATTGTAAATGGGAAACGCCATTTCTATTAACCTCCGCGTCAGAAAAGGCTTAATTGCTGTTCCTGTTCGCCCTTCGCCTCTTCGCTGCCAAAAACACAAATCCTGCCGTATTCTCCGTCAAAACCCGGCTGGATTTCTATCCTGGCCTGGCGCATCCTCAAAATCCCTTCGGCCAGCCGACGCGACAGTCCTCTTAAAAGTTCATCTTCCGAGGCCCTTATTAAAATGTTGAATTCATTGCCGAACTGGGCTACGCTGGCGCGATATTCCCGCTCCACCGCTACCGAAGTCTTGGCCACACCCTTGGCCTCCGCGATAATTTCATCCAACGGGATAAGGTTCTTATAGGGAATGGCTTCGGCTGGCACAAAACCCCCTGGCCGGTCAGCTAAACTCTCCACCCTATTCATTACCCCAACGGTAACCGGCTTTCCGCATTTCGGGCAAATACCTTTGTGCTCTTTGGTCTGGGAGGGAGAAAACCTGATGTTACAGAGCCGGTGACCGTCAAAATGGTACTTTCCCTCTTCGGGGAAGAATTCAACGGTATAGAGAAATCTTTTCTTATCCTTGTTCTTCAAAACTTCGCGTAATGCCGAGTAACTAATATCGCAATTAAAAACATTGGCTTCCCTGCCGATCTTAGGGGGGCTGTGGCTGTCAGAATTACTGACCAAGCTGAATCTATCAAGGGCGGACAGCCGCCAGTTCATAGCGGGATCGGAATTACCGCACCAAAGAGGAATGCCGTTCCTACGAATATAAATTACATGATTAGGCACAGCTACACAGAAGACCCACCCCTCGTAATCCGCCCAAGCTTCGGTATAATTATATTTCTTTATTTCTGAGGGTAAAATTATCGGTCGATTATGCCTGATAAAATAAATTACCCAGGTATCGTTTCTTTGTTTGTATATCTTTTCAGTACAAGACGAAGAAAACGGAGTTCCTTTCTTCTGACCTAATTTGTAATAAGCTGAAAGCCCTATTTTCAGGGCTATCTCTTGCAGATCGTCGCGTAAACGGATTGAAGTGGTGGTTGCCGATGTGCCTTTTCCGGTTCTCCCATAAATATGGCCGTCTCCTTCAAGATAATACTGTAGCATTATTTCTAACAACCTTTTCGAGAGAGATTTAATATTTAAGGGAATAAATTTATCGTGACATTTACCAAACTGCTTCAAATAATGAAATAACTGGAAATCTCTAACTCTAACCAGGTTGCCTCGTTGATAAACTTTATAACCAAGGCATTCAAGAAGTTGTTTCATTTCATTAAGTAAATTTTTATCATTGTTACATACACAAACGTTGTAATCACCATCCTTGCCTTCACTAGTCCAGCCCTCTGCAAGCCAAAAACCAAAAAACTTTAGCCAAGGTTTAATAGGCAAGCGGCTTTCTCTTTTGTTGCGGGATCCAGAATAATATCTGCTGCCATGCTTCATTCTAACCTCAGGCAGTGTAAAATATTTTGGGTTATCTCCGATCCAAGTGCCGTCCTTTTTCAATATTTTGGATTTATTAAATAATTTTTCTGCTTCTTTCAAAGAATAAGGCTTACGGTTTCGAAAATCACAGGGACTATATAGCAGTTTATGATTGGGGGTTACTAACAAATCAACTCTTTTAGTTTTAAGTTTATACATTTTACCTTTATATATGTAATTATAAATTCTTTGGGGCATTTGAAATTCAATTCTGTCAGTCTTAGTATTTAAAGTGCAAATTTTATCAGAATAATTAACTTCCGGGAATTTTTTCCAACCATTCTCAGTTAAAACTTCTGTCTTTTCGTCATAGCAAGATAATCCGGTTTCAAGAGCAAAAATCTTGGGCGTTTGCTCTTCAAAGCAATCCTCAATGCGGTCAAAACCCGACATCGAGCCGAAGAGGGAAAACCAGGGCGTCCAGATATGCCCCGGGATAATCATGCAGTTCTCGTTGATATCGAAAATAATGCGCGCCAAATCGGCGGCATCCATTCCTAAAATCGGGCGGCCGTCGGAGGCAAGATTCCCGTAGCGCGCCAGCGTGGCATTTATCTCGTCGGTGGTTTTAAAGGAAGGGGAAAGAATCATATTATGAATGCGGTAGGTTCTGCCCCTTTTGGAATAAATACTGCTGATCTCCGAGCTGAGGATGAAATAGATATCCTTATATTTGAAGAGGCCGTTACCTAAGTCTTCGAGTTTGGCTTTTAACTCCTCCAGCCAGAGGTGATGGGTAAAATCACCGCTGCCCATGAGGGTAATGCCCTTCAATTTTGCCCACTCCGCGATGTGTTCGACATCCATATCCCTGGAGGTGGCCCGGCTGTATTTAGAGTGAATGTGAAAATCCGCAATAAACTCCATTTTTATAATCCTATTTTAGCAAGTGTTTTTTGGACATTACCCCAGTGCGTTCCGCTCCAGTATATCCTTTTACAGGCCGGGCAGCTTACAAAATAGTCCTGGGTCTCGAATACGTATTCCGGCACCCTGGCCTTGACCTCTTTTTTATCCACCGCTTCCAGTTCGACATTACAGAGCAGGCAGCGGCTAAACATTCTTTCGGCCTCGGGCTTTAAGCCGAGCGCCTTAATCACCTCGCCCAGTTGTTCTTTAATCCGTTCTGCCTTAACCAGAACGATCCTGACTCCTCTTAAAGAGGACAAATGACGGTTACGGGTTAGAATGATGCGGTTGTCGCGCAAGGCCGCAATAATCAAAGAACCTCTGTTATCGTCCTTAAAATACTGGCTGTCATAACCTAAAATCCTCAGCCACCTGCTCAACCTTCCTAATTCTTTGGTAAGAATAAAACTTGGCACCGTTATCAGGCGGCCCGATAAACGACCTTACCTGCGACGATGGTGTATTCGACCGCGCCCTTTAATTTTCTTCCCAGGAATGCCGAATTTTTGGACTTGGAAACTAAACTCTCCCTTTGCACCACCCATTCCTTTTGCGGGTCTACCACAATTACATCAGCGACGCTGCCGATGTTAAGCGTGCCCTTTGCCACGCCTAAAATCTCAGCGGGCCTCAGGCATAAGACACGCACCAGATCCAGCCAATTCAAAATCCTGCCCTGGATTAATTCCGTAACAGCGACTGCCAGCTCTGTTTCCAGACCGGTCGTTCCGAACTGGGCGTGCTCAAACTCTACCGCCTTTTCATTATCAGTGTGCGGGGCGTGGTCTGAGGCAATGACATCGATGATGCCTGCACGAATTGCATCTCTTAGCGCCTGGCGGTCCTCGGCAGTACGAAGGGGGGGGTTCATCTTCATATTGGTGTCGTAGTCTAATACCGCCTCTTCGGTTAAGGCAAGGTGGTGCGGAGTAACATCGGCAGTAACCATAATGCCCTTCTTTTTGGCGCGGGTAATCGCGTCAACCGATTCCCTGCAACTGATATGCGCGAGGTGTAAAGCCGCCCCTGTTTTATCGGCTAACTTAATATCCCTTTCTACGCGCTCATATTCGGCTTCCGACGGAATGCCCCTTAAGCCCAATTTCGTAGAAACGAGCCCGAGGTTCACTACCCCCTTAGCGCTTAGTTTACGGTCCTCGCAGTGCTCAATCACTAAGACCTTATTCCTGCGGCTTAACTCTAAAGCCTTTAACAATAATTCTTCGTTTTCCACCGAAAAGCCGTCGTCAGTAAAAGCCAGGATGCCTTCCCTGCTTAAGCCGGCGATGTCAACCAGTTCTTGACCCGCGCGCGCCTTAGTGATTGCGCTGGAAATAAAGACATTGGCGCAGGCGGTCTTCCTGATAATCTCTTTGAGGAGCCCTGCCCGTTCCAAAGAATCAATGGCAGGTTCGGTGTTCGGCATGGCTAAAACCGAAGTTACGCCTCCCTTTAAGGCAGCGCGGGTACCGCTGGCAACCGTCTCTTTATCCTCCCTGCCGGGCTCTCTTAAATGCACGTGCATATCCACAATACCCGGCATCACGATCCTGGCCGTGGCGTCGATAATCGTATCCGCCCTGTCTTTAATGTCCCTGGCAATCCTGGTTATCTTGGAATCTTCAATCAGGATATCGGATACCGCGTCAATATTCCCTGCCGCATTCACCACGCGGCCGTTTTTAATGAGTAGTTTCATTTTTCTCTTTTGCCTGCGCTACTAAAAACAGGACCGCCATCCTCACCGCAATGCCGTTGGTGACCTGCTCTAAAATCACGGAGTTTTCCCCGTCGGCAACCTCGGCGGATATCTCAATGCCGCGGTTAAGCGGCCCGGGGTGCATCACCAGGATATTATTTTTGAGTTTTTCAAGCCTCTCCTGGGTAATGCCGTAATTTTTAAAGTATTCCACCTGCCGGGGAAAGGCATTGCCTTCATCGCGCTCAAACTGCATCCTGAGCACATTGACGGCATCGGCAGCCTTAAGTGCTTCGTCGATGTCGTAACTGACGCGTACCCCCAACTCTTCTATCTTAGCCGGAATGAGCATTTGAGGCGCGCACACCGTTACCTTAGCCCCCAGCTTCGTAAGGCCCCAGATGTTGGAACGCGCTACCCGGGAATGTGCGATATCGCCTACGATTGTTACCTTAAGCCCCTCTATTCTGCCAAGCTTCTCTTTCAGGGTAAAGATGTCTAAGAGCGCCTGGGTGGGGTGTTCGTGCCAGCCGTCGCCGGCATTCACGACGCTGATATCTACATTGCGGGATAAAAGCAGGGCAGCGCCGGAAGAGTTGTGTCTTAAGACAATGATGTCGGCGCGCAGGGCCTGGATGTTCCTTCCGGTGTCAATAAGGCTTTCGCCTTTCTTGACGCTGGAGGTCTCCACCGCAATATTGATAACGTCGGCAGAGAGCCGCTTGGCAGCCACTTCAAAGGATACCCTTGTCCTGGTGGACGGTTCATAAAAAAGATTCACCACCGTCTTGCCGCGCAGGGCAGGGACTTTTTTGATGGCGCGCGCCAAAACCTCCTTAAAGGAATCCGCACTGGCCAGAACCATTTCAATCTCTTCGCGACTGAGTTCCTGTAGCCCTAAAAGATGCTTCCTTAACCAAGTCATGCTTTAGCCGGCCTCCTTGGCGGCAATTACCACTTCGTCTTTTCCGTCGCACTCGATAAGCCGAACCTCGACGGTTTCGTTATCCGAAGTAGGGATATTCTTGCCCGCATAATCGGCGCGCAGCGGCAGTTCGCGGTGGCCGCGGTCAATCAAAACCGCCAGTTGTATGGTGCGCGGCCGGCCGAAGTCTATCAGGGCGTCCAGCGCCGCGCGCACCGTCCTGCCGGTATATAAAACATCGTCCACTAAAACCAGGTTTTTATCGTTAATGTCAAAGTCGATCTCGGTTTTATGCACCAGGGGCTGAGGGGCAATCAAAGTGAGGTCATCGCGGTAAAGGGTAATATCCAGAATCCCCACCGGAATATTTGCATTTTCAATCTTAAAGATAAACTCGGCAAGGCGCCTGGCCAGATAAGCGCCGCGGGTACGGATACCCACAAGACAAAGGTCTTTTACGCCTTTGTTTTTCTCCAGTAT
>Ga0136653_10001528_pt1 | contig 12545 bp, 9 predicted proteins | sample LakKivw275mmetaG_FD_94866 | JGI IMG/M metagenome (GOLD analysis project Ga0136653, IMG submission 94866) | Anoxic lake water microbial communities from Lake Kivu, Rwanda to study Microbial Dark Matter (Phase II) - Lake Kivu water 275m metaG... | ecosystem: Environmental > Aquatic > Freshwater >... | reverse complement strand
TCGGTGATCGACGGCGCGACCAACAATGTCATCGCGACGGTGCCCGCCGGCGACGGGCCCTGGACCCTTTGCCACAACTCGACCAACAACAAGGCCTACTGCGCCAACTACAACAGCAGCGACGTGACCGTGATTGACGGCGGCTCCAATTCGGTCGTCGCCACCGTGTTCCTGGTCGCCTATCCTCGGGCGGTTTGCTGCAATCCGACCGACAACAAGGTCTACAGCGCGAACTTCAGCAGTCCCAGTGTGACCGTGATTAACGCCGCGACGAGCCACGTTATCGCGACGGTGGGTGCCGGCGACCGGCCTCATGCCTTCTGCCACAATCCGACGAGCAACAAGGTCTACTGCGCGAACGACAGCAGCGACGATGTGACGGTGATTGACGGCGTGACCAACAGCGTCGTCGCGACCGTGCCGGCCGGCGATGAGCCGTACGCGCTCTGCGCTAACCCGACCGGCGACAAGGTCTATTGCGCTAACTACCTGGACGGCAGCGTGACGGTGATCGACGGCGCGACCAACGGGGTTGTGGCGACCGTGGCCGTAGGTAGTTCCCCCTGCGCTCTCCTTTGCAACCCGACCGACAATAAGGTCTACTGCGCAAACTACGACGGCGGCAGCGTGAGCGTGATTGACGGCGCGACCAACGCCGTCCGCGCAACCGTGGCGGCAAGCGGCTGGCCCTGCGGCCTCTGTTACAACCCGACCGACAACAAGGTCTATTGCGCGAGCGACAGTTGGAACGTGACCGTGATCGACGGCGCGTCCGATTCGGTCGTCGCGACCGTACCCGTGGGCGACGGGCCCTTTGCCCTCTGCTATAACGCGACCGAGAACAAGGTCTACAGCGCGAACCACGGCGGCTATCTTACCGTGGTTGATGGGGCAACCAACAACGTCCTCACGGTCGTGGCCGCGGACAGCAGCCCCAGCGCCATTTGTTACAGCGCGGCCGGCAACAAGGTCTACTGCGCGAACCGGCTCAGCAACAATGTGACCGTGGTGACCTGCGTGACCGACGACGTCCTGGCTACGGTCGACGTGGGTGAAAGCCCGGTGGACCTGGTCTGGAACCCGGTTCAGAACCGCGTCTACGTCGCCAACTTCGACGGGTCCAGCATCTCGGTGCTGCGTGACTCGACCATGGGGGTTGAAGAGAGCTTCAAGCCGCAAGCCACAAGCCCCAAGTCGACGCCGACCATCATCCGCGGGATCCTGTTCCTGCCGCGGGACATGACCGAAACCGCCGAGGTTTCGGATCGTGTCCCAAGGCTCTCACTGCTCGACGTGAGCGGGCGGGAAGTGATGAGCCTTCTGCCGGGCGCGAATGACGTGCGGGCGCTGGCCCCGGGGGTGTACTTTGTCCGTTCCGGGCCGTCAGCCGTGAGCCGTCAGCCGTCGGCCGTGACGAAGGTCGTGATCGCCAGGTGAAGATGCATTGGTTTCTTTAGAAGGAAGCATGAAACGGAGGCGGCAGTGAACTCGGCGTATTGGGAATACCAGAGAGCGCCGGCTCCGCAATCAGGGAAGAGTTCGATGCGACTAAGGAGTGCAAAGATGAGAATCAGTAAGAGTCCTACGGTCGGTGTGCTGACGGTCTGTCTGGCGGTTGCCGCACTCATCGGTACCGCCTCGGCGGACTGGGCCTCCGCCAGGGTGCCCGCAAGCTACTTCCCCAGTTCCGTGGCGCTGAACCCGGTAACCAACAAGATCTACGTCGGCAATGAGTTCGGCGACTGCGTTACGGTGATTGACGGCGCGACCAACACCAGAACCACGGTGATCGTCGGCAACAAGCCCATGGCCGTCGCGGTGAACCCGGTCACGAACAAGATCTGCGTCGCGAATCAGATCAGCGGCACCGTGTCGGTCATCGACGGCGCGACCAACGCCATGACCACAGTGGATGCCGGTCCTTGGCCCTACGCGGTGGCGGTGAATCCGGTCACGAACAAGATCTACGTCGCCAACTGGGGCGACACGTTTCAGTTGGGAGGCGTCACGATAATCGACGGCGCGACGAACACCGCCACCAACGTGTCCGCCGGCAGCCATCCTCGGTCGGTGGCGGTGAACCCGGTTACGAACAAGATCTACGTTGCGAATCAGGGCAGCAACGACGTGACCGTTATCGACGGCGCCACCGACCTCGTCGACTCGGTACGGGTAGGAGCGACTCCTTTCGCCGTGGCGGTGAATACGGTTACCAACCAGGTCTACGTTGCGAACCGCGGCAGCGATAATGTAACGGTTATCGACGGCGCGACCAATACGACCACCACGGTGCCCGGCGGCACCTATCCGGTGGCCATCGCGGTGAACCCGGTTACCAACATGGTCTACGCGGTCGGCGGCGGGGCCTTTGGGTACGTGACGGTGATTGACGGCGTGACCAACGACGTGGAACTGGTCAGAGCCGGCACCAGTTCATCGGCGGTGGCGGTGAACCCGGTCACGAACAAGATCTACGTCTCGAACCTCGGCAGCCACAACGTAACCGTCATCGACGGCGCGACCAACGACACGACCACGGTGCCCACCGACACGGTCCCCTGGGCCCTGGCGGTGAACCCGGTGACGAACAAGGTTTACGTTGCGAACTGGGTCGGCAATAACGTGACGGTCATCGACGGCGCCAGCGACCGGAGGACATCGCTGCCGGCCGGCGGCATTCCTTTCGCAATGGCGGTGAATCCGAGAACGAACAGAATCTACGTCGCGAACCACGAAAGCAACGACGTAACCGTGATTGACGGTGCGACCGGCGGCACGCAGACAGTTCCCGCCGGCACGAGCCCCAATTCGGTGGCGGTTAACCCGGTCACGAACAAGGTCTACGTGACCAACTACCGCAGCAGCGACCTGACGATCATCGACGGCGCGACCAATGCAGCAACCAAGGTGCCCGTCGGTTCCGACCCGGTTGACGTGGCGGTGGACGTGGCCGCGACCAAGGTGTACGTTGCGAACTCGGGCAGCAATGACGTGACGTTGATGCACGCCTGGCACGGCTACCAGATCCAGATGCCGGTCGGAAACGAGCCCTCGGCCGTGGCCGTGAACCCGGCGACGAGCAGGGCCTACGTGACAAACTTCGGGAGCAACTACGTGACCGTTATCGATGGGCGGACCGACGATACGTCGCGGGTGGCGGTGGACTTCGGCGCCAACGCCGTTGCCGTGAACCCGGTCACGAACCGGGTCTACGTTACGAGCTGGACTACCAACCGGATGACCGTGATCGACGGTAATACCGACAGCACGTACCGCGTGCCGGTGGGCAGCGCGCCCGTCGCCCTGGCGGTGAACCCGATCACGAACAAGATCTACGTCGCGAACTGGGTGAGCAACGATGTGACCGTGATCAACGGCGCGACCCACGCGACGACAACGGTGCCGGCCGTCATGACCCCCGCTGCCCTCGCGGTGAACACGGTTACGAACAAGATCTACGTTGCGAGCAGCGAGGGCGGCGCCCCCTTGCTGGTGATTGACGGCGCGTCCAACGGCACGACCTCTCTGGACGCGGTAAGGGGCGGCGCCGTGGCGGTGAACCCGGTCACGAACCAGACCTACGTCGCGAACGGCACCGGCAACAACGTGTTCGTGGTCCAGGATGCTCCGGTCTATGATACGAAGGTGCGTCTGGAATTCGGCCGGCTCCCGGACGACACGACCGTGCTGGCGCGTCCGAGCTTTGCCGGCAAGGCCGTGAACCGCTGGTCCCCGGGCCGGACCGAGATGATGGGAGTGTTGAACCGCGTGGGGAGCGTGCGGCTGCCGTGGGAATGGGCGGACGTGACCGGCGGCATCGGCACCGACTCGCTGACGTGGTCGTTCGCCTGGGGTACGGACTCGCTCGTCTGGGGCGAGAACTTCGTCTGCTTCGCACCACTGGAGGACCAGGCTGCGATTGCCGGCAACGTCGGCCTCGGGACGCCATTTGCGGGCAATCCCGAAGTGTACGCGGTGTATCGCGTGCCTGCCTACCCCGGCATCGAAGAGAACGCGGAGCGACCGGTAGTCCGTGCGAAGATGCCGACTGTCGTCCGCGCGGTGCTGTTCCTACCGCGGGAGATGACCGAGACTCGTTCGGGCATCTCGGGTCGTCCATCGAAGTCTGTTCTCATCGATGTGAACGGCCGCAGGGCGATGGACCTTCAGCCCGGCGCGAACGATGTGCGGGCGCTGGCGCCCGGCGTCTATTTCGTGCGATCGGAGCCGTCATCCATCACCAAGGTCGTCGTCACGAGGTAGAAGGCAGAGGTGAGGGCAACGCTGTTTGCAGTCGTCCCGAGCCTGATTGCGGCCGGCGTTGCTTCGGCCGATTCCCTCAACGTCAGGTTCGTTGCCAGTTGCGATACGCGCGGGTCGGCCTACGGCGTTGCCGTCAGGGACAGTTACGCCTACGTTGCGGCCGCGGCAAACGGTCTGCGGGTCATCGCGATTGCCGACCCGGAGCACCCGGCCGAGGTCGGGTTCTGGGACACGCCCGGTACTGCCTACGGAGTGGCCTTGATCGGGGAGTACGCCTGTGTCGCGGCGGCGAGTGCCGGGCTGCGGATCATTTCTGTTTCTGACCCGGCCAACCCGGTTGAAATCGACTACTATGACTCCCTGGGCAGTATCCTGAGCGTTGCCGTGAGCGGGAACTATGCGTATGTGGCCAACGACTTGCACGGTCTGCGGGTCATCTCAGTTCCCGGCGCTGACGAGGTCGGTTATTGCGATTCGCTTCAAGAAGCACGCGGTGTCGCCGTGAGCGGGAGCTACGCCTGTGTCGCGGACGGGGATTCGGGATTGTGGATCCTCTCGATCTCCAGCCCGTCAAACCCGGTTGTGGTCGGGCGCTGTGAGACCCCGGGCTACGCCGAGGCGGTTGCTGTCAGCGGGAGCTACGCCTATGTCGCCGATGGGTCGGGCGGGCTCGGCGTCATTTCAATTGTCGACCCGGGACGTCCCAGCGAGGTCGGCCGCTGCGCCGCGCCGGCCTATGCCTACGGCGTTGCGACGAGCGGGACCAATGCCTATCTCGCGGATGGGCCGGGCGGGCTACGCGTCATCTCGGTATCCAACCCCGCACGTCCGGGCGAAGTCGGTCACTACGATACGACCGGCATCGCCCACGGTGCTACCGTGAGCGGCGATTACATCTATGTTGCGGCCGGGTCGGCCGGGCTGCAGGTACTCCAGTTCTACGGCACGGGCGTCGAGGAAACGTCGAATGCCGAGGTGCGAATGAGGAATAGCGGGCCGACGATTCTGTCCGGGGCGTCTAGCGTCAAGCATTCGGCGTCCCGCGTCGTCTTCGACGCGCTGGGGCGGCGGGTTGTGGAACCGAAGCCGGGCGTGTACTTCGTCCGGGACAGGGGACGGACCCGCAAGGTCGTAGTTCAGCGCTGACCCCAGTCGGTTTGAGCTGCCGGCGCAGAAGCGTAGCCCCCGCTCTTTTCGAGCGGGGGCTTCGAGTCTTGACCGGACTAGTCCGGTTCGGCAGGCTCGGCCGGCTTGTCGGCCGGTGGCGTCGTCGGTGCCGCCGGCCTGTCAGCCGATGGGGTCTCGGGGTCTGCCGGCTTGGCCGACTCGGCCTTGACGTAGGAGAGCCGGAGCTGATAGAGGATGTCGCCGAGCAGGGACGTCTCGTCCGCGGTTCGGTTGCCTTCGGTCTTGGCCCTGAGCATGTCGAGGGTATCGATGGTCAGCTTGGCCAGCGGCAGGTTGACTTCCACTTTTTCAGTTCCGGGTAGTCTGGCCGCGCCCATGTAGACGAGTGCCGCGGTGGCGAGTTGCATGGCGTGCGAGCTGAAGGTCGCTTGTTCTCTGACTAGTTTCGGGTCCAGTTTGTCATCCATGATTGTAATGGTCAAGCAGCGTACGGGTCTTCTCGACCTTGCCGCCGCGCAGGTAGACGCGGGGCACGCGCGGGCTGACCCGGCAGGTTATCTCGTAGGGAATAGTCGCGGCCCATCCCGCCAGTTCATTGGCGGTGATGGTGTCGCCGTCGGCCGAACCGAGTAGTGTCACAACCTCGCCGATTTGCACGTCGGGGACGTCGGTGACGTCCAGCATGGTCAGGTCCATGCAGACATTGCCGACGATCGGCGCGCGCTTGCCCCTGACCACCGCCTTGCCCCGGTTCTTGAGCGAATAGGGGTAGCCGTCGCCATAGCCGGCGGTGATAACGGCAATGCGGGAGTCGCGCCGGGTGAAGTAGCTGCGTTCGTAGCTGAGCGAGCGTCCCGAGGGGATGTCGCGCAGGTTGACAATCCGGCTGCGCAGGCTCATCACCGGCGTGAGTTTCAGTTCCGAGGAGCGGAACCCCGACTGGTAGCTGTCCGGCATGACGCCGTAGACGATGAGGCCCGGTCGAATGAGGTCGTAGCGGGAGCCCGGAAGGTTGAGGAATCCGGCGGTGTTGGCCGTGTGGCGCAGGTAGCCGGTGACGCCAAGCCAGCTCAGTCGCGCCATTACTCGTTCATAGATCTGGAGCTGGTGACGCGTGAACTCCAGGTCCGAGTCCGCGGCCGGGAAGTGAGTGAACACACCGTCGACGTCCAGGCCGGGGAGTCCGGCAACAGCCGCGACGAAGTCCGCGGCCGTTTCTTCGTCGACACCGGTACGGCCCATACCGGTGTCAACCTCAACGTGGAGGCCGATCGACACCTTGCGTCTGGCTGCCTCCTTTGAGAGCCGCTGGGCGAACTCGGTCTCGGTGACCGACGGTGTCAGGTTATGTTCGAAGAGCGCCGGGATTTCGCGGTAGGGGACAGGCGAGAGGACCAGGATTGTGTTCTTGATGCCGCCCAGCCGGAGGGTGAGGCCTTCTTCGGTGCTGGCAACGCCGAAGAAATCGACGCGGTCAGCAGTTTCTTGTGCGATTTCGCGCAGACCGTGGCCGTAGGCGTCGGCTTTGATGGCCAGCAGGACCTTGCCGCTGTCGGCATGGCGACGCACCTCGTTCAGGTTGTTGTTCAGGGCGTCGAGGTTGATCTCGGCCCAGATTCTACCGAATTCCATCGACGGGATGATACTAACGACAGATAGGCGAAAGTCAAAGAAGCCAAGATGCAGTGAGGGGATAGTAGGTGAAGGAGTAGAAGAGGAAACGGCAGGGCTGAGCGAGACGGCGGGGAGCGGTGGGGTCCAGGAGCGGCCTAGCGCCGGGACCTGAACTCGGCGAGCCTGGTGTTGATGGCGTTGATGAGGTCAAGCGGCTCCGGATGCTTGAGGCTGAGTTCTTCGAACGGACAGGGACCGGTGTCGTCGCGATTGCGGATCCCGGTCACGGTGATGCGGAAGGAGTACGGGATGGCCGCGGCGTGGAGAATACGTTCGGCCGAAGTCGACCCGGTGAGGCCGACTACCTGGCCGACGTGCAGGTACTCGAAGATTCGCGCGGCACAGCCGCCTACCACCCGGTCGGCGACGGTCGCGCCATCAAGCCCGCCGGGAAACCAGGCGGCCAGCTCGAGCAAAGGACTGACCCCGTCATGGAATGACCGGTACAACTCGGTCCCATGGCGTACGACCAACAGCGAGAGGCCGTCATTCTCCAGCAAGGCCAGCGGATCGGTCGGCGTGCGGTCGCCTGCCGCCATCAACGCGTCCTTTCTTCCGGCAAGACGGGCATGGGCAGATTGTCACCAGCGCTGTGGCCTAGTCAAGCGAGGCGCGCAACGGGTTGTGAGCCGGCGGCCGCTCAGAAGCGCAGAACACGGCGGGAGGAGGAGAATCCTCTAGTCACTGCAGGTTTCTCTTGACTCCGGATGAGGGTTCGCTAATTTAGCTACCTTGGTCACACTGCTACTTCGAGGCGCGAATCTACATCAGTGGCTTTCCAAGCTGCTGGCGAGACACGCGGTATTCGTACCCATTGAACAAGAGACACAGGTTCACTGGCACCGACTCGAGGCCAGCGACCTGGAGACCCGGCCAGACATGCTGACACCGGCCCAGAGGCGGATCCGTGCCTCGGAGCCGGTGAAATCCTTCATGCTCCAGCCTCGGCGTCAGGTGGGGTCTTTCCCGGAAACGACTGCGGTCGAAGAGCCGGGTCCTCGCGTCCTGCTCGGCATCAAGAACTGCGACCTGGTACCGCTGAAGGTGCACGACACGATTCTGGGTGAGGGCGAATTCAAAGACCCGTTCTATCTCGCTCAGCGGAAGAGCACTCTCCTTGTCGCCGCCGACTGCCCGGAGCCGGAAAAGAGCTGCTTCTGCAATCTGCTCGGCCTCACTCCATACGCGCAGGATGGCGCGGATGCGACCCTCACGATAGTCGATGGCGACTGGCTGTTCGAGATCGGCGATTCAGGTCAGCAGCTGGTGGATGCGGCTCCCGAGCTGTTCACACCGGTGCAAGAGGGTTCACCCGAGCTCGACAAGCGAGCCCGGCAACGGGCGGCCGCGGTCGCAGCCCTGAACGTGACCAACCCCCGGCCTTGGAACTCCGACCTGAGCGGCGCGGTGGCGGCGAAGCGGGGTGACGACTCGTTCTGGAGCAGGCACGCCGAGAAGTGTGTGGAGTGCTTTGGGTGTCTGATGGGCTGCCCGACCTGCTATTGCTTCCTGTTGTATGACCAGGCCAAGGAGAAGAGTCTGGGGCGGACCCGGGTCTGGGACGCGTGCTACCTGGCGGCGTATGCCCGGGTCGGCGGCGGCGCCAATCCGCGGGCGGAGTTCGTCAAGCGTTTCGCCAACCGTTTCGTCTGCAAGTTCTCGGACTTCAAGACCGACCACGGGATGTATGCCTGCTCGGGGTGCGGCCGTTGCTTCAAGGCGTGCATGGGCAAGATTGACATCAGGAAGGTGCTGGCGGAGCTGTGAACAACCCCTACCAGGCAATTCCGGCCACCATTCTGGAGACCCATGACGAGACCCCGAATATCCGCACGTTTGTCCTGAAACCCGAACAGGAGATTCCGTTTCTGGCCGGGCAGTTCGTGGAGTTGACCGTGCCGGGTTTCGGCGAAGCACCATTCACGCCTTCTTCTTCGCAGTTCAAGCGGGACACCTTCGACATGACGATCATGAAGGTGGGCCGGGCAACCGGTGCGCTGTTCGACCTGAAACCGGGGGACGTGGTCGGCGCGCGCGGGCCCTTCGGCACGCCCTACCCGCTGGACAAGTTCAGAGGCAAGGATATCTACATCGTGGGCGGCGGTGTCGGACTGGCGCCATTGCGGGCGCTCTTCCTTGCTCTGACTCATGAGATTGACAAGTACCAACGCATCTTTCTGCGGTACGGCGCCCGGACTCCGAATGACATCGTTTACAGGCACCTGCTGCCGGAGTGGCAGAAGCTGCCCAAGGTCGACGTCGACCTTTCGGTTGACGTGAGCGACGAGAAGTGGATGAAGAAGGTCGGAGTCGTCACGTGCTTGATGGATGACATACCCTGCGACGAGAAGACGAGCATTGCGGTTGTCTGCGGGCCGCCGATCATGATGAAATTCGTGAACCAGAAGTTGCTCGACGCCGGGTTCCAGGGCGAGAATATCTACCTGTCGATGGAGACGAACATGTCGTGCGGCGTGGGGCAGTGCCGCCATTGCCGGCTCGGACCGTACCTTACCTGCAAGGACGGCCCGGTTCTAACCTGGGCGCAGATCAAAGACATAGAGAACCCATTCGTATGACGGAACCGACGCGCACGACCTGTCCGTTCTGCCTCAATGGTTGCACGTCGGGAGTTGAGTTCAACGGTGTAGAGCACAAGATGCACTACTTCACCGACGCCGAGGTGAATCTGGGCAGGCTCTGTCCGCGCGGGAACAGCGCGAATATCGTGCTGGACCATCGGGAACGGCTTTGCCGGCCGTTGCTCGACGGCCGGGACACGACATGGTCTGAGGCCGAGGCCCTCATAAAGCTCTGGCTCTCCGAGGTGAAGCCGGAGGAACTGGGGATTGTGTACAGCCGGGGCCGCGCTGCGGACGAGGTCCGGCGGCTGCACGGCCTCGCGCAGGAACTGGGCACGCCCAATCTTGCCTGCGGGCACATCGAGCCCGAGAATGCGTTCAACCACCGTCTCGAAGGCGTATCTGATGCTGCGCTGGCGGACATTGAATCGTCCAAAGCCATGCTGCTCGTGGGTGACGTGTTCAGCACGTCGCCGGTGGCGAGCTGGCGGATGTTGGATGCGCGTTACAGGGACCGGAAGAACCGGCTGGTGGTCGTGGATTCGATCCGGACCCGGCAGGCAGGGTTCGCCCATGCCTTCATACAGGTGAAGCCCGGGACTGAACCGTTTGCACTCATGGCCATGGCTGCTTTGATTGATGCCAGGGCCGTGCCCGGGGTGGACGTGGATCGTCTTGCCGGACTGGCGGGTGTGACGCGGCAGCAGCTTGGGGCCGCGGCGGCGATGCTCGGTCCGTCGGTGCCGGGTTTTGTCGGCAGCGCGATGCACACCGGACGGGTACACCATCCTGCGTTGCACAGTCTTGCCAGCCAGCTTCTAGCCAAGGCAGGCGCGAAGCCCTTCGTTGGATTCCGCGAGACCGAGCTGCCGTTCGGCCCGATGCGTTTCTCCGATCTGCGCCGGGCAATGGCCGAGGGCCGCATCAAGGTGCTCTTCTGGACCGGTGGGCTCTTTCCTTTCAGCTACGGAGAACTACTGCCCGAGACGGCCAAGGTTGAGCATCTGATCGCCACCTCCATCTTCAAGCCCGATCCGCCGGTAGCCGGTCTGGTTCTGCCGATGACCGCGGAGCTTGAGCGGGCTTCGGTTGGTCGGTCGTATTGGGGCAGCATTGAACGTTCGCCGCTGGCCGCGCCGCTGAGCGGCACGAGGCCTTTTGACCGTGTGCTTGAGCTGTTCGGCAAGGCCGAGGAAGCGGCCGACTTCACGGCCAAGGCCGCATCTATCGCCGATGCGGTCAAGATGGCGGCGCGCGCGGCCGACTTGACCTACGCCGGCGGCGATTGGTTGCTGGTGGGCGAGAAGAAGGCGATCGGCCTGCGCGGATTCCATGACCCCGAGGACGAGGTTTCGGTCAACCGGGCTGATGCTGCCCGGCTCGGAGTATCCGGCCGCAACTACCTGCAGGTCAGGAGCCCGACCGCGGAACGCGAGTTCCGGGTACGGGTGATCGACGGAGTACCAAGCGGCGTGTTGCTCGTGGGCACCAACGTCCACTCTAATCGGTGTCTCTTCCCGTTGGCTGAGGACGAGTTAACCGGTGATGTCACTGTGCCGCCGGTCGGTGTGACCGTTGAGAAGACAGAACGCGTGCCGGTCGCGGGCGGCGAGAATCTGTCGGTGTGGGCATGAAACGCATTGTCCTGAGGCCGGACTACTGCATCGGCTGCCGGTCCTGCGAGGCGGCCTGCCGCAGCCGGTTCAAGGGCGAAGCCCGGATTCGGCACGGCGAGGTCACGGCCGACGCGCTGTTGCCCCAGGGCTGCCGGCACTGCGACGAGCCCTTGTGCGCCGCGGCCTGTCCGTTCCAGGTGATTGTCAAGAATCCCGATACCGGGGTGGTCCGCAAGTCCGATTTCCATTGCGTCGGGTGTCGTTCGTGCGCGCTGGCGTGTCCGTTCGGGGTCATTCAGCCCGGACTCGTCAGGCACATGTCTCAGAAGTGCACGCTCTGCAGTGACCGGCCCGAGGGGCCACGTTGCGTTCAGACCTGCCCGACCGGTGCGCTCCAGTTCATTGAAGAGGAGCAGATGACCGAGAAGAAGGCCGGCGTCGCGTTTGCGGTGCGGTCGGTTCATGGGAGACGGTTGTGACGAGCCTGTCCGGCTGGGAGTTGGCGCTCGCGTTCGTGGTCTTCCCCGGCTTCATGTTCACATCATTCGTCGGTTTGGTCCTTACCTGGGTCGACCGACTGGTGTCGGCGCGGGTGCAGTGGCGCAAGGGGCCGCCTTTCTACCAGCCGTTTGCCGACATGCTCAAGCTGCTGCTGAAACAGACGGTTGTGCCGGCCGGCGCCGCGAAGGCCGCTTTCCTGCTGGCTCCGATTCTCGGTTTCGCCGCGATGTGTATCACCGCGGTCCTGCTCTTCTACGCGAACTTCTTCCCGGAGACGTCATTTGTCGGAGACCTGATCGTGTTGGTGTACCTCTTCGCCCTGCCACCGCTGGCCATCATTATCGGCGCTTCGGCCTCGCGCAACCCGCTGTCCGCGGTCGGCGCGTCGCGGGAGATGACCCTCTACCTCGGTTACGAGTTGCCATTCCTGTTCGCACTGGTGGTGCCGGTCATCCATACCGGCGGCGTGATTCGGCTGGGCGACCTGGTTCTGGCCCAGCAGACCGGGGGGCCGTTCGTTGGGTCGCTATCCGGGGCCATCGCCGCGGTCATCGTTCTCATTTGCATTCAGGCGAAACTAGGCTATCCTCCGTTCGACATGGCCGAAGCTGAGCAGGAAATCATGTCCGGCGTGCTGATCGAGTACTCGGGCGTGGCTCTCGCCATGTTCCGCCTCACCAAGGCGATGATGTTGTTCCTGATGCCGTGCTTCCTGGTTACGGTCTTCTGGGGTGGACTCACCAGTTGGTGGGCGATTCTCAAGCTGCTGGCGGTCGTAGTA
>Ga0136653_10001527_pt1 | contig 12556 bp, 9 predicted proteins | sample LakKivw275mmetaG_FD_94866 | JGI IMG/M metagenome (GOLD analysis project Ga0136653, IMG submission 94866) | Anoxic lake water microbial communities from Lake Kivu, Rwanda to study Microbial Dark Matter (Phase II) - Lake Kivu water 275m metaG... | ecosystem: Environmental > Aquatic > Freshwater >... | reverse complement strand
CTTGAAGACAGCATCTATAACGGTGAAATCTATGACGCGCGTCGCGAAACTCCGGGCTGGGACAGCCCCGGCTTCGATGATAAGGGATGGACGCCGGCAGAGACCATCAAGGGCCCGGCGGGCATTCTCTCATCCCAGATGATGCCGGCTATCCGGGTCGTGGACACGATCGTCCCGCTCCGGATGACCAATCCGGCCCCCGGCGTTTTCGTCTTCGATATGGGCCAGAATTTCAGCGGCTGGGCCAGGCTCCGGGTCGAAGGGCCGGCCGGGACGGACGTTCGACTCCGGTTCGCGGAACTCCTCTATGACAACGGCATGATCAACCAGGAGAATCTGCGGTCCGCCCGCGCCGAGGACCACTACGTCCTGAGGGGCGGCGGAAAAGAGGTCTGGGAGCCTCGCTTTACTTATCACGGCTTCCGCTACGTCGAGGTCACCGGATTCCCGGGGACGCCGGGGCTCGATTCACTGCGCGGCCGGATCGTTCACAGCGCCGTCGAGCCCACGGGAAGCTTCGCCTGTTCGAAGCCCATCCTCAACGATCTCCAGCGTATCATCGTCTGGGGCCAGAAAACCAATCTCCATAGCGTTCCGACCGACTGCGACCAGCGGGACGAGCGCATGGGCTGGATGGGCGACGCCCAGGGGACGGCGGAAGAGGCCATGATGAACTTCGATATGGCCGCGTTCTATACGAACTTCATCCGCGACATCCGGGACGAACAGGATGAGCAGGGCCGGATCACGGATACCGTGCCTCACATCTGGGGAGGCCGGCTGGCTGACCCGGCCTGGGGCACCGCCTATCCCCTGCTTTGCTGGTACATGTTCAAGTACTATGGGGACACCCGCATCCTGGAGGAAAACTATGACGGGTTGAAGAAATACGTCGGACTTCTGCAAAGCAAGGCCGAGAACGGACTCGTTAAGTTCAGTTCCTACGGCGACTGGGTTGCGGTCGATAAATGCCCCGGAAGGATCGTCTCGTCATTTTATTATTATTACGACGTGAAGGTTCTGGCCGATGTCGCCCGGGTCCTGGGGAAGACCGAGGACGCGAAGATCTACGACCGGCTGGCGGCTGGGATCAGGGACGCTTTTCACAAGGAGTATTTCGATCCCAAAACGGGGAGCTATGGGAGCACTCAAACGGCCAATACCCTGGCCTTATTCCTCGACCTGGCGCCTGAGGGCGCGCGTGGCGCCACCTGGTCCAGGCTTTTCGACGACATCGTCTATGCCCACGACTCCCACCTGACGACCGGCATCATCGGCACGAAATACATCATGGAGCTCCTGACCCGGATGGGGAACTCCGATCTCGCGTATGACATTGCGACGCAAACGACCTACCCGAGCTGGGGCTACATGATCCTAAACGGCGCCACGACGCTCTGGGAGCTGTGGCAGAAACGCGAAGGCCCATCCATGAACTCCCACAACCATCCCATGTTCGGGAGCGTCGGCTCCTGGCTGTACAAAGCCTTGGCCGGAATCGAACAACCCGAAAACTCCTCGGGATTCGAGAAGCTCCTTCTCCAGCCGCGGATGGTCCGGGACCTTCGGTACGCGTCGGGGTCCGTCAGGACCGTGCGCGGCAAAGTCACCAGCGCCTGGTTGCGAACGGACAAGAGCATCCGTCTGGAGACTGCTGTTCCGCTCGGCTCTGAAGCGGAGATTGTCATCCCGAAGTTCAATCTGAAGGATATTACGGTTAAGGAAGGCGGAAGAATCATCTGGACGGACGGGGCGTTCGTCCCGGGTACGGAGGGTGTCACCGAAGCAAAGGAGGCGTCCGGCTCGATCGTCATCAAAACGGGATCGGGAAGATACGTGTTCGAATTAATGGGGACACAATACCAATTTCCGAATTAAAAAAAGAGCTCAAAAAACACCCCTATTTAATTTGGCCCAGATAGGTCTTCCGGACATCAAGGAAGAACTTCCAATAATGATCCGCCCGGAAATCCGGATAGGTCCAGTCGAGGGTCTTAACTCCCGATTTTAGGAATAATAATTCAAGGTGGGCATAAATCCCGCCGCTCAAGGGGACACGATGGGCAAAGTTCTTAGCCGTGGCCATGATCAGCGCAGATGAGGTTAAAATACCGGGATCGAGGTTAAGAATCCGGTATTCGGTTGCCAGAGCGGCCCCGATCTCCCCTTCCAACGCGTTGGTATAGAGTTTAATAGCGCTAAGGTCATCGGGAGGGACAAGCCGCTCAAAGCTCAAGAACCCGCGTTTCAGAGCGGGGCCCATTTCTTTCTCATAATAATTCGTGCCCGCAAACGGAAAAACCGGACTCTTGAGATCGACGGGGCCGAAGCGCTCGACGAGCCGCTCCTCCCCCATTCGGAAAGCATCTTCTCGGCCCGAAATCAGCCCGCAGATGAGCTTGACGGGAGTGAAGGCTTTTGCTTGGGTCATGGGACAACCTCAAACCGTTTTGGCAATCAAGTATTCAAGGTATCGCGATTTCATCTGCCGGCTGGCCAAAGCTTTCTTGACCGGGGGGAGTTTCAGAATAGTGCCGAGAATCGCCGCCATCGCCCGGTAGTTCCATTGGCCTTGGTTATCGAAGATGAGGTTCTGGAGTTGACCCCGCTCGATCGCCATCAGAACGGTTCGATGGACCGAGTTGAGTGGCGTGATGATTCTTTCCGGATGAGGAGAAAGGGTGATGCTCCGGCTTGAGCAGGTCCGCACGCACAAGCCGCAGCCCAGGCAGATTGCCTCATTTAAGCGCGCTTTGCGCTTCTTGGGCCGATGGGGGTCGTTGGCTGAAACGCTGCTCATCGCCCCGATCGGGCAGACGTCCACGCACTTGCCGCATCCGGAGCATGTCGATTCGTTGATCACCGGAAGATAGTTCGTGTGGATCGGGAAGACCGATCCGAAGCGCTTGATGCCGAGGAGCGCCTCGCAGCAGCAGCCGCAGCAGTTGCAGATGAAGCTCACTTTTCGACGGACATTCTCGCCGAATTGGACGAGGTTTCGCTCATAAGCCTGTTCGAGAAGGTCTAATCCCTCCTTCGCGTCGACCGGCCGGGCGATCCCGTGCTTGGCAAGCGAGAACGCCACAGCATTGAAGGTCATGCAGATGTCCTGCGGTGCGTCACAGGCGCGGTCGAGATGCATCATCTTGTGGCGGCAGTAGCAGACGCCGATCGCCCTGTGCCTGGCGGTCCTGATGACCTCGCTTGCCCGCTCGTAGTCCAGAACTTCAAGCGAATGATCGGAAGGCAGGGCTGGCTCGTGGACGAAGACCCGTCCCAGCTGGGTCGGGCCATTGACGAACAGGGCCTTGATGAAATCCTCCTCCACATTAAGATACTGGTAGAACAGCTCCGCGAGCAGTTTCTGATCGATGTCCTGACGCACCCTCATCATTGAGAACTCAAAGAATCCGGCCATCGGAGGCGGCAGCGAGTACAGGCTCCGTCCGTTCCGTTCGTTATCCAAAACAAGCCCGCGGTCGGCTAGGGAATCCAGAACTTTCCGCGCCTCGCTCTCGGGTTTTTTCCAGATCAAGGCGGCTTTCTTCGCCGTGAAGGGTTTTATGGGCAGAGAGGAAACGAGGCTTGCTTCATTTTCAGAAAAAAGCATCTGGAGAATCTTGAACAGCAACTCCGAGGGGGGGGCCCCCTGGGGGAAACGGTTAAGCCGCTTGACGAGCTGCTGATATCCATCTCGCGCCGCCAGGTGTGCCATGGTTTATCCTTCGTAGCTCAGGTTGCCTTCTTCCCCTGCTCGGCGAACGCTTTCAGGACGGCCGGGCGAATCTCCGGAACAACCTGGTTCGGGATCGTGAAGGCCAGGTTGTAGAGGCGGATCTTCCAGGCTCCGTCGATTTTTTCAAGGACTCCGGATCCGCGACACGGCCAATAAGACTTGGAAACGAGGTCCTCATCGAACCAGGCCGTGTTCCCGTCGGCCGACAAAGAAATGTCGCGTCGGATCGCGGAATAAACCCACGCCGAGGCCCCCTCGAACCGGGGCGCCGCCCAGGCTTCAAACTCCTCCTTCGTCCAGCGCTCGGTTACGTCCGTCCCCAGGAAAATGGCGCCGGGGGCCATCGACCCGAAATAGGTCTTGGCGTCGGCCGTGGCCGCCGCTTTATGCCAATTAGTGAGGAGGACGTCGATCTCGGCTCTGACGGAAGCCTGCTTATCCTGCGCGGCTGTAAAGACGGCCATCGCGAATACGGCCAAGGCCATTAAAGTCTTTTTCATGATCGGCTCCTTCAAAGATCACTCCGCTTTCGCAAGCAGAGGAAAGATGTTGCGGAAAAGATATTCCTTGATCCGCGCATCGAGGGGGTAGGTCTTGGGCCCGTTCGTATTGAAGCCGACAACGTAGGCCGCCCTGGTCTCGGGCTGGTAGCAAAAGCGCATGACGAAACCGTTCTGGTCGCCCCAATGCCCTATGAAACTCTGCCCGAAATTGTCCTCAATGAAGAAGGCCAGGCCCATGAAGTCCTTCCGGTCCTCCCCGGGAAAGTCCTTTTCGAAATCCGCCCGGGGGATCGCGATTCGGGGCTTGAACATCTCTTCAAGGGAAGATCTGGCTAGGATCCCGTCATAGACGGCCTGCTTGGCCGGATTCCCCGTTAGGAAATCGAGGTATTTGATGAAATCCGGGAACGGGGCGTTCAGGCCCCCGTTGGAGACCGTGATGCCCGTATTGGCGTCAAAGACGGCCGGAGTGAGTGTGCCCGTTTCGTCCTGCCAGTAGCTGTGCGAGCGATGTTTCAGAAGATGGTAGGGTGTCGCATCGAAGTACGAGCGATGCATCTCGAGGGGCTTGAGGATGTTCTTGTCCACATAGACCTCGTAGTCGTCCGTGGTCAGAACTTCGATCGTCCGGCCCAGAAGAATGACGGCCGGGTTGGAGTAGCTCCACCGGCTTCCTGGCTTGAAGAGGATCTCCGTATATGGAAACATGGCCGTGAGCTGTTCCCAATGAAGAGGCTCGAAGGGTTGCCACGGCTGGTCTCTCCACGGCCAGGTCGGATCGCGAAATCCGGCTGTATGCGACATGAGATGGGCAATCGTTATCTCACTCTTATCGCCGTAAGGATCATGGATGTCCTTGAGCTCGGGGACATATTTGATGATGGGATCCTCGAGTTTGAGGAGGCCCCGGTCTCGTAGCTGCATGATCGCAATACCGGTCAGCGTCTTCGTGATGGAGGCCCAGTGATAGATGGTGTCCGCGTTCACCGGCTCTTTTTTCTCCATGTTCGCCAGACCGTGGTATTGCTCAAGAAGGAGCTGGTTCGCATGATAGAGCATAAACGAGCTCCCGGCGATCCCAGCCTCCTTGACGGCTTTTTCGTAAAAGTCTGAGAGATCGGCCAGGGCCTTTTTCAGGTCCAAATCCGATTTGGGGACTGCGGCGGCGGCTGTCGCGGCGGCGCAAAGAAGAACGGCAAGGATGGGTTTTATCATTGGGTTTCACCACTCCTTCATGATTTCGCCGAAGCATTGAAGTCCGCTCGGGATGACGGCGCCATAGCCGGCGCCCGGGCTCGTCCAGGCTCCGGCCAGATACAGGTTTTTGATCGGGGTCTTATGAGGCAAGCGTTGCGGCCCGGAGTTATCGACCGTCTGGTCCCAACCGTAGATCGCCCCCCTGTAATTTCCTGTGTATCGGACGTTCGTCAGTGGTGTGCCCACCTCCCTGACTTCGATAGCCTTCCGGAGACCGGGAAGCAGCGTTTCTTCGGCCGCATCGATCAGGATATCGGCCATCCGGTTCTTTTCGGCCTGGTAGGCCTGCTTTTTCCCCGCGAAATAGCCGGCCTCAAATTTCGCCCACGGTTCGTAACCCTGGAGGGTCAATAGGATTAGCGTATTCTTCCCCTCCGGCGAATAACCCTTGTAGAGGTTATCGTATAGGGTCGCGCAGTAGCCCCCTCCGACGTCGCCTTTGAGGCAGGCCAGGTAATCCGCCTCGATATCGTAGCTCGAATTATAGAAAACCTCCGTATCCTTGAGATCCAGCTCCTTGACGAGGTCCTTTTTGAGCCCCAGGAACACTTGGAAGGACGATAAGCTCGGGCTGAGCTTGTCCATCCGGCCGAGGTAGTCCCGGACAATCTCCGGAATCCCAATCATCTTGTGGAAGGTGTCGTAGGCATTGGCGTTCGAGACGACGACCCTGGCGACATATTCCTTCCCATCCGCCGTCCCCACTCCATAGGCCGCCTGGTCCTTGACCAGAATCCTCTCGACGTTGGTCCAAAGCTTGACCTCACCGCCGCGGGCCGAAATGAACTTCATGAACGCGTCGCTAATCTTCTGTGATCTCCCTACGGGATAATAACCCCCTTCCTCGAGATAGCCGACCGTGGGCATGGCGTAATAATATGTGCTGACCTTAGATGGCGGAAGACCGTAGTATGCCCAAAGCGACGAGATGATGCCCTTAAGCTTCGGATCCTTAATCCGAAGGTCGACAAGGGCACCCCAGGTCTTCCCGAAGCTCTTGAAGAGGTAGGGGAATTCCGTGGGGAATTGGGCCATGTTCACCCGGCCCTGGGCTTGGGAATACTTATTAATGTCTTTGACAAGCCCCTTCATGTCTTCGAAGATCCCGGCGATGCCCTCCCGCTCCCCGGGGAACCTATCCGTGAGCATCTTGATATAGCCGGGGACATCCCTGGCCGGAACGCGGATGTCATCGTCGGGGTAGATGACCCGATAGACGTTCGGATGCGGCACGAACACGAAGTCCTCGATCTCGGGGAAACCGGGAATAAGGTTTCTCACACCATTCCTCTCGTCAGGCACCGTGGAATGAAGGGAGACATCGAAGGAAAAGCCTCCGGGCCGGCGGAAAACCGTAGCATATCCGCCCGGCTTGTCATGTTTCTCCAGGACGAGGACTTTAAATCCTTGGCGGGCGAAGGCTGCGCCGCAGCTTAGTCCTCCAAGGCCGGCGCCGATGACGATGGCGTCAAACTTGTTTTCCGCAAGATCTTTCGTGGTCCCCTTGCCCTTGGGGAAAGCCTCCCAGTCCAGGGTTATCATGGGAAGACCCATTAAGAACGACTTCAGGAAATCCCTCCGGTCCAACGAGGCGCTTGACATATTTCTCCTCCTTACCCTTTATTCCTTCTCGCCGCTGCCATCCATAGGGTCGCGAAAATGAACCAGGCAATAGAAGTCAGCAGGAAGGCCAGCCGGTAACTCCTCTCGCTGATCTTGCCCGCAAAAAAAAGGGCAGGAGCGACGAGGCACATGGCCAAGCTCAAAAGAGACAGCATAGCCCTAATCCAAGTTTTCATCTCCTTCCTTCCCTCCTCCTCGAGGCCATGAGCACTGTATAGGAGGCGATCGCGATGAACCAGCCCGGGAGCCAGCGGAAGTAGAGGTGAAGGGGCAAGGAGAAGCAGATGACCAGCGTCCCGAGCCAAGCGATGAGAGCGCTCCAATTGAACGACCAACCTCGCTTCTCAGCCGTATACTGTTCGATCCGCAGAAGCGGGAAGATCCAATGCTCGGCAAAGACTATGGCCCCGATGGGCATGAGGACGAGCCCGTAAATGGCCACGTAGTCCAAGAGTTTCAGGAAGAAGACCGGAAAACAGGAAACGACGGTCGTGGCCGCTCCGGCGACCAGGGTGATCTTCCAACGCGGCCAATTGGGGGTTACGGTCTGGAGGGCTAATCCCGCCCGGTAGAGCGTCGGATTGGCCGTTGTCCAGCCCGCCAGGAGGAGACCAAACGTCCCGGCCAGTCCGGCGGCCTCGAAAGCCATGCGCCCGGGGTCCATTTCGCGACCGATGGCCGCGACCATGACCCCTGAGCAGATCCAGGCCAGCAGATGCCCGGGGTAAACCCCGAAGGCCGTGAACAGTCCGTAGCTCCACTTCTTTGCGTAGCGGAAAAGGGCCATGTCGGAAAGGCCGACGTGCATGGCCAGGTTACAGAACCAGGCAAAAAAAAGAACGTGGGCCATGCCCAGCTTTTCTTGTCCCGAGACCGCAACCCCGTTCCAAATCTTCATCTTAGCCACTTCCCACAAGTTATCCAGGTTGGGATGGACGCCCAACCGGGTCAACATGGCGACCGCGCCCGCGATGAAGACAATAAAGATCCAAGGCGAACAAACCTCGGCGAACAGGCTGAGCTTTTCGAAGCCCAGGACGGCCAAGATCGTGAAAGCCGCGCCGATGGCGAAAGTCAGGACGACCCAGCCAACGCTGTTTGGAAGGATCGCCTCGAGGGCCGGAACCTTGATTCCGAAGGCTAAACCTATGGCCGTGGCCGATACCGAGATCATGGCGCCGGCCAGGATGCAGTAAAGAAAAGCGTTGGCGATGTTGTAGATGAAAGTCACCCCGGGACCGGCGATCTTTCTCAGGTACCAGTAGAGCGTCAGCCGGGTACGGACGGCTATGGGGGCGCATATAAAGGTCCAGGAAAGAACGGCGAGCAGGTTTCCAAAGAAAAGCCCCAGAAAGAGGTCCCGGGCCCCGACTCCATGGAGGACGAAGAAGGCCCCGATGACGAACTCGGTGGCCGCGACATGTTCGCCGGCGAACAAGCCGGCGAACTTGCCGCCCGACTGGAGTTTTTCCGCAGAGACGGGCATCCGGTCAAACTCATAGAGTTTGTCCATCTGCGAAGTCAGGGTCGCAAGACGCTCAGCCACGGCAACCTTCTCTCCGGCGCGGCTCGGACATTCTTTTCTCCTCGGATTTCGCTTGGCCATATTTAATCATGAGGAAGCCTCTGAGAACAAGAGGACAGGTTCGTTTGCTTTTGAGCCGTCAAAGCCATAAAATTGATCTTGGTTGAGGCTTCGATGAATAGAAAAACATTTGGGGCTGTCCAAAGAAAGGTTCTCCGGCTTATCAAGCGGGCGCACATCATCCTCACCCTCCGAGAGCAGAAGTCCATCGAGGTTTCGGATTTCGGAATTAACGACATCCGGAACATTGGCCTCCAGGTCGTTACCTACATCAACACGGCGGGCTACTGCGCCAAAGAAATCGTCCTTCTCTCCCGGCAGATATGTCCCGAGCACCGGCACCCGCCCATCGACGCGACGAACGCCGGAAAAAAGGAGACCTTCCGCTGCCGCTGGGGCGAGGTCTATCTCTATACGGAAGGAAAACCCTCGCGGAGGATCCGTGCCCACATCCCCTATCAATACAGGGACCATTTCACGGTCTGGAAGCAGATCGTCCTGAAGCCGGGAGATCAATATACGATCCCCGCCAACACCCTTCATTGGTTTCAGGCGGGGCCCAAAGGCACGGTCGTCTCGGAGTTCTCGTCGACGAGCGTAGACCAGGCTGACATTTGGACGGACCCTCAACTCGTCAGGACCCCCGGCCTCGAAAAATGATCTTCAATGACCTCCAAGCAAAGGTTGCTTGCGGCCCTCGAACGAAAGACGCCCGACCGCCTGCCCGCAACGACCCACCACGTCATGGACTATTTCCTCGAACAATATCTGGGCGGAGTTTCTTCCCGGGAGTTCTTTGCCCGCTTCGGCCTCGATCCCATCCTGTGGGTGGACGCCTACAAGCCCGATAAATCCCGAGGATATTTCTTTGACCCGGCGCACACGGAGAGAAAGCCCCTTAGCGGTCACCGAATCTCCTCACCGGAATGGCGCGTCCAAGCGACGGAGATTCCCCACCCCGAGTATCGAACCGTCCGCTATGATTTCGTGACCCCCCAAAAAACCCTGACCATGGTCCTCCAGACTTCGGGCTATACGTCTTGGGTCACGGAACGGGCGGTCAAAGAAAAGAAAGATATCGACGTCATAGGGGAGTTTGCGACCGCTCCCCTCTGCGATGTCGACGAAGTCAACCGCCTGGCCGGCGAATACGGTGAGCGTGGGCTCATCCGCGGCGCCGTCTGCTCCTTCGACGTCTATGGACAGCCCGGATGCTGGCAGGACGCGGCCTGCCTCTATGGAATCGAGAAGCTCATCCTGGCGACTTATGACGACCCGGGGTGGGTGCACGCCTTCCTGAAGATTCTTTACGAACGCAAGAAGGCCTACATCCGCTCGATGAAAGGCGCCCGGTTCGACCTCATCGAGCATGGCGGCGGAGACGCCTCGAGCACGGTCATTTCGCCCCGGCTTTTGGCAGAGTTCGTCGCCCCTTACGACGGCAGGCTTATCGCCCTGGCCCACGAGGCCGGACAGCGAGTCGTCTACCATACCTGCGGGGGCATGATGCCCATCCTGGAGAACATCGCGGCCATGAAACCGGACGCCATGGAGACGTTCACGCCGCCGGCGATGGGGGGTGACGCCAACCTCCGGGAGGCAAAAAAACGGATCGGAGACAAGGTTTGTATGATCGGCGGCTTCGACCAGTTCCACTTCTTCACCGGCTGCACGCCGGAGGAGACGAGGCGGGAAGTCCGGAGGTGCTTCGAGGAAGCTGGATCGGGCGGAGGTTTTATCCTCTCCCCTTCCGACCACTTTTTCGACGCCCAGATCGAGCTCCTCCAGGCCTTTGCGGACGAGGCCCATCGCTGCATTTATTGAGGCGGGGCTTGTCCAAAAACGGACCGCCGGATCGCTTTCCCATCATTTGAGGAATCATCTTTTTTCGTGTGATAGAGACAATGGCGCAGGGGCACGGCGACACACCCAAGACTCTGTTTGTAATTATTAATCCCCCCTACCCCCCTTGGCCAATCAAGGGGAGCAAAAATAGGTCTGTGTCGCCGGAATTGTCGGTTGGAGGTCGGAGCGGGCACGGGTCCTCGACCGCAGGGAGAGGAGAGCGAAGACCGGAGCCGAAGCGGCCTGGCTCGCCGGGACAGGCCGCTTCCGACGGAGGGCGCGCCCCGAGCCTCGATTCCTTCTCCCACGAAAAAAGATACTTTCCTTATCTGGCGCGAGCTTGACTTGATCTCGCTTTCCATGTATTCATAGAAATCAACGAAAATCGTTAAATCCTATCGAAATAAACAGGTTCATGATGTCGAGGCATATCAAGGGAGCGAGGGTTTCCCCCGTCGTCGCAGTTTTTATGACGATCGTCATCGTCCCGTCCGCCTTTGGACGTGCGGCTGGAAGGACGAAGCCCCGGCAATGCCCGACTCCTCTGGTCTTCCAGGCGTCCGGCTCCGGCATCACCCGTCATCCCGCCTCATCCGGCTCTTCTTTGACGCTCAGCTTTTCCTATCTTTCTGAACAGGAGAAGACAACCGGCCCAAAGGACCCGTCCGGGAAGGACAATCGGGCGGATGCTCCCACGCCCAGACTCCATAAGAACACAGGTCGGGCCTTCTTAGAGGTCGGGAGCCTCATGATGTACTCCCAGGTCCGCTACTGGATAAACTACGCCAGGTTCATCGAAGACTGGCAGTATCACCTCAGCTGGAAAGACCAGAAGCGGCGGTTCTTCACGTTCGAGGCCTGGGTGTTCGACTCCAACGCATTCAGCCTGAACTGGACCCATGCCTTCGCCGGTGTTCTCTATTACAACTGCGCCAGGACGAACCATTTGAGCTGGCCGCAGTCGTTCCTCTTCGCTACGGGCGGGTCGCTCTGGTGGGAATACATAGCCGAATGGCGAGAGGTCATCTCCATCAACGATAACATCTTCACGTCCTTCGCCGGATACTCGGCCGGGGAAGCCTGGTTTCAGCTCGGGAAGTATTTCATCGGACGCCCGGGCCTTTTCAACGGAATCCTCAGCTTCATCGATCCCCTCATGAAGCTCAACTCCTGGATCGACAAGAAACAAGGGAAGAATCTTTCTCTGGGACCAGAGCCCGGCTGGCATTCTTTCCGCTTGTTTCTGGGCCTGAGGAACATGCCGACCTCATCTGGTGGGAGTCCCCAGAATAATTTCATCGCCGGCTTTCACACCCAGATCATCCATCCCCCGGATTATGGGAAGCCTGGGAAGACCAAGAGGATGGTCACGGACACGCTGGCCAGCAGTCTGGACGTCGATTTCACGCTTCTCCATGGCCATATCGAAGAGGTCAACTTCTTCAGCCGGGTTGTCGGCTTGGGCTATTTCAAGCAGGACATCAACGCGAATTCCCGCGGATACGCATACTACCTCGGATTGGGCTCTGCGTTTACCCTGTTCAAGAAAAAGTCCGTGGCCTTCTACGATTCGAGTTCGGTCCCCGTTAAGCAGGGCTTTGATCTCCAACTTAAAGAGCCTCGGGAATTCAGGGACAAGCTCTCCATCGTCCATATTTTGGGGCCGGCCTTCGATTATACGAAGTTCTCACCGGCATCCCGGCTTCGGCTCGTTCTGGACGCGACTTTGGACTTCGGCCTCATCAATTCTTATGCTTTGAATAAATACTCCATCGGTCGAGACCTCACAGGGATCAAGACGACACTCCTCTATTATGGCTACTATTACGGGCTGGGAACGACGCTCTCCTCAGCGCTGACCTACAACATCCACAGCCTGGAGTTCGACGGATTTATCAGATATCAAGCTTATGGTTCGCTGGAAGGGCTGGACCGGTTTCAAAAAGAAGTCAAGGATGACTTCCACCTGACGGATTCAAGGTTGACCTACCGGATCGGGGCAGCCGT
>Ga0136653_10001517_pt1 | contig 12595 bp, 10 predicted proteins | sample LakKivw275mmetaG_FD_94866 | JGI IMG/M metagenome (GOLD analysis project Ga0136653, IMG submission 94866) | Anoxic lake water microbial communities from Lake Kivu, Rwanda to study Microbial Dark Matter (Phase II) - Lake Kivu water 275m metaG... | ecosystem: Environmental > Aquatic > Freshwater >... | reverse complement strand
CTTGTGCTTCATCTATCTTGCAAACCAGGGCACGCGGCAGCGTCTGGCCGCGCTTCTTGCCGAGAACGGCATACCAGCCGTCGAATCTGTCGATCCCCTCTCCGTCCCCAGGAGCGGCGAGATTACTCTTCTTCAGGGGGACCTGGACCAAGGATTTAGCTACCCAAAAGAAAAAGTCCTTTTTTTCTCCGAAAAGGACATTTTCACGGAAGAAAAGGTCCTGGTCAGTCGGGCTTCGCGGAAGCCTTTTTTTTCCCAGTTCCAGGACCTTAAGAGCGGCGACTACGTCGTTCACGCGGATTATGGGATAGGCGTCTTCCACGGCCTGCAAAGAATCGAAGTCGACGGACAGAATCGGGAGTTCATCGAAATCCACTACCGTGACAACGACCGGCTCCTCGTTCCGGTCGAAGATTTGAACTTCGTCCAAAAATTTTCCCGGGTCGGGCCGGATCTCCCGCCGCTTGACAAGTTGGGGACGACGACCTGGCAGAAGACGAAGTCGCGGACGAAAAAGGCGGTTGAAGAGATCGCCAAGGAACTCGTCGAGCTCTATGCCCGGAGGAAATCGATCAAGGGCCACGCCTTCAGCCCGGCGGGCGAGTGGGAATCCGCGTTCGAGTCAATCTTTGAGTTCGAAGAGACGGAGGACCAGCTCAAGTCCATCCGGGAAATCATGCAGGACATGGAGTCGGAGACGCCGATGGACCGGCTGCTGTGCGGCGACGTCGGCTACGGCAAAACCGAGGTCGCCATGCGGGCGGCTTTCAAGGCCGTCATGGACGGCAAGCAGGTGGCCGTCCTCTGCCCGACGACGGTCCTGGCCAGCCAGCACCTGAAAACGTTCAAAAACCGGATGGTTCTGTTTCCCGTGCGCACGGAGGCTCTGACCCGGCTCCAGTCAAAAAACGAGCAAAAAGCCATCCTCGAAGACCTTAAGAAGGGGCTTGTGGACGTCCTGATCGGCACACACCGCATCCTCTCCAAGGACGTGGTCTTCCGCGACCTCGGCATTCTTGTCGTGGACGAGGAGCAACGCTTCGGCGTGGGCCACAAGGAGAAAATCAAGAGTCTCAAGGCCAATATCGACGTCCTGACCCTCACGGCGACACCCATCCCGAGGACTCTGAACATGTCCCTGACGGGCCTTCGAGATATCAGCCTGATCGAGACGCCCCCCAGGGACCGCTTGTCCGTGCATACGGTCGTCACACCGTTCAGCGCCAAGCTCGTGGCCTCGGCCATCCGCCAGGAGCTTAACCGCGAAGGCCAGGTTTATTACGTCCACAACCGGATTGAGGACATCGACAAAATCGCCCATCTCGTGGAAAAGCTCGTCCCTCTGGCCAGGGTCGTCACCATCCACGGTCAGATGTCTAACCTCCTCCTGGAAAGGAGGATGATGGATTTTATCGGCAGGAAATCGAACGTCCTCGTCTCAACGACCATTATCGAGAACGGCATCGACATTCCCCTGGTCAACACCCTGATCGTCGACCGGGCCGACCTTTTCGGACTGGCCCAACTCTACCAGCTCAGAGGCCGGGTCGGACGCTCCGCCCGCCAGGCGTTCGCCTATTTTCTCGTCCCGCCGCTCATGGAACTCACTCCTCCGGCCAAGGAGCGGCTCAAGGCCCTCAAGGAGTTCTCCGAGCTGGGCTCCGGGTTCCGGCTGGCCGCCAAGGACCTTGAGATCCGCGGCGCCGGCAACCTGCTCGGGCATCGGCAGAGCGGCGCCATGGAGGCTGTCGGATACGACTACTTCATGCACCTTCTCGACGAGGCCATTCGGGAGCTCAAGGGCGAGGCGGTCGAAGAGCTCAAGACCGAGCTCAATCTCAAGATCGACATTCGGGTCCCCGAAGATTACCTTCCTCAGGTCAACCTGAGGCTCAACCTTTATAAGAGGCTTTCCTCCCTGGAGGACCTGGATTCGATAGAAAAGATTCGGGCCGAGGTTCTGGACCGCTTCGGGGACATACCCGCGAGCGTGGAAAACCTCCTCAGGTACGGGGCGATCAAGTTCCTGTCCCAAAAGCTCCGGATCGAATCGCTCGACCGGACCGGGCAGAGGCTTGTCTTTAAGTTCTTCCCTTCGACGGGGATCGATCCTGGCCGTCTTCCGTCCCTGCTCAAGAGGTATTCCGGCTCGTTCTCCCCGGCGGGCATTATGTCCCTGAACCTTCCGGCGCGGACCGACAGGGAGTTCCTGGATGAAACGATCCGTGTCTTGAAGGAGTTAACCGGATATACTATACTGGATTGAAATTAAAAAAGATGAGAGTCTTTTTCCCGATGCTCGAGAGGCCCACTATACTCCTGGCCGCCTGCTTTGTTCTTCTGGCCGCGGGCTGCGGGGAAGGATCCGACTTCCGGGCAGCCGCTTCGCCGAACGGCGCTGGAGACTGGAGCCGGACCGTCCTCAACGTCGGGGGATCGGATTATACGGCCTCTGATTTCGATCGATACGTCCGGGCCAACGCAGGCACGGGAAAGCTCTCCGACCTGTCCCTGAGCCGCCTCTTCGATAAGTTTGTCGAAGAAAAGCTCCTCCTGGAAGGGGCCCGCCGGGAGGGTGTCTCCCTAACTCTGGAAGAAAAAAAGGACTACTTGGCCAGGCTGGCCGACGAGTCTCCTCCGGAGGATGCCGCCTTCCTGATTGGGAGAAAGCAGGACGAATCCCGCTTCGACAGGCCGCTCATCGATAAGTACACCTACCCGCTCCTAAAGGATATCGGGGTTCAAGAGCAAGAAATTCAGGCCTACTACGAGGAGCATAAAAGGAATTTCCTCCTCCCCGAAAGAGTCAAGGTGAGTCAGATCCTCCTGGAGACCGAAGAAAAGGCCGTTGAGGTCCTCAGGAATCTGGAGAATAGCGGCGAAGAGGAATTCCGGAAGGTTGCCCGGGAAGAATCGACCGGTCCCGAGGCCTTCAAGGGCGGGGAAATGGGGGTCTTTAAAAACGGCGACCTCCCGTACGAGATGGAAAAGGTCATCTTCGCGCTGGAAGAGGGCAAATTGAGCAGGGTGGTTGAATCTTCCTATGGATTCCATATCTTCCGTCTGGACAAGAAGTTTCCGCCCCAGCTCCTGTCCGAGGCGGAGGCCGCGCCGTCGATCCGGATCAAGATCCTTGACGCGAAGATCAAAGAGGCCCTGGCTTCCCACCTCGAAAGGCTCAAGAAGTCCCTGACCTGGAGCTCCTACCCCGAAAGACTGAACTTCACCTACCAGAGGAACGAGACATGAGAATGAAGACCCTCGCATTCGCGTTGACCGGGCTTGCGGCCGTCCTGTCTCTAGCCGCCGGCCAGGTCGTCGAGGAGATCGTGGCCATCGTCAACGATGATGTCATCACCCTGTCCCAGTACAAAGAACAATATGACTCCACGGTCCAACAGCTGAGGGCCACTTTTCAAGGGGAGGAGTATGAGAAGCAACTCGCCCTGCTGAAAAAAGATATCCTGGACATGATGATCACCGACCTCCTGCTCATGCAGCAGGCCAAGGAGAAGAACCTGAATGTCGGCGAACAGCTCAAGGCAGCCGTCGAGAACATAAAAAGGGAAAACAACATCACGTCCGACGACGACTTAAAACGCGCACTCCGCCAGCAAGGCATGGACTATGACCAATGGATTATGCATCTCGAGGAGAACATGCTCAAGCAGGGCCTGATCTATTCGGAGGTGGACAGGTCCATCGTCCTTGATGATTCGGAGATTGTCGGCTACTACAAGCTTCACCCTCAAGAGTTCACCGAGCCGGAAGAATACAAGATCAGGGCCGTCTATCTATCCACGGAAGGGAAGGCGGAAGGGACGCTGGACGAGATAAAGAAGCAAGTCGGGGACAAACTCAAAGCCGGAGAGTCGTTCAATCTCCTGGCCAAGGAATATTCGGACGGCCCGGCCAAAGAAACCGAAGGTGACCTGGGGACGTTCAAGAAAGGCGAGCTGGACAAAACCCTGGAGCAGGCCGTTTCCAAGCTCAAAACCGGTGAGACGAGCGGCTGGATTGAGACCAAAAACGGCTGGTACCTGTTGAAACTCGAGGAAAAAAAGGAGAGCCGCCTCCTGACCTTTGAGGAGGTCAAGAAGAAGGTTGAAGAGAAGCTTTATGCCCAGAAGAGGGATAAGAAGCTCGAAGAATATCTCAAAGGGCTCAAGGAGAGAAGCTACGTCAAGATCCTCAAGCCCAATCCCCTTGACTTTTAACTTATGTTACAAAAACCGCGGCCGCGATGACCGTCGTCCATACGCCTTCGCTTCCCCTTGCGGTCTGGGTTGTGCTCCTCGTCGTTATGGACAGCGTTGAGGAGAGGCGATACGTCCTGCCGTTCGTTCCCTGGGCCTTCCGGGGATTGAACTTCCGGCCGAGCTTGGTCGCCAGCATCTCGGCCGCCAGGTCTTCCGTATATCGCCCGGCGTCCCTCTCCGTCTGCCCGAATCCTTCGTGTTCGGCCAAGTAGCCGTAAGACTTGCGGCCCTTGGGCACGGCCATCCCTATGGACGCCGAAATCAGGCGCTCGCCTTCATTCGTCGCATTCTCGCTCATGACCAGGAAGACGACCTGCCCGGGGCTGAGAAGTTTCAACCCTTTCTCGGCAGCAATTAGCTCGCAGCCAGGGGGGAGGATGCTTGAGACCCTCACCAGATTGAAAGGAGATATGCCGGCTTCCCGCAGGGCTTTTTCGAAGCTGACGAGTTTCTCCTTGTGCTGTCCGCTTCCTTTGGTTAGAAATATCTTGGCAGGCAGGATCGGGTTCATCTTCGTCCTTTCGTTGCTGTTGGAATCGGCGGCCGAGAGGGAGGGCGTCCGGCCTTATTTGACCTCTACGGGTTCGGGTTCCTTGAAGTCGATGGTCCGGGAAACATCCCACTCGCCGAGGAGCACGAACTGGGAACCTTTGGAGCGGGCGAAGAGCTTGACTCCGGTCGGCCTCCATTGAGGATTATTCCTGATGGATTCAACTCCTTTGCCTTCCACTCCGAAGTTGCTCTTCAGGGTAATGACGTCGCTCGCGCCTCCCGGAGGAATCGCTTTGCCCCGGATGGCGGCCAGGAAATTGTCGCCCAGGTTCTCGGGGTCGCCCTTGAACTTGAAGATGGCGTTGAAATTGACGTAGGTGAGGGGCTTGACGCCGATGTTCTTCACCCGGAAGGAAACGACCGGGACGAGGATAAGTTTGGGGGGCCACGGTTGGTATCTTTTAGAGACCCATTTGGTCTCGACGTCGACGATTTCGATGGTTGCCTTGAGCTCTTCGGGTGACATGAACTTGCAGGAAGACAAGAGAAGTGCGGCCAGGACCCCTCCCGCAAGGAGAATGATGCTTGCGATCTTTTTCATGGGAATCCTCCTCTCTATGGATTCTAATATAATGGAACCCGGCAAAGAATTCAATCGCGAAGTGTTGCCAGTTCCGACGCGAAGACGGCCTCCAGCCCGTAGTCCTTCAGGAGATGGATGTTCTCCTTGAGCGCTTGAAGGGTTTCCGGGAAGGGATGGCAGATGCCGACGGCCCGGCCTTCCTTTTGGGCGAGCCTGAAGAGCTCGAGAAGCCTATCTTTGATGAGACCGTTACTCCCGTCGGCGTCGAGAAAGACCTGCCGGTATTCCGCGGGGACGCCCATATCCCGGGCCACGGTGTAGGCGACCGACCGGGCGGTCGTCCGGCTGTCCAGGAAGAAAAGTCCTTTCTCCTTGAGCGGTTCCAAGATGGTCCGCATGAGCGCCTCGTCGGCCGTGACCTTGGAGCCCATGTGGTTATTGACTCCTTTTATATATGGGACCCGGCCGAGGTTGTCGGCCATCATTTTCCGGACTTCCGCTTCATCCATTCCGGAATGAATGAGTCCTTCCGTGTCCGCTTCGGAGTCCTGGCTGTTCAGGGACTCGAGGGGCAGGTGCAGGAGGACCTCGAGGCCATTCCGGTGGGCGATTTCGGCTGTTTCCCGGGAGTATGGACTGTAGGGGAGGACGGAGACCGTCACCGGCTCGCCCAGGACCAGAAGTTTGTTGAGAGCCTCCAGGCTGTTTCCCATATCATCCATGACGATGGCGACCTTGCTCCTGGGAGCGGCGGCCGCAGGCCGGGCCTTGACGCTCTCCCTGGTCGGCGTCGTCGACTTCGGCTCCGGTTTCTTCACGGCTTCGGCCGGGGCTTCCGCCTTCTTTTCCCTGGCGATCTCGGGCACCGGCTTGATCCGGCCTTTGGGCGCCTTGGGAACGAGGGCTCCGGTAAAAATATAGGATTCCTCCCCTTTCTTCCAATTCATGCGGTCGAGGACGAGCATGGAGAGGACGGCCAGCCCGGCCAGGACCCAGGCGGCCGCGGAATAGATGGGCCACTGCGGGATCCCTTTTGGCTTCATCTGTCAGCGGTTAGGAAAGAGGGCCGCGGTCCTTTTAAAGTATGCTGAGGAGCTTTGGTCCTCTAAACCGATCGTCTCTTCGGGGTCGACGCCTTCTTCCCAGAGCTTTTTTCCGGAGGCCAGGGTAAAGATGCCCGACGTGATGAGGATGGAGCTGCCGTCTTGGAGGGGGAAGAACACCTGCCTGGATACCAGGCCGAAGGTTTTCAAGCCGATGACCTTGACCTTTTTCGTCCCCTGAAGGACGGCTGCCACGAGCTCGGATGCTCCCATGGTGCCCAGGTTGGTCCATACGGCGGCCGGCAGGCCGGCCGACTCCGGCTGGGCGGGACAAGCGACAGGCTCCTTCGTCCCCCCCTTTTTCTCGAAACTGCCGATCTGGGGCGATTGGATGAAGATGTTGAGGAAGTCACGGGCTTCTTCGATCTCGCCTTCATAGCAGTTTCTTAGGTCCAGGATAAGAGGCTTTTTCCGGGATTTGAGGAGGGGCAGAACTTTCTTCCGGACTTCGCTCACGCACGGGGAGTAGAGGTTGTGGAGACGCAGGACTGCAAACCTGTCGGTTGACGAAAAAGAGAACGGTTCCGGGAAGAGGAGAGCCCGTTCGGCTTTGAGTTCCAGAGACTGGTTCTCCCGGAGGACCTTGAGGGAGACGGGCTTCTGTTCCAGGTCTTTGAGGTAGAGGTTGGCTTCGAGGGAACTCCAATTGAAAGTTCCCCGGCCGTCCATAGCGCTGAAGGTATCGCCCGGTTTGAGGCCCGCCTTTTCGGCAGGGGAGCCCTCAACGATCCCCACGACCTGCGGGAATAAGCCGAAGGATCCTTTGAAGAGGACGACTCCGATGTCAGCCCACCGCGAAGCCCTCCCGAGGTACTTGGCCGTGACGTCGGGGTCGAGGTAGCTCGAGACAGGGTCCAGGGAGTCGATGAGACCCTTATAGGCGCCATCCATGGTCTGGGCAGGGTCCCGTTCATCGATGTAGTCGTTCTTGACCAGGCGCGTGACGTTTGCCAGAAGGTCGAGTCCCTTGTGAGTCAGCCTCTGGGAGATCCCGGGGAGGAAACTCCTCTCGAGAACGAAGAAAAGGCAGAGGGCGATCGAAGCCGAGAGGAATACCAGGCGGATACGCTGAGATATCATGATTTTATGAACATACATTTTATCATCTTCTCTTGAGCCATTGCAAGGGATCGAGGGCCTTGGTCTTGAACCGGAGCTCGAAATAAAGGCACTCGCCATTCAGGGAGTCCGTGTCGCCCACCAGGGCGACCGGCTGGCCAGCCTTGACGGCGTCTCCTTTAGCGGCCAGGAACTCCGAGCAGTGCCCGTAAAGCGAGTAATAGGCCATTCCGTGGTCGATGATGATGAGGTTGCCGTAGCCTTCGAAGACATCCGCGTAAACGACCCGGCCGGGGTGGACCGACTGGATGACGGCCTTTTCCTTATTGGGGGCGATCTCGATGCCGTTGTTCTGGGTGATCGTGTTGAAGCGGGGGTGTTTCTGGAGGCCGAAGGCCGTAATGATCCGACCCTGGATCGGCCAGGGAAGCTTCCCTTTTTTCTCATAAAGCGGTACGAACGAAAAGGGGAGGCTGTAGGCCTCGTCGACGATCTTTTTAAGCAGGGCCTGAAGCTGTTTGGCGCTTTCGGAGAGCTCCTCCAGCGCCTGCTCATAGGACTTTTTGTTGCGCTTGACCTCCATCACGAGGTTGCGGTTTCTGTTCTCCTCGGCCTCGAGTTCCCGTTTTTTTGTTTCCGAAGCCAAGATGAGATCGGCGACTTCCTTCCTTTTTGTCTCCAGCCGCCTTTCGGTGGCACCCAGTTCGGCCAGGGCGGCCAGGTAGTTGGAGATCGTGGTCTCCTGGGTGTGAGCCAGAAAGCTCAGGTGCTTGCTTTCGGTGAAGAACGACTCGGCGTCCTCCGCCTGCAAGGCGAATTTGAGAAAGTCGAACCTGCCGAATTTGTAGAGTGTCACTAGGGTCTTCTCGATGGATTCTTTCTCTCTCTCCAGGTCCGTCAGCCGGCGGACTTTATCGGCCCGCAGGGTCTTGAGCTCGCCGTTCGTTCTCTCCAGGACGACGGCGTTGGCCGCCAGCTCGCTCCGGATGAGCTTCTTGGTGAGGCCGATCCTGGCCAGGGACGAGAGGATGGAGGATTCCTTCTTCTCTTCGTCCTGGATCTTTGCCTTAAGGTCCTTGATCTGCTGGTTGAGCTTGGTGATGCGCTTCTCGAACTCGGAGACGTCCTGTTGGGAAAGAGATAGAGCCGGGACAAGGAACAAGATGGCCAGGATAATAGCTATGGGCGGGCGGCGGACGTTCATTTCCTCGACACGTAAATCGCCCCCCCGATGACCCCCAGGATCAGCCGGAAGCCGACGTCGACGAGCGAGAAGGAAAACGCCGTCGCGGAAGGAATGGCGTAGTGCCTGAAGATCTCGATGGCCGACCCTTCCCTCAGGCCCAGGCCGTTGATGGTCACCGGGATTGTCTGGACGAGGAGGAGGATGGGCACGAAGACGAAATAATCCAGGAAGCCGATCTCGAGACCGAAGGCCCGGCCGATGAGAAAGAAGTAGAAGACGACGTTGGCCTGGAGGATAACCGCCCACAGGAAGGCCAAGAGGAAAGGGCCTTTTTTGTCCTTATAAAGGAGCACGGTTTCCCGGAAGGAGAGAGCCGTTTTCTTGAGGGGTTTAAGGAGCTTTCGGTCGGGAAAACGGAGGATGAGGTTTTCCGTGACCGGGAGCAGGAATAAGACCACCAAGCCCAGGCCCACTAAACCGAGGACGAGCGAGATCCAGATAACGGGAACATCGTGGGCCATATCCAGTCGGAAAAAGGAGCCGAAGAGGGCGAACAGAAAGAGGACGGCGATGCCGGTGACGCGCTCGACGACGATGATGGCCGAGGACTTGACGAGGGATTGGGAATAGCGAGAGCCGTCCCAGATGCGGACGATGTCGCCGCCGAAGCTCGTGGGGAGGAAGTTGTTGAAGAACGTCCCGACCATGTAGGACTTGATCAGGAACCCCAGTGGGATATCATCACCCAGGGCCCGGGCGAGGATTTGCCAGCGGTAGGCGCTGGCGAAATACCCCACGGCATGAAGGGAAAAGGCCAGGGCGAGTCCGGGGAGCCGGACGGTGCCTAGGACTTTGATGATGTCCCCGACGGGTGTTTTAAAGATGATGAGGAGGGCGAGGATAGCGGCGCTGAAGGCGAGCTTTAGGAGGGTTAGAACCAGGCGCCTCTTGGGAAACGGTCCCCGCATCGGATTCTCGTTCATAAGGACAACTTGTATCATAATTGCCTTGAAAACGGAAGGCGGCCGCGCTATGGTGAGACGGATGGCGACGTTCGAAAAAGCCATGGAGATCGCCAGGGCCGGATTGGCTGCGGTCGAAGGCGGTCGGCTGGTCCGGGCAATCTTGACCAGGTCGGGAAAAGACCTGGAGGTCCTGGGAAAGAGATTCGACCTCAGCCGGTTTAAGCGGACCTTCCTGATCGCCGCCGGCAAGGCGGCGGGACCGATGGCCGCGGGCTTTATGGCCGTCCTGGGCGACAGGGTGGACGGGGGGATCGTCACCTGCAGGCCGGGGGAAAATCCGGATCCGGACCGCCTGACGGCAATCCCAGCCGCCCATCCGCTCCCCGACGCGGCAAGCGTCCGGGCCGGTCGGGAAGCCGTTTGTCTTGCCGGCCAAGCCGGCAAAAACGATGCCGTCTTTCTCCTCTTGTCTGGAGGCGCCTCGGCGAACCTCTGTCTTCCGGCGCCGGGCATCAGCCTGAAAGACAAGCAGTTTGTCACCGACTGCCTCCTCAAGGCCGGAGCCAACATCCGTGAGCTCAACGCCGTGCGCAAGCATCTCTCTTCGGTTAAGGGCGGGCTGCTGGCCAAAGCGGCCTGGCCGGCGAGGGTCATAAGTCTCGTGATCTCAGACGTCATCCAAAACGACCTCGGGGTCATCGCTTCGGGGCCGGCCTATCCGGACTCTTCAACCTTCGGAGACGCGGAAAACGTCCTGCGGAAATTCGGGCTCTGGGAGGCCGTGCCGGCCTCTGTCCAAAACCGGCTGGTTGCCGGAGGCCGGGGCGAGGTCGATGAAACCTTAAAGGAAGGAGACCGGACCCTTGGGCGGATCAGCACGTTTGTCATCGGGGATATCGGGACGGCCCTGAGGGCGGCCCGGGCGAGGGCCCAGGAGTTGGGCTTTAGCGCCCTGATCCTCACGGAGTCGGACAGCGGGGAGGCCGGGACGGCGGCGAAGAATTACGTCGCTTTTCTCGAGGGCCTGTCCTGCTCGCGGAAAAGTTCGGGAGCCCCGCTGTGTTTTCTTGCCGGGGGAGAGGTGACCGTCACGGTGAAGGGGAAGGGTTTGGGAGGGCGAAACACCGAGTTCGTCCTGGCCGCGCTCACGGCCATGCCGAGGTCGGCCCGCGGCTGGCTTGTTCTGAGCCTCGGGACGGACGGCCGGGACGGGCCGACGGACGCGGCGGGCGCCTGGGCCGATCCTTCCTTGTGGACCGTCGCCCGGGCGAAGGGACTCGACCCGCAGTCGTTCCTGGCCGATAATGATTCCAACTCTTTTTTCAAGCGGACCGGCAGGCTGATCCTGACCGGGCCGACCGGGACGAATGTCATGGACCTTCGCATCTTTATCTTGAATTGAACGCTTCTTTTAATAGGAACGTTATGGACACTAAGAAAGGGCGTGTGCTTCTGCTCCGTTTCGGGGGGCTGGGAGATCTTCTGGCCGTCCTGCCCTCGATCTCCTATCTTCGCAAAACGATGCCGGACAAAGAATTTACCCTCGTCTGTCGGGAGGAATACGGCCGGCTCTTTCAGGACGCCGGACTCGTGGACCAGCTCGTTCCGGTCGGCGGAAGGAAAACCGCGGCCCTTTTCGGCGCCGACCCGGAGACTGCTTGTTGGGCCGAACGCTTTGGCCTCGCTGTCGCTTGGATGCAGAAACCGCCCGGTCTCTGGCTGGAAGAATCGTTACGGTCCATGAGCATTCCGGAAGTCCGGACGATCGCCCTGCCCGCCTTCGTTTCGGTTCCCATCAGCCGTTTTTTCTTCGACCGAACCGCCTCTTTCATTCCGGGTGCGGGAGCGCCTGGGCCGGGTTTCGACGAATGCGCCCGGTTAGCCGTGAGTGAGAGAGCTGCCGCGTCCGCGCACAGGCTCCGTTTAGGGGTGGGCGGGGGGCTAGAGCCTTTCGCTGTCGTCCATCCCGGAAGCGGCGGGGAAAGCAAATGCTGGCCTCTCGGAAACTTTCTGGAGATCGTCCGGCGGCTGGCGGACAGGGGGATGCCGGGCATCCTGGTTACCGGCGACGCGGAGGAGAGGCCTTCGTTCTCCGGTCCTCTGGAATCGGGGGGGGTACCCCCCCGCTGGACCTGGCTGCGAAAGCCGGAGCTCTGTACACTCGCCGCCCTCCTGGCCAAAGCTTTGTTCTACATTGGGAACGACTCCGGAATCACCCACCTAGCTGCAGCCTGCGGCGCCAAGGTCCTGGCCCTTTTCCACGAGGACATGGAAGCAGCCTGGCGGCCGTTCGGCCTGACTCGAGTCGTCGCGGCCCGAACGCTTCCGGAGATTAGCGTGGATCGGGTTTGGCTGACCATTAGCGAGGGAAAATTTTTTTAGGGGCGGGTTTCTGGCGGGCCGGCAGACTATTCGATGGGGGTGCTTGTCTGAGTATTGCAATTATATCCGATTTTGCTATAATGGTATCGGCTCTCTTTTGCCGGCTGGAGAGGGCTCCCTCAAAATTTATTCATCACCCCCCTTTTGCTGACCTCAGCCGGCACTCACTCCCTCCGGGGGTCCCAAAATCGCCGATCAGACACGAGTCGCAATTCCGGTATGGAAGCATCTTTTCGTTTGATAAAGACAATGGCGCAGGGGCGGTGCCCGGAGGAGGCAGTCGAAGGTCGGAGCGGGCATGGGTCCTCGACTGGAGGGAGAGGAGAGCGAAGACCGGAGCCGAAGCGGCCTGGCTCGCCGGGACAGGCCGCGGCCGACGGAGGGCGCGCCCCGAGCCTCGATTCCTTCTCACGCGAAAAGAGGTCCTTCCTTCCGGTATCCGCGATTTAAGAAATATGTTATGATCAATCCATTATCATGAACGGATTGGTGTCATGACTCAAAAAACCTGGAGAGATGATCTGAGTAAGTATTTCGAGAGCGTCCGGATCATTGAGAAAGCCAAG
>Ga0136653_10001514_pt1 | contig 12602 bp, 14 predicted proteins | sample LakKivw275mmetaG_FD_94866 | JGI IMG/M metagenome (GOLD analysis project Ga0136653, IMG submission 94866) | Anoxic lake water microbial communities from Lake Kivu, Rwanda to study Microbial Dark Matter (Phase II) - Lake Kivu water 275m metaG... | ecosystem: Environmental > Aquatic > Freshwater >... | reverse complement strand
CATCGCCGGAACGTGGGGCGCGATTGAAGGTCTCTCGGCCACGATCACGGAATCCACGTGGACGACCTCAAGCCCGGCCTTACTGAGGCGCTCCATCACGGCCGCGAGCAACTTCGTGCTCCTGGCATTTTTATAAGCGGGGTCCGTGTCCGGGAACAGCTGGCCGATGTCACCCTCCCCCGCCGCTCCGAGGAGGGCATCCATAACGGCATGGACAAGGCAGTCGGCGTCCGAGTGTCCAACGAGCCCCAGAGGGAAGGGAATCTCCACGCCGCCAAGCCGCAGGGTGCGGCCCGGACCGAGCCTGTGAAGGTCATAGCCGAGTCCGATCCTAAAGTCCAAGTATCGCCTCCGCGATCCTGATGTCCAGGGGCGTTGTGATCTTGATATTCCGGGGGTCGCCGTCCACGACGTTCACCCGCCCTCCGTTCCTCTCGACAAGCATGGCTTCGTCAGTTCCGTAGAAGCCATCCCGGGCCGCCGCCTCAAAGGCTTTGTTCAAGATGCCGTATCGGAACCCCTGGGGCGTTTGAACCCGGAAAAGCTTGGACCGGTCATGGGTGAGGGCAACCTTTCGGTTCCGAACCTCTTTTATGGTGTCCTCAAGAGCTAAAACCGGGACAACTGCCCCGGACCGGCCCGCCTCTTGGATGACTCGGTTGATGAGGGCTCCATCAACGAGCGGCCTGACCCCATCGTGGACGAGGACGACGTCCTCTTCCGACGCCCGGAGCTTGAGAAAGCCGTTCCGGACGGAATCCTGCCGCCGGGGCCCGCCCTTGACCACGGCTACAACCTTCCGGTAGTTCCCTTTGAGTAAGTCCCGCTGTTCGGGGTCCGGAAGGATGAGGATCATCTCGTCAACGGAGCCGTTCATCTCGAACGCCCCCAGGCACCGGTCAAGAAGCGTTTCCCCTTTGAGGAGTGCGAACTGTTTGGCCGTCCCGAAACGCCGTCCTTCGCCGGCCGCGACGATAAGGACGGATACCTTGCTCATCGGGATTCTTCGTTGAACCTGCCGAAGATCATCTTGCCGACCGTGGTTTGGAGGACCGAGGTCACCGTGATATCGACGGTCTGCCCAATCATGCGCCGGGAGTTATCCACGACGACCATGGTCCCATCATCGAGGTAGGCGACACCTTGGTCCTTTTCCTTCCCCTCCTTCAGGATAAAGACCTTCATGACCTCGCCGGGAAGGACGACCGGCTTCAAGGCATTAGCCAGCTCGTTGATGTTAAGGACGGAGATGCCCTGGAGTTGAGCAACTTTATTGAGGTTGAAATCGTTGGTGATGATCTTGGCGTTGAGGTTCTTGGCGCACTCGATGAGCTTGGAATCGACGTCCCCGGCTTCCGGAAAATCCAGCTCGGAGATGACGACAGAGACCCGGGGGGACTTCTGGAGGTTGTCCAGGACCTCAAGGCCGCGCCGTCCTCTCTGACGCTTCAAGGTGTCCGGCGAGTCTGCGACGAGCTGAAGTTCCTTGAGGATGAACCGGGGCACGATGAGCGTCCCGTCGACGAAGGACGTGCCGCAGATGTCGACGATCCGGCCATCAATGATGGCGCTCGTATCCAGGATCTTGGTGGTCCGGCCGACGCTTTTCTCCCTAAAAAAGGTCAGGAGGTGGGCGGGATCCAGCCATTCGGATTTCCGGGTGCCGATGATAAAGCCGATATAGGGCATGATGACCAGAAAGAAAATGCGGATGAAGGAGGCCGAGGTTTCGCTGTGGACGGCGGTCTGGAAGATGCTCCCCAATATCCAGCCTATGACGATCCCCAGCATTGTGCCGATCGAAGCGCTCCACATGACTTTGAAGCGGGCTCGGCGAACCCTGCTCTCGAGGAGCATGATCAATCCCCCCAGGACAAAAGCTGAGGCCGCGCCTAGCTCTCGGCCCAGGGTAAAGGGAGGATACAAATATCCCCCGACGGTCAGCAATCCGATGATGAAGACGCGAAAAATGAAGAGGCCCATCCCCTTGATCCTTATTATGAATTCAGGCGGAATAATTAGAACACATATTGGAGCGCCTGTCTAACGTTTTGCGCGCCCAGACAGTTTATGGAAGGCAGGTCTTTCGCGTCGATCTGGGCCAGGTTGCCGGCCGGAAGGAGGACGGTCTCGAAGCCGAGGGAATGGGCCTCCTTGATCCGGGCCAAAGGCTGCCCCACGGAACGGACCTCTCCGCTGAGACCGATCTCGCCAAAAACGGCCATCCCTTTGGGAATGGCCTTGTTCTTCAGGGAAGAAACGACGGCCAGGACTACCCCCAGGTCGGCCGCGGGCTCCTCGATGGACATCCCGCCGGCGATGCTGATGTAGATGTCCTCGCCCGCGAAGCTGTAGCCGGCTTTTTTTTCGACGAGGGCCAAAAGCATGGCGGCCCGGTAATGGTCGATCCCGATGGTCATCCTCCTGGGATTGCCGGTGAAAAGCGTCGATGAGACGAGGGCCTGGACTTCGGCGAGGAGCGGCCGGGTGCCTTTGATCGTGCAGACGACTGCGCTCCCCGGCTCCTCCTTGGGCCGTTCCTTGAGGAAAAAGGCGGAGGGATTGGAGATGGCCTGGAGGCCGCTTCCGGCCATCTCGAAGATGGCCAGCTCCGAGACCGGGCCGAACCGGTTCTTCAGAGCCCTGAGGATCCGGTGGCTGTGGTCGCGTTCCCCCTCGAAGAGAAGGACGACGTCGACCATGTGTTCGAGGGACTTGGGACCGGCGAGGGAACCTTCTTTGGTGATGTGGCCGATAAGGAACGAGGGAACCTGGCTCCTCTTGGCAAAGCGGAAGATCTGGTTGGCAACCTCGCGGACCTGGCTGATCGTGCCCGGGCTCGAGGTCAGTTTGGAAGAATAGACCGTCTGGACAGAATCCACGACGATGGCTTTGGGTTTCAGCCGCTCGGCCTGACTGAGGATCCGTTCCAGATTGGTTTCGGCCAGGAGGTAGAGGTTGCCGTCCCTGACCCCCAGCCTGTCGCCCCGGATCTTGATCTGCTCGAGGGACTCTTCGCCCGAAACATAGAGAACGGACTCGCCCTGGAGGGCGATATCGCGGAAAACCTGGAGCAGGAGGGTGGACTTGCCGATGCCTGGCTCGCCCCCGATGAGGACGACGGAGCCGAGGACCACCCCGCCCCCGAGGACCTTATTGAACTCCTCGATCCCGATCTGGATCCTCGCTTTCGGTAACTCTTTGATTTCCTTGTAGAGGACGGGCTCGGACGTCGGGAAGGAAATTTCAGAAACGGCGAGCTCCTCCTCCATCTCCTCGACCAAAGAGTTCCACTCCCCGCACTGGGCGCATCGTCCCATCCATTTCGGGAAACGGGAACCGCAGCTTTGGCAGATGAAAACCGTTTTGTCTTTCATCGGATGCCCACTCCCAGCCCGAAGAAAACCTCGCGCTTGGAAGCGAGAGTGAAGTCGTCCACACCGAGCACGACAAAAAAGTTCTTCAGGGGATAGTATCTCCCATAAGCCCGGAACTGGGGCCGGGGAGAACGGTTGAAATCGAAACCCTCGACACCCACGGTCAGCTTGTCGTTAAGGGTGTAGTAATCCAGTCCGGCCCCGAACTCGGATTCGATAACGCCGGCCCGGGGGACCAGGCCGCCCCAGCGAAAGCCTCCCTGGAGAGAATAGACAAAACGGTCTCTCCAGGGGTTATGGACGACCTGGGCCTGGACAAGCTTGTTTTTATCCAACCAGAGACCGAAGGATATGGCGCTCTTGAGGAGGTCGCTCTCTCCATAATATTCTCCGCGAAAATCCAGGCCGGCCTTGAGGGACGAGACGGGGCCTGAGATCTTGCGGACGTCAGCAACCGCCCCTTCGATCTCGTCGTAAAGGGCCGGATCGTTGACCAATTTGCCCAGCGAACCTTCGCTTCGCTGAACTTTCTCCAGAGACGTATTCAGGCGGTCGACGGCCTCCCCGATCTTGTTCAGGAGCTCTTTGATCCTCTCCATGTTCTCTTTGACATTGCCCCGGTTCTCATCGACCAGGGCTCCCATTTCGGTCACCGTTTTATTGAGGTTGTCCGCGATCTCGCGAAAGCGCTCGTTGAGGTCTGTGACGGCCTGGGAGGAGGTCCGAAGGGTTTGGCCCAGGCTGTCTTTATTCTGAGCGATGAGATCGTTGAGCGCAGCCGCCAGGGAGGAAAGATTCTTGAGGGTCCCCCTGAAGTCCGTACCCGTGTCTTTTCCCAAGAGGTCCCGCAGGGACCCGCTCAACTGCTTAATCTCGTCACCGATGGACACGAACAAGGACCCGATCTGGTCAAAGCTGACGGCCGGCAGGCCTTCCACCGTCTCCCCGGGCAGGAAGTAGTCCTCCTTGTCGCTGGGGACGATGTCCATGAAGCGTTCTCCCAGCAGGCCGAGGGAGGACAACGTCGCCTTGGACCCCTTGGGGACCTCGAACTGGGGGTAAATGCTCATCACGATCTGGGCCCGCCTTCGGTTCAAGAGGATGTCCTTAACGTATCCGATCTTGATCCCGGCCATTTTCACCGAGGAGCTCTTCTCGAGACCCAGGGCTGAGTCGATCATGACGTTGAGGGTGTAGCCGGGCTTCTTAAAAAGCTCGGCCATGTCGCCAACGATAAAAATGAAAGTCGCAAGGATGATAAGGGTCCCCGCCATGAATATGCCGATTTTAAGCTCTTTTTTCATAATCCCCTCACTTCTCACCGGTCGGTGATCGGGCCGCGGGCCCGACCATGGATGAACTGTTGGATAATCGGGTTCGATGAAGCCTGAATTTCTGCCGGGGTCCCGATTTCGATGATCCTCCCTTCATAAAGCATGGCGATCCGGTCGGCCACTTTATAGGAGCTGACCATGTCGTGGGTGATGACGACCGAGGTCACTCGGAGGTCGCGTTTCAGGTCGTTGATCAGGTCGTTGATCGAATCGGCCCGGATAGGGTCGATGCCCGTTGAAGGTTCGTCGTAAAGGATGATCTCCGGACCATAAGCTATGGCCCGGGCCAGCCCGACTCTCTTCCTCATGCCACCGGAAAGCTCGTAGGGCATGAGTCCTTCGATTCCTTCTAGCCCGACCTCGGTCAAGCTCTCGGCCACGATCCTCCCGATCTCGGCGGGGGAGTAATCGGTGTAGCGCTCCAGGCCGAAGCTCACGTTCTCGCCGACGGTCAGGGAATCGAAAAGGGCGGCGGATTGGAAGAGCATGCCGAACTTTCGCGAGATCCGTTGGAGCCCTTCCTCCCCGAGGCGCGTGATCTCCAGTCCGTCGATCATGATTTTGCCTTTGTCGGGCTTGAGGATGCCCATGAGGTGCTTGAGAAGAACGCTTTTGCCTGAACCGCTCTGGCCGATGACGACCATCGTCTCTCCGGCTTCGATCTCCAGGTCGACCCCGCGGAGGACCGGCGTCTTTCCGAAGGACTTGTGAAGGTCAACGATTTTGATCATCGTTTTATATCGTCTTATATCGTCGAGGGCAGGGCCCTGCTCAGGAAAAAGTTCACGATGAGGATCGTGATGCTGGCGATGACCACGGTCCTGGTCGTCGCCCGCCCGACTCCCTCGGCCCCCCCCTCGGTCTTCAACCCCTGCCAGCAGCCGATGACGGCGATCAGGAGACCGAAGACGGCCGCCTTGATCAAGCCGCTCGCGACGTCCCAGATCTCAAGGTACAAGAGCGTGTTCCGCAGGTAGATGATGCGGTTTACGCCCATGATAACGGTGCTGTAAACAAACGCGCACGCGATCCCGATGATATCCCCGTAGAGGGTCAAGCAGGGGAGCATCAAGACGGAGGCCAAGGTCCGCGGCACGACCAGGTACCGGTTGGGATCGGCCCCCAAGCTGATCAAGGCATCGACCTGTTCGGTGATCCTCATCGTTCCGATTTCGGCCGCCATGGCCGACCCGACTCGCCCCGAAACCATCAAGCCCACCAGGATCGGGATGAGCTCCTTGACTAGGCTGAGAGAAATGACCGGCCCCCCGTAGGCTTCGGAGCCCACCCCGATATACCGGTGGAAACCGATATAGGTCTGGAGGGCGAAGACCAGCCCGCCGAACGCCGCGGTCAGGGAGATGACGGGGAGGGACCCGGCGCCGATCTCCTCAATCTGCTGGATGAAGATCCGCTTTTCGAAAGGACGCCGGAATATGTTCCGCAGCGTTTTCCCGAGAAGGATCCCGACCTCTCCAAGCTGATAAAGGGCTCCCAGGAGCAGGGGGACTCTGTGACGCCGTTTCACGGTCAGCCCTCCGGAGGAACGAATTCCATGTCGGCAAAACGGGCGTATTCACGGATGAAGACCAGGTTGATCGTCCCGGTCGGGCCGTTCCTCTGCTTGGCGACACTGATCTCGGCCATTCCCCGCAAACTCTCATCGTCGGGATGATAGTATTCCGGACGGAAGATGAAGATGACCACGTCGGCGTCCTGCTCAATGGCCCCGGATTCCCGAAGGTCGGAAAGCAGGGGACGCGGCTCGCGTCGCCCCTTTTCCGGGGAGCGGCTGAGCTGGGAGACGCCTACGACCGGGATCTTGAGCTCCTTGGCCAGCTCCTTGAGGGACCTAGTGATGAAGGACATCTCTTGGTTTCGGTTCTCGAACCTCCCTCCCGGCCGCATGAGCTGGATATAATCGACGAAGACGATGTCGAGGCGCTGTTCCATGCGCAGCCGCCTGGCCTTGGCCTTCATCTCCATGACCGTCACCCCTGGCGTCTCGTCGATATAGAGGTTCGCCCGTGAGAGGGCCTCCCCGGCCAATTTCAGCTTCTCGAACTCCCTCTCGCTGATGAAACCCGTCCGGACCCTTTTGATGTCCAATTGGGCCTCGGCGCAAAGCAGCCGGATGACGAGTTGCTCTTTGGCCATCTCCATCGAGAAGAAAGCAGCCGAGCGATCCGCCCTCATTCCCGCGTACTGGGCGATATTGAGAGCCAGGGCGGTCTTGCCCATGGAGGGCCGGGCGGCCACGATCACAAGTTCCGAGGGATGGAAACCTGCAGTCAGGCTGTCCAGGGAGCGGAAGCCAGACGGGACTCCCGTGACGGCTTCCTTGCGCTCGGCGAACGTCCTGATCATGTCCAGGGTGGGCGCGGTAAGCGTCCTCAATGGGACAAGACCGGGCCGGATTCTCTGTTCGGCAACCTCTATGATAGCGGCTTGGGCCTCGTTGAGGAGTTCATCGGCCTCCTCTTTTTGCTCGTAGCTCGCCGTGATGATCTTGGCCGAGGATACGATCAGCCGACGGAGGAGGGCCTTCTCTTTGATGATCTGGGCATAGTATTCGACGTTGAGGCTCTTGGGGACGCCGTCCAAAAGCGAAGACAGATAGGCCATGCCGCCAGCCTCTTCAAGAAGTCCCGATCTTTGCATCTCCTCGCTTAAGGAGAGAAGGTCTACGGGCAAGCCCTTGTCGACCAGGGCGATGATCCGCTCGATGATCTTTCGGTGCGAATCCTTGTAGAAGTCCTCCGGCGTGATGATGGACATCACGACGTTCAGGCTTTCGTTGTTGACCAGGATCCCGCCCAAAACCGTCTTCTCGGCCTCAAGGCTGTGAGGCGGCGTTTTCTTCAGGAACATCAAATCCAGTTCCACCGATGCCCTCCCTAGAGGGGAATCGCCTCCCCTTATAAATATCTTCTATTCCTTGGTCCCTCCGGACTCTGGTTTCTTCTCTTCCCCTCCGGCCTCTTCCGGGAGGACGACGACTTTGACTTCGGCCCTGTCGTCCTGATAGACCTTTATAGGGATCGTGAAGTTCCCAAGCCTCTTGATGGGCTCATCGAGAAGGATCTTTTTCTTGTCGATGTCAAAACCCAGCTTGACCAGCTCGTCCCGAATATCGCCGGAGGAGACCGAGCCGAAGATCACGTCTTTTTCTCCTGACCTCCGGGCAAAGGAAAGGGTCACCTGGTTCAGTTTGTCGATCATCCCGCGGAACGAAAGCCTTTCTTTCTCGACCTTTTTCTTCAGCGCCGTCCGTTCGATCTCGATCATCTTCAGGTTCGAAGGAGTCACTTCGATGGCCAGCTTCTTGGGCAACAGGAAATTCCTGCCGTAGCCATTGGATACATTGATGACGTCGCCCCTGCGGCCGACTTTTTCCACGTCTTGTTTCAGGATCACGCGCATGTTTCCTCCAATCGCCGATCCGAAAGTCAATCCTCAACGTAAGGGAGCAACGCCATCAGCCGCGCACGCTTGATCGCCAGGGACAATTTTCTCTGGTGGAAGGCGCAAGTCCCGGTGATCCTCCTCGGGGAGATCTTCCCTCGGTCCGGGATGTACTTCTTCAAGATCTCCACGGCCTTGTAGTCGATCGTCTTGATGTTCCGTTGGCAGAAGCGGCAAAATTTCTTCTTGGGCGGAAAAAACTTCCTGTAGGAGCCCCTTTCGGGTCTATCTTCTCTGGCCATATTACTTTCCCTCCTGGTTCCCGCCAACTTGCGGAGCGCTTGCGGCCGTCCGCTCGGCGGAGGCGGCCGCTTCGCGGGCCGCTTTTTTCTTCCTGCGAACGTTGTCCCTGGGGTTCTTGAGGACCGTCAGAAAACGGATCACGGTGTCGGTCTGTTTGAAGCGCCGCTCCAATTCTTGGGAAACGTCCCCCGGTCCTTCGTAGAGGAAAAAGACATAAATCCCCTCATTAAATTTCTTAATGGGATAGGCCAGCCTTTTCTTGCCCCAGACATCCTGTTTGATCATCCGGCCGTTCTTCTGGGAGACGACCTCGGCCATCTGGCGAATGAATGCTTGGGCTTCTTCCTCGGGCAGACTGGAAGAAAGGACGAATCCGGTTTCGTATTGTCTCATGAAGACCTCCTTATGGTTTTAAGCCCCTTCCTTAATCGAGAAGGAACAAGGAGACAAAAACATATTCTATACGAAAATGGGGATTATTCAAGCCTTCCTTTGATCTTTTGTTTCCTGCGGGCTGGATCCACAGCCTGGACGGACGCATTTTTTTCGTGCAATTAAGACAATAGCGCAGGGGCGATGCCCGGAGGAGGTCGTTGAAGGGCGGAGCGGGCACGGATCCTCGACCAAGAGGAGAGCGGAGCCCGGAGCCGAAGCGGCCTGGCTCGCCGGGACAGGCCGCGGCCGACGGAGGGTGCGCCCCGAGCTTAGAATGCCTTATTGCACGAAAAGAAATGCGCTCCGACCCCTAACCCCTCGCCAGACGTTAGGGAACCGTTAATAATTAGGCTTATTGAATACGTTCATGGCCCGGTCGATGCGGCCGTCCAACACCAAGAGGAGCGCCTCCCTGGCTTTGTCCATGGCCCCGGCCAGGAGAACCTTTTCGGAGCGGGTGAAGGGCGAAAGCACGAACTCGGCCGCGTCGCGACCCGGGGGAAGCGGCCCGATGCCGATGCGAATCCTGGGGAACCGGGTGCTGCCGGTCTCTCGGATGATGGATTGCATGCCTTTGTGGGTCCCGGCCGTGCCCTGTTTGCGAACGCGAATGTCCCCCATCGGGATTTCCAAATCGTCGTAGATGACGAGGACCCTGCCGGGTTCAATTCCTTTGCCCTTTATCAGGTCGCGGACGGAAAGGCCGCTGTTATTCATATAGGTCTGAGGCAAAGCCAAGAGGACCCGGTCCCCGCCATACTCGACATCGGCTGTCCTGGCCTGATACCGCTTCCCGCGGAGCTCGGCCTCCCATTCACGGGCCATTCGCCTGACCAGGGCAAAGCCTGCGTTGTGGCGTGTTTCAGAATAGATCTTCCCGGGGTTTCCGAGGCCGACGACAGCCCACACCCCTTACTTCTCCTTCCCCTTGCCTCTCTCCTTTTCCTTTTCCTTCTCCTTGGGCTTGCCCTCCTCTTCGGGTTCCTCGACGGCCCGTTCCTTCTTGATGACCTCGGGCTCTTGCCCCTCTTCGGCCACGACCTCCTCGGGTTTCTCGCCGGGGAATTCCTCTTCCTTATGCGGCAGGCTGATGAGAACCAGCACGGTTCCGGGATCGTTGATGATCCGGACGCCCTGAGTGGCCACGATGCTCTCGATTTTGAGGGACTGGTGGAGGTGCAGGCCGCTGATGTCGATTTCCAGGCGGTCGGGGATATCCTTTGGAAAGCACTCGACTTCGACCTCTCGGGTAATGAAGTCGACGAACCCGCCCTCGGTCTTAACCCCGATAGCTTCGCCCTTGGGGACGATGGGCACGGCGACCCGGATGAGCTTGTTCATCGCGATCTGGATCAAGTCGACGTGGAAGAGCCGGTCCGTCGCCGGATCGACCTGGAGTTCCTTGATCATGACGTCCCGAACTTCGGCGCCGAATCCTACTCGGAAGATCGTGTTCTCACGAGTCTCCGTCTTCATGATTCGGACAATGTCCTTTTTATCCAGGATCAAGGGGACGCTGGGCACGGACTCCGCATACAGGATGGCGGGGACAAGCCCCTGCATTCTTAATCGCCGGTTGGCGTTCTTGCCGAAAGCCTCCCTTTTCTCGGCCTTGATCGTGATTGTCATCTTTCCTCCTTAAACGAACAGCGAGCTGACGGAGCTTCCTTCGTTGATGCGGCGGATGGCCTCTCCGAAAAGCCCGGCCACCGAAAGGACCTGGATTCTGGAACAGGCCTTAGCTTTTTCCGTTAGCGGGATCGTATTGGTCACGAATATTTTTTCCAAAGCGGAGCGTTCAATCTTCTCTACGGCCGGACCCGAGAGGACTGGGTGCGTGCAGGCCGCAAAGACCCTCTTGGCCCCGTCCCTGACGAGGGCCTCGACGCTGAGAACCAGCGTCCCCGCGGTGTCCACCATGTCGTCGAAGATCACGACGTTCTGATCCCGGACCTCGCCGATGACATTCAGGACCTGGGCTACGTTGGGCGCGGGGCGCCGCTTGTCGATGATGGCCAGCTTGGCCTCCATCCTCTTTGCGAAAAGCCGGGCCCGGCCGACACCTCCCGCGTCGGGCGAAACGACGGTCAGGTTTTCGAGATCGAGCCCTTTGAGGAAGTTTGCCAGCACGGGCGCGGCCATCAGGTTGTCCACCGGGATGGAGAAGAAACCCTGGATCTGGGGAGAGTGGAGGTCCATGGTCAGAACCCGGTCCGCGCCCGATTTCTCCAGGAGATCGGCCACCAGCCTGGCCGAAATGGGCACCCTGGGGCGGTCCTTCCAATCCTGTCTGGCGTAGCAGTAATACGGCATGACCACGGTGATCCGTTCGGCGGAGGCCCGCTTGAAGGCATCGATCATCAAGAAAAGTTCCATGAGGTGGAAGCTGGCGTCCGCGGAGCCCGATTGGATGATGAAAACGTCTTCGCCCCGGACGTTCTCGTCAATGTAGAAGTGGATCTCACCGTCCGAGAAGCGCTCGAGGACCGATCGGCCGAGATCGATCTTCAAGTACTCGACGATCTCCCCCGCCAAGCCCGGATTGGATGAGCCTGCGAATACTTTCATCGTCACATCCTTTAATTACCGAATTCCCGGTTCCTATGAACTGGGGAGGGAGGATTTGAACCTCCGGATGACGGATCCAAAGTCCGTTGCCTTACCAGCTTGGCGACTCCCCAGCACGAAGCCTTCTCCAGTATGTCTCCCGCGGCAGGGACTCGACGACGAGCGCCGGAATTCTTTTCCGGAGCTTCTGCCATCCTCCAAGGGCCTTTTCTTTCTCCGCGAAGAGCCCGAAGACCGCCGACCCCGTGCCGCTCACCAAGGAGGCCTCCGCGTCCTGGTCTTGTAAAAACCTCTTGAGCTCTTCGAGTTGAGGATAAGATCGAAAGATCGTTTCTTCTAACTGATTTTCCAGGAGGCCGAAGTCTTTTTTCTCTAAAAACCGCTTAATTCTACTGGGTTTGCCGTGTGAAGTCAAGGAGGGATGCCAGGCCGCATAGACCCCTGCGGTTCCGACCGGAAAAGGGGGGAAAGCCAGGAGGCAGAACACGGGCGGCAAGTCCCCCAAGGGAGTCAGAGAATCGCCGCGTTCCTCGCCGAGGCACAAACCGCCTTCGAGAAAATAGGGGATGTCCGCCCCGATCCTCTTCCCGAGCCCGGCCAAGTCCGTCTTGCTCAGCTTGAGGTCCCAGAGAATGTTCAGGCCAAATAGAGTCATGGCCGCGTTGCTGCTCCCGCCCCCGAGCCCCCTCCCGGCGGGAATGGATTTAGCGACCTCAATCCGGACCCCGCCGCCTTGACCCGTTTCGCTCCGGAGAAGCTCGGCGGCTTGATGGACGAGGTTCGTCCGGTCCCAGGGAACGGAAGGATCGCTGCCAGAAAGCCGGATGTCCCGGCCGGGGACGGGGACGAACTCCAAAACGTCCGCCAGGTCGATGGATTGGAAAAGCGTGAGGATCTCATGATAGCCATCGGCCCGCTTTCCCACGACCTCGAGTCCGAGGTTGATCTTGGCAAAAGATCTAATCTTCATTTTCGAGCAGGGCCTCGATCTCCGGCCAAGTCTTCGGCGCCATCCCTTTCAGGACGGACGGTCCGAAGAGGTCGCCGCGCGGAGGCTTGTTGAATTGGATCTTGAGGACCCGGACCCTCCCGGCTCTTCCGGCCCGCGAGAAGGCGACCGTACGGGGGACGGATGCCCCGCGGAAAAACTCGCCGACCTCAAAGCGGAATCCATCGCGCT
>Ga0136653_10001513_pt1 | contig 12607 bp, 14 predicted proteins | sample LakKivw275mmetaG_FD_94866 | JGI IMG/M metagenome (GOLD analysis project Ga0136653, IMG submission 94866) | Anoxic lake water microbial communities from Lake Kivu, Rwanda to study Microbial Dark Matter (Phase II) - Lake Kivu water 275m metaG... | ecosystem: Environmental > Aquatic > Freshwater >... | reverse complement strand
CTGCGCCGGGTACAAGTTGTAGTTACCAGGCAGTTCGGTCTCCCCTGAGGCGACTACTTCGACATTCGTCACGGTAGCACTTGGCGGAATCACGAACGTGAAGATGGCCTGCGGGATGATCGGCTCGCCCGGCGCCGACGTCGAAACGTAGCCGCGCAGGCTCACGAGGTCGTAGCCGTCGACGCTGGTGAACTCCACCTCGCCGGGCGAGAAGGTGAACGTCTGGTTGATGGTGCCGGCAACCGCCAGCAGGGGAATCACAAAGCACAGCAGTGCTTTCCTCACTTTACCTCCTGGTATCGCCCGACCCGGGAAAGAAGAACTCCAGTTCCCGGCGGACGTCCTCTTCGGGATTGGATGCGTGAACTGCATTGGTTCGGACCGACGTGCCGAAATCGGCTCGGATTGTGCCCGGAGCCGCCCGGGCCGGGTCGGTGGCGCCGACGAACTCGCGAACCCGCTGACAGGCGTTCTCAGCTTCAAGCCGCACCGCGACCAGCGGCCCTGAGGTCATGAACTCCACCAGCCCGGGAAAGAACTCCCTGCCGCGGTGAATCGCGTAGAACTCCTCGGCCTGAGGCCGGGTGAGATGCCGCATGGCCAGGGCCGTAACGCCGAAACCGGCCGCCTCGATGCGGCTCAGTATCTCGCCGATGCGCTGCTGCCTGACCGCATCGGGCTTGATCAACAGCAGGGTCCGGTTCAGATTCTGGGGATCCGCCAACACTCAATTCTATCGGCGAGTCGGAATCGGGTCAACGAGACCGGCTGCCGGGCGTCGCCACGATCTCGGTCGCGACCCTGGTCGCGAGCCCGGTCACGCCGGAGATGATGGCGCGCGAGCTGGCTGTGGCGAGCGTCACCGCGTCCACGCTATCCGGTTTGGCCGGGTCGCATACCAGCAACGAGTCAAGGAGTCCCGAACGAAGGACCAGGTCCATGTAGGCGGGCGTTTCGGAGTTATCGAGCACGTAGATGCGCACCGCTCTGCCCCGCGAATCGAAGAATACCTGCACCGGCACCATCCCGCCATAGCCCGGCGCAGTCACGCCCCCGCTGTCCGAGTAGGCCTCGTAGCCGAGGAGAGCGCCGCCGCTGTCCCGGATCACCCGATGCGGAAAGGGCCGTGATACGCTCCGGACCGACCCCGCGGCCGGAAACGCCCTGGTGATGATTACCGGTATGGACTCGCCCGCCGGGGCAACCGGAACACTGCCGGCCGGGATTGCGGCGCCCGCGGTCACCGCGTCCGCACCCGGGGCAGGTAGCGCCGGTCCGGCTGTCGAGAGCGTCGAATCGTGTTCGGACGCCGGCGCAGCCGGGGATGACCTGCTCCCGCACCCGAGCAGCACAATGCAGGTTAGTAAACTGGCGCAGAGCTTCGCGCTTGGCATTAGCCGGATAGTTCTAGCAAACGTGAGTCCGAAGTCAAATGTGCCTTACACCGCGGCTGACTTGACAGCGGCCCTTTGCGGCGGCAATATCATGTTGCATGAGTGCCAGGTCATGTACCGGCGAGCTTGAGAAAACGGTCAGACCGTATGCCAATGATATCGCCGCGGTCGCGGCCGAGCTTGCGCGCTGCGGCTGGGCCGAAGCCAACGCCGGTAACATCTCGGTCCGGCTCGGTGCCTGGCCGGCGGTCAGCGGCTTGCTGGTGAAACGGACAAACGTCAGGATGCGGGACCTCGCCCGCAACCCGGCGGATGGTCTGTGCGTGCTTCGGTTCGGCGCCGGTGACCGGTCCTACGGGGTCGTGCCCAAGGGAGCCAAGCCGTCGAGCGAACTCCCCACCCACGTCGCGGTCCATGACACGCTCGCCCGACTTCGTCATCACGACCGCGTCGTCGTCCACACCCACCCGACCGCACTCATCAGTCTCTCCCTCCGAGTGCCGGACCCGAAACAACTGGTCCGCATTCTGCTCAGTGCTCATACCGAGGCGCCGATACTGCTGCAGGACCGACTTACCGCCATCCCGTTTCTGCCGCCCGGTTCCTCTTCGCTCGGCCGCGCGACCGCGGACGCAGTTGAGCGATGCTCAGTCGTCGTCTGGCCCGGCCATGGCATCGTCGCGGTCGGCCCGACCGCGATATCCGCACTTGACCTCATCGAGCTGACCGAGAAAGCCGCCCAGATTGCGCTGAACCTCGGCACTCACGATGGCCTATCCCCTGCTCAGCAGAAATCCATTCGCAGATCGTTCGGCCTCGGATGAGGCGTGCCCGTACCCAGGGCCCTCCGCGCCACACCGGCCCTTCGCTCAAGGGCAAACCGGCGCCGGATGGCATCGAGACGTTCTTCGACGTCAGGACCCGCGACTCGGAGCTCCCGCCGGAGGAATTCGCCCGGCTGCCGCGCCGGCCGGTTCACATCGTCCTCGACAACCTGCGCAGTGCCTTCAACGTCGGTTCCATCTTTCGTCTCGCCGATGCGGCCCGCGCCGCTGAAGTTATCACCTGCGGATACACGGCGCACCCGCCGCACCACAAACTCGAACAGACCTCACTCGGAACAACCGAATCGGTCCCGTGGCGGCGGTTCGATGATACTGCGTCGGCTATAGCAGACCTTAGGTCCAAAGGTGTGCACATTGTCGCCGTTGAGACTACCTCCAACGCCGTACCGTTCCACCGATTCCCGTATGACTTCCCGCTGGCGCTGGTGTTCGGCAACGAGGCGCTGGGCGTCTCCGAAGCCGCGCTGCGAATATGCGATTCCGTGGTTGAAATCCCCGTATTCGGATACAAGAATTCGATAAACGTCGCAACTGCAGTAGGAATCGTGCTTTACGACATACTCGGCCAGGGAAACTGGCTGGATGACCCGGCCGCTACTCGACCGGCCGGCACCGGGGAATCTGGGACTTGAGTACCGGCCGCTTGTAGAATCCGACTCCGACAACAAAGCCCTTCCATCTAAGCAGCACGAACCCGTTGTCAGCCTCCGCCTCCATGTTCAGACTGCCGCCATTGATGAGCAGCTTGGCCTGCTCATCGTCGAGCTCGACTACGTTGCGGGTAGCCAAGGCGCCCAGCACCTGCATGCCGAACGTGGTCGGCTTCACGGAGTAGGGATAGATACGCGCCAGCCTGATGCCTCGGCGCATCGGGCGGACTTCGTCGAACTCCATCACCTCGGGCGTTCCGACAAACACCGTCTCCTGGTCCTCGAGAGCTGACAGGCGCTCGAACACCTCCGTCGGGATACCGAACCGCTCGCTCAGCTCTCGCACCCGGCGGTTCACGCCGGTCTCCGTATCCGCGCCAGAAAGAACGGCTCAGTGTCGTTGTCCTGAGGCAGTATTCTGCGACACCGCTCCACTGCGTCAGGGAAACTCTCTCCGCCCCATCCGCGCAGACCGGGGCGCATGGTGAGGCCCGGTAGCTCGGCCACACACACTTCCGCCTCGGGCTGCCGGTCCAGGAGGTGTGCCACAATTGACTCATCCTCCTCAGGCGCAACGGTGCAGGTCGAGTAGACCATCACGCCGCCCGGCTTCAACGCGTGGTACCCTGCCAGGATCAGGCGCTTTTGAACCGAAGGAAAGCGTTCGATGGCTGCAACCGACCAGTGGTCGAGCGCCTGCGCTGACTTACGTATAGTCCCTTCCGAAGAGCAAGGCGCGTCCACGAGCACACGGTCGCACTTACCTTCGAGCGCCCTTCCCAGGCTGGTCCCATCCATGCGGCAGACTGCCACGTTCAGGCACCCGGCGCGGTCGATGTTACCGATAAGGCCGCGCACGCGGGTCGGAGATGGGTCGTTCGAGATGATGATACCCGTGTTTTCCATCATGGCCGACATCTCGGTTGTCTTGGAGCCGGGTGCTGCGGCGATGTCCAGCACGCACTCGCCCGGTTCCGGCTGCAGGACGAGCGGCGGCGCCATCGAGGCCGCTTCCTGCACATAGATGAGCCCGATGAAGTGCTCGATGCGCTTGCCCAGGCTGGGAAAATGGGTGCTTTCCCGCGCGTCCTCGCGCTCCGAGGGGCCGACCCCATTTTCCGCCAGGCTGAACCCCAACTCGAACCACGGCAGGGGCTCGGGCTTCAGGTCGGCCATTAACTCCAGCACCTGCTTCCGCGTCGCCTTGTGCGTGTTCACGCGAAACGTCCGCCTGAGCGGACGCTGCATGGCCTCGAGGAACGCGTCGAAGTCCGGTATTAACTGCGAGTACCGCTCGACAAACTCCTTCGGGAACCTGCGCCCCAACATCGCCAAGCCTCAAGCCCCGAGCTTCAAGCTGCAGGCACCGACCATTTGGTCATTCGAGCTTGATTCGTCATTAGGTATTCATCATTCGTCATTGGCATGCGTGACCGCTCTCGACCAACTGTCCAGCCTTCTCAGCGCGTCCAGCTTGTCCTTGTTGCCGAGCTTCGCCTCGCGGATTCCCTTTTCGAGGAACGCGACCGAGCGGTCGTACGCATTTCTGTCCACCGGATACGGCCAGCCATCCTTGCCGCCGACCGCAAACGAGTAGGTTACCGGGTCCCGATAGCTCAAAGGGGCGCCATGCGTCACTTCGGCTATCAGCGCGAGAGCGCGAATCGTCTTCGGCCCGATGCCCGGTTGCAGGAGCAGCGCGGTGAAATCCTCCGGCGGCTTCTCGTACGTGCCGACGAGCGCTTTCTGCAGGTACCTGGGGCTCACGTCCGCGAGCCCCACCGGGTGCTGCTCAGGCATGGCGAGCGCCCTTATCTTCTCCAGCTCCTTCACCGTCACATCGGGCGAGCGACCCGAGATGGCGGCGACTGCCTGCCTCGCCGTCTGCGCTTCGGCCGCAACCATGTTCAGCGGCTTACCCGGATGGTCACAGGCTATCCCCTCGTGCGGTTCGCATACGAAGTCTTCGAGTCCCTCGGACAGCCAGTGGTAGCGCCTGGCCCAGCGCGTGTCGGTGTTCATGCCCTGCTGCACCACGGCCCACCGTCCTTCAGTCGTACCGATGAACACGTGCTGGTATATCTGGAAGCCGTCCTGCAGAGCGGCCGAGTCCACCTTGGCGCTCAGCCGGCTCGCCTTCACCAGCCTGTCGCCCGCAAGCCCGAACTGCTGCGAGAAGCCCTCAATCTCGCCCGGAGTCTTGCGCGAGGCTCCGCCTTTCCCGCCGCACACGTAGAGACCCAGGTTTGCCTCCTGCCCTTTCACCGCCTCCTTCAGCGCGCCGCACACGGTCGTGGTCACGCCCGACGAATGCCAGTCGAACCCCAGCACGCAGCCGAAGCTCTGGAACCAGACCGGGTCCGAGAACCTTCTCAGGAGCTCGTCCGCGCCGTAGTCCGACACGACTATCTCGGTGACGGCCCGGCACAGCCTGACCATGCGCTGGAACAGCCACGCCGGCGCCTTGCCCCAGTGCAGGGGCATCATCGCGACTCCGCGTCTCACGGGTAGATTGTACGAGGCCCAAGTCCAAGCGCAAGCACCGGGAAAATGGGGACTGTACCGCGCGTCATCGCGCTCCTTGGGACTGTCCCCATTTTCCCGAGGCCTCACTGGATCACTCGACCACTTGACCACACTCCAACCACTGCTATACTCGCCGGGTCAACATGAATCACAGACGGCGAGAAGCACTGACGGGCATTGCCTGGCTCGCGCCTGCGATCGTCATCCTCGTCGGCTTCCGCGTCATCCCGATAGTCCTGTCGGTCCGCATGAGCCTGTATGACTGGGGCATGGCCGGCGCACGCGCCTTTGTCGGGCTCGCAAACTACGCTGCGGTCCTGCACGACGCGGTCTTCTGGCAATCGCTTACGAGCACCGGCTGGTACATTCTCTTCGAGGTGCCGCTCATCCTCTTCATCTCGCTCTTCATCGCCATCCTGCTCAACCAGAAGATCCGCGGGCTCGGTGTCTATCGCACCATCTACTACCTGCCCGTCGTCACTTCGATAGTCGCGGTCTCGGTCGTCTGGCGCTGGATACTCCAGCCCGACCGCGGCCTCCTGAACTACATCCTCTCGTGGTTCCACATCTCAGGCATTCGCTGGCTCCAGGACCCGCGCGGCCTGTTCCAGCTCATCGCCGACTCCTCGGTCCAATTGCCGTCCGCGCTTCGCGGCCCTTCGATTGCCCTGCTCTCCCTCGTCATGGTGGGCATCTGGAAGGGTATCGGTTACAGCACCATCATCTTCCTCGCCGGCCTGCAGAACATCGACAAGTCATACTACGAGGCCGCGCGCATCGACGGCGCGGGCCGCGGCGCCATGTTCAGGAAGATCACCTGGCCCTTGATATCGCCCACGACGTACTACGTCCTCATCATGTCCTTCATCAGCGCCTTCGAGACCTTTGCCCAGGTCTGGATAATGACCGGCCCTCCCGCAGGCGGCCCACTCTCGACGACCAAAGTCGTGATGTACTACTTCTACGAGACGTCTTTCGAGCTCTGGCGGCTCGGCTACGGCGCAGCCATCGCCTTCATCGCCTTCGCCATCATCCTCGCCCTCACCATCCTCCAGCGTGTCTTCCTCGAACGGAGGGTCCAGTATGGATAGACGCCAAACGGTCCGTCATGTCGAGCGTAGTCGAGACATCTCTCCCGGCCCAACGTGAGCCGGCAGTATTCCGTCTACATCATGACCAACGTCTCTCGGACGCTTTGCGTTGGAGTAACGAATGACCTCGTGCGCCGGATCCATGAGCACAAGGAGAAGCTAGTTCCGGGGTTCACCAGCAAGTACAACATAACGCAATTGGTATGGTATGAGCACTTCCAGAACCCCTGCTATGCCATCTCCCGAGAGAAACAACTCAAGGGCTGGCGGAGGGAGAAGAAGCTGGCGCTAATTCACTCTCTGAACCCCACCTGGCAAGACCTGAGCGGAGAGGAACCTGAGAGACCCTTCGACTCCGCTCAGGGTGACAAAGGAAAGGGTGTCATTCCGAGCGAGTCCGACGAGTCGAGGAATCTCTCCGACCGAAGACCCTTCGACTCCGCTCAGGGTGACGCAAAGGTCAACTAGGTAGTGAAGCGCCTTAGACTGCGGAATCTCCCTATTCACCTGCTGCTTGTATTGGGTGGCATCGCCATGGTCCTGCCCTTTTTCTGGATGCTCTCGACCTCGCTCAAGACCCCGCTTGAGGCGCTCCGCTTCCCACCCACGTGGTGGCCGACGTCGATGCAGTTCTCGAACTACGCCGAGGTGTTCCGCGAGATCCCGCTCTGGCGCTACTTCGCGAACACGGTGCTTGTGACCGCGCTCAGCCTGTTCGGCGTGCTCGCGACCGGCATCATGGCCGCGTACGCCTTTGCCCGCTTCCGCTTCCCGGGCCGCGAGGTCCTCTTCATGTGCTTCCTCGCCCTGATGATGATTCCGCTGCCGGTCTACCTCGTCCCCTCTTACATCATCCTCTTCAAGCTCGGCTGGATTGATACCTACGCGGCCATGATAGTGCCGTGGACGGTGAACATCTTTGCGATATTCCTCCTGAGGCAGCACATCCGTCAACTCCCCAATGACCTGTTCGACGCGGCAAGAATCGACGGCTGCTCGGACTGGACTACGCTCGTAAAGGTCGTGCTCCCGCTCTGCAAGGCGCCGCTTGTGACGATAGCCGTCTTCAACGTCATCGCCTCATGGAACTCATTCTTCTGGCCCCTCATCGTCACTAACTCGGACAAGATAAGGCCCCTGCAAGTCGGACTGGGCTACTTCTCGCGGGAACAGACAACGAACTACACCCTGCTGATGGCCGCGACCACGCTCGCCGTCATCCCGCTGATCGTCCTCTTCTTCGCCGCCCAGAAACAGATCATCCAGTCCCAGGCCCGCTCCGGCCTCAAAGAGTAAGGCCAACCGCCAAGGCCGCCAATATCGCCGAACCCCGGAACGGACCATCCGCAGATCGCGCAGATGGGAGGACATCAGGGCGGGCTAGAAGTTACCGCCGCCCGCCGAAAAACTTGACCGTACGCATATTTGACAGCCGCACCGGCAGGTCCATCATCTCCGCGACGAGGGTCATACCGCTGCCCGGCCGGGTTCCAATCGGCCGTATCCGCCCACTTGCGCATCAGCGGATTTGTGCTAGCATCGTCGTAGTGAAACTGTTCGTCAGGCCAAGTCCGAAGGCAAACAAGGAGCAACCTATGCGTAGAACCACAGTCCTGACCGTCGTGATGCTGTGCCTGACAGCCATCGCGACGGCGAAGACTCCGCCGGCGCAACCGGCGCCGGCATCGAACCGCGGTCCCGCGACCGCGACTCACAGCCCCATGCTGGACCCGGACATCGCCGCGCTGCAGGCGCAGGAAGGTAACGCCCTCGCCCGCGGCGATATCGCCGCCGCGCGGGAACTAGAGCAGCAGGTCCAGGCGCTGCTGATTCAGCAGCAGCAGGCCGTACCGCATCCCGAGCCGGTGATGGCGGTCGAGCCTCCGCGCTCTACCATCACGACCGTGCCTGACCAGCTCATCTGGTCCGGCGGCATATCGGCCACGTCGGCCGACTGGGAGATGGACGGCACCATCTGGGCGGCTTTCGCAACCACGGCCGATTCGCTGGTCTGGGTCTACAAATCGGCCGACCACGGCGCGAACTGGACCCGCGTCGGCGGCTACTATTGGCCACCGCTGCACCCGGTCAGCAAGATCGAACTGGTAGTTGGCCAGGGCGACTCCGGGTTCATCTATGTGTTTGAGAACGTGCCGGCGAACGATGGTGACCTCAAGGTGGCCCGGATGAACAAGAACGGCTCCGGCCTGCTCGGCTGGAGCATTCGCGCCGGCGCGGACACCGTCACCGACTTCACCGCCTGCCGCGATTTCTCGGGCAGCAACTACTGGCTATACGCCGTGGCCTACAACGGGTCGCGCACCGGCAACTTTCCGCCGGGTTATATCTACCGCTGTACGAACTACGGCGCCACCTGGGCACTGACCGACTCATCGGCCAACAAGAACCGCCCCCGCATGGCGTTCGGCGCCGGCTCGGTCTGCTACATGAGTGCGGTGCCGTCGCCGCACCAGTTCCAGGGCTACATCCAGACCATGGTGAGCACCAACTGGTCCGGCCCGGGCACCTGGCATCTGAATGACTACCACCCGGATACGCATCAACGACGCGTGCATCGCACCCGCCTTCTCGACCCCGCCGAACGCAACGGCCTGGGTCGCCTACACCCACAACGTCAACGGTACGAACGATTGGGACATCTTCTCCGCTTACGCCACCGACACGCTGCTTAGCTGGGTCGGACCGGCGACCGTCGCTAATACCAGCCATGTCGAAGCCTACCTTGACCTCAAGAACTACACGTCTCCCGGCAACACGTACGTCAATCTCGCCTTCGTCGACATCGACCTTGCCGGCCCGGACAACGCCTGGCAGGGCTACGCCTCGGCCAGCGCCCCCGCCACCTGGACTGCAATGGGCAACCCCTGGGTCAACCAGTCCGCCTACGTGAACTGGGGCTTCACCACCTTCCCGCGACTGGTCTACTCGCCGGGCGGCGGCTCGGGCGGCGGCCTGGTGTTCGTCGGCGCTGGCGCCGCGAACGGATACTTCAACGCCCCCTGGTACGGCCACCCGGCCCCGAGCGCCGAATCGCTCTACTTCAAGGCCTACAATGGCACAGCCCTGATGTGCGCGGCCAAGAGCGCGAGCCCGACCCCGGCGAACCGCGTGCCAATGAGCTTCCGCTACGGCCACTCCGTCCCCTGCATGGACCCGCAGGGCAACTACGTCTACGAGGTCTATGCCGACACCCTGCGGCGGTTCAGCACGACGACCGGTTCCTACACCGATTACCCGCTCTCGCACGCCAGCGGTTGGGTTTGCGCCACCGACGGCAACTTCATCTTCATCCCGAACGCCGAGTCGGTCCACAAATACACAATGACCGGAACCTACGTCAACACCACGATTCTCAACATCACCTGCGACCCCTACAGCTTCGCCCTCGCCAACGATACGGTCTGGGCCTCGCCCGACCGCTACGGCGAGGTATTCAAAGGCTATGCCTCGACCCGGTTCAACGGTGGCAGCATCGCCGAAGACCAGACCTGGGCCGTCGGCCCCGGCACGAACGGAACCGGGAACATCGCCTGGGATGGGACCTACTACCACGTCATCTGGGTCGGCACGCCCTCGATAACCTTCAAACGGTTTACCGCCGCGCGGACGCTTTACGACTCCGGTGTCGTCAATGGCATCGACCCCCGCAGCGTCATGGCGCTGTGGACGTCGAACGTCGCGGTCGCGGAACCGGCCGGCTCGAAGCCCGCGCTCGCGTCGTTTGCGGTCACGCCCAGTCCGCTCGGCCGCGGTCCGGCCACCGTCCGCTACAGCCTTCCCGGCGCCGTGCCGGCAACCCTCACCCTCTACGACGTCGCCGGTCGGCCCGCATACCGGCGCATCCTGCCGGCGACGGCGAGCGGCATCTCGCGGCTCGACCTTGCCGAACTGGCGGGCGGCGTCTATCTGGCCCGGCTCGAGGCCGGCCCGTACGCGGCAACGCAGAAGCTCGTGCTCCAGCGCTAGCCGCCGGTCTCAAATCAATCCGGGGCGGGCTCTTGCCCGCCCCGGATTCGTTCAACCGCCGCCAGCCGGAGCCGCGAAGAGGAACGGGGCCGAACGGCCCCGTCTGCACGTAAGGAGGTTGGTGAATCCTAGTGGAGTGCGCGGTGGCGACGGAGGTCGAGACGCGGAACGAGACCGCCGGCCTCGAGGCTCGGGCCCGGAAACAGGTCGAGATGGACGACTGCGCCCTTGAATACCAGGGCTGAGCCGGCGGCATTTCCGGCTGCAAGCTGCTGGAGCCTGCCCGCGCCAACCGTCGGCCGGTCCGTAATCTCGGCCCGGGCCGCGTCATCAATGAACCACTGCACCTGCTTCTGCCCGATTTTTCCCGCCGGCCGGCTCTGCATTGCATCAATCACGTAGGACCGGAGCAGCTTGGGCCACATTTTGCGGAAGAGTCCCGCCGAGCCGAAGGCATCCACACAGAGAATCCGGTTCCCGACCGCGACCACAACGCCGAGCGCGCCCGGGCAAAGGTCGGGGAGCCGGTCGAGTTCGTCGAGGTACGGCCTGGCCTGTTCCTGCGCCCCTTTATCTTCGTAGACCCTGGCAAACGCCCGGCTGGAAGCGACGACGCCCAGTCCCTGGTGGGCCGCGTCTACCTCGGCCCAGACCGCTTCCTGGCTCTGGGTCCGGGCTGCGCGTTCGCGCACGCGGCCCGAGGCAACGTAGCCTTTTGTGCCGAAGCTCTCCGACGTACCGGACCAGCGCCCATGCTCGGTGCAAAAGACCGGCACGTCGAGCCAGCCCGAGCCCGGCGGCAGGAGCACGTCGTCTTCGAGCATCCGGTCCTGTTTGGCGCCGGACACGATTTCGCCGGCAATCCCAAACACGCAGGCTTTGCCCGTGTTCTTCACGCGTACGGTATTGACCTGGCCGCCGTCCTTTTCCTGCACCCGGACCTGGCCCGAGCGGATGGCATCGTCGAGCAGTAAATAGCCGGAGCTGGTCGACCCGCGGCTGAGCAGCGGGAACAGCGTGAGGTTCTCGTAACCGGACGGGCTCTTCACCGCGGCCCCGGCCAGCAGCCGCCGAGCCGGCTCAAACTGGGGCTCGCCCGCGGCAATGGTGGCCGCGAGGAACGTGACCGCGGCCCGGAATAAGCGTCTCATGACGCTGCGCTACTGCAGCCGGAAGTTGAAGGGCACGTTCACGTTCTGCACGACTACCGGTCGGTCGTGCTGAAACCCGGGTACAAAGGCGCACCGGTACGCGGCGGCAACCGCAGCCTGGTCGAGGAGGGTGTTACCCGAACTCGCATAGACCTCAGCCCCGGTCACGTTGCCGAGGGTATCCACGACCACGGAAACTACCACTTTGCCTTCGATACCTGCGGCGCGGGCCATCTCCGGGTATTCGGGCAGGACCGGACCGACGAGCTGAGGTTTTCGCTCAACCTTCGGGAACGGAATTCCGGCCGGCAGCGGGGTTTCGGTGACATCATGGTGCAGCTCATCAATCGTGGTGGTCGGACCGATGGTTACGGCTTCGGGGTTGTCGCTCGCGAGCGGTATGCCGCGAGGAGCCGGTTCGACCGGTGTGGGCGGCACGTAGATATCGGGCGCAGGCTCCACGACAATGGTAACGTCAGGCCCCATCGGCCCTCGCAGCCGAAGCGGCCCGACCTTTGGCTGCGGCACGAACAAGAACGCGAGCGTAACCAGCACCAGCGCGGCGGTGCCGGCGATTCGAATGTCACGACCGTACTCAAGGTCGTGGTCAAACACGGCGGTTCTGGTCTTCATAATGACCTCCTGCAATTATATATACCATCGCGTTGGCGCCCGAATTCCGAACGCGGCTCCGCCGACCTGTTCCACGCGACGGTAATGGCGAATGATACGGCAGTCGCCGCAATCTGCACCAACCGGCAATAGAACTGCGTACGTCGCATTGGTGACCCTGAGGCAAGCATGGGGGTTCGACTGGAACCGGGGCGATGATTCCGGCGTTTTATAGACTGGCTGCGCGCCGGGCGCCGGTTCCAGACTTTGGTGGGGAACGAAACGTCCCGCTGTCTACTTCAGTGCTTCGGCCTTGCCGAAGCTGCGGGAAAGGAAGAACTCGTCGAGGGG
>Ga0136653_10001509_pt1 | contig 12621 bp, 8 predicted proteins | sample LakKivw275mmetaG_FD_94866 | JGI IMG/M metagenome (GOLD analysis project Ga0136653, IMG submission 94866) | Anoxic lake water microbial communities from Lake Kivu, Rwanda to study Microbial Dark Matter (Phase II) - Lake Kivu water 275m metaG... | ecosystem: Environmental > Aquatic > Freshwater >... | reverse complement strand
TCGGGGATGAAGCCCTGTTCCATCATCGCCCGCGTCAACTGGCGAGAGCGTCGAATGATGTTGGTAGCATTTTCGAATTCTTCATCGTAAGTCATCGGCTTTAGAGCTAACCCTTGCTCGATGGCTTTCATTGCTACAGCCGCCGCCTCGCGTGGAAATATTTCCCAATCGTCCATTGTCGGCATGATATGTTCTTCATCGAGTTTGTTGCCAACATAATCAGCCAAAGCCTGAGCAGCTGCGAAGCCCATTTCGTCAGTGATGGTGCGGGCGCGCACGTCCAGCGTGCCGCGGAAGATTCCAGGAAAGCCCAACGAGTTGTTGACCTGGTTCGGGAAATCGGAGCGTCCTGTAGCAATGATCGCCGCGCCGGCTTCCTTCGCCTCCCACGGCCAGATCTCAGGAACCGGGTTGGCGCACGCGAAGACGATTGGGTCTTTCGTCATTGTCTTGATCCATTCCGGCTGGACCACGCCAGGACCGGATTGAGAGAAGCAAATCGCCACGTCTGCGTCTCTTAACGCCTCCGGGATACCGCCTTCACGTCCGTCTTCGTTGGTGATATTGCAATACTTCCAGGCATCCTTGAACTCGGCTTTGCGCATCTCATAATCTTTGCGGTGCTTGCCCAGCATACCTTTGATATCCACCATGTGACACCCGGCCGGGTTTACGCCCCATTTGAAGATCAGGCGTGAGCATGCAACATTGGATGCACCCGCGCCGATGAAGGCGATGCGCACCTCGCTTTTTCGTTTGCCAACGACTTTGAGCGCATTCATCAAACCGGCCAGGGTCACGGTAGCCGTGCCTTGCTGGTCGTCGTGCCAGACGGGGATTTCGGCCCTCTCGCGCAGCGTATCGAGAATGTAGAAACATTTCGGGTTCGAGATATCCTCCAGGTTTACGCCACCCCAGCCGGGCTGGAGATTCAGCACCAGATCAATGATCGCGTCCGGGTCCTTGGTGCCGACCATGATGGCAACACCGTCTACCCCGCCCAGGTACTTGTAGAGCAGGGCTTTGCCTTCCATGACGGGCATACCCGCTTTTGGGCCAATGTCGCCGAGGCCGAGAACGCGGGTTCCGTCGCTGACCACCGCCACGGTGTTCCACTTGTTGGTATATTCGTATACCAGCTCCGGATTGGCTGCAATCGCCTTACAAGGCGCGGCCACGCCAGGCGTATACCAGATGGCAAAATCGTTGAAATCGCGCACAGCACATTTAAGCGCGGTCTCGACCTTGCCCCGATAGAACGGATGAAGCAGCATGGCATCAGCAGCTGGTTTGGTCGCCTTGGCCAGGAGCTGCTCAACGTTCATCTTCACTTTTGACATAGGTTTCTCCTTGATAGATATTCATAGCCGAACATTTTTATTGTGGGTAGCACAAATAGACGAAGCCGATCACTGATTGAGATAACCTTCGGCATAGATTACTTTGTTCAACAGGATCTGCACCGTCTTCCAGATGGCCGCCTGCTCCGGGTCGGAGAGGTCGAAGTCTTCGATTTGGGGTTCCTCACTCGCAGCGATGCTCTCTGCAATCTTATTGTAGATGTGCGCAAGCGCCGACGAGGTGTCCTTGGTCTCGATCCAGCGGATGACATCATTCTGCTCTTTATCGAACGGGTTGGCGATCATCATCTGCAGGCCAACGCCCATCAGCATGGCGCAATAGACACGGTTGATGAGCGGACGACCTTCCGGTGGGACTGCATTCGAAACATTGGACAGGCCGACCGAGATCGTTGGAGCCGGGTCCCATGAATACGGCAACATACGCACGGCCTCGATCAAATGTGGGCAATATTCCTGGCAGCCGGAGACGGTCAGCACCAGCGGGTCAATGATGAGGTCTTTCATGTCAAAGCCTACCTCAACCAAATGAGGGATGAGCGTGGAAACGGCGATATTCACCCGTTCCTCGGCCGCCACCGGAATGCCGGAAGTGCCCATCGTCAGGGCGATAATTTTCGCGCCGTACTTCTTTGCCAGCAGCGGCACTTTTTCGAGGCGCTCAGGCTCGGCCGACGTAGAGTTCAGGATGGGCTGGGCTTTCTTGATGGTTTTCAGAGCGGCCTCCATGCCATCCACGTTCGTCGTATCAATGGAAAGCGGCACATCCACCACCGCCTCGACGGTTTCGACCATCCAGGGGAACACCTCCATCCAGTCCTTCTTTCGAGGGCCCAGGTTCAGGTCAACAGCCTTCGCCCCCGCTTCGACCTGCCGGACAGCGAGATCCATGAAGAACTCGCGGTCCCGATTGGCCAAGGCCTCCTTGACCTTATCGGAAATAATATGAATGTTTTCACCGATGATGTACATAGCAACCTCCTCACTTATTGGGTTTCGACCGCCTTGCCAGTCGAAACAAGTGGAAAGAAAAGATTCCGTAACTAGAACTCTTCGGTCCTCTTCTTCAACGGCAAGGTCATGAAGACAACGTCTGCGCAATCGCCATCCGGGTACATGAAATAATCTTCCAATGTGCATTGAACTTTATAGCCCACCTGCTCGAAGGCGCGGATGACTTTCGTCTGGTCAGCAAGCACTTCGCCAATCAGGATATGCAGGCCCTGCTTGCGCGCCAGCTCGATCAAAGCGTGCATCAACTTCATGCCCAGGCCGCGCCTGCGGAAATCCTTGGCCAGGAAGATGCGAGCCTCGCCGATGTGACGGCGCGAGCCATGAAAGAAGTGCAAAGTTCCCAGGCCAACGGCGCGGTCCTTAACCAGCGCAAGAACTGGTAGAACCTCATCGTAATTGATATTATCGCACCAGGTCTGGACTACTTCGGAATCTTTCACATTGCTGCGAAAGACGCGCAGGTCTTCGTCTGAAAGCGGGTGGAAGAGCTCCTCCAAGTGTGGGCGATCATCCTTAGCCAAAGGCCGCAGCAGAACATAGACACCATCTCTGAGCGTGACCACTTCACGGAAATTTTTGATCTGATCTGGCAGCATAGATTCTCCTTTCACCTCGACAACAAACTGAGGTACAGCTACGTTTTGCGCAACGCCGCCTCCACCGCCGGGAAACGGCTCATATCTGTATGAGGCAGGAACATGGCCGACATAAAAGCCTCGTAGAAGGTATTATCCGCTGAAAGCTCGATATAGGTCATCCGCCGGGCGATATCGGCCACACGTTCACGCGACTGTTGACTCAGCAAAGCATAATAAGCGCCGCGGATGGCGGTATTCCCCAGGAACTCGAAGCGTTCCCAAGGCATATCCGGCAAGAGGCCGATCTGCACGGCCTTCTCGACGTTGATGTACTTTCCAAACGAGCCGCCGATCAACATCTTGGCAACGCTCTCCAGCGGAACCCCAACCTGGTTGGCGAGGATGGTAAAACCGGCATAAATGGCGGCCTTGGCACGCAGCAGGTTATCAATATCCACATGAGTGATGACGATGTCCCTGCCGTGTTCGGTCTCGGCGCCCCAGGCGACGACGTATTCTCCGCCATGATCCCCTTCGCGCACGCGCCGCGTTTTCAAATCCACGTTGACGTTCCCAGCCTTATCCAAAACACCGGTCAGGAACATTTCTGCCAGGAGAGAGATCAAACCGCTGCCGCAGATGCCGCGCGGCTTGCCGCCGCCGATGACGCGATAAGTCGGCTCGTAACTTTCATTGTTAACCCAAACCTCTTCGATGGCACCCTCGGTGGCGCGCATCCCGTCCACCACGCCCGCGCCTTCGAAGGCCGGGCCGGCCGAGCAGGCGCAGGTTACCATCCAGTCGCGGTTGCCCAAGACCATTTCGCCGTTGGTGCCCACGTCCAGGAACAGCGTCACCTCTTCGGTCGTGCTGACGCCGCTCGAAAGTACACCCGCCGTGATGTCTGCTCCCACGTAGCTGGCGACGCCTGGCAGGCAGTCCACCGTCGCGTCCGGGCAAAGGTTCAGCCCTATTTCACCAGCGGTCATCAGCGGCGGATGGTTGACGGCGGTGATGAACGGCGAAAGGCGGATACTGGCGGCGGGGATTTTCAACAAGAGATGCGTCATCGTGCTGTTTCCGACCACCGCCGCCTTGACCACCTGCTCCGGTCTCGCCTTGACCCGTCTGCAGGCCAGCTCGATCAGGGCATTTATGGTGTTGACCACCAGCCCCTGCATCTCATCCGCGCCGCCATTCTTGCTGGCGTAGATGATGCGAGAGACAACGTCTTCGCCGCGCGCGATCTGGCCGTTATACTCAGCCACCTGCGCCTTGACTTGGCCGCTGATCAAATCCACCAGCCAGACTGTGACCGTCGTCGTACCGATGTCAACGGCTGCCGACCAGAGTGGATCCTGCTCGGACCCCAAACCTGGTCGCAGGTCAATCAGCCTGGCCGGCCCCCCAGCCTCGCTCGCCGCCGCGTCGAGGATGGCCGTCACGTTCCAATCCGATTCACGCAGAACAGACCCGATGCGACGCAGCAACGCGATGGAGCAATTGACCCGCCCGATATTTGCCTGTGTCCGCAGGGCAGTTTGCAAGCGACTCCAGTCGTCGGTCTGATCGTCCATGCTGGGAGGGCTGAGACTCAGGCTGTAGCGCCGGATAGTCTGCGACCAGGCAAACTCGTAGCCTTCCGGCACCCTGACTTCGGCCGCGATGCGATCCGTCGTCAGGCGGCGAGCGATTTTCTCCTGCAGAGGGATGACGACTTGCAGATCGCCCTCAACCACCGACTGGCAAGCCAGCGCGTATCCCTGGGCAATATCTTCCTGGGAGAGGCGCAGGGAACTGCGCCGGCGGACGCTGCCATCCGTAACCTGGACAATGCAGCGCCCGCAGCGCCCCTGTCCGCCGCACGGCTGGGTGACCTCTACACCGGCCTTCTGCAACGCCTCCACCAGCAGGCTGCCGGTTGGAACCGCAGCAGTCGCAGTGGCGCCGGTTTCGGCAATTGCAAAAGAAATGGTGTGGTCAGCCATTCCACCAGTTTACAAGTTAGAAAGTTGGCAAGTTCAAACGTTCAAACCTGCCAACCTGTAAACGTTCAAACCTTAATTGAGCGCCTGCTTCATGAACGCAGGCAGATCCACCGCCTCGCGCGGCCCAACGCGGATCTCCCAGTCTGGCAATTCCGCTTCCAGCTCGCCCGATAGAACTGCCACATGTCCAGGAATTACCACGCGCTTCTTGCTGACCTTGTCAGCCACGTTGAAGCCTTTGATTGTCTTGGCTATGCGCTCGGCGTCAAATTTGCCGGCCGCCCAGGCAGTCAACACGCTCATCCCCTCGGCGTCGCAGACCACCAGCCAGGCCGGCAGGCCAGAGCCCTCGACCTCGTTGGCAACTGAGAAGTATGTAATGCTGAAATTCGTGGTCACCAGCACCGGGCTTTCCGGCTTTGGACTATTGATTTCATAGATGGCAGGCTGCACCTGGATCGGTTTCTGCGGATCGGTGTAGATATTCTGGCGCAGAACAAGCAGCGGGTAGATCAGTTCTGGGGCGAAGCGGTCAAGGACGACGAAGCCGCTGTATTTGGCAATGGCCTGCGCGGCGACGACTGAGTCGCGTCCGTCCCCGCCTTCGGCAAAGGTGATGATCGGATAGCCGAGCGGTCGAAAGTTAGATTTGAGTGCCAAGCGGCGAAGCTGGGTAGAGAGCGCCAAGTGCGGGCCAAGCTTGGCCGCCTTCAAGTCAAGCACTATATCTTCCAGTCCTTTGCCTTTGACCTTCTCGGTCAGTTCGGCCAGCGCATCCAGGCTATCCGCGCTGACCGCCAGCGAGGCGTTGTACTGCTTGGCGAGGTCGGTCATCGCCTCCCAGTTGGCGCTATCGGCAGCGTAGAGCAATGCGTTTTCGCCGCTCAAAGCGCCTAGGCCAGCACTCAGCGCGGCCGGGTCCTTGCCAACCAGGATCAGGGGCCGCTTGGTGGCCGAACGTACTGCCTTGACCGCCGCGGCGAAAGCTTGTGCTGAGCCCGTCGAAGCATCGCCGCCATCGACCTCGACCGCGAACCCGTCCACGGTCAGGTCAATGCCGACGTAATTGACCTTGAAAGCATCCGCCGTGCTGACTTTGGTCTTGATTACCTCTTCGCCTTCGCTGGCCCTCACCTTGATGAACAGGCCCGGCCGGTTGAAAAACGTCTTCTCGTGCCGGAACATCACAGTCTCGTTTCCGGCCTTGACCTCGTACCCGCCCGCCTTGACGGAGATCAGGCGGATGGGCGGCTGGGACGACTCGGCCAATTGCTTCTTCGATGCTTCGCTCACGTACGGGCAGGCGGAAAGTTCTGCCTGCTTGGCTGCCAGTTTCATGGCAAAGGCCAGACACGTTGGGAAACCGCATTCCTTACAATTTGTCTGCGGGAGCAGTTTGTAGATTTGAATTCCTGAGAGAGCCATAGGTTTTCTCCGTTTGCACGTTTGCAAGTTGGCAAGTTTGCAGGTTGGAACCTTTCAACCTTCCAACCTTCGAACTTTCAAACGGTCATCAATTCCTCGATAGCCATCTTGGCACGCTTCACGCTTTCCGGGTGGCGTAAGACGACGATCGCTGCGCCCGATTCGAGCAGCGCAATGGTAGTCAACGTTTCCCAGTTGATGGCGCGTTCCTTCCAATCGCCCCAAGATTCGGGCACGCCCTGCCCCACTTTTGCCTCCTTAGTCTTCCAAGCTTCAAAGCCAGGCGTGACGATCATCGGCGATTGGGTCATGGCATCGCCTTGCAAGGCAGCCATGCGCAACCGCTCCATGACCGAATAACCATATTCGATGCCATAACCGAGCGCACCGGTGGTCGGATCCATGATGATGCGATCACCGGGCATGCCCATGTCGCTGATCAGGATGTTCAACTGCTTGGAAAGGTTCACGTCCATCGGCGTGCGCGCCGTAACCAAGTGACCATTGGCCATAGCCGTTGCCACGATGGTACGATAGTTCTTGTCCTCGCAGATGCCGAGCGCCAAACGCTCGCCTTTGGTTGCCTCCGAGATCGGCACCAGCAACTCGTTGTCCAACTCGGCCTGGCCGGGGCCAAAGACGATCAACGGCAAACTCGTCGCGCCGAGCACTGCCTTGACTGCCGCAACCGCGGCTTCCGGCGTGGTCGGCTTCCCATCCAGCCCGTTGACGCTGAGCGCCAGCACGATCAAGTCCGCGCCAGCAGCTTCGGCAGCTTTGGCCCAGGCAGCCGGATCGTTCATCGCCTCGCCCCAGACTTCCGCCAGCAGCGGCGACCAGTCATCCGGTTTGTGATCCTTGATTTCAATGGCGATCACCGGGCGATTGGGCGTAGGCGTCTCGAAGTGCATGAACGGCAGCGTCCCTTCCCCACCAACGGTGACCGTTTTCGCCCGAGTACCCCCGTCGGCGGCCAGCGCGCCGAGCGTGACGGTGCGAATTTTCCCGGGCCATTTATCTTTGGGGATTTCAATTGGCATAGTGTCCTCTCCTTTCAGGAGTGATGAAATAATAACCTCTTGCATAACTAATAAACACTCCGTAGCAACGGCTTTAGCCGTTGCTTTGCCGGGTAAAAGCGACTAAAGTCGCTACTCCTGCATCAAGTCACGGACGAGGGTGCGAGGACGGGTGAGAGGCATGAGCTAAAACATCGGATCCATTGCCAGGGCCGGGTGGTTGTGCGCCTCAAGGAACGCGAGTAACTCTTCAACCGTGGTCGCGGTGCTGGCGTCGGCGATGCAGCTCATCAAGTCGGGGGCGCCTTCGCGTTCGCAGACGACCTTGAACTCCTCGGCCATCGTCTCTTTCAAGACGCTGGACATCCAGACGACGCGCTTGAAGCCGCCTTCGGCCGAAATGAACTTGGGGCTGATGAGATAGAACTTGCCCACACCCATCACGCCCGGGGTCTGCAAGCCGCCGCCAGCGATGCCGGCCAGCGTGCTAAAGGTCATGCCGGCGGGCGTCATGCTCGTATCCTCACGGCTCAAGACCATCACGCCGTTGGCCTCCGGGATGAGCATCACGATGCACTCGAAGCAGCCGCAGGCCGTCATCGGGTTTTCCATGATGGAATACATGGCAACCTCGCCGACCACGCCGTGCGAGCCGATCTTGGCGTAATCGTTGGTGCCTTCCCAGTAACCTTTGACCGGGTCTATCTGCCTGCCCAGCTTGATCGGTTGGTTCGGGCCGGTCGGGTTGATGCTGAAAGAAGCTTTGCAGTCCAGCCAGTTGTACGCGCCGCACAATCCCAGTCGCTGTGGGCTGACCACACAAACGTGATTGGGCGCAAAGGACTGGCACAAGGTGCAGGAGTAGAATTCATCCACTTTATTGTCGGTCAGATCGGCCAGGCGCTTGTTGCGATAGTCGTACGCGGCGCGCGCCTTCTCCAACCATTCACTCATCAACTTGGGATCGGTGTAAATCGTTACCGAGATCTTATCCACGATGGCGCCAAAGTCCTCGTGGAAACGGGCGTGCAGGATTTTGCCGATGTGCTCCAAATTGAAACCCTTATCAGCGGCCGCGTTCGAGATGCGGATCCAGGCGATATCGCGCTGGCCGACGTGCTGGATGCCCGAAGCGCCGTTGACGAAGTAGTGGATCTGGCGTTCCAGCACCGGCTCGAAGTCTTGCTGCATCTGGCGTCCAGCCACCGTAGCCACCACGCCGACATCCATCGAACCTTGCGCCGGGACATTGGAAAAGTCCGAGCCAATGACCTCGATCTTGCCGTCCACCACCTCTTCCAGTTTAGCCATCTGCAGGTACTCGAAGCAGCGGCTGTGTTTGCCGCCGAACTCGACCCGCAGGTCGGCCTTACGCACGACCTCACCTTCGAAGGCCGAGCCGTACGGCACCGGCACATCCACCGCGGAGACCTTGACCTTGACGCCTCGCACCTCGATGCACTTCTGAACGATGCGCTCGGCCTTTTCCAGGTCGTCCTTGCCCTCGATCTGCTCGAACGGCATGGAAACGACGTGCTCGTAGGTTGTCACGCCGGTCGGCAGGATTTCGGGAATGACTGTATCGGCGATGACCGGGAAGCCGTAGTTGATCGCGCCGGCTGCGGCGGCGTACTTCAGATCGTCCACTTCGCCGAGGGCCAGTACGAAGGCGAAGACGCGATCCTTGTTGTAGAGCAGGATTTCGCGCGCCTGTCCGCCCTTGAGACCGCCGAAGGTCAGCGCCGAGCGGGTGGCAAAGCCCAAGGCGTAGATGGCGCTGATCGTATCCGTGCCGAAAGGCACCGTGTAGGTATCGTAGCCCAATTCCACGCCCTCTTCCATCAATTGATGGATGACACTGCGTCCATTGACATTACCGGAAAGGAAGCATAGGATGTTGCGCTTTTGAAGCTCGCGCACGATCTTGACCGCGACCTCGTTAGACTTAGCGCAGCCGACGATGGCGGCAAAACCGGGCATGCGTCCATCCACCAGTTGGATGCCCCACGAGCGCAGACGAATGTCGTCAATCGGGCCGTTGAGATGGCCGGAGAGGGCATCTACCTCTTCGGCTTTCACGCCATTCTCTGGACTGGTAAAGGAGGTGCCACCGGCCAGCTTGAAGCCGACCATCGGTTCGGGCTGGAGCCCGTAGACGAAGCGGATGCCCTCGATCGTCTCGGCGGCGAGTAGCGTCGCCATGCCGCTGTCGAGGGTCTCACCCAAGTATGGAGTCCATTTGCTCGCGGATGGAACAGGGTGCAACAAGCTGCGTGCATGTTCGAGAATAGGTTTCAGTTGGCCAAACGTTTCCACCTGCACGCCGGTCATCCCCAGGATGGTCGGCAAGAAATAGGCAGTATTCGGGAAAGCGACCTTGGTATCCGGCCCTTTTTCGGCCAAGGCTTTATCGAGCATCAACTCTGCCTCAGTAACCAGGGCGTTTGCGCCTCGCATGGCGCGGGATGCGATGTAGCGTGACATTTATATTCTCTCCTCAACGTTAGTCGGCTGCCGTTCCGTAAATCGCCTGGCGACGTTCGGCCACTGGCAGCTTTTCCAGCTCCAACATACGAGCATCACCGCTGCGTCCAAACTTGGCAGGATCGTAAACCGGTAGACCCAAGGCGGCGCGTTTCTTATCAATGTGAGCCAGCGTAGCCTTAATCATCTCATCCGGGTCAGAGATGAACTCCAACTTGCCGCCGAACAGCTTCTCCCAGCCTTGACTGATGTAACGCAGAACCTTATCGCTGTCCGCGACCCGGTCCGGCATCCCGCTGATGGGCGATGCGCCGCCGAAGATGACGTACGCGCCCGAAGCCACGCAGTAAGTGGCAATTGCCAGCGCCTTTTCACTCATCCACTCCGGAGCCAGGCCAACCGCGGGGATCTGGTCAATATCGTCACCCAGTCCGCCCTCTTCCACCATCTGGGTCAGGACGGTCAGGATGCGAGTATTGTCCACACAGGAGCCCATGTGCAGCACGGGCGGGATGCCGACCGTCTCGCACACCTCCCGCAGGCCTGCGCCCACCTCTGTCAGCCCAGCCTCGCCAAGCATCAATCCCAGCTTGGCGCTCGAGATCGCGCCGCAGCCAGTCTGAACGATCAACACGTCCTGCTTGAGCAGTTCCCTGACAACATGACTATGCATGTAATCCTGGCTGGAACGCGGGTTGTTGCAACCAACGATGGCAGCCACGCCGCGGATGCGTCCGGCCATGATGGCATCATTGAGCGGCCGGAAAGAGGCCCTGTACGAGCCGCCCAGCATATAGTTGATATACTCGTGCGAGAAGCCGGGGATCAAGTCTTCCTTGATTTGCGGGATGTGGGTCTTGCCGCGATTCTTGTAGTTGTCAATCGCCTCTTTCAGGATTTGCTTGGCAATGGTCAGCGCCTTGTGCTCGTCGAATTCGATATGCGTGGCGCCCGTGATGCGCACCTTAGGCGAGGTGGTGATGATTTTCGTATGGAACTTAGACGCCAGCTCCACTAATGCCTGCATGATGCACTGCACGTCCACGACCATGGCCTCGATAGCGCCAGTCAGGATGGCCAATTCCTGATGCAGGAAGTTGCCCGCCGCCGGAATGCCCTGGCGCATAAGAATTTCGTTGGCCGTACAGCAAATACCGGAAAGCTGGACGCCATTCGCCCCCGCCTTCTTGGCATATTCGATGATCTCCGGGTCTTGCGAGGCGGCCACGATCATCTGGCTCAGGGTCGGCTCGTGACCGTGCACAACTACATTGACCATATCCTCTTTCAGCACGCCTAAATTGGCCTGCCCTAAGACCGGCGCAGGTGTGCCAAACAGGATGTCCGAGATGTCGGTGGCGATCATCGAGCCGCCCCATCCATCCGCCAAGCCGGTGCGGATGGCATGTTGGAGGATGTGCTCGGGGTCTTGGTCATCGCCGATGTGGGTACGATGCAGAGCCTCTACCACTTCACGATCAATCCCGCGCGGTACGACTTTGAGCTGCCGCCACAATTGTTGACGTTTTTTTGGAGCACGGACGACTGGCGCGACTTCGCCCTTCTGTTGACCAAACTGGGAAATGTATAGATCAGCCAGATCGTTCGCAATCTCCTGGGGTGAACGTTTTTCAACAGGAATGTCATACTTGGAGGCCACGATGCGCAATTTCGCTACGTCACGGATGGTATAGCCCTCTGTCTCGCCGTTTGCGACAGCCTTGAGCGTGAATGCCATGTCGCGCCCGTGATCCGAGTGGGCAGCCGATCCTGCTGCGATGGCGCGGATCAGGTTGCGGGCCTGGATGGTATCCAGCGTGGCGCCGCACACGCCCACCTGCCCCTCTTTGGTCAACCGGCAGGGGCCCATGCCACATTGCTTGCAGCACATCCCCGCGCCGCCAATATTGCATGGCACCATGTCATCCGCACGCGTAAAGGCGGTGCTGATGCCCAATTCCTCGGCACGGATCAGCATCTCTTGCGCAGCCGGATCAGAACTCTGCTGCAGAACGGTTCGCTTGGCTGCCATGATTATTTCTCCTCATCCATACTTCTAATTGGCCCTATCCCTGGGCAGGGCCAGAGCGGGCGCCCGCGATAAGCTACCTGTTGAGAAAAACTGACGGTTTTCTTGATCTGCTCGTATACCGCCGTATGGCGCATGAAGGCAGTTGCACCTTCGTCTGTGCCGACCGCTTTTCCAGATTCGGTATGAAGTTGCCATTCGCCCAGGTAACCAGCGTCCTGCAGCTTGGTCTGAAACTCCAGATCGTTGACCTTTTTCTCGTCGTAAGTCACTTCGACGACCCGGAAAGCGCTGCTGGCGTAGACATCTTTGACTCCTGGGATTTCAAGCAAAATACGGCGAACATCACTCACATGATGGTCGCCGTACATGGCGGGGACGTCAAACGATTTGGTTCGCATGAAAGACACCTCCTGTAAGTTTAGTAAAATTAACGCTCATCGTTACACTTTCTCAAGGGTGAACAGCAACGAAAATATTTTGAGATATTTGCCACAAGCATATCACTTCTTCAGATATTCTAGCATTGGGATTGGCATCTGGAGCATATTTGTGAGTATTGTCAGCCAAAAGAGGGATTAATGTCGCCGTCCACTATGTCATTTTACATGACCTTTTTCGCTCGCGCCGGACACTTGCACCGAACGCAAGTGCGGTGTAGCCATATCCGACCGCCACAGCCTGCCTGGATTCGGCAACACCGCACTCCCTGCGCATTATCCG
>Ga0136653_10001508_pt1 | contig 12630 bp, 11 predicted proteins | sample LakKivw275mmetaG_FD_94866 | JGI IMG/M metagenome (GOLD analysis project Ga0136653, IMG submission 94866) | Anoxic lake water microbial communities from Lake Kivu, Rwanda to study Microbial Dark Matter (Phase II) - Lake Kivu water 275m metaG... | ecosystem: Environmental > Aquatic > Freshwater >... | reverse complement strand
CCACTATCCTGTCCAGAATCCTTCTTGTCTGCTGGGCGTCAACCAGATCCATATTCAGTTTTCTCGGATTTTTGAGAGCTTCTTCCACCGCCCCCTTCGTTATCTCATGGAAGACGATCCTCTGAAAAGGTTTTTCCTTTTCCAGGTTCAGTACCTGGGAAATGTGCCAAGCTATGGCTTCTCCTTCCCTGTCTTCATCGCAAGCCAGAATGACGGCCTCGGCTTTTTTTGATTCTTCTTTTAAAGATTTAATAGTCTTCCTCGCTTTCGGCGGTATCACGTACCTGGGGGTAAAGTCGTTTTCAACGTCCACCCCGAGCTCTGATTTGGGCAGATCCCTGACGTGACCGAAAGAGGAAAGGACCTTGTACTCTTTTCCGAGAAAAACCTGGATGGTTTTTGATTTGGTCGGAGACTCGACTATTATGAGTTCCATGGAAAGTATTTTGTTTTTCAGCAGTGTAGCACGGCTTTGGAACCTTAGCAAACAATAAGTTGGTTTTTTCCGCCCTTTTATTATAATATAATATTGAAACGTTTCGCAGCCATCTTGTTTTAATGGAAAAAGAACAGGCGCAGAAAAGAATTGAGAAGCTCAAAAAAGCGATAAACCATTACCGCTACCTTTACCATGTCTTGGACAAGCAGGGCATTTCAGAAGGGGCTTTAGACTCCCTGAAGCACGAGCTTTGGAAATTGGAGCAGGAATACCCGGAGTTCATTTCCAAGGATTCACCGACCCAGAGGGTGGAAGGGAAGCCTTTAAAATATTTCAGGAAGGTCGGGCATGAAACCCCCATGCTTTCCATAGAGGACATCTTTTCAGAAAAAGAGCTTTTTGACTGGCAGAATTATTTAAAAAGGATTCTGCCCAGAGAAGACTTTGGATATTACTCGGAGCTGAAGATCGACGGGTTCGCAGTCACTTTGGTTTACGAAAATGGGATTTTAAAACAGGGTTCGACCAGGGGGAACGGGCTGATCGGAGAAGACGTCACTCAGAATTTAAAAACCATTGAAAGCATCCCTTTGAGACTGTATCCGCAAGGCGTTTTTCCTTCGAAAGAAATCGATAAAAAGATCAGGGAGAAAATTGAAAAAGGAGTTATCGAGGTGAGAGGCGAAGTTTACATCGGCAAAAGCGACTTTCAGAAGCTGAACCGCAATCTCGAAAAAGAGAGGGAAAAGACCTTTGCCAATCCCAGGAATTTGGCTGCCGGATCCATCAGGCAGCTGGACCCCAAACTGGCAGCTTCCAGGCCTTTAAGATTCCTATCTTACGATATCGTCACTGATTTAGGCCAGAAAAGGCATTCTGAAGAGCACGAGATACTGCCCGTCTTGGGTTTCAAGACCAATGAAGGCATAATTTGTTCTTCGTTGGAAAAGGTAGTCAGATACTGGAAAGAGGTTTCAAAGAGGAGGGACAAAGTCCCTTTCCAGATCGACGGCGTGGTTGTAACCGTGAACGACAACAGTCTGCTCCAAAAGCTGGGCAGGGCCGGAAAGGGAATGAGGGGGAACAGGGCTTTCAAATTCGCTCCAGAGCAATCGACCACCAAGCTTGAAAAAGTCATTTTTCAGATCGGAAGGACTGGAGCTGTCACCCCGGTGGCGGTTTTAGATCCGGTGGAAATCGGAGGAACCTGCATAACCAGGGCCACCCTGCACAACGAAGACGAGATAAAAAGGCTAGGGGTGAAAATAGGGGACACAGTGGTCGTGGGCAGGGCGGGAGACGTCATCCCTGACATAATAAAGCCTTTGCCGGAACTGAGGACAGGCCAGGAAAGAGAAATCAGGTTTCCGAAGGAATGCCCTGTCTGCAAGGGAAAACTTGTAAAAGAGGAAGATCAGGCGGTCTGGAGATGCGAGAACAAGAATTGCGGAGCCGTAAAAATGGAAGGGCTCTACCATTTCGTTTCGAAAAAAGCTTTTGGCATAGAAGGATTGGGCCCGAAAATAATCGACCAATTGACGGATGCAGGCCTTGTTTCTTCTGCTCCTGACATCTTCGAGCTGGAAGAAGGAGACTTGCTGCCTTTGGAAAGATTTGCCGAAAAATCGGCTGCAAATCTGGTGGAAGCGATAGATCTGTCAAAGCAGATTCCCTTAAATCGTTTTATCTTCGCTTTGAACATCCGCCAGGTCGGGGAGGAAACCGCCATAGATCTGGCCGACTATTTCAGCTCCTTGGAAGAATTGGAAAAAGCGTCTCAGGAAGATTTGAAAAAAGTCCCGGACGTGGGGGTCGTAGGGTCAAAGAGCATTTACCAATGGTTCAGGGACAAAACCAACCTTGAGCTGATAGAAAGGCTTCAAAAAAACGGGGTGAAAATCATTCCTTTGAGAAAGAAGGAAAAGACGCTTGGAGGCAAGACTTTCGTTTTTACCGGTTCATTGGAATCTTTGAGCAGGGATGATGCCAAGAATAAGGTGAGGATGCTTGGAGGGGGAGTTTCTTCTTCGGTTTCAAGGGATATCGACTATCTGGTTGCAGGAGGGAATCCAGGTTCAAAGTTTGGTAAGGCGAAAAAGCTTGGAATCAAAATCATTTCCGAAAATGAGTTTTTGAAGATAGCAGGATAGCTTCATTGGTTTTTCATTTTTTCCACCGCTTCTGAAATCATCTGGCAATAAAGATTCAATCCGACTTGGTTGATGCTTCCCGACTGCTCTTTTCCCAGTACGTTTCCAGCTCCCCTTATCTCCAGGTCCTTTAAAGCCACTCGGTATCCCGACCCTATCTCTTGGGCTTCTTTGAGCGCTTTCAGCCTCTCTTCTGCTTTTCCTCCGAGGTTTTTTTGGTGGAAAAAATAGGCGAAAGCCTGGGTGAAAGACCTGCCTATCCTTCCCCTTATCTGGTAAGCTTGGCTGAGCCCGAGCCTTGTCGCATCAGCGACTATAAGGGTATTCACGTTCGGGAGGTCGAGCCCGTTCTCGATAATGGTGGTGGCGAGCAGTATGCCCGTCCTGTTGTCCTGGAAATCTTGCATTTCTTTTAAGAGCTTCTTTTCTTCCATCCTTCCGTGCACGACCCCTATTTTCCATTTCCCGGAAGACATCTTTTCCAGGAATCTTTTTATCGATCCTATGGTCTCCACCCTGTTGTGGAGGTAGTAAACCTGGCCTTTCCTCTGGAGTTCTTTCTGGATCGCTTCTTTGATCGTTTTTTCCGACCACAGACCAATATATGTTTTAACCGGCCTTCTTTCCGGAGGGGGAGTCTGGACTAAGGTGATTTCCTTCAGGGAAGACAGGGCCAGATACAGGGTCCTGGGTATGGGGGTGGCGGAAAGGGAGAGGATGTCCAGGCAAGGCCTTATCTCCTTGAACTTCTCTTTCTGCTTGACCCCGAACTTCTGTTCGTCGTCTATGACAAGCAGGCCGAAGCTTTTCTGCCATTCCACGTCCTTTGATAAGAGCCTGTGGGTGCCGATCACGATGTCTGCCTTTCCTTCCTTTATCATCTCTATCGCTTCTTTCTGCTCCTTTTTGGTCTGGAGCCTTGAAATCATCTTTATCTCCAGAGGCGTGTTTTTCAAGCGCTTTTTGAAATTCTGATAGTGCTGGTCGGCTAATATCGTGCTCGGGCAGATCATCGCTGCTTGGTGCCCGGATTCCACGGCCAGGACCATTGTTCTCAAAGCTATCTCGGTCTTGCCGAATCCCACGTCTCCGCAGACGATCCTGTCCATGGGCTCTGTTCTTTTAAGGTCTTCTTTTATTTCTTCCATCGCCCTCAGCTGATCCGGGGTTTCTTCGTACGGAAAGGTCTGTTCGAGATATTTTTCCATTTCAGAATCTGTATTGTAAGGCGGCCTTGAAGAAATCTCCCTCTTGGCGTAGATGTTTAAAAGCTCTTTCGCCAGTTTTTCAGCTTCTTCTCTGGTCTTTTTTTTGGTTTTTTCCCAAACAGGGCTTCCCAGTCTTGAGATCCTGGGCTCTGAAAATCCCACATATCTTGACAGCTTCCTTTCCAGGCCGAATGGCACGTACAGCTTGTCTCCCTGGGCGTATTCCAGAAGGTAGAAATTTTTCCCTTCGTCGCTGACAGCCTTGGCGAATTTTCCTATGCCGTGATCCAAATGCACCAGATAGTCTCCCGGCTTTAAACCCTTGAGGTCGGAAAACACTTTTTGAGACTTCAGCTTTTTTTTCAGCCTCTCTTTCTCAGCCTTTTCGTCTTCTATCTTTATATCCAGCTTTTCAATGCTTTCGATCGTGTTTCCGTAAAAATCGAATCTTACGGCATTAAGCGAGTTGATTGGGAAGATTTCCAGTATCCCTCCCTTGTTTGAGAACTCTCCCTGCTCTGCGACTTGGAGCACTTTTTCATATCCCATTTCATCGATGGTCCTTAACAGATTGGAAAGGCTGCAGCTTTGGCCCTTTTCCAGGAACAGGGTGTTGTCCTGCCAAAAGCTCTGCATTCTCCTTATCTTCAGTATTTTCTCTGAGTTTTCCTCAAACCAAAAAGCCGGCCTGTCGATGAAGTAGGGGGTGATGCTTGCGATCAAAGCGCTGCTTATACTTCCAGCTCCTGATTCATTATTCATTTTTTCTTTATCCGTTAATCCAGCAATATATCATTGAAAGGAGTTTTCGGCAATAAAAAACCGGAGTTTCCGGTTTTCAGAAAACGTCCAATTTCTCCAAAGCCAGGGATATGTTTTTTTTCTCTTCCTTGCTAAAATCCCGCAGAACGAACTTTTCGACTTCTTTCGGTTTTCCTTCCAAAGGCTGGATGCCGATTCTCAGTCTCCAAAAGTTCTTCGTGCCTGCTTCCTTAATAATGGAATCCACTCCCTTGTGTCCGGCTGATCCTCGATTCCTCGAAAGCTTGGATTTTCCTGAAACCAAATCGATGTCGTCGTGGATCACGATGATTTCCTCTGGCTTATGGTTTTTGATGAGCTGTTTTACAGCTTTTCCTGAGTTGTTCATGAAAGTCTGGGGCAGGGCCAGAATAACCTTGTTTCCTTTGAGGGTTTCTGAGGAAATCACGGCGTTTTCCTTTTTCGAAAGGCTGAAACCGGGAAATCCGTTTTTTTCAGCGAATTCCTCCACCGCTGTGAATCCGGCATTGTGCCTGCTGTTTTTGTATTTTGGACCCGGATTTCCGAGGCCGATTATCAAAATCGTCATATTCAGCAATTATACCATTAATTTTGGTTTAAGCGTAAACCTCTTGCATAAACCGAAAATTTGGTGTATAATCAAAGCATCAATTTGAATATATATATGAAGGGAACCCTCCTTTTTTTGTGGGAAATAGCGAAAATAGTGGTCATTTCCCTGATGATAGTCCTTCCTATCAGGTATTTTGTTTTCCAGCCTTTTTTGGTCAGAGGGGAAAGCATGGAGCCTAATTTCCAGGACGGAGATTACCTTATAGTAGACGAGATTTCTTACCGTTTCGGAAGTCCACAAAGAGGCGACGTGATAGTGTTTTATTCTCCCACCATGCCTTCCCAGAGGTTCATTAAAAGGATATTAGGGCTTCCTGGCGAGGAGGTTGTGATAGAAAACGGGATAATCGAAGTGAAAGGGGAGGAAGGAGTCCAGGTTCTGGACGAATCCGATTATTTGTCCGGTGCTGAAACCATCGGAGACGTTAAAGTTTTCCTGGGCGAAGGGGAATATTTCGTCTTGGGGGACAACAGGGACTCTTCTTACGACTCCAGAAGGTGGGGTCCTTTGCAGGAAGAAGAAATAATCGGCAGGGTTTCCTTAAAGGCCTGGCCGGTCGTCGCTTTCTCCATAATTGAAACTCCGGCTTACTAAAACATGAAAACATCAAGAATCCAGGCTCCAACCGGGATGCACGACATTTTGCCCGACCAGCAGAAGGGATTCCAGAGGATACACAAGGTTTGCGAGAATGCAGCCAATTTTTACGGTTTCGGAAAGATAGATACTCCCATACTGGAGCAGGCTGAGATTTTTTTGAAAGGAGTGGGAGCTTCCACCGACGTCATCGAAAAGGAAATGTACATTCTGAGGACGAAAGGGGGAGACGTTTTGGCTTTGAGGCCGGAAGGGACAGCTTCGGTCGCCAGGGCATACATAGAGCACGGCATGTTCAACCTTCCTCAGCCGGTGAAGCTTTGGTACTGGGGGCCGTTTTTCAGGCATGAAAGGCCCCAGGCCGGAAGGTACCGCCAGTTCTGGCAGTTCGGTTTCGAAATACTGGGAGACCAGTCTCCGGTGATCGACGCCCAAGTCATCCAGATTTTTTACGGCATTCTCAAGGATCTCAAATTTAAGAACCTGATAGTGGAAGTGAATAGCATCGGGTGCACCCACTGCAGGTCATATTACAAAAAGCTTTTGTCCGGATATTTCAGATCCAGGAGCGTTTCTTTATGCTCCACTTGCAGGAAAAGACTCAGGGAAAACCCTTTGAGGATACTTGATTGCAAGGAAGAGAAATGCCAGAGGATAATACGCCAGGCCCCCCAGATGATGGATCATCTGTGCGAAGAGTGCAAAAAGCACTTCAAAGAGGTGCTGGAATTCTTAGACGAAATAGATCTCCCTTACAACCTCAACCCGTATCTGGTCAGGGGATTGGACTATTATTCCAAAACGGTTTTTGAAATTTTTTCAGTTCCCAAAAGCAAAGAAGAGGAAAGCCTTGAAAAAAAGTCGGCCCTGGTCGGTGGAGGAAGATACGACACGCTTATAAGGCGCTTGGGAGGAAGGGACGTTCCGGGCTGCGGAGGGGCGGCCGGAATTGAAAGGCTGGCGGGATTCCTGCAAGAAGGCCCTGAACCCCAAAAGAACGCAGATCAGTCCTCGCAGATATTCATCGCCCAATTGGGGGACATGGGAAAGAAAAAAGGGCTCGTCTTGATCAATAAGTTCAAAGAAGAGAAGATTCAGGTGGCTGAGAGCTTCAGCAAGGATTCCTTGAAGACGCAGCTTGGCAGAGCTGACAAGATGGGGGTGAGATACTGCTTGATACTCGGCCAGAGAGAGGCTTTGGAGGGAACGGTGATGATCAGGGACATGAAAACAGGAAAGCAGGAAACCGTTAAGATGGATAAGGTGGTGAAGGAAATAGAGAGAAGGTTGAAAAAATAGGAAGAAGAATATAGAATCTTATGGAATGCCTTTTTTGCAAGATCGCCCGGAAAGAAATTGCTTCAGACACGGTCTTTGAAAACGACAAATTCGTTTGTTTCAAGGATATCAGTCCCAAAGCTCCCGTGCATCTTTTGATAATTCCAAAAAAGCACGTTTCGTCAGTATACGACCTTAAGGAAGAAGACAGGAGCTTGGTAGGGGAGATGATATTGCTGGCAAAGAAGATAGCCTTAAACCAGGGCATTTCAGAAAAAGGGTACAGGCTCGTATTCAACGTCGGAAAGGGAGCCGGCCAGACAGTGGAGCACCTTCACCTCCATTTGATGGGAGGGTGGAAGGAAAATTTTGAAATATAAATCGCAAATTACAACGGTCGAAAATCCAAACTTTTAGCCGTTTGGAATTCTGTCTTTGTAGCTTGTAATAAAACATGCCAGTAGAAGTGAAAAAACAATCCGGAGAGACTTCCTACTCTTTAGTCCGCCGCTTCACCCAGAGCGTCCAGAAGAGCGGGGTTTTGATAAGGGCCAGGCAGTATATGTTCAGGAGGAGGGAAAAGTCAGATCAGCTGAGAAAAAAAGCAGCTCTGAGAAGGGAGGAATTGAGGGAGGAATACGAAAAAGCGAAAAAAATGGGAAAATAATGGAATATAAGCAGAAAATACAAGAGGATTTAAAAAAGGCCATGATGGGGAAGGAAGAGCTGAAGGTTTCCGTCCTGAGGATGCTGTCTTGGGCTTCGACCAACAAGGAAAAGGAAAAAAGGTACAAGGCGAGCCAGGAAGCTCCGCAGATCCAGGAATCAGAGCTTCAGAAGAAAAGCCTTCTTTCAGAAGAGGAATTCATCTCTCTTTTGCAGTCTGAAGTCAAAAAGAGGAGAGACTCGGTTGCGGAATACGAAAAAGGGAAGAGGAATGATCTTGCTGCAAAGGAAAAAAAGGAGATCGAGATTCTGCAGCAATACCTCCCCGAGCAGATGGGGGAGGAGGAAATAAAAGGCGTCGCCAAAGAGGCGATAGAAAAGCTGGGAGCGAAAGGATTGAAGAACATGGGAAAGGTGATGGCAGAGGTGGTCTCAAAGACCAAGGGGAAGGCGGAAGGAAGCGCGGTAAGCAAGATAGTGAAGGAGCTTTTGTCTTAAAAATCTATCCAAACAAAAAAGCGGTTCTCCCGCCTTTTTTGTTTATATCCCCTTTAAGGAAAGATAGACCCTGCTTTCTTCAATTTTGATTATCCTCGCTTTTATCGCCTGCCCCACTTTGAAGCTCTGGTGGATGTCGTCAGCCTTTGATTTTTCTATTTCCGAGATATGGATCAATCCCTCAAGCTGGGTTTCTACCTCCTTGGAAGGTAGTGAAAATTTAAGGAAAAGGCCGAAATCTGTTATGCCGGTGATTTCCCCCTCAACGATGTCGTCGAGCTTGCAGCTTTTCAGAGTTTCTTTCAGATTCTGAGCATCTCTGGCTTTTTCGGAAAAGATCAGCTTTTTCTGCCTCGGGTCGAGGTCGAAAATCTTTACTTCCAGAGTTTGGTTTATGAGCTTTTGCAGCTCCTGTATTATCTTCTTGCTGTCTCCTCCTTCAACCCTAGGGTAATGGGCCAGGGAAAGCTGGGAAAGGGGGAGGAAACCGGAAATGCCGGCTATTTCCCCGATCAGCCCTCCTTTGTTCGCTTTTGAAACCATTATTTTTATGTCCTCGTTCTTGTCTTTGATCTCCCGCAGGTCCTTCCAGGCAAGCTCTTCCTGAGCTTCTCCGAAAGAAAGCTCGAGATATCCTTCTTCATTCTCATATCCGGTCACTTTGACGAATATCTTGGTCCCTTCCTTGTAGTCCTTGAGCACGTCCCCGCCCCTGTTGAAATCTTTCTTATATATGACGCCTGCTCCGAAAACCCCGAGGTCTACAAAAAGTCCGGTGCTTCCCGTCCCTATCACTTTCCCTTCGACTATGTCGCCGGTTTTGGGAGGCTTTAATGCATTTTCGTTTTCTAGGAATGTTTTCATCATGACTCAAAATTATCACAGGATTCGCATATTGTAAAGAGGGGGAATATTTGATAAAATAATGGAACGGGCTCGGATTCGAGTCCGTCAATTAAACAAAATTTCAGTCTTTTTGGAGGACTGGTGCGAGAGTATATCGCATTTTCTTCAAAAAGCTTTGAGGCATATGCACATAATTTGGTACGGGCAGTCCTGCTTCCAGCTTTTAATATCCCAGAACAAAGGAGAGCAGATTTCCTTGGCGATCAATCCCTTTGACGATTCTTCCGGATTGAAGTGCCCAAACATTTCAGCTGACATCCTGCTCAAAGCGGGCGGAACGAAAGAGGGGGCAAGGTGCGTAAAAGGGAAGATCGCGGGAGAAGGTGGGAGGAAAGAGCCTGTCCTGATCAGCGGGCCTGGTGAATACGAGATGAAGAACGTTTTTATCCAGGGAATCCCTTCCAACGCCAACAACGGGTCTGCTGCCAGAGAGAAAAGCACCGTTTACGTGATAGACGCCGAAGAAATGAGAATCTGCCATTTAGGCGAGCTCAGCCAGAAAGAGATGAGCTCCGAACAGATTGAAGACATAGGTAATGTCGATATTCTTATGATCCCGGTCGGCGGCGGCAAATACATCGACGCCAAGACTGCTTCTAAAATTATAGGCCAGATAGAGCCGAGAGTGGTGATCCCGATGCTTTACAAGCTTCCGAATCTGAGAGAGAAGCTTGACGGGGTAGAGGATTTTTTGAAGGTGATGGGGCAAAAATCTGTCCAGCCCCAGCCAAAGCTTTTGATCAAAATAAAGGACCTTTCGGAAGAAGGGCCGAAGGTCGTAGTTCTGAAGCCATGAATCTTATAGAGAAGGTCCGAAACCTGCCTGAGAGGAAAAGAAAGACGATACTCTGGTGCGCGACGGCGGTGATAGGTTCAGTCATGTTTTTCTTTTGGGCCAGATACGCCTTAGGCAGCTTGAAAAGCTTCGACCAGCAGGAGTTCATCAACGGAATAAATCTCCCTTTTTCCGGGGAGGAAAATAAAAATACTGAATAACCTATGCCAAAAAAAGCGAAACAGCCAAAAGAGCCGAAAAAGACAGCGGCTTCCGAGGGATCGGAAATAGGATATGTGAAGCCCAGGGAAATAGTGGAGGAGATGAGGAATTCTTACATCGACTATGCCATGTCGGTCATAGTTTCCAGGGCTCTTCCTGACGTTAGGGACGGATTGAAGCCGGTCCACAGAAGGATACTCTATGCCATGCTCGAAGACGGTTTGAGCGCAGGCGCCAAGACCAGGAAGTCAGCCACGGTGGTCGGGTCAACTTTGGGCAGATACCATCCTCACGGGGATGCTTCGGTTTACGATGCTTTGGCGAGAATGGCCCAGGATTTTTCATTGAGATATCCTTTGATAATCGGTCAGGGGAACTTCGGCTCTGTTGACGGAGATCCGCCGGCAGCCATGAGATATACTGAGTGCAAGATGTCCAAAATAGGGGACAACCTGCTTGAGGATATAAACAAGGAGACGGTTGATTTTGTCGAAAACTTCGACGGAACCAGAAAGGAGCCCTTGGTCCTCCCTTCCCCTCTGCCTCAGTTGCTTTTAAACGGATCTTTGGGGATCGCCGTCGGCATGGCTACCAATATTCCTCCCCATAACCTTTCAGAAGTGGTTGACGCCTGCGTTCATCTGATAGAAAACCCGAAGGCGGACACAGAAGACCTTTTCCAGTTTATAAAAGGGCCTGATTTTCCTTTGGGCGGATCCATCTTCAGCCAGAAAGAAATACTTGAAGCCTATTCCCAGGGCAAAGGCCCTATTATTACCAGGGGAAAAGCGGAAATAGCGGAGTCTGAGAAAAGCGGAAAAAGCCAGATCGTCATCACCGAGATCCCTTTCCAATCCCAGAAATCCACCCTTCTGGAGCAGTTCGCCTCCCTGGTCCAGGAAAAGAAAGTGGAAGGGGTAAAAGACATAAGGGACGAGTCAGACAAGGACGGCTTGAGAATAGTGCTTGAGCTCCAGAAAGACGCCTATCCCCAGAAAATACTGAACAGGCTTTACAAATTCACCGATCTGCAGAAGACCTTCTATTTGAACATGCTGGCTCTGGTTGACGGCATCCAGCCCAAAACCCTTTCTTTGGCCGAGGTTCTGGGATATTTTCTTTCCCACAGGCAGGAAGTGGTTTTGCGAAGGACCAAATACGATCTGGAAAAAGCCAAGGAAAGGGCCCATATCTTGGAGGGTCTGCACAAATGCCTTTCCAACATCGACGCTGTCATAAAGACCATCAGGGCTTCCGAAGACAGGCCGACCGCTTTAAAGAATTTGATGAAGCGCTTCAAGCTGACTCAGATCCAGGCCAACGCCATTTTGGAAACCAAGCTTTCCGCCTTAGCCAAGCTTGAAAGAAAAAAGATAGAAGAAGAGCTCAAGGAGCTGAAACTGAAGATAAAGGAGTACACCGCCATCCTGAAAAGCCCTCAGAAGGTGAAGGCCTTGATCAAGAAAGAGCTCATTTCCTTGAAACAAGTTTTCGGAGACGAAAGGAGGACTAAGGTTTTTGCTCAGAAGGCAGGGGAATTTTCAGAAGAGGATCTGATACCCCAGGAAGAGACCATCATCACCCTGACCAGGGGCGGATATGTCAAAAGGGTCAATCCTTCTTTCTATAAAAACCAAAAGAGGGGAGGAAAAGGGTTCTTGGGTTTAAAGACCGTCGGGGACGACATTGTCGAACACTTTCTTTCCGCCCAGACCCACGACAATCTTCTGTTCTTCACGGATTCGGGCAAAGTCTTCCAAGTTCCGGTTTACGAGATTCCGGAAGCCACGAGGGTGGCCAAAGGAAGGGGGCTTCTGAACTTTTTGGAAATATCCCCGCAGGAAAAGGTTCTGGCCCTGTTTTCTCTCGGAAAAGAAGACCAGGAGACCAAATTCCTGGCAATGGCTACAAAGCAGGGAATCGTCAAGAAAACCCCTCTTGAAGACTTCAAGAACGTCAGGAAATCCGGTCTGATAGCCATAACCTTGAAGAAGGGAGACGAATTGAAGAGCGTGGCCAAGACCACCGGCCAAGACGAGATGATTCTGGCCACTGAAAAAGGGCAGGCCATCAGGTTCAGGGAAAAAAACATAAGGTCGATGGGAAGGACGGCCTCGGGAATAAAGGGCATAAGGCTCGCTAAAGGGGACCAGGTTGTCGGCATGGAAGTAATCCATCCTTCAAGTGTAGAAGCAAAGAGAGAAAAGCAGTATCTGCTTTTCTTGACCGACAAGGGCTTTGGAAAAAGGACTGATTTCTCTGAGTTTAAAACCCAAGGCAGGGGAGGGTCCGGAGTGAAAGCAGCCAAGATAACCCCCAAGACCGGGGAAATAGTGGGATTCAAAGTGGTGGGCAGTTCCGAAGAGGATTTGATCGTCATTTCCCAGAAAGGCCAGGTTATAAGGCTGAAAATAGGCACGGTTTCCATCTTAAAGAGGATCACCCAGGGAGTAAGGGTGATGAAGCTTGACGCTTCGGACAAAATAGTGTCTTTT
>Ga0136653_10001507_pt1 | contig 12630 bp, 10 predicted proteins | sample LakKivw275mmetaG_FD_94866 | JGI IMG/M metagenome (GOLD analysis project Ga0136653, IMG submission 94866) | Anoxic lake water microbial communities from Lake Kivu, Rwanda to study Microbial Dark Matter (Phase II) - Lake Kivu water 275m metaG... | ecosystem: Environmental > Aquatic > Freshwater >... | reverse complement strand
CTGTCTGCGGGCGCAGCCTTACGCGTTCCGGGTATCTGACGGCTAGGCAGGAAGATGAAAACAACATGAACAATCTTGCTGGGTTGCGATACTGCACGTTTGCGGTCGTCGCTACGTTACTGCTCTTGACGCCAATCGGGATCGCTCAAGGCGCGAACCCGACACACTTCGAGATGACTGTCATCGGCCAGACCTTGACTGCAGGCTTCAACAACAATGTCACCGTCGGGGTCACATACCCCTTGAGTGCCTATTTTTCAGGATCTGCCTACGATGTTGATCTAGCCGTATCGATACCCTCGCCGCTGCAATTGCTGGGAGACGACCACTGGCGCTATGACTTGATCACACCAGGGCAATCCGTCACTGTCAGCTTTGAGGTCTATGCGCCGACTGCGGCAATCGGCGAGTCATACCAGGGCTCGATCACGCTTGCTTACAGGGAACTCGGCGAAATATCGTACACCGAGGAGACGCACACTGTGGGCTTCTCGGTTCAGGGGTGGGTGAACCTTGTGCTGTATGGGATCCAAGTGACCCCATCAGCCACGACGTCTGGAGGTAATGCAACCGTCTCCGGGAACCTCCTCAACAGTGGAAACCTCGCGGTCTACAATGCAAACGTGACTGTGGAATCAGAAGCACTGGCTCCAGGCGCTCAGGCAAGCGTATTCTTGGGCGAAGTAGACCCAAACATACCTAGACCTTTCAGCCTTCTCGTCAGCTTCAGGAAGGATCTTGCTGAGGGAACCTACTCAATTGTCATCAAGATATCCGCCATCGACACCAATAGGCCCGCTTCTCCCTACACAGCCCAAAAAGCATCTCAGATTCAAATCAAGAAAGCCACCGTGCAGTCGGTGACTGAGCCTCGCCAAGCAAGCGGCGTCGTTGGAACGATCCTCGAGATCCTGCGATATCTCCTCGGGCTGTTCTTCGGCTCGCAAAGCCTATCAATCCCACTTGAATGGCCTTTGCTTTTCTCTGGAGACATCCGTGCGTCTGGATTGGGATCATAGGCTGCAGTTGATAGAGAATTGCCATCGCCCGCCGGCCCAGCAGTTCAAACGGTCAACGTTACGAAAGTGTATCGTGTTGGGCGCATTGACTATTCGGCTCTCAGAGGCGTGAGTCTCAAGATAGGAAAGCGCGAACTCGTATCAATTGTCGGGCCTTCAGGTAGCGGGAAGTCAACACTTCTCAACCTGATTGGCGCACTTGACCCGCCCACCTCAGGTCATGTCATCATCGACGGTGTCGACCTGAGGAAGCTGAACGAGGACAAACTGGCCGCCCTCAGAAATCGGAAGATAGGGTTTGTCTATCAGACCTTCAACCTGATCCAGAGGCTTACCGCGGCTGAGAATGTTGAGATGCCCCTGATTGCACGAGGAGTTCCGGACAACATACGCAGGAGCAAATCACTGAAGATGTTGAGTGCAGTTGGACTGGCAGATAAGGCGAGCAAGCGTCCGACCGAGCTTAGCGGCGGAGAGCAGCAACGTGTAGCCATCGCTAGGGCGCTCGTTACTCAGCCTGCTCTTGTTCTCGGTGACGAACCAACTGGAAACGTGGACTCGAAGACCACTATCGAGATCCTCAACTACATCGTTCAAGTCAACAAGAGCCTAGGTACCACATTCATCCTAGTCACCCACAATCCAGATGTCGCCAATATGACTCATCGCATGATCACCATCAAAGACGGCTTGATTGAGAAGGAGCAGTATCCCCAGCGGATGGATTCCCACACAGGATTGTGATGCCAATGCGCATATCCGACATATTCAAGCTCGCGTTCAAAGCGCTTCGTGATAGGAAACTGCGAAGTCTTCTCACGATTCTTGGAATCATGATTGGCTCGGCGATAATCCTGGCGCTCATCGCCAGCTCAAGCGGCCTGAGCGCTGGAGTCCAAGCTCAAGTGGGCAAGATCGGAGCTAATACACTCACTGTCAGCTCGGCCCGCCAGTTCTTCGGAGGTGGCGGCAGCAGCGACACACAGAGCTATCAACTCTCTCAGCAAGATGTGAATACGATGAAGTCATTCCAAGGCGTCTCAGATGTCATCCCGTACTACAGCCAGCGTGCCACAATCTCATACGGAAGCAATTCAATAGAAGGAGAACTGATAGGCGTCGACGCAAACGCACTATTCACCATGTACAATGGGCTGAGTCTCAGCAGCGGCAGTCTGCCTGACCCGTATGACCCGAGCGCGGCTGCTGTGGGCTACTCGATTGCGTTTCCGACGGGGTCAAGTGATCAACTGGCCCTCAACCAAATGATTTCCGTTACTCTCGGTGGTTCATCGAGTGGCAGCCTCACTTTCTTGGTGAAGGGGATTTTCTCAGAATATGGAAGAGTGCTGTTCTCGAATATCGATGAGACAATGTTCATCTCCCTACAGTCTGCTCAGATTCTCCTTAAGACCCAGTACTTCAGCGGGTTGTACGTGATGACCGATACTGCTGGAGATGTCACAACGGTTCAGCAAGAGATAGAGAGCTACTACGGTACGCAGGTCCGAGTGATGAACGCTGGCTCTATGGTGTCAAGTGTTGAGTCGATCACGTCACAGATGACCGTGTTCTTGGGAAGCATAGGAGGTGTGTCGCTGTTTGTGGCCGCAGTTGGCATAACCAACACCATGTTCGTTTCCGTGATGGAGAGAACAAGAGAGATAGGCATCCTGAAAGCCCTAGGATACAAGCCCAAACAAATCATGAGTATGTTCCTTTCCGAGGCAATATTGAGTGGCATCGTCGGGGGAGTCGGAGGCACCATACTCGGTTATGTCCTATCTTTCCTGATAGGCGGTTCCCTATCCGGGTTCAGCGGATTTGGCATGGGCGGAGGACCTCCCGGACAAGCCAGCAGCTCGAGCAGCACATCATTCACCCCAGTCTTCACCCCCGAACTGATCGCCTTCTCGCTGCTCTTCCCGATAGGAGTCGCGGTACTGGCCGGGCTTTACCCGGCCTGGCGAGCGTCAAGGATGAACGCAGTGGTCGCACTGAAGTACGAGTAGACCGATCCACCAGCTGGGATTGGCGGCCAAGCACGGAGAAAAAGCGGAGAGATCCATCGGGGCACGGAGCCGAGCCACGACAACTTGACCCCCGCCATTTCCCGTATACGCGTGGGTCGGACGGAGTTCTTGAAGGCCCAGTAGGGTCCGCGACAGTCTTGTTGCTGAAAACGGTTCCAAGATTCAACCAGGTCAGAACCGCACAGGTCCTGACCTCGTTCCTGCAATGATTGAAATCGGCGAATAGTCTGATGACAAACGTGACGCGCATGATCATGGCCTGTTGATCAAGCAGGTTGTGATGCAGTCACGGATCTCACGCGTGTGCAGAGACACAAGTCATAATACTGAACGGCACAAGTTCGAGTTCGGTGGCAATTGTCAGAAGCGAAAGAGCATTCCTCCCGTAGAAACTTCCTGAAGATGGCGGGGTCCTTTGCTGCGGGTGCAGTAGTCGCTGGGGCGGCGGTTGCCGCAACTCAACCCGCCGTGGGGCCCGGGGTGACACAGACTGGAACTCAGAGCTCGACGCGAACCGTGCCGGTGAGCGTGGGGGATCTCGGTGCTTTCCGGTCCGCGCTTGAGCGGGATGGTTTCACAGTTGGACAGGGGGCAGCGGCCGTGTTTCCACTCATTGAGGCGTACGAGGCAGGCCTGATCAAGGCATGCTGGGGCAATGACCCAACCAAGCCTTACCTCGTATGCCTAGTTCCACCATCGCCTGGAGAACTGGTGCCAAGCTACAAGTTCAAGGTAGGTGAATTCCTCGGCCTGAGGGGTGTTACGATTCTCTTCCGCATGCGCCCTGATGAGGCTCTTGTCTTCGTCGGGCGGACACCACCCGAATGCATGTACTACGGCTTCAGTGGCTACTTGATGGAGAGATTCTACGGAAACGAGAGCAGAGTACTCTTTGCGGACATAACCGACGCGTTGAATCATCTAACCATAAACAGTGAAGGAACCCCGAACGGGGCGGAGGGGAACCCGTTCGACAAGAATACCGTCATTGTGAGTACGGCTGACAGGGGCATTGACGAACGTGTCCGAACAGCAGCCATTTCAGCCGGATACTCGTCCTCCATCACGAACACGTACGTGATCCCGTCTCCAATGCTGAAGATGGGACTCGACGATGATTCCGACACATTCAACTTCTTCATTCGGCCGTCGGTCTTCAAGGACCAGCAGGCTGGCAGCGCATATGTCAAGAATCCGCCTGTAGTGATTCTGCGCGTGACTCCGAAGGAGGCTGTCAGCCTCAATCCCTTCAGTGTAGCTGACCTGAGGGTTCGGGGAACAGGCAAGACGGAGCATGATCTGACACCCGCCCTCAATGATCTACGCGAAGCCATCTTGGCGAAGTACGGTGACTTGGAAGCTACAGAGCTTGAAATCAACGAAGCGGTCCCGGAGGGGATCGAAGGTATCCAGAGAGGAATCAACGTGGCTGGGCCCACTAAGGACGCGATCTATCTTTCGACAGGTGGGCAGCTTCAATTCTACCCACCCACGCCGTCACTGATAACGGGCAAAGCGGAGAGACCTCCGAAGACTTTCACTCTCTCCGACGATCCGAACGAGTTCGTAATCGTATATGGAGCCAATCATGAGATCTCAGGGAAAGCCGCTTTCTCGAGCTTCACCGTCTACGGGGCGGACATATGGAATGGCGTCGGAGGCATCACCAGCGACCAGTATCCGACGGCTGAGAATTACCTCCCCGGCCACCCGAACGCCAAGGACCTTTACGCCTACAAGATCGCTCGACGATGTGACGGCGAGGATTGTTACAGAGTTCCAGGTCCTGGCCTTAAAGCGCATGGCATCGAGCTGGACCAGCCGATCTTCATCATCTTCCGCGTCTACTGTGAACCCGCAACCAAGGCGGGGCCTGTGAAATCTGAGATTCTGTGGGACCGCGCGATCAAGTTCAGCCCACGGAAATAGGATATGCCGCGTGGAGCAGGACCCGATAATGGGGGCGGAACACCCCGATCGCAGGGGCCGAGACAGACGGCGAATCGGGACTTGGACAATGTTTGTGGCGGGCCCGGTTAGGTGACATTTCACGTTTTGAACCAACGAAATCCCAGCGGACAGAGACTACTCAGAAACTCCGCAAAACATCCACAGACATGCAAGAAAGGATGATTGGGCCAGTGCATTTTCGCTAATGGTTTGCAGGTCACGGGTTCCCGTGTTCAAGCGTTCTGTGGACAGGGTTCGTGCGCGGTGCGGGAGTCTGGCATCCGATCAGGAACAGGTCTCTCGTCGAACGACGAATCGTAGTCTACATTAGTGTGTCTTCCAGCGGCCTTCTTGGTGTATGCTTCTCAGGCTCCGCATAGCCCAGTCTGAATGGATGTTGCGGCGTCTCTCTCAATCCTATTAGGGTTTGGAGTTTCTTCTGCATCTCAGGTATCTCGCATGGCTCACTCAATGGGTGCACTCTAATGCCGGCACTGGTCGCGGTCAACGCCAGTCTCTGAAAGATCCGGCCGACCTTCACGCGCGACATGTTGTCATCCTTCACGGAGCTGATAAGACCCAGATGGGAAGCGCTCATTAGCGCCTTAGAGCCCTTTTCCGCCGTCCCCTTTCCCACATTTGCGTGAGAGATAGCGATCTGCCCGATCTTTGAAATCAGCCAGGGTGTGCCAAATACACCTTGCCCATACCAGTAAGCGAGTTCTTCTGTGTATGCTGGATCAGCGAAGTGGATCATAACCGATTCCATGAATAGCTTGTCCGCCTCAATCTTCAACGTGTCATCATCGCTGAAATCGATCCTTAGGTCATCTTCATTGCAGCAATCTCGCAGCCTATTCAGGTCGTTCCCCGGGATTCTCCGGCTCTCATACGCTCTACGATTCGTGTGTCTGACCGTCATGGCATCAAAGATCGAGCTAGGGATCCTCGACCTCGCGCCCTCCGTGAGATCGACTCGAGCAACGTGGTCGTCTCTCTTCTTGTCTGGGAAGTATGTGAGATCAGCCTCGTATCCGAGATGATCAGCCGATATGAGCAGATTCTCAAGGGCGCAACCGACGCTGATGTAGAGTTCTCGCTGGCTTGGATCAGCGGCCCTTAGCCACCTGTCCATATCTGCGAATACGTCGATCTGTCCGTCCTTGACGGAGAATCTCCAAGGTTGAGTGTTATGACTGGACGGAGCTAGTATGGCGTATCTCAGCAGGAACTTCGGTCGTTCCTCTTGGCTTCCGGACCTGGGAAAATCAGCTTCCTTGACCTGCCAGCAATCCTGAATCATACTGATCGTAGTAGACCCTGCGCTCAACCGTCTTAAGCTTTAGACACGAACCGATGTGAGTGCAGAAGTCAAGGACATTTCGGACAGTGTGGATAGCCCGGAATGTAGTGTTGGCGGATGCGTGGAGAAAGAAACGTAGAGAAGCTTAGACGATGGTGTGTACGCCGGCTCCTGGAAGGTTGGTCGATTAGAGATGTCTCAGCCCACGCCATGACTCCTAAGAGTACAGTTCATGATTGGTGGAGTCGGTTCCAGTGGAATGGATGGGTGGGCCTCTCAGACGAGTCCAGACGACCATACATCATCCACAGACTACCAGAAGAAACCGTGGCTAGAATCATTCAGGTCAGACTGCGTGAAGGATGGTGCCATGAGGCGATCGCTGCATACCTCAACCAGCAGGATAACATCAAGGTAAGCAGCGGCTCCGTATACAAAGTCCTCAAAGAGAACAATCTGATCACCAGAACCTACAAGCCTCGAAGACAACGAACATACACCCGCTTCCAACGCACGCATCCAGACAGCCTCTGGCAGACAGACATCAAATACTACGGGGACGAATACCTGATCGCATATCTGGATGACTGCAGCCGATACCTTCCAGGCATAGGACTCTACACGGAAGCAACAACCGACAACGTCCTAGAGACACTCCAAGAAGCCCTGTTGAACGGTAGAACCCCAAAACAGATCCTCTCGGATCATGGCACACAGTATTGGAGCAACGACGGCCCAGGCAGGTTCACAAACTTCTGCCAGACACATGGCATAGAGCACATTCAGGGTTCCATTGGAAAACCAACCACACAAGGCAAGATAGAACGATTCTTCCAGACATTCGAAGCCTACTATCCAAGATTCAACGACATGAACCAATTCAGAGAATACTACAACAAGACGAAGCCGCATCGAAGCCTTAACTACAAGACACCAGCACAGATCTACCTCAACTAACTGTCCGATATGTCATTGACTCCCGCACACGAACCGATGTGAGAGCTTGATCTATCCTGATCGAATGTAACTGGAGGGGACAAGACCAAGAGAGTTGTCGTAGCGGCCATCGAGAGATGACTTCTCAACAGCCATCCTCATTGAAATGGGCATGGAGCTCTTTTCCTGATGGGTTCCTGAACTACTCAGATACAATCTCCTGTCTTGACATCATGGACGTCCAAAAGACTCTCCTAGACTCACGGATGCTAGCCACTATCGTACGATGATAGTTTGGCGGGCCCGGTTAGGTGACATTTCACGTTTAGAACCAACGAAATCCCGGCGGACAGATACTACGCAGGAAATCCGCAGAATGTCCACAGATCTTCTGAGGAGCGAAACGAAGATCGACTCACCTGCACGGGGACTCGCCCCTAGAAGCGTAGGATGTTAAATGACCTAGCGAGGACTCTGTTCGTTTAGGAGGCCTTTACCTTCGGACTCCCTCAGGCAAGCAGGCGACGCTTTCTGAAGTATGCAGGAGCGGGTGTTGCCGTTGCTGGAGCATCGGCAGTCGGCCCAGACTACTTCTCGACACGTTCTGATAATCGAAGTGGCAAATCATGATGAGGCATCTCGAAATCCTTCTACTATTCACGATGGTCTTGTCGCCAAGTGTAACGCAGGGAATTCAATCGGTTGGAGTGGCGAGTCGGTCGTTCGATATGGCTTCCCAGAAGTTAGTCATGGCTCACTATCTCAACAACTGGGCGACTCCACAGACGACGGGCGGATGGGACGGCTGGGCGTGGGGTGGAGACGGTTGCCGCTTGGGCTTTCATGACCCTGACAGAATTCTGGCAAATGGCAGGAGGGACATCGCGTCTATCTATTACCCTCTCATAGGGCCGTATGACACGAGCGACCAAGCTGTTATTGAGTACCATATACGGCTGGCCAGAGCGTCGGGAATTGACGCCTTCATTGTTGACTGGGATGGCATAACTGGTCACGCGGATTTCGCAAGAATAGACTCCAATTTCTCGGCGATGTTGAAGGTGGCTGAGCGAATGAACTTCTCTTTGGCGGTAGACTATGATGCGCATCGCTACTATCTTGGTTCAAACGGGCCGAAACTGACGCTGTTTCATAGCAGAGCAGAAGCCTTGCTGCAAATACAAAACGATCTGAAGTATGTCATCAGGGAGTTCGGACCAAGTCAGGCATACCTCAAGTATGATGGGTTGCCGGCGATCTTCGAGTTTGGCGGGAGTTCTGTGATGAGAGGCACGGATTGGAGACAGGTCTTTGATGCCTTGGGCTCCGAAGGAATTCGTGCGAAATACTTCAGGTTCTATTTCGGTGGAGAATCATACTATCCTCCGTTCAGCGGGTTCGCGCCTTGGTTGGAGCCAGGCTTAGCCGCAACAGGGAAGACTAATCCTGTGACATACATCTATCGAGCGGCTGATGATGCTCGAAGTGTACCTGAGATAAGCTTCGGGAGCAACCCGTGGCCAGGGTTCGATTCAAGTCCAGTTGGCGACTGGTGTTACAACGAAGGTCCAAAAACGGTCGATAGGGCTGATGGTTCGGTGTACAACAAGACCTGGGGAACTACGTTGTCAGTTTCACCCAAGTGGGTCGACATCGCAACTTTCAACGACTGGAACGAAGGCACCATGATAGAGCCGACAACCGAGTTCAACTACAAGTATCTCTACTTGACCGCCTATTACGCGGCACAATTCAAGCATCAGAATCCCAGCTACGCCGGAATCCCCGTTCCCTTGGCCATCTACAACGCCACGCTCGCCATGCGTCAGGCACAGAGTGACGGCCGCACTGTCGGCTTGGACATCGCAGATGAGACGCTTCAGCGCGCTGAGCAGGAGTTTCAATCCGGGCAGTATTCGAGCGCTCTAGCAGACGCCAATCAGGCGAAGCAATCTGCCGAACAGGCGACGATTCTAAGAGCTTCAACGACTATTCTATCCCATACCTCCACACAGCCAGCCTCTCTCCAACCCACAGCGCCTTCTGGTTGGAACTCGATATTTGGAGCGGCAGTTCTTGGAGTCGTGACGCTTGTTGCAGTCTCGGTCATAGTGAGAAGACGAAGAACCAAGCAGCGGTAGGTAGCTCTTTTTGAATCGCCGGAGGTTTCTGAAGCATGCTGGCGCAACCGGCGCGGTCATTGGAGCTTCAGCACTAGGGTTGGATTTGCTCACGATGCGGCCTACTTCGACACCAACCGAGATGATGACATCGACTAAGCTCAATCTTCCCCCCGTAGCAGAGTTCAGTTTCACCCCGAACTACCTCAATCCGACAGATCAGCAGATAGTACGGTTCACGAGCGAATCCTACGACCTCGATGGTGACTCTCTCGCGTACAAGTGGATGGTGGACGGTGAACCCGTCAGTGAGGAGAAGGACTACTCCGCAAAGCTGCCTGTTGGTCGACATTTCGCTAGGCTAGAAGTCTCCGATGGATACTACAATGAAACAACGGACAATGCAATCATAACAATCGAACCTGACCAAATCTACCCTACGAAACAGTTGCGCATCAAGTACAAAGGAATGGACTATGCGGCCTCCCGTGTCAGCCCGGAACTCGACATGACGCCTTCTGTGATACCGGATCACGAAAGGCTGGATGAACAACTCAGCACAATCCATGATGAACTCGGCTGTAATGCCGTTAGCATTTGGGCGGGTGATGGCTATGAGGACAATCTCATCGAAGCCTGCAGGATAGCGTTGCAGAAGCGCTTCGACCGAATATACGTTCTTCCAAAATACATGCACTTCACCGTCGATGAGATTGCGGAAAAGCTGGCAAAGCTAGCACCGAGGATCACGTCTCTGAGAGAAACATCTGACAAGATCGTTTGGGTGATCGGAAATGAATTCACGTATTGTGTCAAGGATCTAATCCCAGGAGACACATTCCGGGATAAACAGACATGGGTACACAATCATCATGATGGCTACATAGAAGCCCAACAGACCAATATTCCGAGAGTCTTCGAAACCATCTTGCCCGTCATCAGAAAGATCTACCGTTACCCTGTCGCATACAATGCCGGGCCGAATGAGATTGATCTTGTCCCATGGAACGACCCGCTCTTCGAGTCGGTATGCTGGAACGCCTACCTCAAGCCTGCATACAGAGAGTCAACCGAGAAGTCTCTGCTTGACAAGTTCTCTCAGCTCAAGCGGTTCCGGAAGCCAATTATCGCAAGTGAGTTCGGATGCGCGACATGGACAGGTGCCGGTCAAGCGTCGGACACAACCCTCTTCCAGAGTCAAGCCTACGATGAGGATGAACAGGCCGATTCAATAGACAGACACTGCATGATGTTTAACGACGCGAGAATTGACGGAGCCTTCCTCTACATCCATAATGAAGAATGGGACAAGGGCTTCGGCCTATACAACGGCAAGAAGCGCAAGAAGGGCTTCTACATGTACAAGAGCTACCAGAGAGCATCCTGAGCCGCAACAGGATCTCAGGTATCTGAGACTGTCTGAATAGCGGCAAAAGATCCGCGGAGAGCTCGAAAGCGATAGGGAGACCCGCGGAACGCAGAGCCGCCTAATACTATCTTAGGTTTGGCAAGACGGGTCTGGGAGTTGGGGGTAGCTTGCGTGGCTGAGTATCTCAGTGCATCTCAGACGCCGGAGCTCTCTGGGATCATGAAAAGTTCTAAGACCTAGGCTTGAGACATACTGGTCCATGGACACATGCAGCGACTACGAGTTCTGGCTTGTCTTCGCGACAGTATTGCTGGTCGCCGTCACTGGTTACTATGCCGTTCAAACAAGACGAACTGTCGAGCAAATGAGGAAATCCGCAGAGGCAGAATTCCTACCTCATCTGAGAATGTCTGTGGGGTTTGGCGAGGGACCGTGGATCGAGCTATTTGTCACGAATGTTGGCAAGGCCTCGGCCATCGGAGTGCAGACGAACTTTCGTATTCAAGAACTTGAGAACAGCATGCGTACTTGGACAAGTCCGTTGCTGGTGTCCGGTGAGAGTGTGCGGTTTCCAATTCCCGTAGGTAAGGACAAACGCCAAGAGACAATACGGTTCTTTGAGCAGCAGCAGTCTACCTTAGTGTTCAAAGCGGAGTACTCTGACATCTTTGGCAAACCGTACAGTGTTTCTGATTCCATCGATATCACGAAGTATGTGAAGCAGTTGAGTAGCGCACCAGTGCTGTTGCCAAGAACGGAACTGGGCATGATCAAAGAAGCATTGGAGCAGATCAGGGACGAACTCAGCACACTGACTCAAACCGTGCGCCGCTAAGATGGTGCGTCCGCAAAGACGCAAACCTGTCTAGTTGATTTCATGGCTCGTCTGACCTAAGACCTACTCAGGGGTCTGGGACAATTTGTACAGCACCGTCGTGCGCGCCCTAGTGTTTCTCCAAGACGCTATCAGCAAAAGATACAAACTCGAGGAGAGCGTTGACCCTGTCCTCAAGCTGACGCATGGGATATTTCGCCTTGAAATTGATTTCATGTACGAACGTATGTCGTGCTTCAACTAATTCTTTGACCCTCTCGTAGAAGTCCTCCCTTATGCTTTCTCTGCCGTGAATAGGACAATTGTAGACGTACTTCCTTACTGCTGAGATGAAATCCTTCCCGATAATGCCGGAAAACACCTTGCTGATGTTCTCAAGGCTCTGGAAGTTGCACGCTGAGCAAAGGAGTTCACCGACCGAGACACGCTTCGCTCTAATCCATTCTAGATCGGCAACAGGTATGCTCTGCTTCTGCAATTCCGGGATTTTGCGTATGTTGGCTTGTTCCTCGTCAATCGCTTTTCTCAGCATCTCTCTGAAATAGACTTCGAGGGCAGTAGTGGCGCTGGCGATAAACTGTCCACGCGCCTCTCTTGATAGGCCGGAGTCGCGCGTTCTCTTCTGGATAGTTTCTAGCACCCTGTTTGCAAGATCTATCTTGTCCAAGAAGAAGTTGTAGGGGACGCTGCTTCGTCCCCGCCGTGCTCGTCTAGCGTCTTCAATTCTCTTCTTGAGCAAGAAGCGCCCTCACCAGACAAGATCGAAGTAGAGGAGCTTTTCAACATGTTGTTGAAACATCCTGCTACTTCGGCGGATTCTGTTGCTGGAGCTGAGTTAGGAACGCCATTCGAGCTGTACTCACTTCCTAGCAGAGAAGCCCACGTTAGTGTGGTTGAGTGGGATCGACGGAAGCGAGACTGTTCGCTATGAGGTACTAGAGATCAAGAACTTGTCGAAAATAGACCTGACGCGAATCCAATTCCGGCTGAGAAATCACACGCCATAATTCTGCCCCAAACGGGGAGAAACTCCACAAATAGCTCGAAAGTGATGGCGGGCCCGGT
>Ga0136653_10001506_pt1 | contig 12630 bp, 11 predicted proteins | sample LakKivw275mmetaG_FD_94866 | JGI IMG/M metagenome (GOLD analysis project Ga0136653, IMG submission 94866) | Anoxic lake water microbial communities from Lake Kivu, Rwanda to study Microbial Dark Matter (Phase II) - Lake Kivu water 275m metaG... | ecosystem: Environmental > Aquatic > Freshwater >... | reverse complement strand
TAAGACTCCCTGTGATCGAGGATCTGCACATCAACCGTGCGGTTCTGACTGGGTAGCTCGATGATCATGTTGTTGTGATTCGTGACTTGTGATTCGTGACTCGTGACTGGTGATCTTGTTATTTCAGTGCTCACTTTCTGGATCAGGTATCTTTTTTTAGTCTTTAACCTGCCATGCCGTTCTCTGGCGGGAGTCCTGGCATAAACCGTTTTTCTGTTCCCTTCGTTTCAGGTAGTCGATATAGGCCACCATCAGCGAAATATCCTGGCAGTTCAGGTTGCATTCCACCTGCCTGAACAAAGTATCGGCATTTTTCTCGATAAAACCGGTATCATACTGACCGAGAATAAAATCGGTAGTGTCCATGACACGGGCCAGGAATGGGACGGATGTTTTGACCCCGGTGATCTTGTACTCGCGCAATGCCCTTTTCATCCGCTGGACAGCCTCATACCGGCTGGAACCCCAGACGATCAGCTTGGATATCAGCGGATCATACCAAAGTGGGATATCATAGCCTTCGTATACCGATGCATCAACCCGTATGCCGAGTCCGGATGGTTCGGTCAGATGTCGCATATGACCCGGGCTGGGCATAAAATGGTTATCCGGGTCTTCTGCATAAATGCGGCATTCAATGGCATGTCCGCGCTGCACAACTTCTTCCTGGTTGATTTTCAGATGTTCGCCCGAGGCGATCAGGATCTGTTCCTTGACCAAGTCAATTCCGGTAACCCGCTCAGTGATCGGGTGTTCCACCTGGAGACGCGTATTCATTTCCAGGAAGTAGTAGTTCAGGTCATTGTCAACCAGAAATTCAATGGTACCGGCACCTTCATAATTGACTGACCGGGCTGCCTGTACAGCGTACTGTCCCATCTCCCGGCGCACTTCCGGGGTCAGGAGCGGGGACGGGGTTTCTTCGATGATCTTCTGATGCCGGCGCTGAACGGAACATTCCCTTTCACAGAGATGGATGACATGTCCAAATTTGTCGGCAAGGATTTGAAATTCAATATGATGAGGATTCTCTACGTATTTTTCAACATAGACAGTGTCGTCTCCGAACGCCGACCTGGCTTCTGACCGGGCTGCCCGGAGAGAAGGGAGAATATTCTTTTCTTTCCGCACCAGGCGCATCCCTTTGCCTCCTCCCCTCGCGGAGGCTTTGATCATGACCGGGAGGCCGATTTCCCGGATAATATCAAGCGCCTGTGGGCCGGATTTTAGTGATTCGTCGGTTCCCGGAACAACCGGGACACCTGACCGGATCATGGTTTTGCGGGCCGTAATTTTATCGCCCATGGTCAGGATGACTTCTGGCGACGGCCCGATGAAAATGATGCCTTCGTCTTTGCAACGCGAAGAAAACCGGGCATTTTCCGAAAGAAAACCATAACCCGGGTGAATGCCCTGGGCACGGGACTTTTTTGCGGCTTCAATGATCCGGTCGATATGGAGGTACGATTCGACCGAAGGAGCCGGGCCTATCAGGTAGGCTTCATCGGCATACCTGACATGCTGCGCGGTACGGTCGGCTTCCGAATAGACAGCCACTGTGCGGATGCCCATTTCCCGGCAGGATCGCATAACCCGCAAGGCGATCTCGCCGCGGTTAGCGACCAGGATTTTCTCGATCATGTCAGAACTTACGGTTAGGTCAAGGGCTCAAATATAGAAGTTTTTACATGTTTATTAAACTTAAGGAAAAGTTGGGGGTTGAGCAAAACGGAATCGGATATCAGACTATAGATATCAGATAATAGATAACGGATACCAGATAACAGATACCTGATCCCGCCAATGAGTTTATGTGAGCCCTTCTGCCTTTTGGCTTACCGTGTTACCGTCATCCTCCGTGTTTCGGTGAAGCTGCCTGCCTGGAGGGTATACAGGTAAATTCCCGCTTCCAGGCGGCCTCCATTGATTTTGAGCATATGTTTTCCGGCCGGCACAAAGCCTTCATTCTGCTGCAAAACCACCCGGCCGGTGATGTCGCGCACCTGAAGCGTGACCTCATTGCCGTTGGCCAGGGTGTAATTGATTTCCGTAAAGTCGCTGAAGGGATTGGGATAGTTCTGATCCAGCGAACTCATGGCCTTACCCACGTCGACACCGTCGATCGGATTGGAATGGTCGTTGATGTTCAGGCGGATCATGACGTTCCTCGCTGCCGGATAACCCGTCGTCGCCCATGCAGCGTAATCGTCTCCCCTTGAAATGCTGACCGCATCCAGCAGGCGGAAACTATAATCAGCCCCGATCTTCAGGTTGTCATACCTCTTGATGGCGGTCTCAGTATGGGTGTTGCTGTATTCGATACAGGCATAGACCTTGTCGCCGGCTTCGAGGAATTCCGATTCGCCGTCCTTGTCGAGAGCCATGGTGATCCACTTGCCGATCATGGTGGAGTCATAGACCACATAGGAAGTACCCAGCAGTTCATACGGGGTAAGGTCATCACCTTCAGTGGGTACCTGGAAAAGCTTGAAGCAGTAATCAATCGAGCCGTCAGCCAGTCCGCCGGCAATATAGACCGAAATGGAACTCACCTCGCAATTGGCAAAGATGTTGTAGATGCTGCCTACCAGATGCCCCAGGTTGGGCTGATCAACCGTTCCGTAAGCCTCAATCCCCCAGTTGTAATTCTCTTCCGACGTATTATCGGCGTGGGAATAAACGCTGTCGGTGACATTGAAGTAAACCGTTTTCGTGTTGTCTGCGGGAGTATTTTCCGGGTCTTTCTGTTGATAATTGTAAGTAACCATGTAATGGCCGAAATCAACCGGAGCATAGGAATCGGCGATCAGGGTGGTATCTATGACCAGGGTCGGGATGGTTTTTGGTACACTTGATTTATGAAAGACATTTTGATTGTTTTTGACAATATCAACTTCAAAAAAGGCTTCCTCGGAATCGTATTCGCCGAAGTTCAGGGCACTGCCCCTGAAATTCATGTAATTTCCGCCACCGGCCAGCTGTGATTTCGGGATCATGAAAATGGGCGATGCCAGGGTATTGTCGTCTTTGTCATCCCATTCCATTTCGGCAAACTTCAGCTTCAGGTCATAATCCCAGGCCTCGGCCAGCGAGAAATCGTCGATTTGCCAGAAGTAGAGGCTGGTATTCCTCCAGGTGAATTTGAACTGGACATTCGATTGTCCGGCGGCCACATCGGAAATGTTGGCTTCGAAGATGGCCGGCACTCCCGGTGAGGTGTTGTTCGGGCGTCCTTTGTGGCGCACTCCCCAGCCGACATCATATTGTGCGGAATGGACCCAGTTGTCGACCGATACTTCCAGCAGCATCTGCCAATATTCACTGTCGTTGTAGCACATGAAGCAGGTCTGGTAGGAAACGATCACCGAACCGTGGGTTGAACAGTCGATCGGCGGAAAAACGATCGAGTTGTCCAGGTCGACCCGGGGATCCTTGCCTTCATTGTACTGGTCGAGAAACAGGCATAAACTGCCGTTTTCGGCTGTTGTTGATCTCATAGGAGGCTCGCGGGTCAGGATAGAACTGACCAGGCTGTCGTTGGGCCACCAATGCCAGTTATAACCTATGTCTTTGGGATCCAACATGTAAAATCCCTCAGGCGCGGTCCATCCCTTGGGGTCATTCAGGTTTTCCCAACCAAAGGTTTCCAGGTAAAACACCTGGCCGTTCCCTTTAAGCCCGGGAATGGCTTTGGAATCCTGTGCCTTCAGCAACGCCGGGGTCAACAGGCATAAGGCCAGAAGCAGGGTAAGTGTTCTTTTCATCGGTTTAAATGTTAAAGGTACACTTGTAAAAATACGAAAAGGTTTCGGGTTTCAGATTTCAGATCCGGGACATTTGCAAAAAAAATCGTCTGAAATCCTGTAAATAATACCCGAGACCTTTTCTCCCTGACCTTATAAACGATACCCGGTGGCTACCTCGTGAGGGTCATCCTCCGGGTTTCGGCACTGTTTCCTGCCCGTAAGGTATAGAGATAAATTCCCGGCTCCAGGGTGTTTCCGTCGATCTGCAGGGAGTGGGTTCCTGCAGGGAGGTATCCTTCATTTTTTTGAAACAGGATGCGCCCGGTGATGTCACGTACCTCTATGTTCACTTCCGAACCGGACACCAGGTCATATTCGATCTTTGTAGAGGCAGTGAATGGGTTGGGATAATTTTGTCCCAGCCCCCTCAAAGCGGTAACCGGATCCGTTCCGTCGATAAGGTTGCCGTGATCATTGATGTTCAGGCGGATCATAAGGTTTCTCTGATTGAGATAGTAGTTACCTGTATCCCAGGTTTGCCCCTCACCCATGCCGACGCTTGTCGGATCCATTACCTTGAACGACAGGTCGGCTCCGATCTTGAGATTTTCATACCTCTTGGAAAACAGGTCGGTGTGCAGGTTGGTGTACTCGACACAAACATAGAGAAGATCACCTGCCGAAACGAACTCGGATTCACCGTCCTTGGTTACGGGGAGGGTGATCCATTTATTGATCATGCTGGAGTCATAGGTCAGGATCTCGGTCACAGCCAGCTCGATGGGAGTCTGGTCTTCGGATCCGGTTGGTATGGAATAGATGACAAACCGGAAATCGATCTGTCCATCGCCCAATCCTCCAGCAATGAAAGCAGAAACCGAGCTGAACTCACAATCCTGGTATATCCTGTACTGAACTCCCACCTTGTGGTCCATATTGGCAACCCCAGTTGTTCCATAGGCCTCAAAACCCCACACAAAAGCTTCTTCGGAAGTGTTATCGGCATGGGAAAAAACGCTGTCACTAACATGAAAGTAGGCTTCCCCGGAATTATCCATAGGTGTATTCTCAGTTTCCTCCTGGATGAATCCGTAAGATATCTTATAGTGACCGTATTCTGTCGGAAAGTAATTATCTTCCAAAGTTACGGTATCGGTGATGAGGGGGGAGAGGGATTTTGCCGGGGACTGGACGTTGAAGATACTCTGGTTAGCCTTGGCAACGCCGATGCTAAGGCTGACATCCGATTGGTCATACTCACCAAAATTCAGAACCGCGGCCTTGAATCTCCCCAGTGAATTACCTGACAACTGCGATTTAGGTATCATAAAGAATGGAGTCATTCTGGATTCTTCATCCGCATCCACCCATTCCATTTCGAAGAAATTCATCCTGAGGTCATTGTCCCAGGCTTCAGACAGTGTGAAATCATCGATCTGCCAGAAATAGTCATCGGTTTCCCTCCAGGTGAAACGGATCTGCACATTAGGCTGACCGGCAGCCAGGTCCGAGATGTTGGCTTCATAAATAGCAGGTATCCCCGGACGGGTATTGTTGGGCCGGGCCTTGTGACCGCAACCGAAACTTACGTCGAATTGGGCAGAATGCACCCAGTTGTCAATCGATATTTCCATTAGCATGATCCCGTTGGAGCCATATTGCATGAATACCGTTTCGTACCTGACAATGACCGTGGAATGAGAGCTGCAGTCAAAGGTTGGAAATCCGACGCTGTTATTCAGGGGAATAGTCGGATCCTTATATTCGTTGTATTTGTCGGCGAACAGGGTCAATGACCCGTCGTCGGCCGAAGTGGAAAGAAACGGAGGTTCATTGACCCATTGGGCTTTCAGGCTGTCCTTTGGGTACCAGTGCCAGTTGTAACCGTTGTCGGTCGGATCCATGAAATAATACCCCTCGGGAGACGTCCAGCCTTTGGGATCATTCGGATTTTCCCAGCCAAAAGTTTCCCGGAAAAAAACAGTCCCGTCCCCTTTAAGGGAAGTCTGGGCATTGAGAGGAAAAGAAAGGACAATGAGTAACACGGGCATCAGGGTCAAGTTTCTCATAATGATTTCGTTTGAATTTAACATTCGTTAAATTTAGAAGAAGCTTTCAGTCCTGCCACCATATTATGACATCCAATTGGTAAACGAGCATTTTTTGAAGCCAAACAAATCCCTATCTTGCAATTATCAATCGTTTAATAACCTTGAAACCGATGAATATTCCCGTTCTTCATGTGACCGAAAAAACCCTGGCGGAGGCCTATGAAAAAGCGCTGATCAGGTTATACAAGGAAGGTATCAGGATAAAAACCCAGTACGACAAGCCGGGTGACCCCCTGAGTATCGACAGCACCATGAACATCACCATCCTCGAACCCGAGACCGATCCGATGATCCATAAGGCCTTTCCCGGCGGCATTGACGACCTCCGGGAATATGTGCTTGAACTGAAGGGATTTAAGGATCACTGGGTGAAAAACATGAATGACCCGGCCGATACCCGCTGGGAGTACACCTATCATGGGCGGCTGGCTGCTTACGGTTCCTGGAAGGAACTCCGGGATCCTGCCGACCGGAATACTTCCTTCATTGCAGGATTCACCGTGAACCAGATCGAACAGGTGATCGGTAAGCTGGTCAGGCAGCCTTTCACCCGCCAGGCCCAGATGATCACCTGGATGCCCCAGCTCGACGCCCAGGTGTATGATCCTCCCTGCCTGCAGTCACTGTGGTACAGGATCCTGGAAGATGAGGAGGGAGTCTGGTGGCTCAACTGCAACATCCGGTTCCGCAGCAATGATGCCTGGGGGGCCAATTTCATGAACATGTTCGGCTTTGTGCAGTTCAGCCGCGAGGAGATCGCCGATAAATTGGCGGAACGCACCGGGAAAACAGTAAAACTGGGCCGGCTAAACTGGCAGGCCGATTCCTTACATATATACGGCAAGGATATTGAAAAGGCCGCCGGCTTGCTGTTCGACCGCATCGACACCATGCCCTTTGAAGAGCGGACCTATAATTTCCATGATGAATTCATCCAGGATATGTACCGGATGGCCGACCTGACCATTCTCCCGAAAATAGAACGGTATGGAAGGGAGTGAGAAAGAACTCCGGATCTACTTCTGCGGTTCCATCCGGGGCGGACGGCAGGATGCACTGTTGTACCAGGATCTGATCATGTTCCTGAAAAACTTCGGGAATGTGCTGACCGAGCATATCGGCCGGGCCGACTTGGTGGACGAACGCGAAACTCTACCCTCGCTGGTCCATGACCGCGATCTCACCTGGCTCCGCTCGGCCGATCTGGTGATCGCCGAGGTATCCACCCCCAGCCTCGGAGTGGGGTATGAACTGGGCATGGCCGTCAATTGGGGGAAGCCCATCCTGTGCCTTTTCCGCAAACAGGAAGGGAAAAACCTTTCGGCTATGATCAGCGGATCACCGGGAATCAGGACTTTGGAGTATCGGGATACGGAAGAGGCGAAGAGAGGGATTGAAGAGTTTGTGAAGACTAAGAGACCAAGAGACTGAAGACCAGAGACCAGAGACAGAAGACCAGAGACCGGAGACGATGGATTATCGGATCCTATATCCCGAATCCAAAATCCCAAATCCAGTATTAAAAGATTTTGTAATGTGAAAAATATTGTTGTATATTTGTACTAAAAGTATAATACAATATATAATTATAGCATTATATGATCACATTCAAACTTGATCCGAAAGCGGGAGTTCCATTTTACAGGCAGATCATTGACCAGATACAATATGGCATTGCTGCCGGCAACCTGAAAACAGGAGAGCAACTCCCGACCGTCAGGGCTCTGGCGGTGGAATTAAAAATCAATCTGAACACGGTTTCGAAAGCCTACAAAGAGCTTGAGATCCAGAACGTTCTGGAAACCCAGCAGGGAACGGGAACGTTCGTCAGTGCCACGAACGTCAGGATTTCTGACAAGGAAAAGGAAAAGAAGCTGGAAGATATTTGCAATGAATTTCAAACCATAGCTTTCAGCTACGGATTTTCTACAGATGATATTATTAAACACCTAAAAACCAACAAGAAATGAACTCTTCAACTGTTACCAAGAATGTGGTTAATCCTGTAGTGGTCACGGTGATGCTCATCCTGGCGGGAGTCAGCATCGGATTATACCTCCTTGAGGTTATCGATGTCCCGATCCTCGCTGGTGCTCTGGTAGTATCGGTATTGATCGCAAGCTTGATCCACATTGCCGACCAGTGGGAAAAGGCTGTAGTTCTGAGGATGGGTCGTTTTATCGGTTTAAGGGGGCCCGGTATATTCATGATCATACCCATCATCGACCGGGTTAACCGTTACATCGACCAAAGGGTGAGGGTGACTGATTTCTCGGCCGAAGAGACCCTTACGAAAGATACCGTTCCGGTCAATGTGGACGCCATTGTGTACTGGACCGTCTGGGATGTGGAAAAAGCGGCCCTGGAGGTTCAGGAGTATCAGCGGGCCATCAATTTCATTGCCCAGACAGGATTACGTGACACGATCGGGAAGCACGAGCTGGCCGATCTGCTTCAGGACCGTGAAAAAATCGGAAAGGATCTGCAAAAAGTCCTGGATGAAAACACCAATCCCTGGGGTATAACGGTTCAGACCGTGGGAATCAAGGATATCAAGATCCCGGCAGGCCTCGCCGACGCAATGAGCAAGCAGGCACAGGCTGAACGGGAAAGGAAAGCCCGTGTGATCCTGGGTACCGCCGAAACCGAGATCGCAGAGAAATTTGCCATGGCCAGCAAGCAATATCAGGATAACCCGATCGCACTCCACCTAAGGGGTATGAACATGCTGTACGAAGGATTGAAGGATAAAGGCTCGATGGTCATTGTCCCCAGCTCGGCGCTGGATTCGATGAACCTGGGCGCTATCGGGGGGTTGACTTCATTGGGTACCAAACCCGCCGGAGCTGTGGCTGACGCCATTTAAACCAATAGCCGCCATGAAAGCCAGAGGCCGAGAGACTTTAGAGACCAAGAGACCAGAGACAGCAGTCACTCGTCACTCATCACTCGTCACTCATAAAATGAAACCCTTCTTTCCACTCCTGCTTCTCATTCCGGCGAGCGTTCTTCTGTGCTCCTGCAAACCTTATCAGCAACGGACTGAAGTTCAGGTGATCGACCTGTCGGGGATCTGGGATAAGCCGGAAGAGATTCTTCTCTCTTCCATTGCCACAGACATCGAGTATATACCCCTTGAAACCAAGCCCGAATGCCTGCTGGGAGAGCCGGGAAACCTACGCATTATCCTGATGGATCATTACATCCTGGCCGGGATGCGCCTTTTCGACTACGAGGGTAGGTTTATCGCGACCTTTGGCCGGAAGGGCAAAGGACCACAAGAGTATGTGGGAGCTGCCTCGGTGGCTTGCAATGAAAAAATGAAACGTATCGATGTTCTGGATGCAGGAAGCGATCGCATTGTGTCTTACGGATTCAATGGTGAGTTTATCCGCGAAATACCCATAGCAAAAAATGGAGCAAGGATCATCAGTGATGAATCCGGACGCATCGGGATCATGTACCTTCCGTGGAGAGAAGACCCTTCAGATACTGCCCGCTTTGAATGGATGACTGAAACAGGGAAATTGATCAAAACTGTTCCGTTATACGTGGGTAGGCCAAAAGACGGTGGCCAAAACTGGGACATTGGTGCCCGGCTGTATCGCGAAGGAGACAATATGTGTTTTGCAGAAGTTCCGTATGATACGATCTATCAACTTGTTGGTGATCACGAATGGAAGCCCCGATGGGCCTTTAGCTCCTGGTCCAACAAGATGCCCCGCGAATATTGGTTGGATAATATCAAATGGTCGACAGAACGGGGAAATTTAACCAATATTTATTTTAGTGGCGAATCATCCCGATTCCTCTTCATGGAAGTTGAAAAACAAGGAGTTTACGGCCAATGCGTTTATGATAAGGTTACCCGTTCCGGCCGTTGGACTCACGCGATGTTCCCGCCTGACAGTACTTACATGATAACCATAACCGATGACCTCGACGGGGGGATATTACCACAGATGACTATATTACATTATCCGCAGGGTGACAATTACGTTACGGCTTTATCTCCTGTTGATCTGATCCATGAATTCAAAAACCATCCGGAATCAAAAATCCAATTGGCAAATCCGGAAATGAGAGAAAAACTGTTCGCTCTAGTCGACCAGCTCAACGAAGATGATAATCCGGTCATCATGATCGTAAAACTCAAGCCAGAAAGATGATAATTCGCGAGGCTTTAGCCGAGCCTTTCGGGAGGCGTAGCCGACCTTTTCACGAGCGTCAGTGAGTTTATTCGGGAGGCGCAGCCGACCTGTTACTGGTTCACCCGGTAATTGGTGTACTGCACGATAACCTTGGCCTGGGTGGGAGCTTCATTGACTTTCTCCGCCGTAGCATTGAATTCACTCATCATCTTGGCCGGAATGGTCATGGCGCTGATGTCAAAGGTGACCACTATCTGATCCGGCAGGTTAAACGGGTGATGGTTATATTTGAAATCAATCAGGTAGGAGCCTGATTTTTTCGTATAAGTCTTCATTTTGAGGATACGGTTGGCTTCCGGGTCTATCCACATCTGGGCCAGGATAATATCTTCCGATTCAATTTCGGGAATCACTTTTATGATTTTCGTGCGGATGCCTTCCACATCTTCCTGTCCTGCCAAAATTGAGGTGTAACCCTTTTCGATCAGGGTAAGGTATTCCAGCCGGAGCCCGTTTTTCGGAAGCAAGGTCAAGCCTTCGGCTTCAAAGGTAAACCGGTCGGGTTTCTGGAACTTGATCTTGACAAACCGGTCGCTGATCTTGATGAAATCGACGTCCACCTTGATCACGGCATCCACCTGGAAGTGGTCGAGCTGGTCGAAATTCTTCCCCAGGGCTTCCAGTAATGTTTTAGCCTCATCCTCCTGGCCATACAGGCCAAACCCCAAAACCCACAATCCGATGATCAATGCCAGTCCCTTGCCCGATCCCCTTTCCATATCAGCTTAAAATATCTTTCTTCCTGAAATAGAACAACGTAATGAAAAAGAAGCCAAAAATATAAATAAACTGGATCAGTATATCATGGCTGACCATTTTTATAGCGAAATCAGGCTCGAAGAACTTCTGCCAGGAGGTGAGGTAGGTGGTAAAAAAATAAGGCAAGACCGGTTTCAGCAGCGAGGCGCCAACCGTAGAGATCACCGTTATGCCGATGATCATGGCAATGGTGCCGATAATGGGACCGATGGAGTTGTCGGAAAGGGCAGACAGCAGGTATGACATGGCACCCACCGTGGTCATGCACAGCAGGCCATAGCCATAAGCCGAGAAAAACCTCCAGATCACATCATCGGAAGATAGGATACTAACCTTGGTGGTCATCACAAGAAGATCACCCGGGCCGAACAAGATCCACCCCACAACAGTGCTTAATAAGATCATCAGGATGATCAGCATGAGGGTGTACACCCATCCGGCGATGAATTTCGAAATGATCAGCTTGATCCGGCTGATCGGACGGGTCAGCAGGATCCGGTAGGTTCCGCTATTGGCCTCGCCCGCCAGCAGATCGCCCGTCACCAGGGCAACCAGGATCGGGACGTGTATCCAGAGGGTGTTTAAGATAATGTAGGCCACGCCGTACATGTTGATCAGCTTGCCTTCAAAGACGAACTTGTCGCTGAGGCTTTCGATGAGCATGGCGAACATTTCGTCCCCTTTGATCTTGATGCCGATCTCAATGGCCACGATGATGATAAAAATGGCACCAAACCCGATATAGGTACGGGGCTTTGTGAATATCTTATAGAGCTCGATATTAATTAGCTGCCTCATTGTCAGTTAATTGAAGGAAGAAGTCTTCGAGTGAACGTACCGGTTCGATCGCATAGATCCGAATGCCCTTTTCGATCAGGAAAGCGGTCAGAACCGGGATCTCATCTTTAGTGATCTTAAACCACACGCGGTCGGGTGAGCTTTTCTGAAATTTGGTTTCCCACGGGGTACCCAGGATGACCTGCCTCACCGGATCGGGGTTTTCCAGGATATAGGTAACCTGACGGTCATCCCCGTTGATCAGGTCATGTACATTGCCTTCCACCAGTGCCTTCCCGTTGCTGATGATCACCATCCGGTTTGCGATCTGTTCAATTTCATAGAGGACGTGACTCGATATCAGGATGGTTATGTTGCTCTCCTGGCTGAGAGTCTTTACCAGGTCACGGATCTCTTTCTGTCCCTGCGGGTCAAGACCGTTGGTGGGTTCGTCGAGAATGATCAGGTCAGGCTTATGGAGGAGCGCCTGGGCAATCCCCAGTCTCTGTTTCATGCCCAGAGAGAATGTCCTGACCCTGCTTTGCGCACGATCCAGCAGGCCAACCATGACGAGCACCTCATCAATACGGGCTTTCAGGTTGTGCACTTTTGAAAGTCTGCCCAGAATTTCCAGGTTTTTTCTGGCAGTCAGGTAGTTATAAAAGTCGGGCTTCTCAATAAGAGCCCCAACCCGGCTGAGGGTCTGATAACGGTCAACGGCGAGGTCATGGCCGAAAAGGAGGATTTGACCCGATGTGGGCCGGATCAGGGACAAGAGCATCCTGATGGTGGTGCTTTTCCCTGAACCGTTAGGCCCGAGGAAACCATAAATATCACCCGGCATCACATGCATGGACAGTCCATCCACGGCTTTGATGTCGCCGTAATGCTTGCTCAGGTTTTTTATGTCAATATAAGGTTCCATGAACGATTTAAGATTCTAGATTTTGGATATTGGATTTTGGATAAACTCCTGACCATGCCTAAATAGCATTGACCGTTTTTGATAGATTAATACTATTAAAC
>Ga0136653_10001504_pt1 | contig 12637 bp, 12 predicted proteins | sample LakKivw275mmetaG_FD_94866 | JGI IMG/M metagenome (GOLD analysis project Ga0136653, IMG submission 94866) | Anoxic lake water microbial communities from Lake Kivu, Rwanda to study Microbial Dark Matter (Phase II) - Lake Kivu water 275m metaG... | ecosystem: Environmental > Aquatic > Freshwater >... | reverse complement strand
GGTGCGGGGTGACGACGACCTTCTCGCTCTTGACGAGGACGTTGTCGACGGCCGGCTCGGCGCTGTAGACATCGATGGCGGCGCCGGCGATGACGCCCTTCTCGAGCGCGTCGTAGAGCGCCTGCTCGTCGGTCAGCTTGCCGCGCGCGCAGTTGATGAGCATGGCGGAGGGCTTCATCAGTGCCAGCTTTGAGGCGTCGATGAGCTTCTCGGTGTTGGGAGTCAGGGGCAGGTGCAGCGTCACGAAGTCGGACTGCTTCAGCAGGTCGTCAAGCTCGACCATCGTGACACCGAAGCGGTCGGCCCATTCCTGAGCCACGAAGGGGTCGTAGGCGATGACGTTCATCTTTAGGCCGCGGGCCATCTCAGCGACCTGCGTGCCTATCTTGCCGAGGCCGACAACGCCGAGGGTCTTGCCGCGCAGCTCGATGCCTTTGAGCGAGCGGTTCCACTTGCCGCCCTTGAGCTCGCCGTGCGCGCGGGGGATCTGGCGGACGAGGGACATCATCATGGCGATGGTGTGCTCGGCGGTGGAGACGGTGTTGCCCAGGGGGGAGTTGACGACGACGATGCCGTGCTTGGAGGCGGCTTCGACGTCGATGTTGTCCACACCCACGCCGGGTCGACCGATGATGCGCAGCTTGCCGGGGGCGGAGAGGAGGTCGGCCGTGACCTTCGTCTGCGAGCGGACGACGAGGGCGTCGTACTCTCCGAGGATGGCCTTCAGTTGGTCGGGGGGCAGGTTCTTCTTGACGTCCACCTGGCCGGCCGTCTTGAGGATCTCAATCGCGTCTTCCGCGATAGCCTCGGCCACCAGGATCTTCGGGGTGCTCTCTTCCATCTAGGTGCTCCTTCGTGCTCTGTCGAACTCAGCGTCGGCGCCGATACTGCTGCCGCGCGTGAAGCATATATTATGCCACGAACGGCGGGGTGTGGGCGAGGGGGATTCCGCTTGTCTCTACGCGTTGAGTTGCGAGTCACTACGTGTGTATCCTCTCTTGGAGAAGCGTCACCCGCGGTTGCCGTGACGCTGCGAGGTACCCAATGGGATCGGGGGAAGATTCGTGCTAATCGAACTGCGTCTGAGGCCGGTACGGGAGCGACTGAAGCGGAACACGTGGTCAGCCGCTTTGCGGTGCCGCATTCCACCGCGCTGTATGCACCGCGTGCCGCATCTGTCGCTGTACACCCCCGACGCCGTCACGTCCGGCCAGGTTGCCGCGGTCCAGCGAGCACTGTCAGCTGCAGGACGGCGGTACCGCTACCTGGACTGCACGATTGACGGCTACGAGAGAGGCAATGGCCAGGAGGGACACTTCGTCTACCACCGCGTCGTCCCATCCGATGAGTTGGTTGAGTTCCGCCGAGACCTTGCGCGCCGCCTTGCCTCCATTTGCCCGAGTCCCAAGCGCTTCGAGTCGCCCGGAGCCGATTTCCTGTTCCACATCACGGTGGCCTACCGACTGTCGCAGCGGCAGGCCGACCGGCTGTGGCGGCACCTGAACGGGGCCGGAGTCTCCACCAGCACGCCGCGTGGGGCGACCGGATTCCTGGGCTGGCTCCGGCGTCTGCTGCACCTCGGCAACAGACCGGATCCCGGACCGGCGAGCAAAGTGTTTCGCATTCCCCTCAGAGTAGTGCGCGTGTCACTCATCGGCAACGACCAGCGCATCGTCTGCGAGTACGACCTGCCGGGTCAGCGGGTGCTCAGTCGCCGAGAGGCTCTCGACCGCCGTGGCTGGAGGCACAGCATTCAGGCTGCTCGTGCGCTGACGAAATGAAGTGACACCATACTCATTTCCGCGCGCAGCTTTGAACCTCGCTGAGTCGGGCGACGGGCTTCACGATTGACGCGTACGTGGCGCAGGGGCCTGGTCCCCGAAATGAGTATGGTGTCACCGCATTCTTGCCTCAGGCTATCGGCGCCGGACATGTCAAAGATTTCTCTTTACCTTTCAAGTAAATAGTCCTATACTCTGCTCAAACCTTGGAGGTCTACTTCCGCAACAAGAAGCTGTGCCGCGTATTCAGCAGCGAGAAGCTGGTGATACGGGAGTACGGCCAGGACAACGGACGGCTCGTCATGCGGCGGATGAGTGTGCTGATGGCGGCGCCGACGCTGGCCGATGTGCCGGCGACGAAGCCTGAACGGCGACACGAGTTGACCAACAATCGGGCGGGGCAGTTCGCGGTGGACGTGAAACAGCCCTACCGCCTCATATTCATGCCGGTTGGCGAACCAGTGCCTCGTCTGCCCGCCGGCGGCTATGACCTCGCGAGGATCACCGCAATCGAGATACTCGCGGTGGAGGACTATCACTGATGGCTACTGAGAAGAGATACGAGTTCAGACCCGACTACGCCGTTCATCCCGGCGTGATCCTCGGCGAACGTCTTGCTGTCTACGGCATGTCGCAGACCGAGCTCGCCCATCGCATCGGCATGAGCACCAAGACGATGAGCCTGATGGTGAACGGCAAGGCGCCGGTCACCCCGGAAACCGCAATCCAGCTTGAGCGCGTTCTCGGCGTCTCAGCACGACTCTGGACCGGACTCGACGCCAACTACCGGCTCCTCGAGGCCCGAAAGGCGGAGACGCTCAACCTCCAGGCACACACCGAGTGGGCTTCACGCTTCCCGTATGTCGAGCTTGCCCGGAGAGGAGTGGTGCCTGCCACCACTGACGCTGTTGAACGGGCGGCAGCTCTGCTGCGGTTCTTCGGCGTCGCCAGCGCCGATTTGTGGGAGAGGCAGTACGGCAGTCTCCGGGTGGCCTTCCGGAAGTCTGCGGCGTTCGCGCCCTTACTCGAGGCCACCGCGTGCTGGCTGAGGCTGGCCGAGACGCAGGCGGTGCAGACGGAGTGCGCTGCGTTCGACGAGTCCTCGTTCATGACCTCGCTCAGGGAGGCGCGCGACCTGACGCGGGAGCTTCCAGAGGGTTTCGACCGCGTGCTCCAGAACAACTGCGCCGCCGCCGGCGTGGCGCTCGTATTTGTCGCTGAGTTGCGGCAGACGCACCTCAGCGGCGCGGCGCGCTGGCTCCACCCGGAGAAGGCGATGCTGGCCCTGAGCCTGCGCCACAAGACTGACGACCACTTCTGGTTCAGCTTCTTCCACGAGGCGGGGCATCTCTTGCGGGACAGCAAGAAGAAGGTCTATCTCGACTGGGCTGACGGGGCGCCGTTGTGCGACGATGAAGACGAAGCAAACAGGTTCGCCTGTGACACGCTGCTCCCGCCGGAGGCCTACCGCCGGTTCGTCAGTGAAGGGCGCTTCTCGGAGCGCGCGGTAGCGAGGTTCGCCGGTGAGGTCGGAATCGCGGCTGGGATCGTGGTAGGACGCCTGCAGCACGACGGCCACATCCCGTTCAACTCTGTTCTGAACCATCTCAAGCGGACGATGGCGTTCTCGCAGACCTGAACACGCCGAGATGGGCACCGATCGCCTCGACGGCGGGCAGGCGTGGGAAATACGGTGACACCATACTTATTTCCCGCGCAGCTTTGGGTCTCACTGAGAATCCCTGTCAGCTTCACGAGTGGCGCGTACGTGGAGTGAGGGCACGGTTCCCGAACTAAGTACGGTGTCACCATAACTCCTGCGGATGGTCCTCAGTCGAGCAGCCCTTTCAGCAGGCCGGAGCCGGTGATGCGTTTCTCTAGGCCGATGGCGAGGTTGCGACGCAGGTAGTCCTCGGTGCACTGGGCTTCAAGCGGGACGCCGGTCTTCTTGCCGCCCAGAAGCACCTCAAAGGACACGGCTCTTCCCGCGAAGCCCAGCATCGCGAGGGCCTGGATGGCAAGCGCGTCGCCGGAACAGTACTGTGCGTCGCCGGCCTTGCCGTTCGCGACGAGGGCCAGGCCCTCGGCCTCTCCCGCGTGAATGCTGTCGACGAACGATGGGTCGAACACCTCGAGCAGTTGCGAGATGTCTTTCACGCTCCCCTCCAATTGCTGGATTCTGCCGGACATGACCTGTGCCGCAAGGTCGATGCGAACCTTCAGGCCTGGCTGGCTCACAGGGCAGTAGTGCAGCGCCTCGCTACGCACTACTACGGACGGCACGCTCACACGGAATACACGCACGAGCCAGTCCCACACACCTAGCTCGTGTGCGGTGATGACGACGTTGGCATCAAGCAGTACGCAGCTCGGCCGCGAGGTCCTGTCGCTCGTCAAGCCCGTACTCCTGGAGCTTTGCGTTGAGGTCTGCGATGCTAACTTCCAGCAGTTCAGCCAGCCGGGCGCGTGACAGAGAGCCTTTCTGGTAGGCGGTGAAGGCGAGACGTACGTAGCGCTCGGGAGGATAGGCGGGTTGCGCCCACGCTGCCGGCCGCGTGGAGCGATCCAGCCGGCGAAACGCCTCGCTTGCTCGCAGGGCCTCCGCCACTGCCTCCGGCAGGATGCCGAGGTTCTGCAGCCGGTAGAGGAGCGCGTCAGTAGAGACGTCGTACTCTCTGGCCATCTCGACGACATCGACCTCTCGCATGGCCCCCGCTTCGGTCCGCCGGGACCATGCCTTGCGGATCGACTCCTCCGGCAGCAGCAGCGCCGAGGCGAACGCTCCCGCGCATTTTTCCGTTCGCGCACCAGTCGCTGTGCCTCCTGCGGGGACCTCACCTTCAGTGGGTCGGACCCACGTGAGCAGGTGGAACAGCTCGTGCGCGAGGCTGAAGTTGCGTCGCCAGGGCACCTCGTCTGCGTTCAGCAGCACTACTGCGCCGAGATCTCCCCGCGAGCACGCCGCCGAGCCTTCGTCTCCCAGGCTCCGGTGCCATACCTTGACGCTGTAGCGATCCTCAAGCACGCCGAGGAGCGCCCGGGCGGGACGGCTGCCGAGGTCGAACTGCTGTCGCGCACGTTCTGCCATACGTGTTGCCTGCCTGTAGCCCATTCGCTCGGTGTTGGAGGGCCACGAAGGCAAATCCGATTCTCCGCAACGGCCACAGAGCCGTTCGACGAGTGCATAGTGTTCGCACGCTTGCAGGAACTCCGCCTCAAGCACGGCACGATTCTCCCGCGGCTCCTCGCGCCAGAGGACTGCCGGACGCGCCGCGGGCTCTTCGACCGCCAACAGGTGACCGATGTCGATGCGCAGAGCCCGCGCGAGGTTGACAAGCTCCCACGCCTTGACCTCGCGCTCACCCTTCTCGATCTGCGAGACAACCTGCGGGGCAGGTAGTCCCGCATTCTCGGAGAGTTGCTGCTGCGTGAGCCCCAGTGCCGTGCGGGCGGTGCGGATGCGGTTTCCCAGACGCGTTCGGAGGTCGTCCATCTCCTACCTCCTCATGATTCTCTTCATCTCTCTGACACAAGTATACGTATATCGTCACCAGGAATTCAATGGATTCTTGAGAGAACTGAGGCAGAAGGCCTGCAGTCCGGTGTTTCTCGCATGCAGATGCGGGGACACCGCGCTGATCTCGCGTCGGACGGTGTCCGCAACGGTGAGCGCCGGGCGACCCGACGGCAGGCAGGCGTGGGAGCCTGCCGCTACGTGAGAATGCCGTGCCGGGTGGCAGTGACATGGGCGGGTGTCCCGCGTCGGGAGAGCGGGCGGATGCAGAGGTCCGCCCCTACGGGAGACGGCGCGGGTGCCCGGAGGTGGCAGATGTGGGCGCAGGAGAACCGGATGGCGGGCAGGCGTGGGAGCCTGCCCTTCGCGGGAGGGCAGAGGCGCAGGTACGGTCAGCCGGTACCGCCTCTTGTGCTCACGCCAGCGCAGCGTCGAGGAAGTCGACGACCGTCTCTTCCCAGAGGACAGGCGCGACGGTCAGTCCCTCGGTGTGGCCAGCACCGGGGACGGTCCAGACCGTTACGTTGTCCGGCGAATGCTCTCTGATGTACTCAGCGGCGTGGCCCTCGTCCGCTATCTCGTCGGCGGTGATGAGCAGCAGCGGCTTCGGTGAAGCGTCGCGTGCACTCGCCGCAAGCGTCGCCGGAGGAGAGGCGGGCGTCAGCAGGTCGGCCACCCCGTACTGGATGCGTTCAAGCACGAGTTGCGCCCGGCCCCGCCAGGCGTAGACGTCAGCGAACCACGCCTTGTCGGCGGCGGTTCGGGCGGTCGCCCCCTCCGCCACCACCGCTGCGATACGCGGCTCCGACGCAGCGGCACCGATGGCTTCCTCACCACCCATCGAGAGTCCGAGCACCGCGATGCGGTCCGAATCCACGTCCGGCTGCCCCAGCAGGAACGTCACCGCCGCGGCGATATCGAGGTCGCCGTACCAGCCGAACTCCATGCCCCGGCCGCCGCTCATGCCGTGCCCGCGGGCGTCGGTCACGAGCACACCGTAGCCGTGGTGCACCAGCGCGGCGGCGTGAGCCAGCACGTCCGAGCCGGTCGAACCCGCCCCGTGCCGCAGGATGACCGCGGCGCCGTTGGTCGACGGCACGTACCACGCGCCCAGCTTGATGCCATCCGACGTCAGGAGTTCCACCTCGCGTGCGGTGAGGCCGAAGCCCTCGGGCTTCTCATCCCCCGAGGGGATGTGGGGAGGGTTCGTCGCCACGACCGCCGGGGTCAGCGTCCAGACGGTCACGGCCGCCGCCAGCGCCAGCGCCATCCTGGCGATGAACTGGCCACGTGTCCGTCCGGGGAGAAGTCGCGGGATGCCGGTCAACAGCAGCACCACGCCCGCCGCCAGAAGCAAAAGGCCTGCGACCGCCTGCCACGTCACTCCCGCCCAGACGATGTGCCCGGGGCCGAAGGCAATGCCGGCCGTGAGCCCGACGATGCCGCACAGGACCGCCGCGCACGCGCCCGGACGACCTGTTCGTATGACCAACCAGGCTGCCCCGGCGCAGACAGCGAGGACGATGAGGCCGACCGCGGGGCGCCGCTCGGCGATGGCCGCGGCGGCCACCAGCACCGACAGGCAGACGGCCCAGGTGACCGTGGCGATGCGTGTCACCCGGCCGGAGGACGGCATCTGCGCGCGCCGGGCCGGCGCCGATGACTTCGCCCGCCGGGCGGTCGACGGCTTGGTGAATCGCTTCTTGCGCGGCATGCTGCACTGCTCCTTGTGCTGCTGGAAACTCGCAACCGGTCCGCTCTCGCAGTCGTTCGGGCCGCGACATAACCCCTGGCGTTCCGGGGTGGCCGGCGGCCGTCCAGTCTACCACAGCCGGTCCCCGTTCGTTTGCGCCATACCCCGCCTGCGGGTATCATGGTGGTGCAGGAGGTGCGGCATGAGACAGCGAAGAGCGTTTCGATTCCTTCAGGTCGGCATAGTGCTCTCCCTCCTGATGCTGGCCGCCTTCCCTTCCCCTCTTCTGGCCGCCGACCGCGTCGTGCAGATCAACCCCGACGAGGGCGGCGTGGGCGACAGGGTCCGCGTCTGGGGCAACGACTACGACAAGGACTACCCCGAGTCGGCGGTCCGGTACGGCTATGTCTTCGTCACCATCTACTTCTCCTCCGACCTGGCGGAGATAGGCGACCGCATCGGCGTCGAGGTGGGCGACTACGAGATAGTTGACGCTTCGGACAAGCTGGACGAATTCGGCGACTGGGAGACCACCTTCAAAGTCCCGGAGGAGCTGACCGGCGGCAAGTACGATGAGGACGTCGAAGTAGGTGACTACTACATCTACGTGACCTACTGGGGCGACGATGTCATCATCGCCGCGAACATCTACGAGGTCACCGATGTGCCGGAGGAGTGGTACCCCGTCCGCTTCTACTGGCGCGGCTATCCAGGGATGAAGTGGGGCTGGGGACCATATCCGTGGTGGCCGGATGACGAGTGCTGCTGCAACGAGTGCGACGACGACTGCTGGGACGGCTTCTGGTACTACCCCGTCCCGCCGTGCGACTGGGATGAGGAGGACTGGGACGAGGACTGGCCCTGCCCCTGGCCGCCTGACGACTGGGACGAGGACTGGGACGAAGACTGGCCTCACCCATGGCCGCCCTTCCCGCCCTTCCCGCACGGTGAAGGCGATATCTAGCGCGGGACTGCCTCCGGACTTCCTGGCTGTGTGGCCCAACACGGCGTGAGGCTGGGCCCCTCGCAGCGGGACGTCTTCGCCTTGCCCTTTCAGCCATCCTGCACTACAATCGTCGATAGCACCGACAGACGAGCGGCACAAGCAATGATCGCAGAGTACGTACAGGCAGCTCTCGAGAAGGCTCGCTACGAGCTCATCGACGATGCCGAGCCGTACTACGGCGAAGTGCGGGAGCTGCCCGGCGTCTGGGCCTCCGGTGCGACGCTTGAGGAATGCCGACGCCGCCTCGCTGAGGTGCTCGATGGCTGGATTGTCGTCCGGCTCGGCCGCGGCTTGCCCATCCCGCCGCTTGATGGGCACTCTATCTCGAAGCCCGCATCGATCGAGGTCAACGTCCAGCCGGTGGCGGAACTGAGCCCGGTCTCCTGGCGGTAACCGGTCCGCAGACTCAGATTGGGACTCCGTCGAGAGAGATCACGGCCACCATCTGCACCGGCCCCTGGGTGATGCTAGACTTTCTGCCGGGAGCAGGGTCAGCCGATTGATCGCTCTGAGCGTGAAGGTGGACGAGAGGCTCGGGGCTTCGGCCCAATCGGCCCGTCGATTGCGTCACACCCCGATTCCCTCGGCCCCTCTCTCCGGGGAGGATTTGAGGTAGTCCCTTTGTTCAGGCTTCTGAACTGCCTTGTCCGGCACACGTCGCTGCGCTTCGCAGCTTTCGGCCTCATGTTCGGCATCGTTGTCTGGCGCTTCACGCCGCTGAGCCTGACTGCAGCCGTCATCATGTGCATGGCCTCCGCCTGGTCGATGCTGCTGCTCAAGACGCTGACCGAAACGCACCTGTACCCCAGGTTTGCGCGATACTCGAGGGGCACACGGCTCGCTCTGCAACTGACGTCATCTCTCGCGGCTCACAGCGTGGGCTGGTTCGTGCCGATACTCCTCACCGGCGCCATACTGGACTTCAGCCCGTCGGATGCCAATCTCATCGTCTGGTTCATCGTCGTCTTCGTGGTTGTCGTCACCCTGCATTCGTTCCGCCTCACGGCGTCCTTCTACCGGGAGCTTAGAGAGAAGGACGCGCTCGAAGAGCGGCTCCGGACCCTCGCAACCCAGGCCGAACTCAGGGCTCTCAAGGCACAGATCAACCCTCACTTCCTGTTCAACTCCCTGAACACCATCGCCAGCCTGATTGCGTCAGACCCGGTCCAGGCGGAGAAGAGCGTGGAGCAACTCGCGTCGGTCTTCCGCTATGCACTCTCGTCCTCGGAACGGGAGTTCGTCACTCTTGGCGAGGAACTCGGGTTCGTCAAAGCCTATCTCGAGATCGAGAAGGCTCGATTCGGCGACAGACTGGTTATCTCCAGGAGCGTCTCCCCTGACCTCCTGGATACGCCCATACCGAGTCTCGTGCTTCAGCCCCTCGTGGAGAACAGCGTCAAGCACGGCCGCGGAGAAGACGGCACTACCCGGCTGTCCATCGGCGCCGTCGCTGACGATACGACGGTTCGGATCGAGATACGGGACGAAGGCGCCGGTATGCCTGAGCCGGTGAAGGCGGGTTTGCGCACCGACGGCACCGGGCTCCGGAATGTGGGAGACCGCCTTCGCATGATCTATGGCGAAGGGTACGGACTCAAGCTCGAAGACAACAGTCCCAGAGGTGCGCTGGCGGTGGTGACCGTACCACGGGCGAAGAAGTGAGACTGAGGACAATCATCGTCGACGACGAGGCTCCGGCGAGGGAGCGGCTCAGGAGATTCCTGCAGCGCAACGATGCCGTTGAACTCGTCGGTGAGGCGGAAGACGGGAAGGCTGCCGTGGAGATGATCGAAGCGGGCAGGCCGGACCTCGTCCTGCTCGACATCCAGATGCCGGGGCTCGACGGCTTCGGCGTCATCAAGGCACTGGCCGAGCCGCCTCTCATCGTGTTTGTCACCGCCTACGACGAGTACGCCATCCAGGCGTTCGAGGCGAATGCGCTTGACTACCTTCTCAAGCCGTTCACCGCGCAGAGACTCGACAGGGCCGTCGACAAGGCCCTGCAGGAGGCGTCCCGCAAGGCCGAGTTCACCGCTAGGATAGACGCCCTGCTGCAGACGCTGAACCGGCAGAAACGCCACCTGGAGCGGGTCGCCGTCAGGAACGGCGCCACGATTCTGGTCGTTCCCGTGGCCGATATCGAGTGGATAGGCGCCGACGAGGGCGCCGTGTACATCCACACCGCCGGCGGTCACTACCAGAGCAACTACACCATGGAGGAGTTCGACGCCCGGCTGAATCCCCGGACGTTCTTCAGAACGCATCGGGCGACAATCGTGAACCTCAGCCGGATCAAGGAGATAGTCCCGTGGTTTGCGGGCAGCTATCGCGTTCGCCTGAGCAGCGGCGTCGAGCTTGACGTCAGCCGGGACAGGGTCAAGGGACTCAGGCAGATCATCGACTGGTAGGCCGCTCACAGCTTCTCCTTACGTCCAGTCCGGCACTCCCCGTCCACCCACCAGGTCATCCGTGGGTGCGCTTCATCCTCCGGATCCGACCCCACAACCTCGTTCTTCCGCCTTTCAACTTCGGTTCGTTTACCCCGTCCCCCTCGACCACCCATCATGTGCGAGACGCAGACAGCAGACGTCAAAGGAGGGAACAAATGGAGACAGCAGTCGAGGTAACGAACCTGACGAAGAAGTACGGCGAACGGGTGGCCGTGAACAACGTCACGTTCAGCATCGGGAAGGGAGAGGTTTTCGGGTTGCCGGGGCCCAACGGAGCCGGCACGACAACGACCACGGAGATGATCGAGGGGCTGAGGAAGCCGGACGCCGGCATCATCACAGTTGCCGGGCTCAACGTCTCTACCAACGGAGACAGGGTCCGGGAGCTCATCGGCGTGCAACTGCAGAGCACCGCCCTCTACGACAGGGTCAGGGTCGGCGAGGCTGTCGACCTGTTCGGCAGCTATTACCGCAAGCGACTCCCTGCGGCGGATGTCCTGGCCAGGGTATCTCTGACCGACAGGAAGCGCAGCTTCGTCGAGACGCTATCAGGAGGACAGAAACAGCGACTGGCTATCGCGCTGGCCATCGTCAACGACCCGGAGGTGGTCTTCCTGGACGAGCCCACGACCGGCCTCGATCCGCAGGCTCGCCGGAACCTCTGGGGTCTCATCGAAGCACTCCGGGATGACGGCAAGACGATCGTGCTGACCACACACTACATGGAGGAGGCGGAGAGGCTCTGCGACCGGGTGGGCATCATCGACGCCGGGAGCATCATCGCCCTGGACACGCCGCGGAACCTCATCGCCCAGCAGAAGCTGGCATCGGCCATCGAGCTCATAGCGCACAACGGGCACGATGAGGCAATCCTCCGGCAGCTTCAGGGCGTGGACAAGGTCACTCGTGAAGGCAACACCATCGTCATGCACACGCGGAGGGCATCCTCGGTGCTCGTCGACCTGGTGCACGCCGCGGAGGGCATCGGCCTTCAACTGGACGCCATCTCGGTCAGGAAGGCCACGCTTGAGGACGTGTTCCTCGAGCTCACCGGAAAGCGACTGCGCGAATAGGAAAGCGAAGAGGTAAGGAGAACGAAGATGACTGCTCTACTCGGACAGATGAAGCTCGAAGCCATGCTGTGGACTCGCCGGAAGGAGACCATGTTCTGGACGCTGGCCTTTCCGGTCTTCTTCATCCTGCTGTTCGGCACCGTGTGGAAGAACGACACGTGGAACGGCGCGCCGACCATCAGCTACCTCCTGCCGGGCATTACGGTCATGGCGCTGATGATGACGTGCGTTGTGTCGACCGCCTCCTGGGTGGTGGAGGAACGGGAGAAGGGGATATACCGCCGGCTTTCCCTCACCCCGCTGAGCGCGTACGCACTCCTTGGCGGACAGATCGGCATCCGCTATGTGGTCGTCCTGCTGCAGGCGGCGGTTCTCATCGCCATCGGCGTCGGCCTCTTCGGAGCCGATGTCAGCGGCAGCGCGCTGCTCTTCCTGGCGGTCCTCACGCTGGGCGTGCTCTCGTTTCTCTCCGTGGGCTTCCTGCTCACCGTCGTTGCCAGGAGCGCGAAGAGCGCTCAACCCCTGGCAATGATCGTACTCTTCATCCTCATGTTCCTCGGCGGATGCTTCTATCCGCTCGATGTCATCCCGGCTTTCCTCGTCCCGCTCTGCCACGCACTGCCCTCCACGCGCCTCTGTTCCGCCTTGGGACAGGTCGCCATCGGCGGAATGGGGCCAACGGCCATCTGGGAGGACCTCCTTGTGCTGGGTGCCTGGTTCGTCGCTTGCTCCGCCGTGACAGTCAGGTTCTTCAGGTGGGAATAGCCGCGTTCGCAGCATTCACCGTCAACCGCCGGGAGGCCGCCGGGCTCTGCTCAGCAGCCTCCCGGTTGTTTGAGGCAGTCCCATTCCGGACAGGCAGGTATGCACGGCGTGGGGTGTGTTTGTGCATCGGATCTCCGCGGCGGCACGGCTCGTCAGCTTCGCCGCGGCGCGCCGGTTCACGGCGAAGGCGGCGGGCCGCAATCTCTGTTGCTTCGACCCGGTCGCTACTTCTTCCCGAAGACAAGTACCTGCTCGCCGCAGTCGATGCTGAGCGTGTCGCCTTCGACGGCGTAGCTCTGTGCGTCCTCGAGTGCGAAGAGGTAGGCCTGCTCGCGGCTCAGCGTGCCGGCCGCCG
>Ga0136653_10001503_pt1 | contig 12637 bp, 16 predicted proteins | sample LakKivw275mmetaG_FD_94866 | JGI IMG/M metagenome (GOLD analysis project Ga0136653, IMG submission 94866) | Anoxic lake water microbial communities from Lake Kivu, Rwanda to study Microbial Dark Matter (Phase II) - Lake Kivu water 275m metaG... | ecosystem: Environmental > Aquatic > Freshwater >... | reverse complement strand
GGTTGAGGGAGTGGATCTGCGAGAACTCAAGGGCCGCCGGGGAGACCGGCAGGCTGCCGATCTTCATGCCCACTCCGCTCGACCTGGCCAGCTCGTTTAATGTGAATGCGAGGCCATCGCTGGAGTCCATGCTTGAGGTGACACAGCCCGCCTCAGCCAGCTTCCTCCCCAGCTTAAGCCTCGGGGATGGGCGGTAGACCTTCTGGAGGAGGCGCCTCCGGAGCTTCGGCGGTGCCACAAGCCTCCCCAGCAGGATGCGGAGGCCGGCGGCAGTGTCCCCGAACGGTCCCGTCACCGCCACAACGTCACCAGGGGAAGCGCCCGAGCGGCGGACTACCCGGTCTGCCCTGCCGGCGGCGAAGCCCGCAATGAACAGTTCCCTGGACTCGCAGACGTCCCCTCCCAGTATGGGGACGCCATATTCCTCTGAGGCTTCGGCAAGTCCCTGGACGAGTCCCTCGATGCGCTTCGCGGAGTAGCCCCTCGGCACCCCCAGTGAGAAGAGGAAGGCGAGCGGCTCCGCCCCCTTGGCCGCCAGGTCGCTGAGGTTCATGACCAGCGTCTTCCTGCCCATGTCCTGATGCCTCATCCCTCTCGGGGCGTCGGTTCTCTTGACAAAGGTGTCAGACTTGAGCAGGAAGAGGCTGCCGTTCATCCTGACCGCAGTGGCGTCGTCGGGGTGGGGTAGTGCCCCTCGGCGGGCATCGGCTGAGCCGTGCACCGAGAGGACCCTCCAGATGAGGTCGATTATGCCCCGCTCGCCCAGGTCAGAGGCCTTCATTTCCATTATTCCCTGATTGGTATTGTCCAGTCAGGGATTTAGTGCTTTTGGGGGAGGCTGCTTGGTCCATGGAGGGGGCGATGCGGGAAAGGTTTTATTACTGCCGCGCCATTTTCCTAGCTTGTGCCCCAGTGGCTCAGCCCGGCAGAGCGACGGTTTCGTAAACCGTTGGTCGGGGGTTCAAATCCCCCCTGGGGCTCCATGGAACCTTTTTTAGAAAAAAGGTTCATCAAAAGCACTTGTTCTGAACAGGACTCAGGGTTGATGGTACAGTACGATTCCAAGAAAATCGAAAGTATTCGGAAGTTTTTGATGGTGGATCGGCAGCTTACTCCAAGGACAGCCCAGAGCCACATCAACTTGCTCAGGAGGTTCCTGGAGGAATTTGATGGGCTGAAATCGTGAGGAAAGATATCCAAGGCTACCTTGCCAAGCTAAACAGCAACACCTACAGGAATCACCTCTCGCTGCTAAATGTGTACATCAGGGATTATGAGAAGCATTATGAGCTGGCAGAAGGACTCAGGTTCTCCAGGGTTCAATATTCACCAAAGAGCACCCCTGCCATGGAGGATCTCAAGAGGTTCCATGTTGCAATAAAGGATTCAAAGGACAGAGCTATGTTCCTCCTATATGCCGCTTCTGGCCTGATGAGGCATGAGATCCTGGGGTTCAGAGCTGCAGATGTGGATCTTGAGAGGAGGATCCTCAGACCAAAGAGGACGGGGGCAAGGGCAGCAATGCACACCTGGATGAACTTCTTCAACAGGGATGCTGATGGGATCCTTCAACCTCTTTGAATAAATTTGCCCCAGGAAAGCTGCGGTTAGGGCAGTAATTTACTGGCTCCTTGATTTCCTTCCCGCATTTTGGGCAGAGGGGAATCTTGGCAAACCTTAATGCCACATTATATTTTGTTTTTGGATTTAGCTTATGCTCCTTCCTTATGAGCGAAGAAAACAGATACACTGGGCCATGCCAAGACAAGAAGGGAAAATGCAAGTATTGTAAGGAGAATTATTGAAATAACTGGAATACTAACTATTGCCAATACTGCTAATACCATCCCACCAAGAACAGCTAAAAAAGCAATAATCCTGGCTACTGGATTCCCTTTCCAGAGCCCCCAAGAGATTAAGATGCTGAACATACCTATTGCAAAAAACAATGGATCAAAAAATTGACCAGATATGGTTTTTAAAAAAAACCCAAGAACTTGCCAAACCCCATATGCGAAGAGTGCAACTACAAAGATTTTCAGGATCAATGGCCTTATGGGGATAGAAGGCGCTGGTGCTTCTACCCCATCGCTGGGGGACATAAGCCCCACTAAGTTTTCAATCTGTTTCAGGTTGGATATAATCAATTCTGCGCTGAAATTGTTTCTTTATCCCTTATTGGCTGTTGACATGTTCATATCCGGACCATTTATCCGCCGACCTTGAGCATTATGAAGTCTATTTTCCAATGCTCATAGCCCCCTAAATTAGTAATTTCCCATCACTCATGGCATGCGGAAGATGTAAACGCCCCAGCCCAGAACGCTCCTCTCCCAGTGCAGGTAGTACTTCTTCTCTCTCCCGTTCCTCTCCAGTAGTTCAGCCAAGTCTTGGTCGCCAGGCTGCGCCTTCGCATAGTCCTGGACGGCCTTCCACTGCAGGGCGATGTAGTGGTCCCAGTCATCGTTGCTGCTCTCCAGCGCGTAGATGCAGTGCAGCCCCTTCCCTTCACCGATGGTGATGTTCCCGCCGAAGCCGCTGGCATAGTCCTCCCGGTTGATGGGTCTAGCCTGCAGGTACTCCTGTTCGGGCTCCCTGATCCAGAAGGGCTCGCCTGTCACCAGCAGACCTCCGGGAACGACCATGCCCTTCAGTGCGTCCAGCGTCCTGGCATAGCCGCCATAGACGAAGCTGGCGCCCAGGCATAGGGCGATGTCGAACGGCGCATCAGGGCGGTAGGTGGCGCCGTCCATGAGGAGGAACCTGAGATCTGCCGTCGGGGCGCGCCTCCTCTGCTTTTCAAGGCACTCATCTATGGAGAAGGGGGAGATATCGACCCCCACGCCGGAAATCTGGTAGAGTTCAGCCAGCCTGATGAGCAGCTCGCCCTTGCCGCAGGCCATGTCGAGGACCCTCCCCCCTGGGGCGAGGAGATGGCAGATCCGCTCAAATTTTTCAGGTAGGAGTGGGTTGCAGACCAGATGCTGGCTGTGGGTGATGTGGTAGTATTTCCATATGTCCATGTCAGTCCCTCGGTGTATCGCTACTCTGTCGCTGGAGGTAAAAAGCGTAGGGTCATAAGCCCAGCCGACCATATTGTTGCACAGGGATTGCTGTGAAGGTCAAAACCATCAGGCAGAAGGTTGTGATCCCGAATGCACGGCCGGATGAGATCTACGACGCCTACCTGGACTCAAAGAAGCACGCTGAAATGACTGGGGCAGCTGCATCCATAGACCCCGTTGTTGGCGGCAAGTTCACGGCCTGGGAGGGCTACATAGTGGGGAAGATACTTGAGCTCGAGAAGGGGGAGAGGATCGTCCAAGAGTGGGCAACGACGGATTGGCCCGAGGGGGCCATGCCATCGATATTGGAACTGAGCTTCAGGGCAGTGGAGGGGGGCACCGAGATCACTCTGGTCCAGACCGATGTTCCCGAGGAAGACGCGGTGGCCTACGACGAGGGCTGGTTCGAGTTCTATTGGGGCCCCATGACCGAATACTTCAAGAAGTGAGGGGTCAACTGCCGAGCCGGGCGGCATCCCACCTTCCGAGGATCTCCCTGTAGATCAGGCCCTTCTTCTGGAAGATCTCTTGGGGATCACTGGTGTAAAGGTAGACCTTGTAGTACCGCCCATCGACTGTGGTGCGGTCGAGGGTGAAGGCGGGCTTCTGCGGCCAGTCGCCATACTTGGAGAAGACCTCCTCGAAGATTTTGGCTATCTTCGCTTCGGGGACGCTATGGTTGAATCCCACCTCAAAGTTGTAGCAGTAGAGGTTGTGCCCAAGGGGAGTGCTGGTTGAGCGGAAATTGGTGACGTCCCTGTCCAGCAGCTGGAGGTTGCTGATCGCAACTATGCTGTTGTCGGGGGTCAGGATCTTCGTGTAGTTTATGGCAATCTCGTTGACAATGCCCTCCACAGTACCCACCTTGACGTAATCGCCCACCCTGAAGGGGCGCGCCGTTAGCAGGAAAAAGCCGGCTATGAAGTTGCCGATGGTCTTCTGGGAGGCAAAGCCTATGGCGCCTCCCAGTATGGCGGAGATGGCAACCAGCCAGTCGTAGGGGACGCCTGCAAGGCCCAGGATCAGGACGGCCGCGCCGATTAGGATCAGCAGCCGGACCGTCAGAACCATGTTGTTCGTCACAAAGGGGGGGAGCTTTGCCTTTCTGCCCAGGTTGTGGATCTGGTGGGAGAAGATCCGCTCCAACACAACCGCCACGATGGCAATGATGCCGATGTAGATGAGGTGCGTCAGGCTGATCGAGAAATATTCCTGCGTGGGGAAGGCAAGGAGCCTTAGGGCTAGAAGCATGAAGAAGGCCTCAGGGCGCTGCTGCAGGCGCTGGCGGCGCTGGAGGCGCTGACGGCGCTGGCGGCAGCTTGAGGACGAAGATGGCGGCAGCCAGCACACAAGTCCACAGTCCGTCCTTGTTGCCCTCATCAGACTGGACGACATTCGTGGTCTTGATTATGAGGCCGCTGGCCTTGTACTGCTGCTCCCTCTCCTCCCAAGCCTGGTTGGGGTCGAAGGGTATCCCCAGGGTCGTGGCGAGCATCGTAGCCGCCAGGTCCTCGGCGTACTCCCCCGCCTTGTCGCCCCTCATGCCGTAGGCGTGGTGCTCCGCGAGGTAGCCGTAGGCGTTCCTGTCGTGGGGGACGGCCAGGCCGATGGCTGCGGAGATCAGCCGGTTGGGCTCGTTGGTCTCGTTTCTCGCCATAACAACAAAGGTGATTTGGCCTGGCGAGAGGTACTTCAGGCCCTCCTCCTTCGAGACTATCTGGCAGTTGGGGGGGAAGATGCTTGAGACGTTTACAATATTGAATTTTTCGATTCCAGCATCCCTCAGTGCGAGCTCGAAGGCCGCAAGTTTTTCCCTGTGGATGCCCACGCCCTTGACAAAAAAAACCATTGAAGGGATCATAGTTTGTTCTCTGTTACATGTGCTGCCAATTTAAGTTTTTTGCATGCGTAGAATGCAGCCTATTTCTTGTTAAAGCATAAATAGGTGGCTCTGTCATTTCTGCTTCGGTGATACTATTGGCAGGTAACGACGAAGTTGTTGAAGAACTTAAGGCGATACACAAGCTCCTTGAGCCAAAGCCAGCGCCGCCGCCACCGCCAGCCCCCAAGGGATTCCGGAACGAATTCAAGGCTTTTATCGTCCAATACAAGGTAATGGGAATGGCAGTCGCATTCATCCTCGGCTTGTACTTGGGCGCAGTCGTGAGTTCTCTCGTGAAGGATCTCGTAATGCCAGTCATTGGGCTTGCGCTTCCAGGTCTTGGCGACCTGGCAACTCTGTCATTTACGGTCGCGAACCAGATCTTCGGCATTGGCAGCTTCATTGCCACAGTGATAACATTCATTGTAGTCTGCCTCGTCATCTTTGTGATCGTAAAGATCACCAAGAAAGCGGGCATGAAATGACAGCAGTTCTGCAGGAAGGCAGTTGTTACTTTTTTCATTTTTTTTAAACCTTAATTATTAGGTCTTCGCCATTACCTACTGTGGGAAAATTGACGTCATCAGGCAAGCGTAGGGCAGCGGAAGCGGCCCTGCTGGAAGTGAAGGACGGTCAGGTGCTGGGGATAGGCACAGGATCCACCGTTGAGATTTTCATCAGGCTCTTGGGGGAGAGGGTCAGGAAGGAGGGCATCAAGGTTACGGGGGTGGCGACATCCTACCAGTCAGCATACCTGGCAGCGGAGAACGGCATCCAGCTCACAACCCTTGACGAGCACCCGCGCCTGGATCTGGCGGTGGACGGGACGGACGAGTTGGATCCAGACCTGAACCTGATCAAGGGCGGGGGAGCCGCCCTGACGAGGGAGAAGATCGTCGACTCTTCGGCAGCAAGGTTTGTGGTGATAGCCGATTCGTCCAAATATGTGGAGAGGCTTGGCAGCAAGGTCGCAGTGCCCATCGAGGTCCTGCCCATGGCCAGGGCAACGGTCATGAAACGCATAAGGATCCTGGGAGGGGAACCAAAGGTGAGGGACGGCGGGGACAGGAAGGATGGCCCTCTGGTCACAGACAACGGCAATTTCATTGTCGATGCAAATTTCGGCAAGATACCGGATGCGAGGACCCTCGAGTTCGAGCTGAAGAGGATACCCGGGATAGTCGAGGTTGGGCTCTTCATAAACATGGCCCACACGGCCCTCCTGGGCGACGAGAGTGGAGTGCGGCGGATGGATAGGAAAAGGTAGTGCCGGGGGCGGGATTCGAACCCGCGATTTCCGGATCTCCCATCGTAGAGCGCCTAGTCCACTTTTCGGATTATGAGTCCGGCGCTCTAGCCAGGCTGAGCCACCCCGGCGTTCGAAGATTTGTACTGCTGACAGATATTTAATCCTTCTTGAATCCTTGGAGTTGCCTTGGCATTTGCTGGTTTACAGCCCATAGAATTAGCTAACTGCAGATCCTCCGCAAGTGCCCATTGGACGTTGGATATTTATTCCAGCGTTGGGATATGATATTGGTGGAAAACAATGCCCACAGGAAAGCAAAACGAGGTTGTTGTTTGGGGAGCAGATCTTCAAAGCCTCTTGGAAGTGCCAAATGTAAGTATCGAATTTAGCCATTGGAAGGGGTGCGATGATAGCTGCGCCTCGATTGACCATGACCCCCTTGGGAAGGTCTACAATATAACATTCCCCACGGGGACCAAGAGGGAAAAAGTAAAGGAGAATATCGAAGACTTCACGTTGCCAGATAGCACCTTGGTTAGAGTCGTGAACAACGGCGAGTTCTACCACAAGGTTATCGTCTTTCCCAAGAAGAGGCGAAAGCCAGAACCGGAGGAGAACATTGGCGCCTGAGCCCAAGGGCACTAATGTAATTTCCCCCCTTTTTCTGGACTCCTATCCCCCTATTGGCAGAGTTGGGTTTGGGGGATATTTTTATTACTTTCTAAGTTAGATTCAGAGGCGGATGCCCCAGTAGCTCAGCCCGGCAGAGCGACGGTTTTGTAAACCGTTGGTCGGGGGTTCAAGTCCCCCCTGGGGCTCCACTGAGCCTTTTTCCGATCAAAAAGCTTCACCAAAAAGACCCTGACTCTGCTAGGGGCGAAGCGCTGATGGCAATGACAGCAGGGGTTGTCTGCACAGGCCTATGGCATCTTTTTTGGCGGGGTAGCCGGACAACGGTGGAGAACGGGGCGCTACCCAGTTGTTAACCTAAAATTTAAATAGACTTAACAAGAGGCTGGAGCGTTGGGTGCTTAGGCATGGAAGCGGCAGTTGAGAGCAGAGCAAGAATCCTCGCTCTTTCGGGTGTTTTCGGCGCTCTGACGGCGGTGGGCGGCCTTATTTCCATACCCTTTTTCCCAGTTCCCCTTACTCTGCAGACATTCTTCGTCTACCTCGCTGTTCTCAAGATGAAGAGGCATGCCTACATCAGCCAGCTGATATACCTGGGGATTGGGACCGTAGGCTTGCCGGTCTTCGCGAGGGGGATGGGCGGCTACGCAGTCCTACTGGGCCCTACAGGCGGGTTCCTGCTGGGTTTCCTGTTGGGAGCTGCCACCTCGGGGGCTTTTCTGGAGAGGGTTCAGAGGAGGCGATATGGAGGGTTGGCGGCAATAATCCTCTGCTGCGCCACGGTCTTCCTCGTAGGGTGGCTCTGGCTGGCGTACTGGCTGGGAGGGAGTCTGGTGGCAGCTGCCTGGACCGGCGTAATACCATTCCTGCCGGGCGATGTGGCAAAGATAGCTCTGGCGGCAGCGTTGGGGAAGAAGCTCTGGCTCTGAGGTCTGCTGGTGCCGTGGGTTGTCAGTGGTTCAGCTTCTTCTTCAGCCAGATTTTCGATATAACTTCGAAGCTGGGGATTGCCTTCTTCAGTATGGGGAGGTAGGAGTTGATCTCGTCCTTGTTCATGTACTGGAATTGGTACTCCCCGTCGTAGGGTGAAGGCTTTCCCTCCCTCGAGATGAATTCCATGTGCATGAAGTGGTCGCCCTTCTTGATGGTTATGGGGTGGCGATCGTTGCTCAGGTTTACTATCTCCAAGGCAAGCCTCCCGCAGAAGCCGCTGTGGACCTTGGCTGCATTCAGGAAAGAGAGACCCATCCTTCCGTAGCGGCTCTTGGCGGTAAGGTGGGCGACGTAGTCTGGCGGGGCGAAGACGATCTCCTCGGAGATCACGTTCTGGTGCTCGAGGTACTGGAGGGTTATATCCTTCCCGACGGTGAGGATGTAGCCATCCCCGTCGAGCTGTGACTCCTTGAAGGGAGTGATGATTTTGTATTTCTCATTCAGCTCGATGATCTTGTCTCTGCCTAAAACTGCCATTGGACTCACTTCCTACTGATTCTGGAGGCATCCATTTTTAAGCTTAACCAATCAATTATTGACACCAGAATCTGTTCGGGTAGTGGGCGCACAATGCTCAGCAGCGAAGAGATTGAGAAGCTAATGAAGGCGGGAGCCATTCTAAGGGCAGTGAGGGGGAAGGCCGCCTCCCTGGCGAGAGAAGGGGTGAATATCGCCGACATATGCGAGGGCGTGGAGGGCGAGATCCGCAGGCTGGGAGGGGAGCCCGCATTCCCCTGCAATGTCGGCATAGACAGCGTTGCAGCCCACTACACCTCGCCCCCCGGTGAGCTGGGCACGGTGCCCGGCGGGGCTTTGGTGAAGGTGGATTTCGGAGCCCACGTCGATGGCTATGTCGCAGACACGGCTGTCACCGTCTCCACGGGCTCCATCTACGAGGACATGATAAGGGTGGCGGAGGAGGCCCTCGAGAGGGGACTGCAGAGCGTGGCAGTGGGCGGGAAGATAGCGGACGTTGGCGTGGCGGTGGAAAAGCTGATCAGGGGGCGCGGATTCAGGCCCATCAGCAACCTGACCGGCCACCAGATCGAGAGGTACACCATCCACGCCGGGGTGTCCATACCCAATGTCAGCAGCGGGATGGTAAGCGGGAGGTTTGAGCCCTGGTCAGTCTATGCACTGGAGCCGTTCGTGACCCTTCCCGACGCGAAGGGCTTCGTCTCCAATGGCCAGCCGGGGAATATACTGCAGATAGTCAAGCTGAAGGGTCCGAAGGAAGGACCTTCGAGGCAATTCTTCAGAGAGGCCTTCAGGAGGTACAGAACCCTCCCCTTCACGAAGAGGTGGACTGGGGAGGGGTGGAAAGAGCTCCTGGACCAGAGGATACTCTACGAGTACCCCGTCCTTTCAGAGGCTTCGGGGAAGCCAGTGGCCCAGGCGGAGCACACAGTGGTCACTACAGAAAAAGAGGTGCTGCTGAGCACCTGATGCCTATTCGCGCAGGCCAGCCTCATAGTTCTCTGGATTCGGGAGCTTGTCCTTAACCCTGCTCTCGGCCACTGCCGCTGCCTCGCTGAGTATCTTGTTGGCGTCTTCATTGTTGGCAGAGAGGATAGAGGTGTCGCCCATCATGTTCGAAAAGGAGATCATTGTGTCGTTCATCATGTTGGAAAGCTCGCCCATGGTGCCGCTGGCGGCCGGCAGGAATTCGTCAAGCGTGCCCTTCACGCTCTTGACGACATGGTTCACGTCATGGAGGGCATAGGCGATGTCGCCCACGTTCTTGGCCATGTCGAGGCGGGACGAGGCCTTCTCTAGGGCATATTTCCCGTACTGGGTCTGCTTCTTCACCTTCCTCAGTTCCGCCAGCTCGCCGGCGAGCAGTTTCGCGTGCTCGGTGTCATGATCCTCAAAGGCCTTGACGAGCTGCCTGTTGATCGTGTCATCCTTCTGCTGCATCTTGTCGTAGTGCCTGTCCAGTGTGCGGATCTCATCGTCGAGCTTCCTCCTGGCATCCTCCAGCTTCTGCCTGAGTGGCGCCTGGGGCTTGACCTGCTCCTTGATCCGCTCCGAGACGGGCTCGCTCTGATCCCGCTCCCATTTCTTTGTGAAGTCTTGGGGCATTGGTCATCCACAAATACTAGCTTGCGCCTAGATGCAATATTAAAGTTTGCTGGTGGGAAGGTGGATCCGCAAAAGGTGCTGGAAGAGGTAAGGAAGGCGGTCGAGGAGGCTGACCCCACGGCCCTCTCCGAGATCAGCAAGGGCATGGAGGGGGGAGACCCCTTCAAGGTCCTCATCGGAACCATACTCTCCCATAGGACGAGGGACGAGAGGACGAGTGAGGCAACCGAGAGGCTCTTCGGCAGGTTCAGGGGGGTCAGGGAGCTGGCATCGGCCAGCAGGGAAGAGGTGGCGGAGCGGATCAGGGGCGTCGGCTTCTACAATGTGAAGAGCGGGAGGTTGCTGGAGGTGGCGAGGATCATACGGGACCAATACGGCGGCAGGGTCCCCGATTCCATGGAGGAGCTGATGAAGCTTCCGGGGGTGGGGCGCAAGACCGCCAACTGCGTCCTTGTCTACGGGTTTGGGAAGAGGGCCATACCAGTGGATACGCATGTCCATAGAATTTCCAACAGGCTGGGCATTGCCCACACGAGGAGCCCTGACGAGACAGAGGCTGTGCTTAGGGATTTTTTCCCCGAGGAGCGCTGGCTGGAGGTGAACGACCTCTTCGTGAGGTTTGGGAAAGCCGTCTGCAGGCCGGTGGGGCCCAGGTGCAACGTCTGCCCACTGAGCGAAGAATGCGAATATTTCAGGAAAATTAGGGAAAAGGAATGATTATTCCTTGACCTCTATCGCCTGGGTTGGGCACTGAGCAACGCAGGCCATGCAGAGTATGCAGTCCTGTTCTCTCACGACGACCGCCTTCTCGTCCTTCAGCTCGAAGACGCTTGTGGGGCAGATGGATATGCAGATCGCATCGCCGTTGCATTTCTCGTGGTCAACCTTAACACTAACCATGGGAATTACCTCGATGGAAAAACAGGGCCCCTTTTAATAAAGTTTATCCCAAAACCAAAACCATCTCAGCCCCACCATCGATGAATGCATGCCCCATTGGCGTGGTCTGCCATCATGGTGCGTTTTAAATAGCGCGCCAATCAAGATATCCAGAGTCTCGATGGGTGTCTAGGTTGAGCGATCGTGAAACCAAAAGGGTTGCCATGTTTATCACAACAGTGGCCGCCTTCCTGACCCCATTCGACGCTTCAGCAGTCAACATCGCGCTGCCAACCATTAGCCAGGACCTGTCCATGAGCGCCATCCAGCTGAGCTGGGTCTCTACAGCCTACATCCTGGCGTCGGCGATCTTCCTGGTGCCCTTTGGCAGGATTGCTGACATCATCGGGCGAAAAAGGGTCTTCACCTATGGAATAGGACTCTTCGCCTTAGCGTCGCTGGCCGTGAGCTTCTCCACCTCTCCCCAGATGCTGATCTTTCTCCGGGTAATCCAGGGCATAGGTGGGGCCATGGCGACAGCTACATTGGTTGCCATACTGGCCTCCTCCTTTCCGTTGGGTGAGCGGGGCAAGGTCCTGGGCATCAATTCAGCAGCCATTTACGTTGGACTCACTGTGGGCCCCTTCCTCGGTGGTCTTATGACACAATACTTTGGCTGGAGGAGCATCTTTCTAGTCAACGTCCCCCTCGGCATCATCGTAATCATTCTGATCCTCTGGAAACTGAAGTTCGAATGGCACGAAGCGGAGGGGGAGCGTTTTGATGTGGCTGGGTCGGTGATCTATGGCCTAACGTTAGTCTCAATCATCTATGGGGTCACCATATTGCCGACTGCCCTGGGGCTTGTCTTCACAATTGGTGGAGGCGTCGGTCTGCTTGTCTTTATCTGGTACGAGGGGAGGCTGCAGAGTCCTGTCTTGGACCTAAAGCTCTTCCGAAACAACAGGATCTTTACCTTCTCCAATATGGCAGCCCTGATCAATTACATGTCGGTGGCGGCTGTTGGCTTCCTCCTTAGCCTCTTCCTCCAGTACATCGATGGTCTGACTCCCCAGATTGCCGGGCTGATACTTCTTTGTCAGCCCATAGTCCAGGCAGTCCTGTCGCCCATTGCGGGGAGGCTCTCGGATCGGCTGGAGCCGAGGGTCATCTCCTCCACAGGCATGGCGGTGACCGCCACCAGCCTCTTCCTCCTTTCGCTCATCGGTCCAGAGACCAGCACTTTGATGATAGTGGCAAATCTCTCTCTGTTGGGGATAGGTCTGGCCCTCTTTGTCGCCCCCAATACAAATGCCATCATGGGCTCGGTCCCGAGGAGATCGCTCGGGGTGGCTTCAGGGACTCTTGGAACCATGCGGCAGGTGGGTCAGACGTTGGGGATGGGCATCACGATCATGACATTCGCATTGGTAATCGGTGGCACGCAGATCACGCCGGACCTGCATGGCGCATTTCTCCTAAGCGTAAAGCTGCTTTTTGGGGCCTTCGCGGTGCTCTCAGTCTCGGCTATTTTCTTATCCCTGGCAAGGGGAAGAATGCGTGGATCTCCCAATGGTTCTGATAGCGGGGGCCAAAATTGATACAGGTGTGGTGGGCCGTACAGGTGCCCCCGGAAAAAGTGGCGAAAAGAGACTGATCTGGCAGATTAGCATGAATAAAACTCAGGTCGTGGGCCACAGGCCCCGAGGGCGGGACTACAGCCAGTGGTTTGACAGGGCTGGAGCCTGACAGGAAGCGAAGGTGAGGGACATTGCTGCCACGTGCCCAAAGGGTCTTCTGCGGCGGATTAAAAAGTGGAAAGGCAGGCAATCGGTTTGGCTTAGGTTATTGATATTC
>Ga0136653_10001500_pt1 | contig 12649 bp, 13 predicted proteins | sample LakKivw275mmetaG_FD_94866 | JGI IMG/M metagenome (GOLD analysis project Ga0136653, IMG submission 94866) | Anoxic lake water microbial communities from Lake Kivu, Rwanda to study Microbial Dark Matter (Phase II) - Lake Kivu water 275m metaG... | ecosystem: Environmental > Aquatic > Freshwater >... | reverse complement strand
GCATGTACCGGTGCATTCGGCCCTGGTCCGCATAGCCGGCATCGAGGAGCCGATTGAGGCCGCCTTCGATGAAGAGAACATGACCCTAACGCTCAGCGTGCAGCCGGGCCGCTACCTTATCGAACTCCGCGAGCTCTGATCGCCGCACGCCGCCGGCGCAATCTGCTGAGTTTACTGGCAATGACCTGTACAACTCCACACAAGAATGATCTCGCGGAGGACAGGCATCCTTGCCTGTCCGCGCCGACGGGATCATCTCGTGGACTTCTGCAGGCGGATATCACAGCATGCAAAGGGACGTGAAACCGATGCGAGTTCTCTCCAAAAGCGACGTTCAGCAGGCCGTTTCCATCGGCGAGGTCATGGCCGTCGTCGAGCACGCCCAGATGCTCTACGGTACGGGCGACACCGTCAGCAGTCCCATCTACAGCCTTTTCGCCGGCGCAGACCCCGCCAAGCTGCCCGAGATACGCGGCAACTTCCAGTTCTTCTCCGCCTATCTCGGCGGCGATCTCGGCGTCGAGGGCATCACCTCCACCGCCTCCTGCGTGAACAACCCGACCATGTTCGGTCTGCCCTACGCCCTCGGCCTGCAGATAATCAATGACGTGGCAAACGGCGTCCCGCTCGCGGTGATGGAGCGGTCGCGCATAACCGAGCTGGTGACGCCCTCCGTCTCCGCAGTCGGCGCGAAGTACCTGGCCCGGCAGGACACCGCAACCGTGGCGATCATCGGCTGCGGCAATCAGGGGAGAAACCATCTGCTGGCCTTCAACGAGCTTTTCGATATCCACGCCGTGCGGGCCTATGACATCCGCGCCGACGTGCTGGACAGGTACATCGCCGACATGCAGCAGGAGACGGGGCTTCCCATCGATGCCGCCGAGAGCGAGGAGCAGGCCATCCGCGCCGCCGACCTCACCTCCATCGCCATCAACCCGGTCGAGCTGCGGGTGAAGTACGACTGGATCAAGCCGGGCGCGCTGCTCGTGGCGCTATCCGGTGGCGGCTCGGAGCTGGACACGGAGGACATATATCCCCGCATTGACAGGCTGGTTGTGGACTGCTGGGCCAATTACGGCTCTCTGCAGGACCGCAGTGGCATCACGGCTCCGGTGCAACTGGGCGAGATCGTCGCCGGCCGCCGGCCGGGCCGTCGGGATGACGCCGAGAGGATTGTTTTGGTCCATTCGGGGATGGCGGTGAACCACGTCGCCGCCGGCCATCTGATCTACGAGCGGGCGCAGGAAAAGAACCTCGGCCTCGAATTCGACCTCTTCTAACACCCGCTCCACCCGCCGCAAGGCTATCCGCTCATGCACGGCTTGCATGCGTTCGCTGCGGCCTGCGCGCGCGTTGACTCCTCCCTTGCCATCGCCTATAATCGCCCTGGTGGCGCGCATTTCGTGCCACCGCCGCTCTTGAGACGCTCAGCGCCATGAAACTCCGAGGAGGCTCTCCTTATGTGCGATGACAAGCTGCGTGTCGGTATCATCGGAACCGGTGTGTGGGGCGAAACCCATCTCATGGCCTACACCTACGATCCCCTCGTTGACCTGGTCTGCATCTGCGACAAGAACGAGCAGTTGCTGGCACAGAGAGCCGAGCAGTACGGTGTCGCCGACACCACCACTGATTACATGGAGCTGCTGGCCCGCGATGACATCCAGGCCGTCTCGGTGGTCACCCCCGATTTCCTCCACAGGGACATTGTCATGGCCGCCGCCGATGCCGGCAAGCACATCCTCGTGGAGAAGCCGATGGCCACCAAGGTCGAAGAGTGCAAGGAGATGATCCTGGCCGCCGAGGAGAACAACGTCACGCTGATGGTGGATTTCCACAACCGCTGGGACCCCGTCTTCACCCAGCTGAAGGCGAAGCTCGATGCCGGCCTGATGGGCAACCCGCTCATGATAACCATGCGCCTCAACGACACCCATTTCGTGCCCACGCAGATGCTCAGTTGGGGCGGCAGGTCCACCGTGGCCTGGTTCCTGGCCTCTCATGCCGCCGACCTTGCCCGCTGGCTCTTCAAGTCCGAGGTCAAGCGCGTCTTCTCCGTGTCGCGCTCGGTGGTGCTCAAGTCCGAGGGCTACGATACCCCCGACTTCTTCCATTCCATCCTGGAGTATGATAACGGCGCTGTGGCGCACGTTGAGAACTGCTGGATCATGTCCGAGAGCATGCCGGAGTGCTGCGATTTCCGCGGCGAGCTGATCTGCTCGGAGGGCACGGCCATGTGGAACGTGATTGCCAATCGCGCCCTGGAGGTGTACGAGAACGCGGCCGGCGCCAGCTTCCCCAACACGTTCGCAATGCTGGACATCCACGGCGAGAAGCGCGGCTTTGCGATTGAGAGCATCCGCTATTTCGCCAAGTGCGTGCGCGAGGGCATCGAGCCGCTGGTCAAGCCGTTGGACGGCCTGCGCAACACTGAGACGGTGGTTGCCATTCACGAGTCGGCGCGCTCCGGCCAGCCGGTGGAGCTATAGCCCCCATCACCCGCCAAGGCGCAACCATGATCAAACGACACGCATGGATAATCGCAACGCTCGCCGGGCTGGCCGGCATAGTGGTCGGGCTCGGCCAGGGGCACTGGGGCATCGTGCTGGCCTGGGCACGCACGCTCTGCACCTCGTGCATCGGGCTGTCTGATTGATATGAAAGCCGAGGGCAGGGCAAAGCAATCGGCGCTGGAAACCAGGCTCTCAGGGCCGCGCTGGATCTATCACCGCAACTGGGTGCAGCTTGCGGCCCTGGTGGTGATGAACTCCTATTTCTTCTCGTGGGCGAAGGGCTTCTGCGTGCCTGCGCTCAACTGCTGGGCGTGTCCGGGAGCCATCTTCGGCTGTCCCATCGGTGCCCTGCAGCACCACTCGATAGACGCCCGCTGGCTGCTTGGCGGCAAGCCCTGGTACGCCATCGCGCCCCTCTATGTCCTCGGCGTGCTGCTGGTCTTCATGGCGCTGTTCGGCCGCATGATGTGCGGCTGGATCTGCCCCTTCGGCTGGGTGCAGGACAAGCTGGGCGCCCTGCGCAGAAAGCACTGGCGCATCCCCAGGCCGCTGGGTTATCTGCGCTATGCGGTCCTTATCTCTCTGGTGTTCATCGTGCCGTACTACACCGGCGCCACCTGGTTCTGCCAGCTCTGCCCCCAGGGTGCGCTGGAGGGCGGCTGGCTGCAGCCTATCTTCGCACCCGAGACGCGCGCCGGCATCGGCCTCTGGTGGTGGATCAAGCAGGCGATCCTCATCGGCTTCCTGGTGCTGGCGGTGTTCGTCAGGCGGCCCTTCTGCACCACCTCATGCCCTCTGGGGGCGATATTCTCGCTTTTTCACCGCTACAGCCTCTGGCGCATTGATTATGATGCCCAAAAGTGCGTAAACTGTATGTGGTGCGTGCAGAACTGTCCAGCGGGCATTGACCCGCGCAAAGAGCTCAACGGCCATGCATGCATCGGCTGCCTGGAGTGCGCCAAGTGCCCCTATGACGCCATTCAGTCGCGCCCGATGTGGCAGCCCATGCCGGCGGAAGCCCCGCTGCAGGAGGGACAGCTTGAAGAATCCGCCCCCCAGACGCACTGAGTTCAGCCGCGCTGACATACCGGACCTCACCGTTAAGGTGCTGCGGGCCGGTGATGGCGCGCGGCCGGATGTGCGACTGCTCGATGTAGGCGGCAAGCTCCTCGTGGTCAAGGATTACGCCAAGGGCGCCAATCTCACGAAGCGGGCGCTGGGGCGCTACCTGGTGGAGCGCGAGCTGGCCGCCTACACCCGCCTGCGCGGCCTGCGCGGTGTCCCTGCACTGCACGGCTACATGGACCCCTACGCACTGGTCACGCAGTTCTGTGACGCCCAGCCTGCACCATCCGTGCCGGCCAGCCGCCTCACTCCCGACTTCTTTGCGCGTCTCCTGGAACTCGTGCGCCGCATCCACAGCCGAGGTGTGGCGCACGGCGACCTGCGACGCCTGCCCAATGTCCTGATTGACAGCTACGACTACCCGGTGCTGGTTGATTTCACGGCGGCCGTCATCAGCGGCTCCAGCCCTCTGGCGGCACTGATCTTGCCGCACATGTTTGAAAACGACCTGCGCGGGATATATAAGCTTAAGCTGCGCCACGCACCCGCATTGCTCACGGCTGACGAGGAAGCCTTCCTCAAGCAGCGCGGCCTTGAGGAGAAGCTCTTCAGGCGCGTCAGAGACCGTGTCCGGGGGCCGCTGCAGAGGCTGGCCGGGGGCGAACCCTAGTCGCTCCCGTGCGTCTAAGAAGACGGTTAACCCCGATGTCATCGCCGCAGTTCGGCGACAGAGCAGAGGAGTTCACATAGATGCCGAAAACCAGAACGCGCCGGCAATGGACCAGCCGCCGGCGCGAGTTCGAGCGACTCGTCAAGCAGCATGAACGCGATATCCTGGCCGCGGCCGTGCGCTTGACCGGCGCCCATCAGGACGCCGAGGACCTCATGCAGGAGGCCCTCGTCAGCGCCTATCTCGGCTTCGACAAGTTCGAGCTGGGAACTAATTTTCGCGCCTGGATGTTGCGCATATTGAGGAACACCCGTATTAACCGCTACAGAAAGACGCAGCGGTCCGTCAGTACGGTGGAGTGGGAACAGATGCACGACGAGCCCAGGCCGGCCGACCACCTCGAACGGCCCGCATTTCCCGGCATCGAGGACCAGGTCTTCAGCAAGGTACCCGACGAGGACATCGTGCCCGCACTCGAGGCCCTGCCGGAGGAGTTTCGCACCGCCGTCGTCCTCTCCGACATTCACCAGTACTCCTATGACGAGATCGCACAGGAACTGGAAATCCCGCTCGGGACGGTCCGTTCGCGCATCTTTCGGGGGCGTCAGCGGTTGAGAGAAAGCCTGGCCGAGTACGCACGCGACCGGCATCTGATATGAACTCGCACAGGTGTCCGCTTTCAGAAGAGCAGTTGACGGCCTTCCTGGAAGACGATCTGCCGGCCCGCCAGACCCGGCTGATGGCGCGCCATGTCATTACGTGCCCGTCGTGTTCCCAAATCCTCGGACGCCTCAAGGCCGCCGAATCTCTGCTCCGAACCCCGCAACCCGACGAAACCATCGCTGAGACGTCCCCCGAGTTCTGGCCCCGCCTCCAGGCCCGCCTCGATGACGTTGACCACGTCATGAACGCCACGCCGGGTGTGGGCAGGCAGCCGGCGAATAATCTGCGCAGACTCGCCCTGGCCGGCGCTGCAGTCATCGTCCTGGCGCTGGCGGCCCAGCAGGTCATGCTCAGACACTTCCCCGCTCTACAGCCCGCGCAACTGGCCCAGATCCACCGCCAGGCCGTCGCTGCCGCTGCGCCGCAAGCGTCAACTCCTGACTACCCATACGCCTCGGCAGGCTTTAACGACGCGGGTCGTTCCGGACGCGCTGATACTCCTCCATCTTTCGCGCCGTATCTGGTCGAACTGGACGGTGTGCCGGCCGTCTGCTCCGTGTACTTGCTCGACGGGCGCCGAGCCACCGCCCTTTGCACCATCGAGAAGGCCATTGATCTACGCCGCATGGCGCCTCTGAGCCCCGGTCAGGACCGCTACTTCGCCGGCCGATTGCCCGACGGAAACATCGTGCTGGTGGACACGGCCGGGCAGATGTGGCGCGCCGTTATCAGCGATGCATCCCCGCAGCAGATGCTCTCCCTACTCATGCGCATGCCCGATTACCAGCCCCTGCGCGGCTCCATGTAGCACCCCCGGCCCTACGTTCTCGCATCCCACAGGCCTTCCAGTCTGTGGATTCTTTCGCATCCCGCTCCCCTCCTGATTGTCGCGTGGCTAGGGCTTCCAGCCCGAGTCCTTTCTCACCTGGCAGGCGGCTAGCCGCCGCCCAAAGGTGCTTCACCGCAGCAAAGAGAAATCAAGAACGCCACTTATCTCTCCATCCTATCAACATGGGAGCCACGATGGCCGTGCAGCAGCCCACCACACAGCGATATGCAGGCCCGATTGCCGCTGTGCTGGCCGCCCTGGCGGTGCTGGGCGCGCTGTGGCATGCGGCCTATCACACCCCCCAGGTCGCCGCCGGTCCGACACAAGCCGATGCGGACGCGGCCGCAGCCTGGCGCACCGCACAGGTACGCGTGGTTGACGGCTCCATCACCGTATCCCGCTATAGCGACGCTCCCGGCTTCGCCCTCCTCGATCTGGCAGTGCCGAGGGACCAGCTATACGACCTCCCGCCGGCCAAGGACGAAATCATCGCGCTCCATCGCCCGGGCGTGAAAGTCGTCGGCCCCGCTGCCGCCACCTGGCTCCATGACGATGATTTGGTATTCGGGATACAGCTATATGGCCGCAAGCGCTGCTATCCCCGCAATGTCCTGGCCCGGCATTCGGTAATCAATGACGAGCTGGCCGGCGAGCCGATACTGCTCTACTTTGATCCGCCCAGCGGCGCTGCCATGGCGTTCATCCGTCCCGCCGGCGCCGCCGGCGCGCACGAATTCGCCGTCTCCGGCGTCGGCTACGGGGGCATGGGCTTGCTCTATGACTGGCAGACCCAGGGCCTCTGGTATCCGCTGGGCCGCATGGAGCTTGGCGTCGCCGAGCCGATATCGGGTCCCTTGCGCGGCCGGAACGCCGCGCTGAAGCAGATGCCCGGCGAGTGGATGACGTGGGCGGCCTGGCGCAAGCTCTGGCCTGACACCACTGTCCTCTCCCGTGACACAGGCTATGCCTACGACTACAGCTTCGACCCATACACGCGGGTGCAGGGACCGGACGGACGGCCGCTCAACTACTATGAAAGCGACCTGCTACTCGCTCCGGAGCGGCTGTCCGACGCCGGCGCCGTCATGCCCGATAAGACCGATGTGCTGGGGGTGCGAGTGGGCAACCGAGCCCTGGCGATACCGGTGGCGGAGGCGTTTGCCGCGGTTTCCGCAGGCCCCCGCACCTTTACGCGCGACAGCAGCCTCGGCCAACTCAAGCTCCACGTGGACGCCCCGGCTCAACGCGTCTATCTAACCATGGCGGGCAACGTCACGCCGACCCAACTGCGCATCTTCTGGTACGCCTGGCGGTTCCGCTGCCCTGATACCCAGCTCTGGCGCTTCCAGGGCGACACCAAGCAGGAGAACCGGTCATGAAGCCCTTGGCATGTATTGTGCTGGCCGCCGGCGAGAGCTCGCGGTTCAAATCCGCTGCCCCCAAGCCGCTCCACACCATCGGCGGCAGAACGCTCCTGGATCGAGTCTTGGGGACTATCTCCGAGCTTCAGCCCGACCGCGTCACCGTGGTGGTCGGCGTCGCCCGCGAGCAGATGGAGCAGACGCTCTCCGAGTATGATGTAGAGATCGCTGTGCAGGAAGAGCAGCTCGGCACCGGCCACGCCGTTGACCGCACCCGCAGCCATTACGCCGACTTCGTGGGCGACATCCTCGTTACATGCGCCGATATCCCGCTCGTCCGCGCCGAAACGCTGCGAAGCCTGATAGACGAACACCAGAGCCGTAGCGCCGCAGCCACGATGCTCACAACGCTCGAGCCTGACCCCACCGGCTATGGCCGCGTCATACGCGACGACAGCGGCCTGGTGGCCCGCGTAGTCGAGCACAACGACGCCGATGAAGAGACGCGGCGCATCAACGAGATAAACGCCGGCATATTCTGCTTCGATGCCATGGCCCTCTTCGAGGCCCTGACACATCTGGACAACCACAATGCGTCCGGAGAGTACTATCTGCCCGACACCCTCAAGTATCTCCGCGAGCGCGGCCTGCCCGTGGCCGCATGGACCGCCGACGACCCGACCGAGGTGATGGGCATCAATGACCGCGTGCAGCTCGCGACTGCCGATAGAATCTGCCGCGATCGCACCCGTGACCGCCTCATGCGCGCCGGTGTGACCATGATTGACCCGGCCGCTGCCTATGTGGACGACCGGGTCGAAGTCGGCGGCGATACCGTCATCTGGCCCGGAGCGTGCATCCTCGGTGCCAGCACCATCGGCTGCGGCTGTCAAATCGGCGACCATGTGCTCATCAGCAATTCCCACGTGGGCGACGGCTGCCTGCTGCGCCATTGCTCCTCCGTCACCGACAGCCACCTTGAGAACGACGTGCAGATCGGCCCCTTCGCCAACATCAGGGGCAACTCGGTCATCAGGGCGCGGGCCACCATCGGCCAGGCCGAGGTCAACCGCTCGGAGGTCGGCCCGGACACCAAAGCCATCCATTTCAGCTATCTGGGCGACGCCACGGTCGGTGCCGGCGTCAACATCGGTGCCGGCGCGATTACCTGCAACTACGACGGCCGCAGAAAGAACCAAACCATCATCGAGGACGGTGCCTTCATCGGCTCCGACACGATGCTGGTGGCACCGGTCAGGATCGGCCGCGGAGCCTACACCGCCGCCGGATCCGTCATCACCGCCGACGTTCCCGCAGCCGCCCTCGGCGTAGCCAGGGCCAAGCAGAAGATCATCGAGCGCTGGGCCGAACGCGTCGCCCGCGACAACGACAAATAGGCCCCATCGCGCCGCCAAACATTGCCTTTGCTCTAAAGTTGTTTACATATTGGCCGATAAAGGGTATGAGTGGCGGGGGGCTACTCACGTACGCAGAGGAGGTAATCGCATGAAAATAGACCCGACCGGGTCGCAGCCGATTGGCGGCAATGCGCCCATCGGCCGCACCGAGCGTGCAGACCTGGCATCTGCGGGTGCGCAGAAAGCCGAAGGAGTCGCTGGCGGCCTCAAGTCCGATCAGGTAACCCTCAGCCAGAGGGCGCTCGACATGCAACTGGCCCGTAAGGCGTTGGCCGATGTCCCCGCAATCAGGCATGAGAAGGTGCAGGCCCTCAAAGCCCGGATACAGGCCGGCGAGTACCAGGTGGACACCAAGGAGGTCGCCCGCAAGCTCCTGGAGGGGCAGTAGGTCTGCAGTCTCGACCAAAGTCGCGGAAAGCAATGGCCGCCGCACGGAAGTGGCGGCCTTTTCGCGTGCTCCCCACCGGCCCCACGCTAGTACTCATCTAAACAGCTAAGCGCAATGGTGATTCCGCGGAGGGCAGGCATCCTTGCCTGCCCACGCCGACGGAATTCTCTCCCCGACTTACGCAAGTGAGTACTAGGAACCAGTTGACCCCGTGCGTCTTTCCCGCTATATTCCTCATGACAGCGCGCATACTGCAACCGGGGCGGGACGCCCAAGCATGACTACAGCCAGGGGCTTCACTCTCATCGAGCTGCTCGTGGTTATCGCCATTATCGCCATCCTTGCGGCGATGCTCTTCCCCGTCTTCAGCCGCGCCCGCGAGAAGGCCAGAACCACATCCTGTCTCAGCAACCTCAAGCAGCTCGCCGTGGCCGCCGACATGTACACTACCGACTACGACGACATGCTCCCCTTCGCCGAGATGCGCCTGCCGCCGGGCTGTACCGTTACCGACCACTACTGGGGACGCGCCACCGGCGGCGCCTGGGAGGCCGGCTACCTCACCTGGCCCAACCTGCTCATGCCCTACGTCAACAACGATCAGGTGTTCCGCTGCCCCTCGAATGCCGCCCACTGGATCGGCTATGGCTGGAACTGCTATATCGGATACGTCGGCGCCTACTTCCTCCTCGATCCCAGTCGCACCGGCCCGCTCTACGAGGGCGTCGGCCTCACCATGGTCAGCTATCCCGCCCAGACCGTCGCCATCATTGACCACAACAGCGGCACGGCCTACACCGCCGACTGCAGCGCCGATTACGCCGCCGGCTGGTACTGCGCGTGGCCCTCCGGTGCCTCCACCTGCCAGGACTGCGAGAATGAATATGACCGCTGCCCGCCCCACAGCGGCGGCTCCAACATCGCATTCCTCGACGGCCATGCCAAGTGGATGAAGAGCCCCACGTATGACGACAAGGAGCGCTTCGCCGGCCAGGTTTACTGGCACTATGACCAGTACTACAAGGACAACGGCTACTGGTAGCCGCCTCGCCCGCTCCGTCGCATGGCATCCCGAACGAGCAAAGGCCCCGGCAAACGCCGAGGCCTTCTCACATTGCCGCAAGGCTCTCGCAAACGACAAGCCTACCCGAGCGGCAGTTGCACAAGCTTGCTGTCATTGTCCGCCGACTCATACATGGCCAAGGCCAGTTCCAGGCTGCCGCGAGCGCTCTCCAGGCTCACGCGCGGGCTGCGGTCGTTCTTGATCGCATCAATCATGTCCTCGACCATGTACATGTGCTCGAAGTAGGCGAAATCCGCCGCCCCGCCGGCGGCGGTCTTGACGGCTTCGCTCCCCAGGCTCCGGATCTCCTCATCCTCCGGCTGCTCATCCCTGAACTGCCAGACGACGATCCGCTCCCCCTGCATGATGGCCGTCCCGTTCTCGCCGTTGATTTCCAGGCGGATGTCGGTCCCCGGCCACAGCGCCGTCGAGCCTTGCACGACGCCCTTGGCCCCGTTCTGGTAGTCGATGAACCCCAGCACGGTGTCTTCCAGTTCGACTTCCGGGTGCGCCAGGTTGTACATCTGCGACCGCACGCTGTCCGCCTCCCCCATCAGGTGGTGCAGCAGGTCAATGTAGTGGAAGGCGTGCTGAATCGTGACGCCCGCCCCCTCCGAGCGCTTCGAGCGCCAATCGTCCATCAGATAGTAGTCGGTGGCGCGGAACCACTTCATGTAGGCATCGCCCTGCAGCAGGCGACCGAACCGACCGCCCTCGATAGCCGCCTTGATCGCCTCGATCGGCTTGCGGAAGCGCACCTGCAGCGATATCGCGCATTTCACATTGTTCTCGTCCCGTGCTCCGATCATCTGGTCAACCTTCTCCAGCGTCATCTCCGGCGGCTTCTCCACGATCACGTGCTTCCCGGCCTGCATCGCCGGTACCGCGAACTGCGCGTGGTATGCGTTGGGGGTCAGCACGTTGACGATGTCAATGCGCTTGTCCGCCAGCATCGCCTCGAAGCTCTCGGCCGCCTCGCAGCCCTTCTCGCTGCAGAACTTCTCCAGCCGCTCCTTGTTCAAATCAACGCACGAAACCAGTTGCGCTTCCTCGGCGGCGTTGATGGCATCACCGTGAAAGGCCGAAACCAGCCCCGCGCCTACCAGACCAAACCCGAATTTCCCGTCAACCATGTGCGTCCTCCCGGCACTTCATGTTGTGCTCCGTGCCCGTGCACGAAGCCCTGTTACGGTATCAGCACCACCTTCAATGCCGTCATGTTCTCGATGGCATCGAAGCCCTCCTGCCACTTCTCCAGCGGCAGTATGTGCGTCGTCAGCGCTTTGGCGTTGACCTTCCCCGAGGCGATCAGGCTGATGGCGCGGTCCCAGCTCGTGTAAAACGTGGACATGTTGAAGATTATCGTGCAGACCTTCGCCTGCGCCGCGTCCCAGTCGAATTGCACCGGCCGCTTGCCGGTCAGACCCACCGCACAGATGCGCCCCAGCTTGCGGATGTACTGCACCGTGGAGGCGATGGCCGGCGGCGCGCCCGAGCATTCCACCAGCAGATCCGCACCGCGTCCGCCGGTCAGCTCCATGCACCTGGCCACCGGGTCCTGCTTCTGCAGGTTGATGACGTGGTCAATGCCCAGCTCGCGGGCCGTCTTCAGCCGCAGCGCCTCATCCGCGTCGGTGCCGGTAATCATCACCTCGCGCGCGCCTTCAGCCTTGGCCGCCATCGCCGCAGTCAAGCCTATCGGTCCCGGCCCGAGCACCACTACGAAGTCCTCCGGCTCCACCTTCGCCCGCTCCAGCACATCCGTGACGATATTGGCCGTCGGCTCGACCAACGCCGCCTCCTCAAATGTCATGCTGTCTGGAATCCGGTGCAGCAGGTGTGGCGGATAGGCCAGGTACTTCGTGAAGGCCCCGTCAATCCCCCAGCCTGGCGACCGCTTCTCCGGGCAGATCTGAATGTTGCCGGTCCGGCACAGGTAGCACTTCCCGCATGCCTTCGTATGCGGCTCGCCGACGACCCGGTCTCCGACCTGCCATTCCTTCACCTCGTTGCCCACATCAATTATCTCCCCGGCGAACTCGTGGCCCATGATCACCGGCGGCCAGTACGGGAAGTTGTCGTGCATGATGTGTATGTCGGTACCGCAGATGCCCGCTGCCTTGATCTCAATCAGCACCTGATCGGGCTGCATTGCCGGCTCCGGCACATCTCGCAGTTCGATGTTCCCTACGCCCTTCTCCGTCTTCACTAACGCCAGCATAATCTCACCTGACTTCTCTCTTGATCCCTGGTGTTGCCTGGTACGCAACTGAACAGCTACGCGCAACACTGATTTCGCGGAGGGCAGGCATCCTTGCCTGCCCACGTCAATGAAATTGTCTCGCAAGCTTACTTACGCACGTCAGTACTGGCCGTCCTCTATTTGCACCAATCCTGAATGAACCTCACCAGCACCTCCGCCGCAGTCAGCATGTGCTGCACCGGCATGCTCTCGCTGTTACTGTGTGCCACCCCTAAGTCTCCGCCTCCGAACCACACCGTCGGCACTTCGAGCTGATTGTTGTACCACCACGCATCGCAGGAAGCCGTCATTGCCGAGACCTTACCATCCTGCCCCGCCTGCTTGCAGGCCGCCTGTAGCGCCAGCACCAGCGGATGATCCGGCTCGATGACGCTGGCATCGTGCCGGTACGTGAACTCGATGTCGAAATGTTC
>Ga0136653_10001499_pt1 | contig 12650 bp, 6 predicted proteins | sample LakKivw275mmetaG_FD_94866 | JGI IMG/M metagenome (GOLD analysis project Ga0136653, IMG submission 94866) | Anoxic lake water microbial communities from Lake Kivu, Rwanda to study Microbial Dark Matter (Phase II) - Lake Kivu water 275m metaG... | ecosystem: Environmental > Aquatic > Freshwater >... | reverse complement strand
GTACTGGTCGGGGGTCAGCTTGAGGGGGATCTCCTCGACCTTCTCGAAGAGCAGCCGGCCGCCGGCGTCCTCGAGGCGCAGGACAAGCTCGAAGGCGGCCGAGACGGCGTCGCCCTGGGCGGCGAAGTTCATCTTGTCCGGCTCGATCGTCCAGTGGACGAAGGGTTGGCCGGCCTGCCGGAAGACCTTGACCTGGAAGGAGCTGCTCAGGAAGGTATCGGTGTAGTCCGTCTCGATGTAGTCCTTGTAGCGGAGATAGGTCCGGGCGTAAGCGTCGGAGTATTTCTTCTCGGGCACCCGCCGGATCGAGGCGACGATCAGGTCGGACGAGGGCGAGCCCAGGCCGTAGGACGCCTCGCCGGGGATGTAGCTCTGGGCCGCCGCGGCCATCTCGGTGTTGATGTTCCTCATGGTCCGGATGGCCCCGGCCCGGGTCTCGCTCTCCCCGTAGACGCGGGTCACGACCAGGCGCTCCGGGCCGTCGACGCCGGGCGAATAGAGCCGGAATTCGCCGATCCCCTGGGGCTGAAAGAAGATGAGATAAAAGAAGGCCGGCAGCCCGTATTCCTCCTCGCCCTTATAGAACCAGAGCTCCAGGGGCCAGACGTCGGCCTCGGTGGTGAAGAGCTTGCGCTCGAGCGGCGGCCCGAGGACGAGGTAGATCTGGCCGCGCTCGGTCCGACTGCCCCGCTTCGGGGAATCGCGGCCGAAGGCCTGGTCGGCGAAGCGGACACGCTCCTCGTATTCCTTCTGGAACTCGTTCACCGCGGTGTCAGGGGCGGGGTCGCGGGATTTCCAGAAGAAGCGGACGAAGGTCGTCCGCTCGGCGTTGGTCTGGAGCCTCAGGAAAACATCGCGCTCCGTCTTCGTGATGATCGGGGAGACGTCCTCGAGCCACAGCGCCAGGGCCGAAGAGAGCTTCTCCGGAGCCGCCGGCGACGACGGAGCGGCCAGAACGGCGAGAAGGACCGCCAAGGCGAAGCGCTTCAGGGCCATCCGGGTTACGATAGCATACGGACCCGGCCTTGACAAATCGCCGAGTTTTCCGCTTGAACAGGCGGGTTTTCTTCTGATAACATGCCATCAGAAAAGAAACCCGCGCGCAGGAGGTGCGTATCGAAGAACCCTATCTCCCCAGCCATCCCCTAAGGGTCCAATCACAGGAAAGGAGGTTTGTTTGAGAAACAGATTCATCGTTCTCGCAGCGATCATCCTCCTCGTTGCCCCCCTCGCGTTCTCCCAATCCCGGGAGACCGGCGCCCTCCAGGGCAAGGTCACGGACGAACAGGGAAGCCCCCTGCCCGGGGTCAACATCACGGCTTCGAGCCCGAACCTCATGGGCGTCCGCACGGCCGTGACCGACGCCGACGGCGAGTTCCGGTTCATCGCCCTGCCGCCCGGCGTCTACGAGGTCAAGGCCGAGCTCCAGGGATTCGGGACCGTCCTCCGCAAGGACATCCGGCTGACGACGACGACCCGGCTGATCGTGGACTTCCAGATGAAGGCGGCCGCGGTCGCCGAGGAGGTCACGGTCATCGCCCAGTCGCCGACGGTCGACATCAAGTCGACCGAGACCGCCTCGGTCACGCTGGGCAACGAGATCCTCAGGAACATCCCCAACAGCCAGTTCTCGACGGACATCGTCAACATGGCGCCTGGCGTCACCAGCGACGTCGCTTACGGCGCCGGCGACGGCCGCGGCATCTCCTACCAGATGGACGGCGTCGGCGTCGGCGACCCGGACGGCGGCACGGCCTGGGTCTTCGTCGACTATAACATCATCGAGGAAGCCAAGGTCATGGGCCACGGCCTGCCGGCCGAATACGGCAACTTCACCGGCGTCATCTTCAATATCATCACCAAGTCCGGCGGGAACCAGCTCTCGGGCCACTTCGAGGTCGACTTTCAGGGCCGCAAGACCCGCGGGATCGAAGGCGAGGAGAACTATCTCAAGGGCGATTTCCTGCCCGCCCTCTGGGGCACGGAGAACAACGGCGCCTACGTCGGCGACTGGCCGGAGGTGACCTCGCCGCTCGAGAAGCTCCTGGACGCCAACGCCCACCTCGGGGGCCCGATCATCAAGGACAAGCTCTGGTTCTTCACCGGGGCCCAGTGGTACAACTCGAAGGACTATCCGACGGGCTTCCCCTTGGCCCAGAACTACAAGCAGCCCCGCTTCTTCCTCAAGCTGAACAGCCAGGCCAGCGCCAAGACGAGCCTGAGCGCGTCCTTCGAGTACGACGACTACGACGGCACCAACCGGGACGCCGGGGCCAACGTCAACATCGACGCCACGACGACCCAGATCGACCCCGAGTTCGTGCTCAACTTCAACCTGACCCAGATCCTGAGCCCCAAGACGTTCTTCGATGTCAAGGCGGCCTACTTCAACGGCTACTATAACCTCGAGCCGATCTCGGGCCGCGACGTCAGCGGGCACTATTTCTACAACGACAACCCCGACATCCCCGGTGACCAGACGCACATGCGCTACTTCAACGTCTGGCGCTTCGCCGAGCACCCCCGCACGCGCTTCCAGGCCAACGCCAGCCTGACCCACTACGCCGAGGACTTCATCCAGGGCAGCCACGATTTCAAGTTCGGCGTCGAGTTCGAACACTCGCGGGTCCGGAACCTGTATTCCTACACCGGCGTCAATCACATGTACTATTACGACTACTGGGGCGGTGGGTATTACGGCAATTACAGCGCCAACCAGTACGTCGGCTACAACGCCTCGACCCGGCTGACCCGCTTCGAGGCCTTCGCCCAGGATTCCTGGCAGATCACAAAGCGGCTCAACCTGAGCCTGGGCCTCCGGGCCAGCCAGATCTTCGGCAAGGTCAAGGAGCTCGGCGTGACGTCGTACAAGGCCTTTCGGATCGCGCCGCGCATCGGCTTCACCTTCGACCTCCTCGGCGACAAGACGACCATCCTCAAGGGCCACTACGGCGAGTTCACCGACGGCGTGTACGGCGGCATCCTCGACCGGCTCAGCCCGACCTGGTCCGACAAGGTCTACTTATACTGGGACCCGGAATACACGGACCAGTCGGACCCGAACGGGTGGTACGAATACGACCGGGCCGTCCACGGCACCTGGACGATCGACGAGGGCATCAAGCACCCGTTCATGCGGCAGTTCACCGTCGGGGTCGAGCGCGAGCTCTTCAAGGATGCGTCGTTCTCGGTCACCTACATCAACAAGACCTTCCACAACTTCATCGGCCCCTACAACGCCCTGGCCACGTACGAGGCCGTGCCTTATGAGGCCGATTACTACGACCCCGTGAACGACCGGGTCGTCACCGGCGATTTCACCCTCTACAACCGCACGTCCGACCCCTACGAGGCCGAATGGCACCTCGCCAATATGGAGAAAACCAAGGACCTCTTCAGCGACGTCATGGGCGGGGACATCAACCCCTACCGGAAGTACTGGGGCGTCGAGTTCCTGTTCAACAAGCGCTTCTCCAACCGCTGGCAGTTCATCGGCTCCTACGTCTATTCTAAGACGCGGGGCACGATCACCAATTCGACCTATGACGACATCGGCTGGGGGGACACGAACGATCCCAACTACTGGGTCAACGCCGACGGCTACGTCGGCATCGACCCGCGGCACATGATCAAACTCCAGGGCACCTACATGCTGCCCCTCGACATCGCCTTCAACGTCTATTTCCGGGGCATCACGGGGGGGGCCTACACCCAGAGATACCGGACCGGGAGGAGCGAGTTCGACCAAGGCCGGATCACCTTCATGGTCGAGCCGCGGGGGACCTACCATTATCCGATGGTCAAGACCCTGGACCTCCGGCTGGAGAAGGTCTTCACGATCGCGTCCAAGTACAGGCTCGGGCTGATGTTCGACGTCTTCAACCTCTTCAACGACAACACGATCACCAGCTGGGGCAACCGCATCGGGTACGACTGGATCCCGCGGCAGTGGCTGGATGCTGACGAACAGGACCAGTACACGGCCTCGACCCAGGGCCACGAGCTCCTCGGGCTCGTCCTGCCCCGCCGGGCCAGGGTCGGCATCCGCCTGATCTTCTAGGAGGCAAACCCGAAGACAACCTCACACGAACCGAACGACGAGGGCGGCGGGTTATCCCGCCGCCCTTTTTTTTGCTAGAATGGCTCGCATGAAGGCGCGACGGTCCTCCCGCTCCCTCCCGGCCCTCGCCGGCGCGCTGGCCCTCGCGGCCGCCGCGGCGGCCTTCTTCCTGCTCCGCAAGCCCGGCCTCGACCGGCTCAGGGGCGGCCGGGACTTCAACGTCATCCTCATCACGTTGGATACGACCCGGGCCGACCGGCTCGGCTGCTACGGCTTCGCGGGCGTCAAGACCCCGGCGCTCGACGGCCTGGCCGCGCGCGGCGTGCGCTTCGAGCGCTGCTACGCCCAGACGCCCCTGACCCTGCCGTCGCACACGTCGATCATGACCGGGACCCTGCCCGTCTTCCACGGCGTCCGGGACAACGGCGGCTTCCTCGTCCCGCAGCCGCTCACGACGATGGCCGAGCTTTTCCAGGACCGGGGGTACGCGACCGGGGCCTTCATCGCCGCCTACGTCCTCGATTCCAAGTGGGGTCTCGATCAGGGCTTCGACACCTATTTCGACAATTTCGACCTGAGCAAGTTCAAGAAGATCTCGCTCGGCACGGTCCAGCGGCCGGGCAACGAGGTCCTGGACGCGGCCCTGCCCTGGCTGGAGCAGAAAAAGGGCGGGAAGTTCTTCGCCTGGATCCACTTCTACGACCCGCACACCCCCTACGAGCCGCCGGCCCCCTACGACGGACTTTACGCGGAACATCCCTACCTCGGAGAGATCGCCTTCACCGATTCCCTGATCGGCCGGGTCTGGCAGTTCCTCGAATCGAACGGGCTCGCCGGGAAGACCTGCGTCGTCATCGCCGGGGACCACGGCGAGAGCCTCTGGGAGCACGACGAGGCCGCTCACGGCTTCTTCGTCTATCAGGGCGCGATCCACGTCCCCCTGATCGTCGTCACGCCCTTCGCCCGTTTCCAGGGCCGCGCCTCGGCCCAGGTGGCCTCGCTGGCCGACATCCTGCCGACCGTCTGCGACCTCACCGGCCTCCCGGTCCCGGCCGAGGTCCAGGGCCGGAGCCTCGTCGCTTCCTTCGAACGAAGAAGCGGCGCGGCCCCCGACGCCCTGGCCTACAGCGAGACCTATTACCCGCGCTTCCACTACGGCTGGTCCGAGCTCCGGGCCGTCCAGAACGGCCGTTTCAAGCTCATCCTGGCCCCCGTCCCCGAGCTCTACGACCTCGCCGCGGACCCCGGCGAGGAGAAGAACCTCGTCTACCTCCGGAAGGACGTCTTCGCCCGGCTCGGCCGCGAGGCCGAGGCGTTCATCACGGCCTCGGAGAAGAACGCCTACGAGACCGATTACACCAAGATCGACGAGGAGACGCGCGAGAAGCTGGCCGCCCTGGGCTACATCGGCTCGTTCGCCGACCCGGCCAAGCTCAAGGGCAAGACGCTGGGCGACCCCAAGGAGAAGATCTCCGTCTACAACGACATCTCCCGGGCCCGGGAGATGGGCATGAACGGGAAGCCGGACGAGGGGATCGCCATCATCGAGCGGATCATCGCCGCCGACCCCGAGATCACCGACGCCTATTTCTCGATCGGCAACATCTGCTTCCAGAACCAGCGCTTCCGGGAAGCCCTCGGCTACTTCAAACAGGCGTTGGGGCGCAAGCCGGACGACTCCTTCGCGGCCGTCAACATCATCCTGTCGCACGAGGCCCTCGGGGAGTTCGACGAGGCCGAGCGCTTCGCCCTGGACTATATGGCCAAGGGATTCGAGGATCCCCAGATCTATTTCATGCTCGGCAACATGGACTTCGCCCGGAAGAAGTACGACCAGTCCGCCGTGTACCTCCAAAAGGCCGTCGGCCTCAACGCCGAATCGGCCGCGTCGCACAATCTCCTGGCCGCCATCGCCATCCTCCGCGACAACTGGAGCGCGGCGCAGGAGCACCTCGACCGGGCCCGGGCGATCACCCCCGACCTGCCGAACACCGCCTATAACGCGGCCCAGATCGCCGAGGAGCGCGGCGACCTGGCGCGGGCCGAGTCCGAATACCTCCTCGAGCTCAAGCGGTCCCCCAAGCACTTCATGGCCATGTACAACCTGGCCCGGGTCTACCGGCAGACCGGGAACGAAGCGAAGGAGTCCGAGTATCTCGCCAAGTGCCTGGAGACCGAGCCGTCCTTCCCGCTGACCTATTTCTACCTGGCCCGCCTCGATCTCCGCCGCGGCGAGCGCTACGACGAGGCCATCGCCTGGGTCGAGAAGGGGATCGCGCTCAAGCCGGACGCGGCCGAGCTGCCGCTCGGGTATTTCCTTCTGGCCGACCTCTACAACCGGCTCGGCGACGGCGCCCGGTCGGACGAATACGCCCGCAAGGGCCAAGCCGCGGCGGACGCGGCGCGAACGGCGGGGAAGAACTGACTCAGATCGTGAAGGCCCGCTCGAGCGAGGCCTTGCTCCCGTCGTGCGTGTTCGTCACCGTGACGGCGAGCGTGTAGGAGCCGGGGCCGAGCGCGGCCGTCGCGTCGGCGCTGAAGGCGCTCTTGGCCGCCTCCTTCAGGCGGCTGACGGGGACCTCGAGGGGGAAGGACTTGGCGAAGGTCCAGGCTTCGGCGCCCTGGGCGTCCCGGACCGTCATCGTCACCTCGAGCGTCGTCTCGAACACCTCGCCGCGCGTTTTCATCCAGATGGAAGGATAGGGCAGCGCGAGCGTGAAGCGCGTCCCCCCGCCCTCCGCCGGCTCGATGCTGACGTCGAGGCCGGCCATCGTGCCGGAGGGGCCGGGGCCGCCCTTGGTATAGCCGACCCGGGGCTCGTTCCATTCCTTCTCGGCCCGGTTGATCATGGCGATCTGGACGGCGCTGTCGGGGTCGAGGCGGTAGTCGTCGACCCACTTCTCGTCGATGAAAGTGATGGGGAAGAAGCCGTACCACCAGATCTCGGTCGGCAGGCCGTAGAACGTGATGCCGCGCGGGTAGGTCTCGCGGTAGTCGGGGGGGCCGAGGCTGATGTAGACGCGGCCGCGGTCCTGGAGCCAGCCCGGAGAGGCGCCGCCGGAGAAGAGCCGGTTGGCCGTGGCGATGCGGTTGAAGTACTCGGTCTTGAACTCGTTCTCCTCGGTCTCCGGCTTCGGGTCCCGGCGCTTCCAGAAGTCCTCGACGAAGGCGGACCGGTCCGCTCCGGGCAGGGCCAGGAAGGCCTTGCGCTCTTCGGCGGTGATGATGTAGCGGACCTTGGAATAGAACTCGCGGCTGGCCGGGTCGAGCCGCTTGGCCAGGCGCTCCGAGGCGCAGGACGCGAGGAGGAAGGCCGCACCGAGGACGAGAGCCGCGCGTTTTGCGACCGCGATCGTGTTCATCCGCTTCACCGGCTGCGCCCTCAGTCTACGCCCGCGCCGGCCCTTTTTCAAGGCGCTTGCAATCGCCCTCCGCTTTCCCTACACTGATGTCTCCGCCATGAAGTTCGTCGCCGATCTTCACATACATTCGAAGTTCTCGCGGGCCACGTCGAAGGACATGGTCCTCGACGCGCTCGCGCCCTGGGCCCGGGTCAAGGGCATCGGCCTTCTCGCGACCGGCGACTTCACGCACCCCGAATGGCTCTTCCTGATGAAGGAGAAGCTCGAGCCGATCGGCAACGGCTTCCTCCGGCTCAAGAACGGGACGACGGCCTTTGACGCCCCGCCGTTCAAGGGCCTGCCCGTCCCGGCCCGCGACGTCGCCTTCATCCTGTCCTCGGAGATCAGCCTCATCTATTCGAAGGGCGGCAAGGTCCGCAAGATCCACCTCATGGTCCTGGCCCCGGACTTCGAGTCGGTCGAGCGGATCAACAGCCGGCTCCAGGCGGTCGGCAACCTGGCCTCGGACGGGCGGCCCATCCTCGGCCTGGACGCGCGGCTGTTCTGCCGGATGGTCGCCGAGACGGCCCCGCGGGCCGTGGTCATCCCCTCGCACATCTGGACGCCCTGGTTCTCGCTCTTCGGCGCCAACTCCGGCTTCGACGCGATCGAGGAGTGCTTCGAGGAGATGACGCCGATGATCTTCGCCCTGGAGACGGGCCTGTCGTCCGACCCGCCCATGAACCGGCGGCTCTCGGCCCTCGACCGCTTCGCCCTGGTCTCGAGCTCCGACGCCCACTCGCCGACGAAGATCGGGCGGGAGGCCAACGTCTTCGACACCGACTTCAGCTTCCGCGGGCTCGTCGAGGCCCTGCGGCGGAACGACCCGGCCCGGTTCCTCTACACGGTCGAGTTCTTCCCCGAGGAGGGCAAGTACCACTACGACGGCCACCGCAAGTGCGGCATCGTCAGCTCGCCGCGCGAGAGCCGGACAACGAACGGCCTCTGCCCGAAGTGCGGCAAGCCGCTGACGGTCGGCGTCCTCCACCGCGTCGAGGAGCTGGCCGACCGGGAGACCGACGAGGGCCGGCCGGGGCGCGTGCCGCACAAGAACCTCATCCCGCTCAACGAGGTCATCGCCGAGGCGGTCGGGAAGACCCCCGAATGCCAGGGCGTCTGGGAGACCTATTTCCGGTTCATCCGGGAGTTCGGCGACGAGCACGGGATCCTGACCGAGGTCCCCGTCGCCGAGTTGGGGCGGGTCGGCCCGGAGCGCTTGGCCGAGGCCGTCGACCGGATGCGCAAGGGCCTGGTGAGCATCGTGCCGGGCCACGACGGCGAATACGGCACGATCCGCATCTTCGGCGGCGAGGCCGCCGCCGGGCCCTCTCCCGCCCAGCTCTCCCTTTTCTGAAAAAGCCGGGGTCGGTTCGGCTTCGATCATTCCGTTTTGGCTCTTCCGACGAAAAAATAGAAATAACGTCCCCGTTTTCCCCTCAAAGGCGCGGCCGGGGCTCATTTGACAAGGCCCGGTCCGGACCCTATATTAGTAGCGGACCGGCCATGGAAATCGAGATGAAGGTCAAGGGGCTCGTGGTCGACCCCATTTCCAAGATGCCGATCGTGGTCCTGGAGAACCCCCGCAACGAGCAGATCCTGCCCATCTGGATCGGCGTCTTCGAGGCCAACGCCATCGCCCTGACCATCGAGAACGTTCCCACTCCCAGGCCCATGACCCACGACCTGCTCAAGAGCTTCCTCGAGAAGCTCGGCATCGCCATCGAGAAGATCGTGGTCAACGACGTCCGTAACAATACCTTCTTCGCCCTCATCCACTGCCGCAAGGCCGACGAGGCCCTGGTCATCGACTCCCGTCCTTCCGACGCCATCGCCCTGGCCCTGCGCATGTCGTCGCCGATCTACGTCGAGGACGAGGTCGTCAAGAAGGCGAACGGGCTCAAGTTCGACGAGAAGGTCGAGTCCTCCGAGAAGCTCCGCAAATGGCTCGAAGGCCTGGGGCCGGAGGACTTCGGCAAGTACAAGATGTAAGAGAAATGGGGACATGGAAAAATCCGGGACATAACCCTTTTCTCTTGAAAAGGGATTGTGTCCCTGGGATTTTACCGGGATCGTGTCCCCGATTTATGTCCTAAGCCTCAAGATCCCGACGGTCCCCGCCAGGCCGAAGACGAGGCTCGCCCCCCACGCGCCCAGGAAGGGCGTCAGCGTGCCCGCGCCGCCCAGGCTGCGGAAGATCGCGAACGCGCCCCAGTAGGCCATGGCCACGGCGATGCTGAGGCCGACCCCGACGAGCGTCCCCTTGCGGCCCATCCGGAAGCCGAAGGGCACGGCGAGGAGGGCCATGATCAGGCTGACGAACGGCAGGGCCGTTTTCCGGGCCAGCTCGGCCCGGAGGCGGTCGTCCGGGAAGCCCATGGCCCGGACCTCCCGGGCATAGCGCCGGAGCTCGGACAGGGTCATTTGCGGCGGCTCCTTCGAAGGCTCGAGGAAGGCGGCCTTGTCGCCGGCGAGGGGGATCCGGCCGGACGCCGAGCGGGAGAAGGCCGGTCCGGAGCCGGCCGTGAAGTCCCTTGTCCAGCCGTTCTGATAAACCAGCGCGTCGCCGTCGAAGGCGGCTTTCTCAGCGAAGAAGCGCCGGGCCAAGGCCCAGCGTCCGGGCTCGATGTCGAGAACGGTGAGCCGGCCGAAGGCGCCCGGGCCGGGATCGAAATATTCGGCGCGGTAGATCCGGTCGCCCGCCCGGCCGAGGATCCAGTGGCGGCTGAGATAGCTGGAGCTCCGGGGCGGCAGGTCGTTGAGGGCGTTCCAGGCCGCCTCGGAACGGGCCGCCGCGGCCGGGACGACCCTCTCCTGGACCGCCAAGGCCAGCAGGCTCGCGGCGGCGGCGAGGACGACGACCGGCAGGGCCGTTCGATAGGCGCTGACGCCGCAGGCCTTCAGGGCCGTCGCCTCGTTCGTCCGGGCGAGGAAGCCGAGGGCGAGGAGGGCCGCCGCGAGGACCGCCGCGGGCAGCAGGAAGGCCAGGAATTCCGGCAGCTTGAACCAGACATAGCGAACGAGGAGCCCGACCGGCTTCGCCCGGGCCAGCGTCTCGCTCAGGTGCTCGAAAAAGACGAGGAGAAAGGCCGCGGCGGCGAGCGCCGCGAGGATGAGGGCCAGGAGGCCGAGGAACTTGCGCGAGACGTAGAGATCGAGGAGACCGGGGAGGCGCAGCGGACGGGGGCGGGGACGCACGGACGGAGCGGGGGCCGCCGCGGTCGCCGGACGGGAGGCGCCGGGTCCTGCCGCCGGGGCGCGACGGCGGCCGACGCGCGGGAACGGCACAGGCCGGCCGGGCCTGATGAAGAGAAGGGCCGCGGCCGCGCCGAGGATGATATCGGGCCCCCACATGGCCAGGAAGGGCGTGAGCCGTCCGTCCATGGCGAGCTTCTCGCCCGCGGTGAGCAGCGCGTAGTAGATGAGGATCAGGACCAGGCCGAGGGAGAAGCCGCCGGTGCGGCCGGCCCGGCCGGCGAGGAGGCCCAGAGGCAGGCCGAGAAGGGCGAGGACGAGACAGGCCAGGGACAGCGCGAGCTTTTTGTGGATCTCGATCCGGTGGACGCGGGCCTGAAGATCGTTCCGCGGGTCGGGCGAGGACGCGTCGATCGCGGCGAGGTCCCGGACGAGCTCGCCGAAGTCCTTCTCCCGGACCCGCTTGGCGTTGGAGATCGTCGGAAAGAGGTCCTCGACGTCGATCTCCTCCTCGAGCCGCGCGAAGGAGGTCAGGGTGTCCTTATCCGGCTCGGCGGGAGGCCCCGAATAGACGACGCCGTTCTCGAGCTCCAGGATGGCCCGGCGCTCGCCGGGGAAGAGCCGGACCGTGCCCGACCGGGCCAGGACCAGGCGGGGACGAGCGGGGTCCGACGCGAGATAGGCGAAGACGTCGCGCCAGCGGTCGTTTTGGCCCGCCTCCCGGACGAGGAAGACCGTGCTGGGTAGCGTCTCGTTGAACTCGAGCGGCCGGACCTTGAGCTGGACCCGGCCGATGACCGAGCCGGCCATGGCCCGGACCCAGGCGCTGTTGGCCCGCGGGCCGACATACAGGGCCAGGGGCAGCGTCAGCAGGAACCCGGCCAAGCCGAAAAGAAGGACAGGGCGCCCGAGGCGGCGCGGGCCGATCCCGAGCGATTGCAGGGCGACGACCTCCGCGTCCGACGCGAGACGGGCCAGTCCGCCGAGGACCCCCATCAGGACGGCCATCGGCAGCGCGAACACCAGGATGGAGGGCACGAGGAGGGCGAGGATGCGGAGCGCCTGGAGCGCCGGGACGCCTTTGTCGATGAAGAGCTCCGTCAGCAGGAGGACCTGGTTCATGAGCAGGACGAAGACGATGAGGAGGAGGCCGATGAGGAAGGGCGGGACGACCTCGCGCAGGACGTACCGGTCGAGGAGACGGGCCATCGCGTCGCTATGATAGGGCGTAAAAAAGAAGGGGTCAAACCCTAAATTATTCAATATTCGGGCAGCCGGCGTCTCTCAGCGAAAATATTGAAGAATTTAGGGTCTGACCCCTTCTGAAAAAAAAGCCCCGGGCGGGAGGCCGCCCGGGGCTGGGCATTGCGTTGCCGCGTCTTCCGGAGGGATGTCCCGTCCGGGAACGAGGCCTTAGTACATGTCGCCGGGGGGCGTCGGATACGCGGGCTTCTTCTCCTCTTCGGGGAGCTCCGCGATCAGGGCCTCGGTGGTGAGCAGGAGGCCGGCGATGCTGGACGCGTTCTGGAGCGCGATCCGGACGACCTTGGTCGGGTCGAGGATGCCGCCCTTGATCATGTCCTCGTACTTCTCGCTCAGGGCGTTGAAGCCCATGTCCTGCTTCATCTCCTTGACCTTCTCGACGACCACGGAGCCTTCGAAGCCGGCGTTGGCCGCGATCTGGCGGAGGGGCTCTTCGACGGCCCGCTTGACGATGTCGCCGCCGATCTTCTCGTCGCCCTCGAGGGCGAGCTTCTCGAGCGCCTTCTGGGCGCGGAGCAGGGCCACGCCGCCGCCGGGCACGATGCCTTCCTCGACGGCCGCATTGGTGGCTTGCATGGCGTGCTCGACCCGGGCCTTCTTCTCCTTGAGCAAGGTCTCGGTGGCCGCGCCCACCTTGATCAGGGCCACGCCGCCGACCATCTTGGCCAGCCGCTCCTGGAGCTTCTCGCGGTCGTAGTCGGACGTCGTCTCTTCGATCTGGGCCCGGATCTGCT
>Ga0136653_10001498_pt1 | contig 12669 bp, 10 predicted proteins | sample LakKivw275mmetaG_FD_94866 | JGI IMG/M metagenome (GOLD analysis project Ga0136653, IMG submission 94866) | Anoxic lake water microbial communities from Lake Kivu, Rwanda to study Microbial Dark Matter (Phase II) - Lake Kivu water 275m metaG... | ecosystem: Environmental > Aquatic > Freshwater >... | reverse complement strand
TTGATGCGGTTACCATCAGCTTTGAGATAGGGCACCACTTCGACCTGAGCGTCGCCAGCCAGCAACTGCCCGGTCAACCGGCCTTGACCATCATACTGAAGACTGCCTACCGCAGCTTCACTCGGCGTTCCCGCTGCGAAGAGCGGAGGAAGACATCATAGGAGTTCCGTGCTTCTCAGCTTTGGCGAACAAACGCCTGGCAGCGGCCAAAGATGGGGCTATCGGCTTGTCAACATACACGGGTTTCCCGCTGCGAAGCGGCAGGTCAGCCAGGTCCTCGTGTCTCTCGGCATTGTCCGGAGACAAGACCACGATTGCGTCGCACTCTTCGACAATCTGTTCGATGCTCTTTGCCTGCCTGACTTCTTGTTCCCGGCACCACTCGCTCAAGGGCTTCTTGCCTGTCGGAGTTAGTTCCTCCCAGGCCAAAGTCACGTCGCACATTCCCGCGTACGAACTCTCCCGAATCCATGCTGGATAGTTGTTGGCGTGAAACTCATCGATATAGTGATCTATGAAACCAATCTTCATCATGTTAAGCTCTCCACAGACACGTCCGGTTGGCTGCTTTTGTATACGGCGTTCGTGATCTCCATGACGCGCACGCCATCGGTGATCGTGCACGCCAGCGCGTGCTCGCCCGCGACTGCCCCGAGGAAGTGTCTGATCTCTTCGGAGAAGCCGTCACTAGGCGTCACAGACATATCTTGCCATTCATCTTCGCCCGTCAGACGATAGCGAATCCTGTCAGGCTCCAGATAGTCATACTTGACCTGACCCTTAGTGCCGATCACGTCGATGTATGCGGTCCCCACACCGAGCAGGAAAGAAGACTGCAGCGACCCGAGCGCACCGTTCGCGCCCTTTACCGCGAGTATGCCGGCATCCTCCACGTCAGTTGTCTTGAAGTGCCTGTGCATAACCGCCTTCTCACCGATGATCTCACCCAAGAGAAACCGGAACAGATCTATCGAATGGCTGTTGGTATCGAGTATGCTTCCTCCGCCCGCAATACTCTTATTGGTGAACCACTTGTGCTCCATATCGAACGCGGGCCCGCCAAACACGTTGTTGAAAAGCACTATCTCGCCTACCTTGCCAGATACCAGCACGTTCTTGAGCGCCACAATGGCAGGCAGAAAACGATGCCGGAACGCTGGCATAAAGAGCGCCGTTGACTTCTGTGCGGCGTCACGTATCTGACGGGCTGATTCCAGTCTGTGGGCCAACGGCTTCTCGCACAGGACGTGAACCCCCTTTCGCCAGCGCATAAACGGCGGCTTCTTCGTGCGCAACGGGCGGCGTGCAGATACTGATAACATCGGGACGAGCAACGTCCAAGAGCTGCTTGAAGTCCTCAAACACGTCGGCACCGGTTTCGTTGCCCATCTTTCTCGCAGCTTCAGTGTTTGCGTCAGTCACGGCAACAACTCTCGCGCCGCACTCGACATACGCCCTGAGATGCGAGCCTGCTATACTACCGCAACCTACAAAGCCAGCATTCACACTCATTACCATTTCCTCCTCAACCAAATCGCGGGCACAAATCGCCCAATACGCCTATTCCATGATCACCACAGCAGCGTGCAGAGGATCCAGGAGAACGTTGACGTCACTGCCCACCTCGCAAGCGCACTCACGCCCGGTGTAGTCGTCCAACATCTCGACCCTCAGCGTGCGACGGGGATAACGCGAGATACCGGATACATCCAGCGACACGTCTTCGTCGACCCGCAGATCCGTAGTGTTCAGCAAAAAGACAAGCGTGCGGTGCTCAGTATCATAGATGGCGCTCGATAGCACGCCGCACCCAACGACGGAGCTCATCCTGGCAAACGACGCCAGAGTCCCACTCAGTCCCGCGAAGTGCTTCAGATACGAGTAGTAGATCGGATGGTCGATAAGACGCTCCTGGATGTATGGAAACGCGCCCGAAAGGATCATCTGATTCCGGTACGCTCTCATATTGTCATCGGTAATTGGGACGAAGTCAAGTCCCACGGATTCGTCTCCCAGACCGATGATGGGCCACATGTTCGCGCCTCCGAATATGCGCCCGCTCTCGACCACTTCATCGCCCGCGTCAGTCCATTCACCGAAGAGCGGCTCCCCCACCCTGAACATCGAAGGCGGCCCATAGTAGCGCGCGTTGAACATCAGGATGAAGTCCTCTCGCCATTCTCTGAGGCGCTCAATGCACCACCTGCTCAAGCGCTCAACCTGAGGGAAGCTATGCCTGATCAAACCCTGCGAGCGATCGCCGAACGACCAGAACAGATCGATGTAGATGCCGTCGAGACTGCGGTTGGTCTCCAGCCAGTCGTGCAGACTTCTCCTGGCCAGAGCCTCCCCGCCAGGGCGACCAACATCTGCCATTCTGAGCGTCTTGCCCCAGTCCGGCCCCAGGCCTGGCCACGTGAAGAGTATGTCGTCTTCAAATGCGTGAGGGGTCTCGAACGCGTTTGGGTTCCAGTACGCAAGCACATTCAAGCCGATCTGGTGCGCATACTCGACAATCGACCAGTACAACTCCGGGTGTCTGGGCTCCCACAGGCCGTGAAGCTTCTGCCAGGGAGAATGGAGTATCACGCGATCAACACCGAGGTTCTGCAGATATCGGAGCCGCTGCTCATAGTCCTCCGGCAACCTCTGCTGCTCCATGTCTTGGTCCAGCATACCCCCCGTCTCCTGCACCAGCGTGTTGTAGGCAATCGGAGGTATCCGGCATCCGATGTTATACTCTGCCAGAATGAACTCGAACTCGCTGGCAAAGTACGTCGCAGAATGTACCCGATCCCGGAACGCATACGGCCTAACGTTGCCGTTCCCGAAACACGTGACGATCCCTCGTTCCCCGGTTCGCCAGAGGACCAGCGGAGTCTCCTGATAGGGCGCGGCGTAACACGTAGGGTCGTTGCGGTACTCGAGGACGGCTTCGAACGGCCGGGTTTCGACGAACCTCAGCGTGACCGGTCTGTCGTCGAACTCCGACCGACCGAAGAGAGTCACCTTGCCGATGGTGGATGGAGCCTCTCGCTCTATCTCCAGTCGGTATCGAACACCAGAGTCGTCCCCGGCGGGACTGAGAAGCCGTCCTTCCAGAGACAACCAGTTACCGTCATCCTTGATTCTCCTGTCCCGGTCCGCCACAGAAGTGTAAACACTCTGGACTGTAGACGCAGCGGCTGAACCGAAAGAGAAACTGGGGGCGGCGTCCTGCATCTCCAGCACAAACCCAATCTCCAGCCCAGACGCGGAATACCGGATGACATCGCAGAAGTCGCCGAGCTCGAGCTTAGCACAAGTGTTGTAGGGGGCTCTCGTCTGTCTTATCACCGATGCACCTCTATTCCTCGATCAGGCGCATATACCCGCCTGCGGGCACCTGAATGGTCGTGTAGCCGCTGAGCGCCACTCGCCGCTCGCAGACAAACCGGAGCCTCGGGTCATAGATTATGGCTTTGAACGAGCCCCCCGATCCACCGCAGACAACAACTTCGGCGGACGCGGAGGCGTTCAGCACAATCGTCTCCTTGACCCCTCGGATATCCACAGGCAGGGGGCGGAACAGACCTACGATATCCAGTTCGTACGTTTCAGCGACGACGGATGAGATCACCGGTCCAACTGTAGTAACTCTGCGCGCAGCGGCTCTCAGAACGTCTTTGTGCTGTCTGTAGAACCCCATCCACGCGCCGATCAGATCAAGGTCTCGCTCGCTCAGTGCTGCAAGATCCATTGAGATGCAGGGCACGAAGAAGACTGAGGAAATCAGATGTCTCGCCACTTCCTCTGCGGAATCTTCGCTCGACCAGAACAGCGGGTCTGACTGAAGAGGCACATTCGCTGTCATGGCTTGGGAGTAGGCCAGGAAGTAGAGGTTGCTGTCCACGTCAAATGGCACATCCACCCCCCTCATCGAGTTCGCTACAGTGGTCAGTACAGGCCCTCCAACATGCACCATGTTGAACTCCGGCTTGGCAGTCAACACTGCATCCAACAGATCAGCCATTGTTCGCATCAGTGCTCGGCTTACCGTAGGCTCGAAATGACTGTGACCATCGATCTCGCAGATGTGAGTATCGACCGCGTAAAGGAAATCCACCTTGAAGCCATCGACGTCATAATCTGAGACCAGTCTCGCTCCGGTGTCGATGATATGCTGGCTTGCCACCTCATCCTGGACGCAAAGATACCTGCGTCCCTCGGGCTCCCAATCCTGGGCGGACACTCGACTGGCAAACTTGCGGTACGCCGATGATTCCCTGCCAATGCCGTACGGGTCCCACCAGAGAATGTACTTGAGCCCCAACGACTGGACACGCTTGACGTGCTCGGGGAAATTCGGGAACTCTTCCGGTGCGGCAATCCAGTCTCCCGTCTTCGCAAACCAGTCTTTGAGGTTGGCCATAGTGGTCACTCGAGCGCGCTCGGCCCTCTGCCAACCGTCGTCCAGGATGATCTGGCCGAACCCAAGCTTTGCGGCAATCGCCGCGGTTCGCTCCACCCAATCGGCATCTATCGTCGCGTGTGCTGCATACCAGGTGCAGTACACCGGGTCCCAAGCCCAGTCGGGCACCTTCGCAGAAGCGGGACGCGGACTCTGTGCCATAATATACTCTGTTACCAGTGCAACTGACTCGATGACGCTCCTGTCTGCAGAGTTGTCCTCAATGTAGAAGCTGATGGTGTCCCACGACTCAACCGGCAGAGAACCAGAATCCGGGTAGGCGAACTTCGCGAAGTAGCACTCACCAGCTTGTGACAGGCTAATGCTCCAGGCCGTCTCGGCGGCCTGCTCTGCAAGCGCGAGCATAGCCTGAGTCTTCAGATCGCGGTTCACGAACGCGGCGATCGATGGAGTGAGCGCTGCACTGCTGTGGAACTCGTGGGCCCAGGAAAGCGAGCACTGGTTGCCCGGGTGGCTGGTGCGGATCGGACTCCATATCCCGTGTACACCCGCAATTGGTATGCGAAAGGTGATCTCGAGCCTCGCGGGGTCGGGCGATATCTCTTCGCTAAAGCGAAAGCTCAATATCCGCCGCGACGAATCCAGACTAACGGTGTCAGTCTCGTGGGGCAAGGCACGCGCTGTACCGTCAGAACTCAACAAATTGACCGAGAGTATCTCGAAACTCAACGGCAGTAACCCTCCATCACTCGAATCTGCAGCGCCAGAGATTCGACATATCGTCTGCTTCGCCAACATAGAGCGTGCCGTCATTTGCACAGGTTGCGCTGCCCAGGCGGAAGCTTCTCCAGAGCGTATCTTTTCCGCCGCTCAACATGCCCAGGTCCTGAAAACCGTCGTTATCGGTATATCTGAACAGGTGAGCAATGCCATCCGGTCGGCCGCCGGTGCCATAGATTGTGCCGTCACTCGACGCGGCCAACGCGGGAATGCCCAGGCTCAGGAGCGGCTTTCCAAGATTGGTAATGGCGCGTGTATCAGGCTTCATTCTGAAGACGTAGCCGTCAGAAGTCCCTCCGAAGATGTACCCGTCGCGGACTACTGCGGACTGCCACTTCGCCTCGTACTGGCGCCCGTGCGCAGCCGGTATGAAACTGTCCGTCACCGTTGCTTCGCCACTAACGGCATCCACCGTGAAGACCTGGCCGTTCTGCAGGCAGCCGAACAGTGCGTTGCCGACCGCCACAAGCACTGCGGACAGATCCACTGCCGGAACCGTGGCGATCTGGTCTATCTGGGCCGAGCCGATCGGGTGACGCAACAATGAGCCGCGGTTTGTGAGCACGTAAACATTATCGTCCACCCGTGCCACAGCTAACGGCTGGTGCCCGCCGGGCAGATCAGTCAGCCTCTCGACCTCGCGTGATAGTGTCGCCCGAACGATGAAACCAGGCTTCCGGCCCTTGCCCTTGAACGCCGCAAGGGCACAGGACGCGTCCGTGAGCACGCTTACAGCACCGGACGCATCCCTGAACGTTGCGACGTGGGTGACGTGCGGGCTTCCCTCGCGCGAGTTCCACACGAACAGTCCCGCCGATTCACCGCTGACACCACCCCATACGTTGTCATCACAGGCATCGAGAGCGGATACCGCACAGGACTTCCACGGGAACCCGTGTTCGAAGACTTCGATCACACTCACTGCGTCTCTACTCACGGAATCGCTTGCGAACATCCCACAGCGGTCACACTGTTCGTCCTTTCGATACTTCGCGTCAGTGATCGCGTACTTCATCCGCTTCTGAACGAGTGACGGGGACTCTATCTGCTTGAGCTTGTCAACGTCAAAAACAACGACCCTGGCCCCAGCTCCCCAGTAGCACGAATCCACCCAGCCAAGCCGCCCATCCGGCAGCGAGAACCGGCTCGCGAAAAGGAACCCCGGGCGCTCGTCGGCCCAGAGCATACCAAGGTTGCGCCGCTCCCTGGTCTGCATGTCGAACTGAATCAGTTTTAGACCTGCAAGGAAGTAGCAATTCTCGGGCACGGCGAAGGCAGCTATGCCATAGTATAGCTTGCCGTCTGGTCCGAACTGAAGCTCCCAGGGCTGAACCTGGCCGGAACGACCCGGCACGAAGTCCCCCCACCCCATCCCGTAGTCCTCAATTGTCGGCCCGCCTTTCGCCTCGGTATCGAGCACCCAGATGCGACCTTCGAAAAGCATGGTTCCGCACCACTTGCCTTCCTTCCAGTAGACAGGCGGCATTATTGAGTTGCCAAAATTCTCTCTGCCCGCGGGACGCGGCATTTCGATCGCCAATTTGTCGAATCTACCTGTTGCCGGATCGTAGTGCACAAACCGCCCTTCCAGGTCAGCGGACCATACCCGGCCTTTGCGGTCCATAAAGAGAACACACTGCCCGCCACGGGTAAACCGCCCGAGGTCCTCGGTCTTGCCGGTGTTCAGATCGATCGTGACCAAATGTCCACGGACCTGGCTGAGCATGTAGTACTTGCGATTCGGCCAGTCCAGACAGGCGCCGTACACGCTTTCACCGGGAATGGGAATGCCCCAGTCCTCCACACTCTCGTCAGTCGGGTCATATACAAGGAAATGCGAACCGGGGTATCGATAGCGGATGTCGTCGAAGTCCTGGGTTATCGTCCAGAACGGACGCCCATAGCCCGGAGCGGTCGTGTGGGTAGTCGTGTAGAGCCTACCGTCTCCCCCAACTGCCATTGAAGTGTGGAATTTGCTCTGTGGAATGTGCCCGAGCGACGTGTCGTCGTGAGTCACCTTGTCAACGTCTAAAAGAAACCGCAGTCTCCTGGCGGGATCCTTCTCCGACATGTCAAGAACGTACATCGCCGCACTCAGTCCGGGGCGTCCCTCGTTGCACAGGCCCACGTAAACGCGGCCGTCCGGAGCTTCAACTGCATCCCAGGCCGCGTTGTGCATCGGGTGCTTGTCAAAGTAGTAGACCTCGAAGAGCCTCGGATCGATTATCCTCTCAAGTGATGGCATAGTATCTTGTAGACTCCATTCCAGATTCTCTGGTCTGACGACTGCGTGGCTTCGGGACGAAAAACAGTCCCGACGCATATCCCTACGCATATCCGAACACAACTGGCCCGGACTACTTCGCAGAAACGCGGTTGGACAGCCATCATAGCTGCCGGGTCGATTGCCTCACTATAAGCTCAGGCTTGACTAGTATTCGGGCCTTGGGCAGTGCTTCTTCGTCCATCAACAGATTAAGCCCCATATAGCCGATAGTCTCGAGTCGCTGCTTCACCACCGTGAGAGGTTTTGAGAAGTGCTCCGCATTGTCAAGGTCATCAAACGATACGAATGAGACGTCCTCGGGAATCCGGATTCCTTTCTCCTGCAGCACTTTCAGGGAGAGGATTGTGCTGGCATAGGAATCGCTGAATATCGCAGTGAAATCACGGTTTTCCAGTCGGCTCGCCAGGTCGCGCATCCAGACGAAGTCGCCATCCCAGTCCATGCCATATTTCTTCGAAAGCGCTCGGTACGCGCTGCGCCGTTCAGCAATGGCCAGTTTCTCCTCAGGCTCTGGCCCCTGGAAACACACATACAGTATGCGCCTGTGGCCGAGCTTGCGCAAGTGCCGCATCATCTGAGAAACTCCGCTGTAGTTGTCCGTGCGCACGAAACCCAGCCCCAGCCTAGAGAAACATATATCCAGAAGAACCGCGGGCATCCCGCGCCGCTTGATCGTCAGTGCTTCGTCTCTGGTCGGCAAGATCATCAGAAACCCGGAGAACGACTGGCTGAAGTCGACAGAGTCCAGGTTCGAATATCCCACCAGGCTAATCTCGCAGCCCAGTTCTGCTGCCGCCGTTGTCACCCCTGCGGTCAGTTCTTTGTAGTAGAAGTTCGACAGGTTCTGCCCTTCCATCTGCATCAAGAGCGCGAACCTGTGCACCCCACCCGCCGGCACCAGTCGGCTTCTATCCAGATCGGCAACTACTGTTCCGTGGTACGGACGCCTCACCAGCACACCCTCCGCTGTCAGAATCTTCATAGCCAACTGCACCGTAACGTGCGAAACAGAGTACATATCGGCCAGCTTCATCGTGGGAAGCAACCTGCTTCCTGGTGTGAGACGCCCTTCTCTGATATCCTGCTTTATGTTCTCCGCCACTTGGACGTAGAGCGGATTCCTGTCCCTGCTATTGAGTCTGGAAGTATTCATCTAGTATCCAGCGCGAACCGGTTCTGATCTGAACCGAACGCCCTGATGTCACCTCATCTCCTCGAATGCCTCGTACATTGTTCTTGCGTTGCTCGGCACATCCAAACCCAGTTCTCCGTGAAATACAATCCCTCCCTCGGGAGTATGGAATTTGCCCTTGATAGCCGCGATATGTTTCCGAATCTCTTCTGCGGAGCCGTAGGGGAGCACGAACTGTCTGTCCACGTCGGTCAGTATGCAGAGCTTACCCCTTACCATATCACCGAACCTGGCGGAATCCATAATCTCGTGCTGCGGGTTGAGAGCATCCAGCCCAATCTCCATCAGATCCGGCACTATGTCGATGATGTATCCGTCGCTGTGCATGATAACGTGCTTTCCGGAGTTCTTGACGACTTCGAACTGTCGGCGATAGTGCTCCTTCAGTGTATCGCGCCAGACGTCGGGCGCGACCATAAGCTGCTGCTGGGTGCCGAGATCATCACCAAAGAATACAGCATCGCAGTTACACCTGCACAGCTCCTGAATGTAGGGAATGTGGTGTTCCTCCACAATGCGGTTCATCAGATCGAGCAGACCTTCGTCCCTGAGCGTCAGGTCTACTACGAATCTCTCATAACCCAGCACAAATGTCAGCAGATGGAACAGATTCGGCGCCCAGAGCCAGACATACCTTCGCATCTGCCTGTCGGCCAGTTGAGCACGCATGAGGTCAAAGTCCACCCGCCCAGGTTCGGGGATGGGGTAGGCATCGACGCGGTCATAGTCTACGACCGGATGCTCTACGACGATCCCCTGCATACCCGGCTCTTCGTATTGCCACAAGCATCCCCATTCGTCTCTATACGTTCTGTCTCTCAGCATCTCAGGGGCGTCCGGGGACGGTTTCTGCGGGATCGCGTCCTCGTCGGACTGTTCGCGATGCACGCTCGCATCACCCGGACACAACGCAAACATCTCGCGCAGAAACTCCGGATGCTCCCAGGCGAAGCCGTCCAAATACTGATGCCAGACCGGAATCCTGTCGGGACCGCTGAACTCTATGGCAGCAGTCATTCTCTCGCGCGAAGTGATCATATCCACAATTGTCCTCTCGCAATGGATGTGATTAGCGCATACTAACCTTTATAATAATAACAACCAATTTTCAGTATATCCGCTCACAGTCCTTTTGTCAACGGTTTCTTTCCGCTGAACACTGCACTGTAACTGCCTCACGCATCCTCTTTTCGGCCCGCAATGGTACATCCATGAGAAGCGCTTTGGCTCGCGCTGAAATCCGCTCTTGTCTGGATGTGCTCGTTGGAGTATAATGTAGCGGTCTTGCGAGGGGGCATTTTCCTACATGATAACAGATGTTGACGTATTAGTCATTGGAAGCGGCATCGCGGGGTTGAGTTTTGCTCTTCGAACCGCTGAGTTCGCGCGCGTCGCAGTAGTGACAAAGAAGAGCGACACAGAGTCGAGCACCAACTACGCTCAGGGCGGAATCGCCGCGGTGATGGATCCGAACGACTCGTTCACATCCCACGCCCGCGACACCCACGTCGCCGGAGCGTATCTGTGCCACGAGGACGCAGTGCGTATACTGGTGCACGAGGGGCCGGCACGCGTTCGAGAGCTGATAGACTTCGGCGTTCGATTCACCCAGAGCTCACTGTCACATAGCCCGTTTCACCTCGATCTAGGCCGTGAAGGCGGTCACTCGACCCGGCGCATAGTGCACGCTGCGGACCTGACAGGCCGCGAGGTCGAGCGAGCGCTGGTGGCAAACGTGAAGCACTCGCATAACATCCGCGTCTTCGAGCATCTCCACGGCATCGACCTGATAACATCAAGGGACGGCGATAAGATACGGTGCGTCGGCGCTCACGTGGTGGATGCGGACACTGGCGATGTGGTGAGTTTCCGCGCCAAGGTAACTATGCTGGCGACGGGAGGGCTCAGCCGTATATACCTCCACACCACCAATCCCGAGATCGCAACTGGCGACGGAGTAGCAATGTCCTTCCGCGCAGGGGCCGTCATAGGCAATATGGAGTTCATCCAGTTTCATCCAACCACCCTCTACCACGCCGACGCACGTTCATTCCTGATATCCGAAGCGGTTCGTGGAGAAGGCGGAATCCTGCGGCTGGGAAACGGCGAGACGTTTATGGAAGACTATCACGAGATGAGCTGCCTGGCCCCGCGAGACATCGTGGCACGAGCTATTGACGCCGAGCTCAAGAAGTCCGGCGACGAGTGCGTCTACCTGGACATAACCCACCTGGATCCAGAGAAGATCAGGTCGCATTTCCCCAACATCTATGACAAATGCCAGAGCGTAGGCATTGACATCACAAAGGATTGGATACCGATCGTGCCCGCGGCACACTACTCGTGCGGCGGGGTGGTCACGGATACTGAAGGTCGCACATCGATAGAACGGCTGTACGCTTGTGGCGAGGTGGCCTGCACTGGCGTGCACGGAGCCAACCGACTCGCCAGCAACTCGCTCCTGGAAGCGGTGGTGTTTGCCAGAAGAGCCTCAGACGACGCCCGAATCCGGCTCGCCGACACCACTCACGAGCCTGTTGATGAATACCCAGTCGAAAAGCACACTGTAGAAGTTTCGGAAGTAGACTTGCACGAACTTACTCACAAGCTGCAAACCGTGATGTGGAACTACGTCGGCATAGTCAGGACGGATGAACGGCTCACGAAAGCCCTGGCAATGATCCGTCAGATAAGACTCGAAGCTGAACAGCTCTTTTCAGCCGGACGCCTGCGGCCGAATCTGCTGGAACTGCGCGACATGGCGCTCGCTGCCGAACTGGTAACCCTCTCCGCTCTTTCACGCAAGGAAAGCCGGGGGCTCAACTACAACGCGGACCACCCTGACCTCGACGACACAAACTTCAAGCACGACACTCTGCTCAGCGTGGGAGCGGAAGGCGAACCCGTCGTGCTGGGATTCAACGGCTAGACATAAATGCGATTTCTCAAGAACACTTTCAGCAAGGTGACCCAGCTCCTCACCGGTCGAAGGCCAATCGATGACGACCTGTTTGACGAGTTGGAGGAACTGCTCATTCAATCCGACCTCAGTATCCACACCACCACTGAGCTCGTAGACTCCCTCCGAGAAGCGGTCCGCAAGGAACGGCTCGGTGACACCGACGACGTCAAGACAAAACTGAAGTCGCTCATCGTCGATATGCTCGACGGCGAGACATCCTCGGGACTGACGCTGCCGGCCGATCGTCCAGCGGTCTACCTGTTTGTAGGGGTCAACGGTGTCGGAAAGACTACAACCATAGCAAAAGTGGCGAACCTCTTCAAGAAACAGGGAAAGAAAGTAATCCTTGCTGCAGGGGACACTTTCCGCGCGGCAGCCATAGAGCAGTTGGAGATTTGGGCGAACCGAGTCGGAGTGGATCTTGTCAAGACGCAGACCGGCGCGGACCCCGGGGCTGTGGTGTTTGACGCGATCCAGGCGGCGAAGGCACGCGGCGCCGACGTGGTGATCGCCGACACCGCCGGAAGACTGCACACGAAGTCCAATCTGATGGATGAACTCGGCAAGATCGGTCGCACTGTGGAGAAGGCGCTGGGCCGCAAGGCAGATGAGACCATTCTTGTACTGGACGCGACCACCGGTCAAAATGCAGTAATCCAGGCAAGAGAGTTCACAAGCGCAACCAAACTGACCGGTATCTGCCTGTCTAAGCTGGATGGAACCGCCAAGGGCGGTATTGTGATAACCATCCGGAAGGAACTGGGGATACCGGTAAGAATGGTAACCACCGGCGAGAAGCCGGATGATATTGAAGAGTTCGACCCGGCCGCATTCGTGGATGCGCTTTTCGAAGAAACGTAGAGATTCGGGGGCACAGTCGGAACGCAGCGATGGGACGGCCCTGAATCAGGTTCAGGGTCAGGGTCAAGGCCGGTCCCATCATCCCCAATGGCGCACGCTTCCTAATTGGAACAATGGGCATTCTAGTGTTTCGCGACACAGGTGTCCCGAAGCAACAAGAGGGATTTCTCCCGCTG
>Ga0136653_10001496_pt1 | contig 12680 bp, 10 predicted proteins | sample LakKivw275mmetaG_FD_94866 | JGI IMG/M metagenome (GOLD analysis project Ga0136653, IMG submission 94866) | Anoxic lake water microbial communities from Lake Kivu, Rwanda to study Microbial Dark Matter (Phase II) - Lake Kivu water 275m metaG... | ecosystem: Environmental > Aquatic > Freshwater >... | reverse complement strand
ATTAAAAACCCTGACCACGCTGGTTACCGTTGAATCTTCCGTGATGCTGGCCATGAACAAAAGTGATCCTTTCTTCGAAAAACCATACTCGGTGACTTTCTGAAATTGCTGGGAATCCCCGGTGACCGGATTGATCACATAGAGTGGGAATCCTTCGAATTCAGGTTTTTTTGGAGATTTTCCTTCTTTCCTTCCGGCTGATTCCGTGGAATCTTTCTTTTCGGGCTTGACATCGCTTTTTTGCTCTTCCAGCTGGAAAGCCACCCATGAAGAGGTCTCCTGGGCCACTTTGAAACTCTTGAGAAGCGGATAGGTGACCCAGGCACCTTCCTTCAGGGTAAAGATGCCGAGGGTATCCTTGGGCATCTTTTCAGATTTAACTTTGAGGATCTTGGCTTTTCTTACTGTATCCGCCTGGGGCACAATACGAAAAGCGATAAAATCCGAATTGGGGCCAAAGAGAGCCTGCGAGCCCCTGCAAAAAGTTTTGGCTACACCGGAATCCGACCATCCCTGAAGAAAGAGGTTGCCGTCACCGGTCGTCGGATTGACCTGCCACATCACCCATTCCCCGTCATCGGAAATTTTTTGTGCCGAGAGGGTATTCCAGGCATCGTATTGCCTGAAATCGAGCGGTCTTTTTTGATCCTGCGGTTTCCCGGGTATGCCCAGGGCCATGAACAGGACCAGCGGCAAGAGGTATCTTTTCATTGATTGCATCTGGTTATTTGCTGTTACTGATTCTTAACCAACAACTTAGGTTCCATCATATCGAGCATGGCGTATCGTACGCCTTCCCTTCCGAATCCCGATTCCTTCACACCGCCATAAGGCATGTGGTCAACTCTGAAAGTGGGCACATCGTTGATCACGACCCCGCCAACCCTGATCTCGCGGAAAGCCTGGTTCATTTCCTCAATTTCGTTGGTAAACACACCGGCCTGCAGGCCAAAAACCGAATCATTGATCTGTCGGACACCATCAGCGAAAGTCTCGACAGGTTCGATCAGGACCATCGGGGCAAAGGCCTCCTGGCAGGAAACCTTCATGTCATTTCTGGTGTTCGTGAGGACGGTGGGCTCGAACCAGCTCCCTTCCCGGTGGCCTCCTGCCAGGATCTCGGCTCCGCCCTGCCTGGCTTCTTCCACCCAGGTTTCAATCCTGGCTGCGTTTTCTTCATCGATCATGACCGAAATATCGGTATGCGGTTCCAGAGGATTCCCTCTCTTAAGCTGGAGCGTGCGCCCGACAAACCGGGTTATGAAATCCGGATAATGTTCCTTAAGAACAAAGATGCGCTGCACATGGATGCATACCTGCCCTGAATAGGCGAAACCGCCGGCCACGCATTTATTCACAGCCAGGTTCAGGTCGGCCGACCGGCTCACCAGTACACCTGCATTCCCGCCCAGTTCGAGTGTGACTTTTTTCCGTCCGGCCAATGCTTTCAATTTCCAGCCCACTTCCGGTGATCCGGTGAAGGTGATCATGTCAACTCCGGGATCCGTCACCAGCCCGGTTCCTGTTGACCGGTCCATCGGGAGGATGGAAACCGCCCCTTTAGGCAATGAGGTGGCATCAATTATTTTTGCCAGTTCCAGAACGGAAACAGGAGTCTGGGAGGCTGGTTTTAGAATGACGGCATTGCCTGAGGCAATGGCCGGTGCCAGCTTGTGAACAGCCAGGTTCAGCGGAAAATTGAAAGGGGAAATGGCACCGACGACCCCCACGGGAAAATACCAGACCCAGCCCTCCTTCCCCTCCCCTGCCACAGTCCAGTCAAGGCTCAGATACTCACCCGGGATTCTCCGGGTTTCCTCCGCGGCAATCCTGAACACCTGTATGGCCCTGTCGACTTCAGCCATTGAAAACCGGTAAGGCTTGCCCGCTTCCTCGCAGATGATCCGTGTAAACTTCTCCCTCTTGTCCAGAATACCGTCCGCTATCTCATCCAGAATACGACTTCTTTGGTGGGAAGGAATCCTGGCTATTCCGTCCACCGCCTTTCGGGCTGCCATAATGGCCTGGTGTAATATATCCTGGTCCGCACTTGTGGTTACAGCGAATAGTCCCGAATCAAAGGGTCTCCTGATATCCAGCTGTTTCGGGCCGTCGATAAATTCCCCGGCGGCATAAATTTTGTATTTCTCCATGGGTAAAACAGTGGAAAGCTAAAAGTAAATAAAGTATATTTGAAAAAATGCGTCTGACAACATTTGTATGGATTTGCCTGCTTTCCGCGGCATCCGGGTTTGCGCAGCAGGACACCCTGAAATGGATCAGGTACACCCCTGAATACCGGTTTCTTCCCGGAATATACCTGAATTTTGACCAGGTCAGGAAAAACGATCCGATACCGGCCATCAGGATCGTATCCAACAATGATCCGTTCGACTTCAACTTCTACAAGGATCTGGTCAAAAACAAGACCATCAGCTATTTCGATGCTTACGGAACCAGCCAGGAAGTTGCCACGGACAACATCTGGGGGTACTGCCAGGACGGAAAAATCTTTATCCAGTATAATGACCAGTTCAACCGCATGCCCATTATCGGGCATACCTGCCATTTCATATCGGATGTAACTGTTTATGATACCCGTTACGATCCCTATTACAATAACTATTACTATTATGGTTATTACGACCGCTATTATATCCCCTACCAGCGTACCACGAAATCCAGCGAAACGCGTCAGTACCTGCTGGATTTTGAAACCGGTGAAGTCAGGCCTTTCGAGCGGGAAACGGTGAAGGCCATCCTGATGGAAGATCCTGAACTGTACGATGAATTCATGACCCTCCGGAAAAGAAAACAGAATGAATTGTTATTCTTCTTTCTTCGGCGCATGAATGAGAAAAATCCGGTAATGCTGCCGGTTCGATAAGTTAATCAACTCATTTACAAATTAATAATCTCTCTTTTTTGTGTAATTAGCAGAAAATCTGCATCTTTGCGCCAGATTACTTAAACGGAACAAAACAAAACGGATTTTTTTGCGTTAAGGAATCAAGGAGACAAGAGATGAGTTTGCGTCGTTATATTATCCTTTTTCTGTCGCTGGTAATACCCGGACTGCTGCCAGCTCCCGGCCTTCCACCTGGCGGAGACTCATTCACAATGCTGAAAGCCATGCGGGAGGAGATAGTCAGCAAGGACAAGATCCAGTTCCACATGAAATATTCGCGTTTTAAAAAATCACTGGCCAGGCTTGAATCGCGGAATGACTGGACACAGCATAACCGTTACGGCTATATCGGAAAATACCAGTTTGGCAAGAGTGCTCTTGAGGCGACGGGGTATGGACATATCACTGCAGGCAGTTTCCGTGCCGATCCGGGTGTCTTTCCCGAAGCCGAACAGGAAAAAGCCATGGATATCCTCCTGAGGCTTAACGAGTCTGTCATGAAAGACTGCTTCAACCGGTATGTTGGTTACACGATCTGTGATTCCATCCGGATCACCCGGGCAGGTATCCTGGCTGCCTCCCATCTGGCGGGGACGGCCAATGTAAGGGAGTTTCTGGAATCCTTCGGTGATAAAGACGCTAAAGACGGGATGGGGACAAGGATTTCCGATTACTTCTCGCAGTTTTCCCGCTAATTCCGCTCACAAACCACCCGGCTTCCCTGTGTCGGGTTTTTATTTTATTTTTACGGTCAACCGGCGACCGTTATGAATCAGAAAACCGCAATACCTAAAGGCACCCGTGATTTCGGACCCGTTCCGATGATGCGGAGGAACTACATCTTCAATACTATCCGTTCGGTTTTTGAGCTTTACGGCTACCAGCCGATCGAAACCCCGGCCATGGAGACCCTTGAAACCCTGACCGGCAAATATGGTGACGAAAGCGACAAGCTGATCTTCAAGATCCTGAATTCAGGGGATTTTGCCGGAGGAATGGATCCTGACCTGTTAAGCCGTTGGATTAATGAATCTGAAAAATCGGCAGAAATCAGCAGGCAAATTATTCCTCTGATTACTGAAAAAGCCCTCCGCTATGACCTGACCGTTCCATTTGCACGGTTCGTCGTCCAGCATCGCGACGAAATCTCTTTTCCTTTCAAGCGCTATCAGATCCAGCCGGTCTGGAGGGCCGACCGGCCCCAGAAAGGACGTTACCGGGAGTTCTATCAGTGTGACGTTGACGTGATCGGTAGTGATTCCCTTCTCAATGAAGCCGAACTTATCCGGATGATCGACGAGGTTTTCCGGAGGCTGGGGATCCCGGCAACGATCAAGATCAATAACAGGAAAATCCTGGCCGGTTTGGCCGAGGCTGTCGGGATGGGTGAACATTTTCAGGAGATGACCCTTATCCTTGATAAGCTTGACAAGATAAGCCCTTCCGATCTGAAAGAGGAATGGATAGGGAAAGGTTTCCCCGAAGCGGCTTTTACATGCCTCTGGCCCGTGATATCACACAAAGGCACAGACGTGGAGAAAATGCACAAGGCAAGTGACTTTTTAGTCTCCTCCGAAACCGGCAGGCTCGGCATCGAAGAAATCCAAACCCTGCTTAAACTGATTTCCTCTTTCGACCTGAAGGCGACTGTTGAACTCGACCTTTCACTCGCCAGGGGACTCAACTATTATACAGGAGCCATCATTGAAGTCAAGGCTGACAGGATCTCGATGGGTTCCATTTGTGGCGGAGGCCGGTACGATGACCTTACGGGAATTTTCGGAATGCCCGGCATTTCGGGAGTGGGAGTCTCTTTCGGGGCTGACCGGATCTATGATGTCCTGGACCAGACCGGTTCTTTTCCGGAGGTCACACGCACCACCACACAAGTCTTATTCCTTAATTTTAAAAACCCGGATCCTTCTGAATACCTGCCTTTTGCTGAGAAAATCAGGCAAGCGGGCTTGCGCACTGAAATCTTTCCGGATGCCATCAAAATCAGGAAACAGCTTCAGTATGCCGACAACAACCATATCCCGTTCGTGATCATGATTGGGGATGAGGAATGGTTAAAAAGTACGGCCACAATAAAGAACATGCTTACAGGTAACCAAGAGACCGTTCCTCTCGCTGGTTTGACTGAACATCTTTGTCATTTGATAGGCTGATATGAAGATCCACGAGATAAGTCCCAAACGGCTCACCATCAGGAGAATCCAGGAAATCCTTTCAATACCCCACCGGTTGGAATTATCAGAAGAAGCCCGCAAACGGATTGTCCGTTGCAGGGAATATCTCGACAGAAGGATAACCGTCAGAGAGGATCCGGTTTATGGGGTGACAACCGGTTTCGGGGCACTCCTTGACAAGACCATCCCTCTCAAGGATCTGAGAAAACTCCAGCTTAACCTGGTCCGGTCACATGCCTGCGGAACCGGTGGATATGTCCCGGAACCGATCATCCGGCTCATGCTGTTATTGAAAATCCAATCCTTATCCTACGGCCATTCAGGTGTTCAGTTATTCACGGTTCTCCGTTTGATCGATTTTTTCAATGAAGATATCCTGCCCGTGGTTTATGACCAAGGTTCCCTCGGAGCCAGCGGAGATCTCGCACCTCTCGCTCATCTGTCACTTCCCCTGATTGGGGAAGGTGAAGTCTGGCACAAGGGTACCCGTAAATCCGCCTCCGAGGTGTTGAGGCAATTCGGTTGGGATCCGGTAGAGCTCCAGCCCAAAGAGGGGCTGGCCCTGCTGAACGGGACGCAGTTCATGAGCGCCTATGGCATCTGGTGCCTCATTCGCGGACACCGGCTTTACGGTTGGTCTAACCTGATCGGAGCCCTTTCACTGGATGCATTTGATGGCCGAGTGGAACCATTTGATCCGATGGTCCACGCGGTCAGGCCCCATCCCGGCCAGGTTGAAACTGCCCGCAATATCATGGACATTCTGTCGGGCAGCGGTATAATGAAAAAAAATAAGAACCAGGTTCAGGATCCTTACTCTTTCCGTTGCATTCCCCAGGTTCACGGGGCTACAAAAGATGCCCTGGATTATGCCTCATCGGTATTCTCATTGGAAATAAATTCCGTGACGGATAATCCCACGATTTTTCCGGAACAGGACAAAATCATCTCAGCTGGCAATTTCCACGGTCAGCCGCTGGCTCTTGCCTTTGACCTGATGGGAATCGCCCTGGCAGAGCTTGGGAATATCTCTGAAAGAAGAACATACCAGCTGCTCTCTGGAAAACGGGGACTTCCTGCCTTTCTGGCTTGCGATCCGGGATTGAATTCAGGCCTGATGATTCCCCAGTATGCGGCAGCTTCGCTGGTGAGCCAGAACAAGCAATTGGCTACGCCCGCTTCGGTTGATTCAATTGAATCTTCGAACGGGCAGGAGGATCATGTGAGCATGGGAGCTAACGCGGCCACGAAAACGCTGCGAATTCTTGACAACCTGGCAAACATCCTGGGAATTGAATTGCTTAATGCCTCTCAGGCCTTGGAATTCAGAAGACCGGAGAAATCATCCGACAGGCTTGAAACAATGGTGTCCGCTTATCGCACAATCGTACCTTTTGTTCCGAAGGACATCGTTCTGCATCCCCTGATCAGGAAGTCTGCCGAATTCATCAATAGCCGGAGCCCTGAGGAGTTCTGAGCTGCTGGCGGCCCGTTCCTTTGGGATTCTCACCAGGAGGATGGCCTTCCCGTATCCGGTTAAGCATATGATTCAGGAACTCCTGTTCAACCCGGTGCAGGGTCAGAACCTTCCGCACAGGCAACACCTCGCGTATCTTCAGGAAAAAATCCTTTTTTAACTGGGACAGCTTGATCTCCTGATCGAGCAGGTCATTCAGCATCATGTCAAGATCCTGATCCGTGGCTTCATTAAAACTACCATCCTTCTGCATCTTTTCACGCCTTCCCCTGATCAGCTCTTCCCTTTGCTTCTGATATTCATTGTATATCGGCCAGAATTTCTGAGCTTCATCAACGGTGAGATCCAGCTTGTCAGTCAGAAAGGAAACCCTTTCAGCCTGCATTCTTTCCATTGCCTCCTGAAAGCCGGAGCGTTTCTCCTGTCCGTTGGCCGTGAGGGTTGACAGGAGGAAGATCAATACTATCCATTTTAGCGATTTCATGATACTTGATTTAATGATCCAACGATTCATAAACAGCTTCTTCCGTTATGACAGGCTCGAGCGAAATCAGGTTGTTGTAATCGACTCCCGGTTGATCCCCGGTCAGCTCAATCTGATTCTCCTCAATATAGTTTGCCAATTGGTCTTCATGCAGCTCTCCCGCGTAAAAATCAACAAAGAGGGCGACTTGTTCCTGAAACAGGTTCTCCTGTTGGGGCTTCAGGTAGAAGTTCCGGAAACCAAACCAGCCCACGACAAGGAGGGCTGCCACGCCTGACACCCAGACCATCCAGGGTTTTATTATCCTTTTATTCTGAAAGGGTATTCTGTCAGGTTGACGGGTAATCCGACGCAGGATCCGGTCGGCCAGAGTGTCAAAATAGTCCTCCGGCACCCGGTAAGGATTTTTGTTGAATCCTTCTTTCTCCCATGAAAAACGATCTTCACTCATCATTCAGATCTCCCTGATTATAGACGATCACCCATGCCAAGGGTTTAATCCGACCGTACAAATGCTGCCTGTATTTTCCTGACTGCGTGATGAAAAGAGGCTTTCATCGCCCCAACGGATGTCTTCAGCACAACTGACATGTCTTCATAGGTCATATCATCAAAATACTTCATCCTGAAAACCATCTGCTGCTTGGGCGGCAAACGGGCGATCAGGACCTGGAGTTTGGCAAAAAGCTCGTCCCCGTCATAGTAAGGATCGGATTTGAACCGGTTCTTGATCAGGTCTTCCGGGTCATCCGCCAGCAGTGCCCGTTCTCGCTGCCTGCTTTTCAGGAAAGTGATGGCTTCATTGGAAGCGATCCTGTACATCCAGGTATACAAACCTGATGATTCCCGGAAGCCGGGTAATCCGTTCCAGATCTTGATCATGGTGTTCTGAAGCACATCATCCGCATCCTCATGAATACAAACCAGGCGACGGATATGCCAGTACAGTTTCTCCTGATAACCGGCCAGGATCAGCCTGAAGGCCCGTTCCCGCTGATGCGGATCACGGAACATGCTGATCAGTTCGGTATCGCTGGGCGTGTTATTGATCACGATACAATCTTTCCGTTGCGGAAAACCAACCTTCGGTCGTCAAGCTTTGAAACGGGCCAGCAGGCGAAGAACCTGTCTGACCACATTCGCAGGCGTAAATCCGAATTTTCTGTCCAACACCTCAGCCGGGGCGGAATAGCCGAAATGGTCGAGCCCCCATACCATTCCCAAGGTGCCGGACAAAGACTCGAGAGTGACCGGCAGTCCCGCTGTCAGTCCGAATACCGGGATTCCGGGAGGGATCACCTCGTCGCGGTAAGATGATTTCTGCTGCCTGAAAAGGGACTCGGACGGAACTGAAACAACCTGGGTACAAACTCCGTGTTTCTTCTCCAGGATTCCGGAAGCCTCCACCAGGGTTGACACTTCAGAACCGTTTCCGATGAGGATCACACCGGGATGTTCACCGGCTTTCTTCACGACATAAGCCCCTTTTGCAGCCTGGGCGGCCTCTGTCAGCCGCTTGCCTCCGGCTCCCGCCGGGAGATCTCTGATGTTCTGCCTTGAAAGCAATAATGCTGTGGGTGTCCTACGATTAGCCAGTGCCATCTTCCACGAAACGACGGTTTCGGCCGAATCGCAGGGCCTGAGAACCAGCATGGAAGGCCGGCCGGAATGATTCTTCAGCTTTTCCATGAGGCGGATCTGTGCTTCCTGCTCGACCGGCTGATGGGTGGGACCATCTTCTCCCACCCGGAAGGCATCATGTGTCCACAGATATACAACAGGCAACTCCATCAAGGCAGCCATCCTGACGGCCGGTTTCATATAATCGGAGAAAACAAAAAAGGTTCCGCACACCGGAATGACACCTCCATGCAAAGCCATTCCGTTGGCCAGGGCTCCCATGGTCAGCTCTGAAACACCAACATGCAGGAACTTTCCTGTAAAATCATGGTACCCGAAAGGTTTGGTTTTCTTTAAATAACCATCTGTCTTGTCGGAATTAGCCAGATCGGCTGACATGACCACGAGGTTGTCGACCGAATCCGCGAGTGAAGAGAGCACCACTCCCGAGGCTTCACGGGTAGACAGGCCGGGCTTGAAGGCTATGTGATTCCAGTTGATAGGAACTTGCCTGCCGGCAAGCCACCGGTCGAGCAATTGCGCTTTCTCCGGATTTCCGCACCGCCAGGCTTTCTCTGATGTTTTTTGTTCTGCCGCTTTATCCTTTTTGGCTGTCAGAACCTTTTGATAATAGGTTTTCACCTCGTCAGGAATAAGGAAAGGATCGGCCGGATTTCCGCCCAGGTTTATCACTGTTTTCTCGAAGGAAGCGCCAGCTTTTGAGATAGGCTGTCCATGGGTGGAACTCTTGCCTTCAAATGAAGTGCCGTCAGCCGTGACACACCCGATCCCCATCAGCGTTTTCCCTATGATCAGGACAGGTTTCTCCTGCTCGCTCACAGCCTCAGTCAAAGCCAGGCGTATTTCCTCCGCGTCATTCCCATTGATGGTAAGGACCTTCCATCCCCAGGAAGCATATTTGGCAGCAGTATCCTCGCGCGTTACCGCCCGGGTTTCGGTCGAAAGCTGAATCCCATTCGAATCATAGAACATGATGAGGTTGTTCAATCCGAGATAGCCCGCTATCCTGCCTGCACCCTGGGAAATCTCTTCCTGGATACCGCCATCGGATATGAATGTGTAGATCTTGTGCGCCGTCCATTCACCAAACCGTTCGGACAAAAAACGCCCGGCAATTGCAGCACCGATGGCGATGGCGTGTCCCTGCCCCAGGGGTCCGCTTGTATTTTCTATCCCTCTTTCCAAATCAACCTCCGGATGACCCGGCGTAGGACTTTTCCATTGCCGGAATTGCCTGATTTCATCAATCGAGTAAAATCCGCACAGGGTCAGGACCGAATAGAGCATCGGCGACATGTGACCAGGATCCAGGAAGAACCGGTCGCGGAATGGCCACCGGCGATCCTCGGGATCAAACGTGAGAAATTCCGAAAACAGCACCTGGATGAAATCAGCTCCTCCCATCGCTCCGCCCGGATGGCCCGATTTGGCTTTTTCCACCATCGATGCAGACAAAATACGGATCGTATCGGCCGATCGTCTTGCAATGTCATTGTTCATGGGCACCAATACTTTGAAATGAATGGAAAAGAACGAAAATAGCATTTTTTTTACCTTTGCTGCCTAACAGGATGCACCATGAGCCTTAAATGCGGAATTATCGGGATTACCAATACAGGCAAATCCACCCTTTTCAACTGTATTTCTGAAACCCGAGCGGCAACCAGCAATTTCGCTTTCAGCACCAATAAATCCAACCTGGGGCAGGTCAAGGTTCCTGATGAACGGCTGTACCTGATTGACAAACTGATCCATTCAGCACGGATCGTTCACACCACGGTGGATATCACTGACATACCGGGGCTGACCAAAGGATCATCGAGAGGGGAAGGTGTCGGCAACAGCTTTCTGGCTGATATCCGGAATTGTGATGCCCTGATCCATGTAGTGCGATGCTTTGACGATCCCAACCTCCCCCATATCGAGACAACCGTTGATCCGGTGAGGGACCGGGAAACCATCGACCTGGAACTGCAGGTCAAGGACCTGGAGTCGATCGAAAAACGGATCACGAAGTTCGAGAAAGCGGCCAAAACCGGGGCAAGATCCGTATTAAAAGGTTTGGAAGCGTGACTGAAAATCCGTGCACAGCTTGAAAATTTCAGGAACGTCAGGGATTTGGCCCTGACCAGCGAAGAGGGGGGGCACGTTGCCGATCTATGCCTGTTGACTGCCAAACCGGTCATCTATGTTTGCAACGTGGACGAAAAATCAGCCGTTTCCGGAAATCACTATTCAGCCAGGTTCAAGGAATCCGTGAGCGGGGAAAAGGCTGAAGTGCTCATTATCGCGGCTAAGGCTGAGGCTGAGATTGCTGAACTCGAGTCGCCGGAGGACCGCCTGGCCTTTCTATCAGAAATAGGCCTCGAGGAGCCGGGAGTGAACAAACTGATCCGGTCAGCCTTTTCAATTCTCAATCTCGAAGTGTTTTTTACAGCCGGACCTAAAGAGGTCAGGGCCTGGACCATCCGCAAGGGCTCAACGGCTCCGGTAGCTGCCGGAGTCATACATTCCGACCTTGAGCGGGGCTTTATCCGTGCGGAGGTGATGAAATACAGCGATTTTATTTTCCTGGGATCGGAAGCAGCCTGCCGGGATGCAGGAAAACTGCTCATCGAAGGGAAAAACTATATTGTCAAAGACGGGGATATCCTTCACATTCGTTTTAATGTTTAACCTACAGGGTCAGTCATGCGCAAGTTCTTTCGGAACATCGTCATCATAGTATTCACAGTAAGCCGGTTCAATGCACTTGCAGCCCAGCAGTACCTTGCCCAGGATCCGCCGGTCCTGATCGTTGGGATTGTTGTCGACGGACTTCGATACGATTGGATCGGACGCTATTGGAACCTGTTCAGCGAGGGAGGCATTAAAAAGCTCATCCGTCAGGGAACTGAATATTCCAATGCCACCGTTCCTTTTCTCCTGGCTGACCAGGCATCTTCCTCGGCATCGATCTCAACCGGGGCGCCGCCGTCGCTCCATGGCATCATATCAGAACAATGGTACGACCGGCTCAGGAAAGAAGAGGTTCATTGCACCCGGGATTTTCTCTATAAAACCATCGGTACCGGTAATGGAAACGGAAAGCACTCGGCCAGTCGCCTGCTGGCTCCCTCCATCGGCGACCGGATGATCCTCGCCTCTGATTATAAAAGCAAAGTCGTCTCGGTTTCCCTCCGACCGGAATCGGCGATATTATTATGCGGACATCTTCCGGGATCAGCCTACTGGTTCGATACGCAGTCGGGTTACTGGGTGACCAGTTCGCAATACGCCAATAGCCTGCCTGCCTGGGTTTCCGATTTTAACCAGCGGAACAGCTCAGGTCATTACCTCACGCGCGACTGGGAACTCCTCCTGGCTGATAACCTCTATTACGGTTGCCCGCCGGACGATAATGATCTGGAATCAGGATATTATAGCCAATACAAGACCTTTCCCTACAAGCTCAGTAAAATCCGTAAAGAGAGCCTTGGCCAGGACAGCGAGGTTCTTACCCTCGTTCCTTTCGGAAATTCACTGACCACCGATTTTTCGATTTCAGCTATCCGGGAAGAGAAACTGGGAACGGACAATTACACGGATATCCTCTGGATCAGCTACACAGCCATCCAGGAAATAACCAACAGGTTCGGACCCGATTCCAGGGAAGTGGCAGACGCTCTTCTCCGGCTGGATATCGACATCCAGCGGTTGCTTTACCAGATAGAAGAAGTTGCTGGCAAGGACAGGTACCTGGTCGTGCTGACTTCAACTCATGGATCAGCAATGAATCCTGAGTATGCCCGTGCCTTAAACCTGCCGGGAGGATTTTTCAGGTACCGTAACGCCATCGCTTTGCTGAACTCTTATCTAATTGCTGTTTACGGAGAAGGAACCTGGATTGAGAGCTATGTCAATCATCAGGTCTATCTGAATGAGACACTGATAGAGCAAAAGAAAGTCCCTTTTACCGAGATCCAGGATGTCTGTGCCCGT
>Ga0136653_10001492_pt1 | contig 12695 bp, 12 predicted proteins | sample LakKivw275mmetaG_FD_94866 | JGI IMG/M metagenome (GOLD analysis project Ga0136653, IMG submission 94866) | Anoxic lake water microbial communities from Lake Kivu, Rwanda to study Microbial Dark Matter (Phase II) - Lake Kivu water 275m metaG... | ecosystem: Environmental > Aquatic > Freshwater >... | reverse complement strand
CAACATATTACAGCTCTCTGGATGTATTTCAGACCCAGACCATAGGCACCACTCGTGCCCGCAACGTCTATGCCGACGGAACCGCCTTCGATCCTGCCAACCCGCCCACCACCACAGCCTCGGGAGCTTTTCCCAAGACCAGCTTCTACATCATACCCGGTGGGGTGGGGCATATCACCGGCACGGTCTATGGCGCCGGAGGCCAGCCCCTACCCGGAGTGGCAGTGCAGTTTGCCACCGGCGGATACAGCACCACCACCAATGCCCAGGGGCAATATGGCATCCAGAATATCATCGCCGATGAATATCAGGTAACCTTCAGCCGTTATGGCTATATTGACCAGACCCAGAATGTAACGATCCCGGAAGACGAGACCGTGGTGCTGGATATCAACCTGCAGCAGATGCCGGTGGTAACCGTGGGCGGAACCATCGTTGCCAGCGACACCGGCACCGGGCTCAGCGGCGCCGGCATCTATCTGACCGGTTATGAGAACTACAGCACCACCACCAACACGCAGGGGATCTTCACCATTCCTAGCGTCTATGCCAACCAGACCTATGACTACACCATCATCTGCCCCGGCTATCAGAATGCCGCCGGCACGATCAACGTGGGTTCCACCAACTATAGCTTCGGCACCATCACTCTGAACGAGGTGGCTTATGCTCCACGCCAGGTGCATGGAGAGATCAACGATATCAATACTGCCGTCGAAGTCACCTGGCTGGCGCCCGATCCCTCCGCTCTGGATGTGGTGGAGAGCTTTGAGGGAACAACCTTCCCGCCGCAGAACTGGACCCAGGTCGTCACCAATAACGGCCCTCCCAACACCAATGGAGTCTATCCCACCTGGTGCCGTTTCGGCACGATCACCATCAGCGGAACCACCGTGGCGCCCACCGATGGTGTGTATCAAGGCGGTTTGTGGTGGAGCTATGATCATCAGGACGAATGGCTGATCACGCCAATATTCAACTGCCCGCCCTCGGCCTATCTGAGATTCGATTCCTACGTATATCTGGGCTCGGTGAATGGAGACCACTATTATGTGAAGATCTCCACGGACGATGGCAACACCTGGACCACGCTCTGGGATGCCAGCGCCCAAACCGGCGGCTGGAACTACTATGCCTCGCCCATCACCATCGATCTCACCACCTATGAAGGCCTTCAGATCAAAATCGCCTGGCATGCCCAGGATCCGCCATCCAATGACGGACTCTGGTATGTGTGGTTCATCGATGACATCTACATCGGCAATGCGGTTACCGGGGTACGCTTCCTGCCCGGAGACCTGAATCAGGTGAGCGCCTTAAATAGCCCCCGCATTCAATCTGCCGATCCCGCCCTGCCTTTACGCGCCAGCAAGGCTGAGTTTAGCTCAGAACCACGCCAGCAGGCAAGTTGGGGCACCGCAGAGCCCAGTCCCGGAACCCGCAATTCCACCCGAGCACTGGTGGGCTACAAGGTGTGGAGATTGATCCCGGGCCATGAGACCAACGAGACCTCCTGGAACCTGATAACACCAGACACCATCACAGAACTGAGCACCATGGACACGGGCTGGGTGAATCTGCCCAACGGCAACTACCGCTGGGCGGTGAAGGCGGTCTACACCTCCAATGTCCTTTCCGTGCCGTCTTTCTCGAACATTCTGCAGAAGGAAGTGATCTCCGGCTTCATCTCCGGGGTGGTGCGCACTGTAAACAACGCCCCCATCGCTGGAGCCACCGTCACGGCCGACACCTATTCCGCCACCACCAACAGCATCGGTGCCTACAGCATCGTGATCCCCATCGGGGTCTATGATGTAACCGCCTCCGCCACCGGCTATATTTCACAAACAGTTGAGGATGTAACCGTGATCGCCAATCAGGCAACCACAGTCAATTTCCACCTGGAAGCGGGATCGGAAAACGAAGAGAATGTGATCCCGGTAACCGCAACCGCCCTGATCGGGAACTATCCCAATCCCTTCAATCCCGAAACCACCATCAGCTATGCCCTCAAGGATCCCGGCCGGGTGAATATCGGCATCTATAACCTAAAAGGACAGCTGATCCGCACCTTGGTCAATTCTGATCAGCCTTCCGGGCGCTATGCGGTGCTCTGGAACGGCAGGGACGACCAGGGCAGAGCGGTGGGCAGCGGGATCTATTACTACCGGATGCGGGCCAAAGATTATCAGGCCACCCGCAGGATGATCCTGATGCAATAAATCTCTGTCGCACAGGCAGCTGTTCTGTGTGATGGCAGAACCGGGATGCGGAGTTCGGACTCCCCATCCCGGTTTCTTTTTCTGTGTAGAATTGAGACCGGATCAAAACAGACGATTTAAACCGAGCTATTCTGAAATTTCCTTGAGAAACCAGACATGGCTCCCGTTAGCAATACGGAATCATTACGGAGTCATTACGGAGTTAATCCGTAATGACTCCGTAATGATTCCGTATTGCTAATAGGAGGGATGAGAAGCCCAGGCGTCCCGCCTGGCAGCGGAAGACACTGTAAAAGAGTTATTTACAGAATAATGTGTCTGCATTACCACATTATCAGCCCTCAGGCACAGCCAGGCAATATCACTTCCAGCCTGCCTTTACCCCATCCCAGCTTCACCCTTTCGCCCTTTTTCGTGTTTCGGATCGAGAAAAAGATTGACAAAGGCTGGCTCGCCAAAAAGCTATGGCACACAACCAATGATACGAGTGAAAGCATGAAACAACTGATGATCCTGGCGATCCTGGCCTGCCTGGCGCTGCCGATGCAGGCGCAAAATAAGCCCCAGCCCTATCGGGCGATGCTCTATTCAGCGCTCCTGCCGGGTGGGGGGCAGATCTACAACCACCAATATCTGAAGGCGGGATTGGTGATCGGGGTGCAGGGCTATCTGATCGGATCCGCCATCTATCATGAAGGCAAGCGGAGCGATTATCGCGACCTGGCCAATGGGGTCAGCGACAATTTTCTGCAGCAGCAATACCTGGCCCGCAGCCGGGATTACAAGGAAAAACTGAATAACGACATCTGGTGGATCGGGATCACGGCGGCGCTGTCCATGATCGATGCCTATGTGGATGCCCACCTCTATGACTTTGACGAGGAAAAAAGCAAGCTGCAACTCCGCTTTGAAGATTCACAACTGCAAATCCGATACAGGTTCTGAGAGGGAAAACGATGAAGAGAAGATTGGTTCTGGCGATCCTGATCTGCCTGGTGGGAATTCTGGGCGCGGAGCGGATCACTGTGCAGGAATTTGAACAGCGCATCTTTGACCAGACCAATGCCCAAAGGGTGAAACACGGGTTGCAGCCTTTGCTCCGGGAGCCGGTGCTGGACGATCTGGCCAAGCTGCAAAGCAGGTTCATGGGGGTGCATGATTTCTTCGATCACACCGATCACGAGGGCAACGATGCCACCGGCAGGCTGAAGAAGTATTTTCCCTACCTCTATCCTCTGGCGGCCTCGGAAAACATCTGGATGGAAGGCAGGAGCGACCGCAAGCACAATCCGGAGCAGGCGGTGATCGATTGGATGCACTCGCCCGGGCATCGCGCCAACATCCTCGATCCGGAGGTAACTCATTTGGGAGTGGGGATCTATGTAACCGGGGAACGCCTCTATGCCACGCAGAACTTTGCCGCGCCCGATCTGCGGCTGAAGAGCAAACTGCCCCGGAAATTCGTGAGAAACCGTTCCTACAGGCTGGATTTCGAATACATCTCACCGCTGCCCAAGGATGATTTCTTTTTGGGCTTGCATCTGCCCGATCCCACCACCAAGGTGATGATCTCGGAAAACAAATACTACGAGGGGATGGCACCTCAAAGACTGGACTGGAAGGACGAGCGCAATTTCAGCGTTACCATCACCTTCAAATATGGCAAAGGAACCTACACGCTCACGCCCTTCAGAGGTTCCAGCTATATCCCGGATATGATGGTGTTTATCGTGCGCTAGGCTTGTTTTCCGTAAAAGAGATGGGATGGCGGGGCTGTGTTCTGCCTCAGGGAAGCACGATCTGCAGCGTTACCGGGCAATGGTCCGAGCCCATGATATCGTCCCGGATATCGGCATCCTGGATCAACTGCCGGTGTTCTTCGTTCACAAAGAAATAGTCTATCCTCCAGCCGATGTTGCGGGGACGGGCACCGGCGCGGTAACTCCACCAGGAATAGCGCTGGGGTTCAGGATGGAATAACCGGAAGGTATCCACCCAGCCCTGGGCGACGATCTTGTCCAGCCAGGCACGCTCGATGGGCAGGAATCCGCTGGTTTTCTCATTTGCCTTGGGATTGGCCAAGTCCATTTCCTTGTGGGCGGTGTTGTAATCACCGGTAACCAGCACCATTTTTCCGGTTCCACGCTTTTCCTGCATCACTTCAAGGCATTTATCATAGAAGCGGAGCTTGTAATCCAGCCGCTCATCGCTCATCTGTCCGTTGGGGAAATAGATATTGTATAAGATGAAGGCAGGATATTCACAGCAGATGATCCTGCCTTCGCTGTCGAATTCCTGAATACCAAAACCATATTCCACTTTGAGCGGTTCGCTGCGGGTGAATACCGCGGTTCCGGAATAACCCTTGCGGTGGGCATGAGACCAGAAAATCTGGTAGAAGTCCAGAGCCGCCAGTTCCTCCGGGATCTGATGTTCCTGCAGCTTGGTCTCTTGCAGGCAGAGGATGTCGGGTCGTTCACTCTGGATAACTTTGATGAAATCTTTGTTCAGAACGGCACGCAGACCGTTCACGTTCCAGGACCACAGAGTCAGGTTCAGAATACCTCCTTAGAAGAATTTCAGTATAATTTGCTCGGGAAAGGTTTCGACCACTCCCTCATAGAGGGAACCCTGCCAGGAAAGGGTTTGGGAGTCCGGAGTGGAAAAACCCTCCTGCTGCAGGGGATCGATCAATTCGCCAGGGGTGTGGAAATTGAGCTCAAAATTCAGATTATCGATCCAGGATGCCTTTTCCAGAATGCTGGTACTGAACATATACAAGGCTGCGGGTTCGATCACAATGTCATCATAATTGGTGTCGGACCAGTAAATGCCTTCCCGATCGGAGCTGGACAGAATAAGATCCAGGACTGCCAAATCGGCGAATGCAAATTCGAGCTCATGCAGGATGGTGTCGCCAAGTAAATCGGTTTTTTCCTTCACTTCATATCTGAGCAATCTGATGCCATCGCGGCCCACGATGCGGGAGAGATAATCAGTCATCCAATTGATCCTGGCGATCTCCAAAGATTGCTCATAAACTTCTGAATCCGGAACCTCAAACTCCAGGGATAGCTTCACAAATCCGCCGCCATTTTCATTGAACCAGATGTCCTGCCGGATATGGCCAAACATGTAATACTCGCAACCGGAAAGTAGCAGGGCAAGCACTGGCAGTGCGATCAGAGCAAACAGCACTGCCCTTGTTCTGAACTGCTTCATCAGCTTACTCCTTTGCGCAGAATATTCTTGAATCTCCTATAATGTGGCCATTGATATTGTCAAGCGAAACATCAGCCCAGCTCAGACAAGTAGGCTTCCAATGGTATTCTGGCAGACAAATTCCGGTGATCCGGCCTCCGGACAGGCTGGCAGGAATGTCGGGTTCAACCTCGGTGCTTCGTTCAAAATAGCGCTTGACAGCAAGGGCTGTGGGAAAATCATGGTTATTCATATTAGAATAGACACATTATCAAGGAGTTAGATAAATGAAACGCACCTTTCAGCCTTCCAACCGGTCGCGTAAGAACACCCATGGCTTCCGCAGCCGCATGGCAACCAAGAATGGCAGGAAAGTTCTTGCCCGCCGCCGCGCCAAAGGGAGAAAGACGCTGGGCGTATGAACCATGCTTCGGCTGATTACGAAGCACCGGGAGTATCAGGAATTCGCCTCCCCGCTCCGCCATCTGCGGAGCCCGCATTTCCATGTGATGGTTCTGAGCTCGGTCAATGAATTCGCTGTGGGCATCACGATCAGCAATCGCATCGGCAAAGCGCATCTGCGGAATTTGCTCAAACGCCGGATAAAATCATGGTTACATCTTCACCGGAACGAACTGCAGGCTGGTTTCAAGCTGAACCTGATCGCCAAAAAAGGAGCGGGGGAGCTATCTTGGCAGGAATTGAACAGCGAACTGGAAACCTTGCTTGGCACTTTTTCCGCAGGGCGATAGACCACCTGCTGCGGCTGCCGAACTACATTTTTATCGGCCTGATCAGTCTTTATCGCCATGTCCTCTCACCCATTCTGCCCCGCACCTGCAGATTCGAGCCCAGCTGCAGCAGTTATGGTTTGCAGGCTTTTCAGAAATACCATTTTCCCAAGGCGCTGGCCCTAACGCTGTGGCGTATCCTGCGCTGCAATCCTTTTTGCAAAGGCGGTTACGACCCGCTTCCCTAAGGAGTATCATTGGATAAACGCACCCTGTTAGCACTGTTTTTGGTGATCATACTGTTTATGATCCTCCAGAATTATGTATTCCGTCCCCGCCAGGCACCCGCGGCCCAGGAACAACCCCCAACCGCCCAAACCGCCAGACCGGAAGCCGCGGCAGCTCCGGAAAGTCTGTCCCTGCAGACTGCGGTTGCCGACACCCTGTTCCTGCCTGCGGAATCGGTCGAGACCATCAGGCTGTCCAACCAGGACAATTTCACGGTCAGCTTTTCCACCCTGGGTGCCACCATCACCAGCATCGAGATGAAGAAATACACTTGGGCGGACAAGGTCAAGCCGGTGGATCTGGTGCCGGAAGGCGGTGCGTTGGGTGGGATGAAACTTATCGGAACGGTCGCTGAGACTGACCTGGGCAGGGTCAACTTCCAGCACCGGGTGGTGCCGGATTCGAACTATGTGGAGTTCTTTCTTGGTGAGGCCTCAGCGCCGGTGATCGTCAAGCGCTATACCCTGGATGACAAATTCGGGATCGTTATGGATGTAACGGTAAACCATCCGCAGCCGCTGAACGGGCTGGCCTATGATTTCTCCGACGGGATCGCCGATAGCGAGAAAGCCACCAAATTCAAGCAGAACGAGCATAAATTCATCCTCTATTCGGAACATGACGCCACCCGACACAGCCTGGCCAAGATGAAGAAATCCCTGCCCGGGGGAGAGGTGAGGTTGTTTGGTTGGGCTGCCCTGCGCACCAAATATTTCAGCATCGCCATCGCCGAAAGGGCTGAGAATCCCCAGATCCGCAATTTCCAGACCAGCATCAACGAGAAGACCGGCAATCCCGCTGTTGTGCTGGACACCTGGGAAAAGATACCCTCCCAGCAGTGGAGCCAGAGCCTGTTGATCTATGCCGGCCCGGCGGATTATGAGATCCTGCAGAGCTATGGGTTGAAACGGATGGAACTGATGGCAGAACGCGGCGCTGCCTGGCTGCGCTGGCTGGCGAACATCATTGCCTGGTTCCTCAAATTCCTGCATCGCTACATCCCCAATTTCGGGGTGGTGATCATCATCTTCTCCATCATTCTGAAGATCATCCTGCATCCGCTCACCCATAAGAGTATGGACGCCAGCCTCAAAATGCAGCGCATCCAGCCTCAGGTGCAGGCGATCCAGCAGAAATACAAAAATGATGCCAAGACCATGCAATTGGAGCTGTCCAAGCTCTACAAGGAAACCGGCGCCAGTCCCTTCTCCGGCTGCCTACCCCTGCTGCTGCAGATGCCGATTCTCTTTTCGCTCTACACGGTACTGCGCTTTACCATCGACATGCGCAACGCCGCTTTCGTGGGCTGGCTGAAAGACCTCTCCGAACCCGATCCCTACCTGATCCTGCCCATTTTGATGGGGGTGTTCATGATCCTGCAAAGCCTGATGATGCGTCCGCCTGCCGCCGCCCTGGAACAGATGGACGAAAAGCAGAAAGCCATGCAGCAAAGCACCAAGATGATGACTTGGGTGATGCCGATCATGATGTTCTGGATCTTCAAGGGCCTGCCTTCCGGGCTGGTGCTCTATTACACCGTGTTCAACATCCTCAGCGTGGCGCAGCAATACTATCTGCAAAAACATTTTAAAACAAAGGAAACCAAATGACGACCATTGAAAAAACCGGAACCAGCGTCGAAGAACTGATCGGCGCTTTCCGCAAAGAATACAGGATCAAAGACTGGGAATTGAAGTATGAGATCCTCAAACAACCCTCCTCCGGGTTTCTGGGTTTGTTTGCCACCAAAAAAGCCATCGTGCGGTTCCAATTGCCGCAGCTCGAGGAACGCATCTCTTTGTTCCTGGAGCAACTCTTGTCCAAGCTGGGCATTGTCTATGAGCAGGTGAAAGCCTCCCGCAAAGGGAAGACGGTCTATCTGGAGATCAAAGGCTGCCGGGACAGCGGATTTTTGATCGGTAAAAACGGTAACATGCTGGAAAACCTGCAGTTTCTCCTCAACCGCATCTATGAAGGCGACAACTCTCTGGATCGGGTCTATCTGGATGTGGATGGCTATCGCGAGCGCCGGGAATCATCCTTCATCAAGCAATTCCTGCCTCTGATCAGCAAGGTCAAGAAACAGGGCAAGCCACTCACCCTTGAACCGATGAACGCTTCCGACCGGCGGGTGATCCACCGCCATGTGGAAAAGGACAACGCCCTGCGCACCCTCACCATCGGTGAAGGGGAAAAGAAACGGATCGTGATCTTTCCCGCCAAACAAAGCGAAAGCGAGGTGCTGTCCCAAACCCGGAAAAAACCTGCACCCAATTCCCACCGCCGGCCAAACCACAACAAGGCATGAAACTGTTCAAGGTGTTTGCCGGGGAATATTGGACCGATGGCGGCGCCATGATGGGGGTGCTGCCTTGGGCGATCTGGGGCAGAAGTGTCCCCACCGATGAACGGCGCCGCAAAAGGCTTTCCCTGAATCTGCTCTTGATCGTGGGCGAAGGGCGCTTCATCCTGGTGGACACCGGCTTGGGCAACCGTTTGACGGAGAAGCAGATCGAGATCTATCGCCCCTCCGAATTCCAGCTTCCGGCTTCACTGGCGGAATTGGGATACCGGGATACCGATATCACCGATGTGGTGATGACCCATCTGCATTTCGACCATGCCGGCGGGATCGTCACCAATTTTGGAAACGCAGACCGGCTCACCTTTCCCAACGCCATCTATTGGATCCAACAGCAGGAATGGGAAGTGGCGAAGAATCCCGACGGGCTGAACAGGGCAGCTTACAACTTTGAGCAGCAATTGGCTATGCTGGAAGCCGAAGGCAGGATCGAACTGATCGAAGGGGAACAGGAGATCGCCCCGGGAGTTTTGCTGAAAAAAATGGGGGGACACACCCTTGGCAGCCAGATCGTGGAGATTTCCACTCCCGAAGGCTACTACATCTATCCCGGTGATATCATTTCCACCCGTTTTCACACTGCCCCCGCCATCACTTCCGCCTATGATGTCTGCCGCAAGGACACCTTCAAGGCCAAACAGTATATTTATGCCAAGTTGAAGGAAAAACAGGGATTCCTGCTGCTGGATCATGATAATGACAGCTGGGAAGTTCCCATCGGGGAGCTGAGGGTTTGAGTGATTAGTGACTAGTGATTAGTGATTAGTGCTGGGCAGGATGGCGGGTTTGAGGGTTGGCAAGTTAATGGGTTAACAGGTTAACGGGTTAACCGGTGAGGCTGCGCTGATGGTGAGATCGGGGATACATCCAACTGGTTGATTTCCTTTGATTTGTTTCCTGATTAGTGCTATCAGGACTGGATCCCATACCATATTTTTCAGTCTCTGACCAGTCATCGCTCCCATTACCAATACGGAATCATTACGGAGTCATTACGGAGTTAATCCGTAATGACTCCGTAATGATTCCGTATTGGTAACGGGGGCCAGACTTGGTTGAGGTAGGATTTGGAATATGGGAGGCATCCTGGAAGGCGACAGATCGGTCCTAAGCATTAAATACTTGACTATTAAGGCACAGATGATGAGATGACCAAAATAACTGCCAGAGGTTAAAAAATGTTAGCCAAATGCATGGCCTGCATCATCATTGTCTGCTGCTTTATACAACTGCTCCCCGCCCGGGAAGTGGAGATTTTCGATCTGAAAGGAGTGTGTGTGGGACGGATCGAGATTCCGGAGCATGCTGGGCTTCCCCTGATCGTGAATTCTCTGGATGCCACCCGGTTGCCTCAGGGTTTTCCCTCTGAACTGCCGCAGGGAATCTACATCGCGATTGAAGCCAACAACGACTGCGTGCAAATAAACGGCTTCCGCGATCCTGAGCTCGTCTTCATGGATATCACTGATTCACATCTTCCCCCCGGGCTATATAGCTGTTATAGCGTTACGGTGGCCGATTTCAACGGTGATCAAAGGGATGACATCTTCTTCACAATTGGATTAGGGAGTGCCCAGGAACAGCTGCAACCCCGCATCTGGATGCAGCAGCCGGATGGGCAGTTTCTGGACGAGACGGCAGCGCGACTGCCTGTTTTCCTGCAACCTGGCGAACAGGCGCTGGCTCTGGACCATGACCAGGACGGCGATCTGGACATCCTGATCGTGTCAAACAACGAGCCTGTGCTCTTCATCAACGATGGCAGTGGATTCTTCTTTCTGGCGCCGGTGAATGTGATGCCGGATTTTTTGGTTACCTGGCTCTGCCCCCTGGACGCAAATGGAGACGGCTTTCCCGACCTGCTATGCACCGTGGTCGATCTGGCTGCTTCCCGAACCATCTACAAGCTGTGGATGAATCAGGGCGGGCAAAATTTCGTGCAGGACACCTCTGGCAGGCTTCCGGAGGCGGTGATCGTGGATTATGGGCATTTTCGCGCCTTTGCCATGGACCTCAATGCTGACAACCATCCTGATCTGATCCTGAGCAACGTCCACGAAATTGATATGTATGGCAACATCTTCCGCTCGGGGCAGGATCTGGCGTTGATCAACGACGGCACCGGCTTTTTCAGCCTCCCTGCGGTTAATCCCCTGCCCGTGGAGGATCTTCTGACCACTTACTACCGGGTGATCGATCACGATCTGGATCAGGATATTGACCTAATCCGGGCGAACATTGCCTTGGATTATAACGATGAACCCAACCTTGAATTGCTACAGAACAACGGAGGCCTCTTTGCCGCTGTCAGCGGTGCCTTTCCCTTTTCCGATCATATCCACAACAATGTGCTGGTATATGACTTCGACCTTGATGGCGACGAGGATGTTTTCGCTCCACGGGTGGCTTGGGGTTCAGATGCCCTGGACTGGTATCTGCAGAATAACGGAGACGGCACCTTTACACTTTCCAGCACAACTTTGCCCAATATCGTTGATTTTACAGTTGACTGCGCCCTGATCGACTGCAATGCCGACAACCGCAGAGATATCTTCACTGGAAATGCGGATGGCGAAATTGGGGAACCGGGCCGTAATCGCCTCTACCTAAACACCGGCGGCAGCGGGACCAACGATCCCGTGCCCGGAGCGCTGGTGGCAAGGGCTTTTCCCAACCCCTTCAACCATTCGACCACGATCAGCTTCAGCAAGTCCGATCCCGCAACAACCCCTGTAGATATTTACAACATGCGGGGTCAACTGATAAAGAAACTACTGCCACAAGCCTCTGGTGTAAACAGCCTCACTGTAGTCTGGGATGGCTGTGACGAAAGGGGGATCAGGCAAGCCTCCGGAGTGTATCTCTATCAGGCAAAGGCGGGGGCTGAGCTTTGCAGCGGAAAACTTCTGCTGCTCAGATAAGATGGAAGCCAGAACCTAAACGATATAGGGATGCGAAGCCCATACCCCGCATCCCTTAAGCTATTGGAGTCTGTTTAATCCAACAGGAGCATCTTCCTTCCCGAGAACTACAATATCTACAGCGCTGATATCATTTCCACGTACATTTCACCTTTCCAGGCTCCAGGCGCAGCCATCTTTTCTCTCTTCTCTTATCTCTTTTATCTGCCGCCAGGCATACTTTTCCACTTTACTCGTACCGGCACAGATAAGCGGTCTGCTCCTTCACCCGGAGCTGGAATTTGGCATGGGCGGGGACGCTGAAGGTTTCTCCTTTGCCGAAATCCTTCCAGTTCTGGGCACCTGGCAGCAGGACGGTCAGGACACCAGAGAGGACGGTCATATATTCCACCGTATTGGTGCCGAATTCATAATCACCGGCATCCATCACCCCGACCGTGTAATTTCCCTCACTGTTCGCCACGGCGATGGATTTCACCTTGCCGTCGAAATAGACGTTTACGTTTGGCATGTTATCTCCCATGGATGTTAATAAAACCAGTCTGGAAACCTAGAGGAAGCTGTAAAGTCAAAAGTGTGCCTTTGACTCCGGAAGGATGGATAACCTGCCGCCTGCGATGTTGTTAGGGCAGGCGGGGAAGTTTTTTGTAGACAAACTTGGCAGGCGAAATTTAATGACTTTTAATCTTAAAACCGCTGTGAAGGCGGAATATACAGGAAAAGGAATTATGAACAGCGACGCGGACAATCCGCTGCAACAGATCAGAAATATTGGTATCATGGCCCATATCGATGCCGGGAAGACCACCACCACCGAGCGTATCCTGTTCTATTCGGGATTTTTGCACAAGATGGGTGAAGTTCATGATGGCAATACGTTTACGGACTGGATGGAACAGGAGCGGGAGCGGGGCATCACCATTACCGCCGCCACCGTTACCTGCCTCTGGAAAGATAAGCGGATCAATAT